>Ga0209055_1001604_pt1 | contig 14785 bp, 10 predicted proteins | sample GraSoiAngelo_110_FD_185875 | JGI IMG/M metagenome (GOLD analysis project Ga0209055, IMG submission 185875) | Grasslands soil microbial communities from the Angelo Coastal Reserve, California, USA - 14_0903_12_30cm (SPAdes) (version 2) | ecosystem: Environmental > Terrestrial > Soil > Grasslands ... | reverse complement strand
GTGGTCGAGATTAAGACATTGAAAGTGTAGGTGTTCGCGCAAGCGACGTAGTCGGCGCCATCGGGATTAAAGGTAGGCGGAAGCACTTGTCCCGGCGGAGGGGTAGGCGTAGGAGTAGATGCCGGCGTGGCTGTAGGCGCTGCGCCGTACGTGGCGATATTCAGTTCGCCATTCTTGTAATAAGTAAACCGGTCCTGTTTGTTGTCCTCCCGGGTTACCGATTGAAGGCGGCTTGCTGAATCGTAGCCATAACCTTCGTGGCCGAGCGTGTTGCCGCCTTTCTTCAAATCCATATTCTGCATCCGATTGAGATTGTCTCGAGAGTAAATCTGTAACACGCCATTGAAAAGATTATCACGTTGCGTCTCGTTAGATGCCGCATCGTAATGGTATTGGAAGAACGGACTGGGCTGGCCAGTTCCAAAGATTTTCTCAAAGCGTCTCATCGGGTCGTAGGAAAAGGTGTAATCGTAAGCAGGGTTTGCGCTGTCTACATACATGCGAGTCAGCCTTCCGTCATCATCATAACTGGGATAATTGACGTTCTTGGTAATGGGAACGCCATTTACGTATACCTTTTGTTGGTCCTGAGTAAGGCGTCCGGCGTCATCATAAGAGCGTCTCACGTCGGCAATAAAGTTGGTCCACGGATTGCCGGTTCCATTTGTGGCCAAGGTAAGATGGTTGGCATCGTCGTAGTCGAATATGCGCCATTCGCCATCTGCAGGGAACCCATCCCACCATTCCCCAGTTTTACGATTGCGATTGTCGTACGCGAAATTCTGGATCTCGCCGGCTACAGTGGTCCGGCTCTTTAGATTGTGGGCGTCATCGTAGGCCCACGACTGGGACGAGCCGTCGTGATAGCTCAGCTTCGTCTTCAACCCAGACGGATCGTATTCAAACTGATAGTTGTGATTTTCGCCATCGATCACTTTCTTAAGCAAGCTCGCAGACTGGACATTGTACGGATAATATTGGAACTGCGTTAGAATAGTTACGCCAGCGCTTTTTAGCACCGTATTAGTGAGCACTTGGTTCAATCCGTCGTAGAATTTTGTCTCCCAACCACCATCCGGACGATCAATTCTGATGATATTATTGGCCTCATCATAGCCAAACGTTGTTCGGTGACCCTGCGCGTCCCAGACATGCCACTTGCGGTTGCGATTATCGTAATCAGTTGTGGTAGTATATTGCGGATCGCCCGTTCCAGTGCCGCGCGGATCGGTCACGTAATCCTGATTGCCCACGGGATCGTAATGGAACCAGGTGGTAGCGGCCTGTGACGTGCCATCTGCTGCAGTAGTAGAGGTCTTGCGAAAATTCTCGTCGTAAACGTTTCGTGTGGTAATACTGGGGGTTCGAGCGCTGGTCCGCACAGTAACCGTGTCTGGGTTACTCGTAGTATGTGATAATCGCGAGCCACCGCCGTTCGTCGGATTGTACGTGTAGTTAGTAATTCCATTGAGCGGCCTTGTGACATTTAGAAGGCGATTATACTCATCGTAAGTGTAACTAGTAGCGTTGCGCAGCTCATTATCTTCCCCTCGTTTGTTGCCGAAAGCATCGTAGGCGAACCTCTGAAACTTGCTATCTGCGTGAGTGACCTTGGTCACTAACCCGCGCCCTGCCTTAACCGCCCCAGTTGGGTCAGTGATACCATTGGCGCCCAGTGCTCGATCGTATTCGTACGTTTCGGAGGCTTGACTGCTGTAGGCCCAATTTGGCGGCGGCCCCGTCACGGTCATCACTCGATCGATCCAAAGGTTGCCTCCGACACGATCATTAGGTCCGTAGTACTCGTAATGTGTCTTCGGTTCATTCTCGCTCGCGCTCGAAGTCCAGGTCGGTTCCCATTTGTCGATCAACAGGCCACGTCCCTGGGACTCGTAGCGGTAATGAATGTAGGCGCCATTTTTGAGTTGATGTCTCTTGATCTGTCCATGCATCTGGCCAGTTATTGGATTCACCGGTCCGCATTGATTGGCGTCTGCCTGATCGCAGTAGGTGAACGTTTCACGGGCAAGAAGAACATTACTCGCATCCTTGTAGTCGGTTTGTGTAATGCGATGGTTGATGTCACGCGTATGAATCGTCTGATTCCCGCGTTCATCGGTGATCTTCATCACGTACCAGGGGCCACCATTGGTGCCGGTATAAGTATAATCAATGTGATCACCACCCGGATGCGTGATCCGCGTGATTTGGCCAATCCCTTGTGGCGGAGCCAGTCCGCGAGTGTAATTGGTCGTGTGATTTGGATCGCCTTCTTCCGTGCCTCGCGCGTCGGTAACTCCATCAATGTACCAGTTCGTATTGTAATGGATCCAAGTCGTCTTCCCCTGAAAATCGGTGTAATTCTTAAGCATTTGCTGTGGCGGATCGTTGTTCTCGTAGTCGTCGCAAATGTTCTCGGTGTAATGGTGGAACGGATTATAAGCGAAGCTGCGACTCGGACCGTCGCCGCGGGTCTCGGTAAACGTTTCTGGCAGATCGCCTCCACCAGTGGGCACTCCCGGATCGATTGAAGAGACCATAGAGCCCCTGGCGCTATACTTCTCGAGCGTAATCGCACCGTGGGGTCCACCGTTTTGGTAATCATAGAAGATTGTCCTCATCGGTCCGCCGTAACGCACATCATCACAGCTCTGCAGGAGAGGGAACATCTTAAAAGTACCATGCTGAGCATCCTCCCTGACATTGTCATACGTGTAGTCGTAGGTGGCGGAAGTCCCATCGCTATAAGTCACTGTCCTTAACATCATCTTGGGCTGGCGTCCCTGCGGGAGTGGATCAACAGGATTATACTCCCTGTAGCTATAGCTAACCGAGTCGATACGATGCCCACCGTAATAATCGTAGGCTTCGGCCTTCGTTAACATCAGAGTCCCGTCCGCATCTTGAGCAGGACCGTAGGTAAATATCAGGCAGCGGCCACCCGGTTCGGTCACGCGCCAACGCCGGCCATTCTGATACTCGATGGTCGTTCTAAGTCCGTACGGATCTTCAATGTAATCCACTTGGCTACCATTAAGAAAATGGACTTTCCCACCGTCAGCGAGACGCCATGTGCCACCGTTGGGATGTGGACCTTGAAGGCCATCATCCCAACTCTCCGACACACCAACGGGCGGACCACAGTGGAAATCGTAGACATTGCCATGAGGAGAAACAACCTTTTCACCTGCGGTATACAAAAGCCACGAATACTCGTGCGCCCAGCCAGGGCCCAGTCCGATCGCAGTTCCTGCATAGTATTGCTGGCGACTATTGTAATAACGCGTCATTTTGAGCGGATATTTTCCAATTGATCCTGGCACAACGATGTCGGTGACCTCGCGGTGCGAGCTGTGAGTCAGTGGATCATACGAGCAGCCGGTGCTGATATTCCCGTTGAAGATTCCGGACACGCCGACCGGCCCTTCGTAATTGTTCCCTTGGGAAAGTGCCATCTGAACTGGAGATGAAAGAAAGAATGCAGTGCCGAACGCAAACATGAGGATCTGTCTTCGCGGCCGCGCAATGGCAACGCAACAGCCGCCACAGCAGAGGGGCGTGGCCGGTAAAGCGGTAAATATTGTTTTTTTCATGTTTTGACCTGACGCAGAGGTTAGCCGGACAGCCGAAAGTCTGTCTGTCGGGGTTAATCCCTGAATTTTTGGCTTGGCGTCTGTCGGGTTTTACCCTACAAACGGCGGCAAATAATTCTGAAGTGCGCAGACACCGGCATAGGCAGCAAGGTAAAGACAGACCGCTGAGAAACGTCTTTGCGCATGGAATAAAGAAATCCCCGACAGAAGCCCCCGACGACGTGTCAGGGAAACGCCGGACAAAACCAAAAGTACTCGTTGTTCATCGAACAGGCTTCATTCGGTCCGGCGTGCTCTCGCTGATCGCTAAAAGCAGGCAATTTACAGCGTGCGGCGAAACGGACGAAGCGCCTTTGGCCCGTGAGTTATTCCTGCGTCACAAACCGGATCTTGTTGTGATTGGGTTGAGGCTCACTGGTGCTGACGGGATACAGTTGATTAAAGAATTCCGGAATCTCAATCCGATTGCCGCAATACTTGCCCTCTCCGAGCATGCTGATCCGTTTTCGGCTCAACGAGCATTTCGGGCGGGTGCACGCGGATACCTGACTATCGAGGATGCCCCCGAACTGGTCAGGGCGTTCGATGAAATCTCGAGCGGTCACCCGTACGTTGGCGCGAGTGTGCTACCGCTAATTTTAAGCAACTTCGCAGCTGGCGCGAAAGGATCGGGCAGCTTCGATGTTAACAGTCTGAGTGATCGTGAGCTGGAGATTTTCTCGTTTATTGGCAGAGGCGTCAGTGTTTCGGAATTAGCTAGTGAATTGAATGTCAGCGTCAAAACCATTGAGACGCACCAGATGCGCATCAAAGAGAAGCTGGCGCTGCGTAGCGCCTCCGAATTGCGACAGAAAGCTCGGGAATGGCTGGCCAGGTCCGCCCTGAACCGAATACGCGAAGAACCAGAAGCCGCGTAATCAAACGGAGCGCGCGTTTCGCGTTGCTCGTTGACGTGACCGCGGGCGGCGCACGGGGCTACAGAAATGCGGTAATCTTCATTGCTGACGCGCAGCGAAACGATCGAAGGCGTTTCGTTACGCACGCCGATGAAAACCTGATGGCGTTTGTGGAATTGGACTCGGCGATTCGTGCGGCACTTCATAAAATCAAAAACGAATCATCGCGTCAGGCAGGCGATAACTACATCGTGTAGTTAAATGTACCGTGATTTCTTCAAGAGACATTGAAATAGCCAAACGCCTACATTGGCAGCTGTTAAAACAACAAAAAAGTTCAATAGCCCGATTTTCCAACCATAAAAGCAAAAACCAGCAATGATGGTCGCTAAGGAAAGGATGCCTAGAAGGCACTGGATGACTTGTGTCAATAGCCCTCCGTGAGACGGATTGGCGAGTCCAGTAATGACCGCAACCGCGAAGGACGATACCAGAAAAAGCCAGAGCGGCATCAGCATCTAACGAGGTTTCGGTTGCTGGCTTTGCGCCTCAACGGCTTCCTGCACATGGAAAAAAAACGGGCAGGTTTCACCTGCCCGGCAAATCAATTTGTTACGGCTGCTAGGTCTAGGGACCCTAAGCAGCTAAATCTTTAGGACGCGCCGGGCTATACCAAGCGCCCCAAACGCTGTACCGAGTAACATCGCGGTGGTGCCGCCGTCGGGAACTCCTGGAACGCTTGGTCCAAAGAGCGTCCACCCCGAAAGAGCATACGCGCCAACCATTGCCGGAATCCTGATATTGCCGCTCAGATGTCCGACGTACCAAACTTCAGATCTGGAGTTTGGGCCGCTGTAGTTCGCGAATAAGTAGGTATACAAGCCGCCAGAGCCAAGATTTATCCTGTTACCGGTACCGTCTACATGACCAGCCGACACGGCCTGAGGCAACGAGCCAAACGCGTTGTTTAATCGTGAATAGCTCTGTCCGTTGTATTTGCCAGTGGTGCCCAGAGCCATGCTAGCCAAATGGTTGACATAAGTTAGTCGGTCAGAGCCGCAAAATTTCACGGAGCCGAAGTCACGGGCGTCGCCGATGTCAAATACCGTAAGTGCATGCGCACTGTGGCTGAACATAAGCAACGCGCCGGTAACAGCGGTGCAGAAGAGTGCGAATTTACCGCTTGGAATTGTGTTTCTTTTCATATAGGCAAAGAGACAAAGGAAAAAGTAGCATAGATTATGCCAAATCGACGTAAGTAGTAATTATCGACTTGAGTAGGAGCCTGTTACGATTAAGAAAGTTGTAGTGGATTGAGTTTCAATTGGCTTCTAAACTGTTAGTGATTCCGACAGTTGTCCGCCAACGCGACTAACCAAGACACATAACAACCACGAATCCAGTTACTAGAGCCAGCGCTTCCAGAACGTCAGGATGTCCGACGCTTCGGTTCGCAAGCTGACAGCCATCCTGGCGAATTGTTTTGATTATTGAGGCACACCGTAGGGCCCGCCGGGGTTTCGTTGTGCACGCGGATGAAAAGCTGACGACGTTTCTCGAACTTGAACGAGTCACACGCGAAAATTCAATGATATCAGGTCCTTCGATTCAACCTGCTGCCACTTGCGCCCGTCGGAGCCGTGGCTGAGTTTGTGTCGCGTCTTGTGACAAAAAACATCTGAAAGCAGGCCCTATGAAAACACACTCCCAATTGAGCACACTCGGATCGGAAAATATTGTCCCGTTTTCGCTCATAAGGGTCGCCCCCCGTGAATCTGTAGCTTTCAGCTTTAAGGTATCGAATCTTCCGCTTAAATGTTTTGCGCTGCTTTTCTCTGTTCTCTAAGTTTCGCGTCCGTCGGTGCAGCTCGCAAAACAAGGTGCCACTAGCTGCCGGACGACTACACTCACAACACAATCCGGCACGCCTGTGGTGCAACTGGTACTTGCGCTGCCGTGACATCGCGTGGAGTAAACGCTGGGTCATTTCCGGCGTGGCGCTTTTCCTTTTATTGTTTCGGGCTTGCGTGACTTCTCGTCATTGAGAACTCATTCGCAGCCCTTTACTTGTGTACTACGGGAAATCTGGCCTGAGGTTACGCAAAAAACATTATCCAACGCCTGAAAAGAAGAAACGTGATTGTCACGACTAAATCATGGCGTGATAGCGATTCCTGTAGCCATGAACACACAATTCTCCACAACTCCGCTTCCGTACTTGCGCCGCTTTGCCGGCTTTTTTGCGTTGATTCTGCCAATCTGCCTCGCTCTGGCCCAGAGCACGCCCGTCGCCCCGCCGGTTGTCTACACCAGCACGGACTTTAGGGCCAACGTCGCGGCTGGTCCAATCGTCAACCTGAAGCAGCTGGCCAGTGAATCGCCTGGCCCCGTAGGAAGTGCCGGCGGAGAGACTCACTTTAATCGTTTTCCCAAGCTGCTGCCGCCCATGCAGGACACTGGAGAAACCGCGCCGCAATTGCCTGCTACACCTTTGGCCAGCTTACCTGAGACACCGGAATCGTCCTTCCGCGGCTTCATTGGTTTGACCCATCTCGACCAGCGGCTCTACGCCGGCGGCGGGAATCAATTCAGCACTGAGCCACCAGACCAGGGGCTCGCTGTCGGCAACGGCTTTGTGCTGGAAGGAGTAAATGCCGCGATTAATGTTTACGATACAAACGGTATCGTGCAGCTCCCCCGACCGATCTCGCTCGACGAGTTGTTTGGGTTACCGCCTGCCATCAATCGCACCACGGGAGAATTCGGCGTTTTTGCCGGTGATGTGAGTTGCTTGTTCGATCCGGAAACGCAGCGCTGGTTCGTCATGGCTTGGGCGCAGCTGAACACGCGCAACGGCACGCCTTTGCGTCAGAGCAGACTTTACCTTGCCGTCAGCCAGACGGACGACCCGCGGGCTGCCTATGCCACTTACACGTTCAACACGACCGGCGCGAATGCCCCGGATGGCAATGGCCCGAGAATACCCGATTTTCCGCATTTTGCTGTGGACCGTTACGGCCTGTTCGTTAACTGGCAGGAATTCAAGATAAACCCAGACGGCAGTTTTGATGGCTACATCGGCGCGGCCATTTTGGCTGTTTCAAAGACCGCGCTGATCAACAACGGCGGAGGCCGACCGCCCCGACGTCTTGAGCTGTTTCGGATTCCCTTTTCCGACACCGGGTTCGCGTTCAGAGTCTGGCCTGCCTACATTCCTCCAGGGCAGACTCCGGTGCTGAGTAATGGCGGGACCGAGTACTTCGCTAGTTCGAACGTCTCCGGCAACAGCGGCCGCCACATAGCTATCTGGGCGTTGACCAATACCAGCTCTCTCGATACGCCGAGCCCGAATCTGCAGTTGAGTAGAACAGCAGTAAGCACGCAGGAGTATGTGTTCCCGAACTTCGGCGTCCCGCAAAAGAATGGTTTCCACCCGCTGGGCGCGTCTCTTGGTGAGCCCGTCGAACGCTTGGATGCCGGGATTGACACGATTTCTTCTGCCGAGTACGTAAACGGTAATCTCTGGGCGACGCTTAGCTCAGCAATGAGGGACGACAACGGCAACAACATCGAAGTCGTGGAGTACTTTGCTTTCACACCGCAGATCACGAATGGAAATCTAACTGCCAGCCTCTTTACTCAGGGAGTGATCGGCCGCTCCGGCCTCTTCCTCATGTATCCCGCCATCGCCATTAACACCGATGGTAACGGCGCCATCGAATTTTCAGTGTCTGGCCGTAACAATTTCCCCAGTTCGGGCTTTGTCAGCCTCACAGGAACAACCGTGAGCTCTATCAACATAGCTCGTGCCGGGAACTTGCCGGAGGATGGCTTTACTGGCTACCCAGAGTTCGGCGGAAACGGAATTGCGCGGTGGGGTGACTACTCGGCGGCTGCAGTGGACAACGTCGACAACGCGCTCTGGATGGCAACCGAGTTCATCCCCGATTTAAACCGGACAGCGTTCGCGAACTGGGCTACCTACGTCACGCGCTTCCAACCATAGCAGCAGGACAGTCTTAAGTCGCCGGCACCCCATTGTAGCGTGCGCGGCTGAACATACGCATGAATGAGTCGAAACTGGAATGTTTAACATTCTCTGAGCAAACGTTCGGCCAGATTGGCATCGGCACCTAAGGCGCAAGATGCCAACTGATCGATTTTGTAGAGCCGCGTCAATCACCTCGTTGATTTGGATTGACGGGATCCCATGTCGATACTGGGTGCCCGTGACACGCGAGAGTATCTATCTCCGTTAGATTATCGGGCTGCGGCCCGGGAAATTTAATGATGTTTTTTTGCGTGACAAGCCGAGGATTCTGGGTTGAAGTTTCTTTTGCAGCGGCTGCGAGCACGTCACCGCGTGCGGAGAGGCGGTTATTGAAGTGGAGCCGTGCTAAATGTGGACACCGGGCCAAGGGTAAGTCCCCGGAATCCTTGGCGACCCTCGCAGTCGCTGACTTCAGGTGGTCGACTGTAGAACTGCGCGCATCCGATTGCACCGGTGGTCAGATCGACACTTATCTTACGTGGCTCGATTTCATAAGTATGCAACGGCCACAGGTTCCACCTAGAAGCATTTCCTAGCTCGAAATAGGTTTTCCTCTGATTTCTAGGGATGCGGCGAAACCAAAACGGAGAGTTCTGGTTTAATGGGCGGTGGTGACGGGATTACACCGGGCCGAAGGCAATCGCTTACGGGACCTCCGGCGGGCCGTCATCACCAAGTTATTCGGCAACTGTGTGGCAACGATTGGCTAGTTTTATCGTGCCACCACGGATATGAAGCCGTGCGAATCGCAAGGACTACCACGCTTTTAGAGCGCGGGAGCGGTCTCTATTCTTTTGCCGGAACGCCATTTCCTGTCCTGCCATACTTTGAGCGCGAGGAGCTGTTTGTATGGTTATCGTTTACCAAGCGCCCTTCATCAGCATCGATGAATTGAAACATTGTCTGGATCTCCGACCTGGAAACCATGGCTTCTTTTTTTTTCTCGCTTTCCAGCGTCTCGGAAAGTTCGTCATTCCAGCCTCGTTTTCGCATGAATTCATTCCACATATAAATCTCACCCTCGGACGGTCGATTTCCCATCCCAAAACACGACTGCAAAATTGCCGCGTCGTTGAGGCCGTGGTTCACGTACTCGACTACTAGCTCGTATCTAACTCGGAGAAAGGTTGTGCATTTTTCGTCAAAACCTTTTCCAAGGTTCATTTCATATTCGAGAGGCAATTCGCCGTTGTCATGGCGACGGATTTTGTCCAGCATTCGGCCGAAATAAAACAAGCCGCCCACCTTGTCGTAGGGACTACGAAGACCCAAGTCTCTCACACGACCGCCCATTTCCACAAACCCCCGGATTTATTGCAAGTTATTAACAGTTCTTCACAAACCCTTGCAAGACTATTTTTTCATCCGCAATTTTCTAGACGCTGGCGGGTCGGGAAGCGGACGACAACGGTTCCGCCGGATCGGCCAAAAAAGGAATCTAAGATTTCGTCTACAACAATGGATGCGGCCGCACGGCGCGACAAGAAATTGAATCATGGCTCTTTGAAATCGCCCGCGTGCTCGTGCGTTTCGACCACGTTGCCCGCTTCATCGTGAACGCGGATGACTGCAGCGAAGCCAGAAAGAGTAGCTTCGTTGCTTGATGCTCAACAGCCGATATGTTCGATTGAACAGTCATGGGTGCGGCACGCCTTCACGATGCACTGGAACGGCTCAGTGCGGCGATACGTGATGTTGAAGCGGGAACTTGCGGCGTAGCTGTTTCTGGCTTCATCCGGGGCGCATTGGATCACAGGCGCGAGCCTGCTCGTGGATGGCGGGGTGATGACTCATCAGATTTTTTAATCACACCAGCTAGGCAGCGAGTTGAGGCGGCCGATCTCGAGTCGTAGCGCAGACGCAGATACAACGCCGAGAAGGAGTGAGCAAATGCCAAAATACGACCGGTAAACTGGGCAGGCAGCAAATGATTGTCATCGTCAGGTGCGGTGGTTTCCCAGAGACTAAAGGTAACGCGACCGCTACCTTTTATCTTTTCCAGTGCCGCAACTTTCGAATCCCCGGGGTTTCAATCTTTAGAAACCTATGATGCTATGAACTGGAGAAAATTCGTTCTCCTTGGTTGCGTGGTGGCATGCGTTTTCGCAGCCTCGATTGCGACGGCGCAGATGAGGGGGCACGGTAATTCGATGTCCCAGATGGGAATGCGCGGCGCGTTGACGCCACGTTCGATTGCCCGAATGCCGATGCACCGCATGCCAGGTTCGGTGGGACGGATGCCAATGCACCGCGCTCCAATGATGAATTCAGCCTTGGGCCTTCGACGCTTTAACCGTTTCAACTACCGAGACTTTAATCGAGATAATCGGTTTCATCGCTTCAAGCATTTCAACCAAATCATCTTTATCGGCAACTTCGCCTCTCCATGGTGGTGGGGTCCTTGGTGGGGCTGGAACTGGGTCTACCCATACGAATCCTACGTATATTCCTATCCCTCCGATAACTCCGGCTACGGATACGGATATGGTAACTATGGCTATGGGTCGTCCGGCTATAATTACGGATATGTCTACCCGCCTCTGAGTTACTACGACTACGCCAATGACGATGAGAGTGCTGTGCGCAATGTTCTCGCGGAATACGAAGTTTCTTGGAACGGCCATGACACGGCCGTCTTCGGTCGTCTCTTCACTGAAGACTGTGACTACGTAAACATCGCCGGTGTCCACTGGAAGGGAGTGCAGGAGATTGTCCAGCGGCACACGGAACTGTTTGAGAAAAGATTAAAGACTGCCGTTCGGAAGCTTACCGGTGTAGAAGTTCGTTTTTCAACGCCCGACGTTGCACTTGTCCATGCTACGTGGGACGTGACCGGTTCGAGTCGTCCCACTGGCGAGGCCGTTCCAGTTCTGAAAGAAATTACCACGATGGTGATGGTCAAAACTAACGGGAAGTGGCTAATCACGTCTTTTCAGAACACGGAGAGCGGGGACTGAAAGCGTTTACTTGTGCAGGCGAATTAAAAGCTGACTAACGTATCGTTACGCACGCCGATGAGAAATCGGCGTGCGTTTTCTGAAACCCGAAACGGCGACCGCGGAGTCCACCAACTCAGCGCGCCGGCATTGCACCTCCCCAGGCCGCGGGCGACTGATCGAGTGGAGTGACCAGCGACGGGGAATTCGGTTTGATTTCCGGCCGCGCTGCTTTTGTCGGCGGTGTGCCTCTCACGCGAGCTATGATTCCGTGGGCAATGCCGGAAGCATCGACGTAACGACCAGTGATATTCCCCTGCGAACTGATTCCGTTTAGCGATGTAAAGGTTGACCCGGGAAAATCGAAAGTGAAAAAATTGTTTGGCGGGACAAAGAAGAGTCCATGCGTCACGCCTGAGGCGTCCGCATATCTGCCCACCACAAAGTTCCTATTGTTATCTCCAAACAGGATTGTCCCAACAGAACCCGGAGGATCGATCGGGAAGTGCAGCGCGCCACTGGCGTCCCGGTAGTAACCGTGAAGGATTCCTGAGCCGTCTATATAGTATCCCACCACCAACCGCTTTGAATCATTGATGTCGTAAGCAAGGGTCGCGGGAGCTGCTGGGACGCTAAACACCGTTACGGTTCCGCCAACGCTGACGAACGCCTGCTGGAGCCCGCTGGCGTCAACAATCGTGCCGGCAAAGTCGGCGGGATTGTTTATCCCAAGCACAGCGGTGCTGACCGCGCCGGGAACATCGTATTCTGTGAAGGTGCCGCCCGACAGGAAAAACCCGTGAAGGTTACCATCGCTGGTGGCATAGTCACCGACTACGGTGCGTGGGTTATTGATGCCTCGTCCTTCGGTAAAACCAACGGTATCGTTAGGGTCAACGATCGGCGCGCTAAAGCTACCATCGCTGAACCGGACAAAACCGCGCGCCACTCCGGTCGAATCAATGAACTCGCCAACAACATCGCCTCTTTCGTTAATCTTTTGCGGCAAGGTCTGATTTCCGGTCCCGGGATAATCAAAAGTCGTGATCACTTCGATAGAGCCGGAGCTCGCTGCTTGCTGAGCGAACGTCCCCAACAATGGGAACACGAATAGAACTGCCAGAATGCTGATAATTATTTGTTTTGGTTTCATAATGCTTATTGCCTCCTTAATTGAATTCCTCATTGCAAGGCCGAGGTGGCAAAAGCACAATATCCACCTCGCAAATTTCGACCTGTCCACTTTTGTGTGTTATGCGGTTTCGTTGAGCCCGCTTTTGGGTTTGCCGGCACATCGAAATGAGCAGAGACGAGAGCGTCCGAAATTACCGCGACAAATGTCGCCGAATGAGACCGGAGATTGCTCGTTTGTACGGTTTTCGGAAATCGCACTTGTGTCGATGCACTTCGATCACGTTGCCAGCGTCATTATAAGCGCGGATCATAGTGGAGTGTGATCGGCTGTAGAACTTCGCGTATTCGGAGCGCGCTTTTCCCCAAGGAGCTTATGAACGTTGCCGCACTTCGTTTGAGTGGCTTCGCGGTGCTGCTTGTTCTGCTCGCCGGAGCCGGCTGCAATCGGTCCAAGCGAGCGTCGTCAGAGTCGAGCCCTGCGCCAACACCCCAGGCGCTTCGCGCGAGCGTCACTGCGCACGCGCCGGATGCATTCTACGATCCGCCCTCGGACGTGCCGCGCAAGCCTGGCGAGTTACTGCGGAGCGAACCGCTCAAGGATGTGATGCTGCCAGCCGGCGTGCGAGGCTGGCGCATCCTTTATGCAACCACTGTGGACGACAGCACGCCAGCGACGGCGGTCGCGACCGTCTTCGCGCCGACCGATCCTCCCGCGGGCCCACGTCCTGTTATCGCATGGGAGCATGCCACGACAGGCCTGCTGCAGAAATGCATGCCGTCGCTTGTGTCATTGCCGACCAAGGGCATCCCCTGGTGCAACCGGATCGTGATGGCTGGCTGGGTCGTGGTCGCGACAGATTACTCCTTCGCAGAGAAGGGTGGCCCGCATCCGTACCTGATCGGCGAAGGCGAAGCGCGCGCGGGGCTCGATTCAGTGCGTGCCGCGCGACAGATGTCCGAGCTTATCCTCGACAAACGCATGGTGATATGGGGTTACTCGCAGGGTGGGCACACAGCGCTTTGGACCGGCATTGTCGGGCCGCGCTACGCGCCGGATCTCGAAATCCTCGGCGTCGCGGCAATCGCACCGGCCGCGAACATAAAGAACATTCTCGCGATGAACGTCGCGGCGGACAAACGGTTTGGACCGTATCTCGCGTTATCGTACAGCCGGTTTTACCCTGACATCACATTCGAGCAAGCGCTTCGGCCCGAGGCGCTCGATGCTGCGCGTCAGATAGTAGATTTATGCGATTTCGTCCCGCCCGAGGATGCGGAACGCATCGAAACACTGGTGGCGACGTTCGACGGTCCAGCGTTAGCGACGAGTTCGAACAATGCACTTCAAGCTCGGCTTGCGCGGAACACACCGGACAGTTTGATAAAGGCTCCCGTCGTAATCGCGCAAGGCCTCTCGGACACCGTCGTGCCGTCGTCTGCCACTGACGCGTATGTCGAAGACCGCTGCTCTTCTGGTCAGCGACTCGAGTATTGGACATTCGCGGGGCGCGACCACCTCACGATTTTCCAACCTGGTACACCGCTCGAGGAGCTGCTTATCAGCTGGACGACGGCGCGCTTCGCAAATGAGCCGCAAGCGAGTGGCTGCGTCCACAAGTCTTTCTGATTGTCGCTTGGCCTTCGAAAGAGCCTGCTGTTTGGCTCAATCCAATTTTTGTTAGCTAGTGAATTTCATCAGCAGCTATCGACGGCCAGTATGAAGTCGTAGCAGGTGAGAAACGGTGGATTTGAAAAGATGAACCGTTTCCCGCGCCATGCTGCTTCAGTTGTTTAACAGCCGACGCCAGTTTTGCCAAACCTTGTTCAATTTGCGCTTGCGACCACGCCGCAAATCCAAAGACAAATGCCGGATCCAACTGAGCCTTGATGCAGAAGAAAGAAAGAGGGCGGGACCAAATGCCGGTTTGCTCGCGAGCACGCATGAATAACGGTAAATCTTCCCCGCGCCGCAGCCAGGCGACGAAGTGCAAACCGGCTGGCGTCACTTCCAGATCGAAATAGTCGCCCAGCCATTTTTGGAATTGTTCGATAAAGAATACGCGTCGCTGGGCATAGAGTTCGCGCATCCGTTTTACATGGCTGAGGAAGAATCCTTCGGTGATGAAACGCGCCAGGGTAGCTTGATCAATCGCTGGGGAGTGCTGGTCCATAACC
>Ga0209055_1001597_pt1 | contig 14828 bp, 15 predicted proteins | sample GraSoiAngelo_110_FD_185875 | JGI IMG/M metagenome (GOLD analysis project Ga0209055, IMG submission 185875) | Grasslands soil microbial communities from the Angelo Coastal Reserve, California, USA - 14_0903_12_30cm (SPAdes) (version 2) | ecosystem: Environmental > Terrestrial > Soil > Grasslands ... | reverse complement strand
GAAGCACCGGAGGATGCTCGCCAAGGTCGCCGACGCCAAGACCATGAACAAGTACCGATGGTCTGGTCATGACTTGCCCGAAGCCTTGACTTCTTCCGATCAGCGCGCCGCGAAATCCCGGAAGCCCGGAAAATCGTGACAGAATAAGCCGTTCGATTATCGGCAGCGGAGGTAGCGATGAGCGGCTCGCCCCAGGTGCGGCGCGCGGACAAAGTAATGACGGAGAAACGGGCGCGCGAGACGCTTGAGCGCGGCTTTTGCGGGCGCCTGGCGACCGTGGGCGAAGACGGGTGGCCCTACTGCGTGCCGCTCCTCTACGTCTGCATGGACGGCGAAGTCTTCGTGCACAACACGCGCGCCAAGGGACACTTGCGCGCGAACGTCGATCGCGAGGCGCGGGTCTGCTTCGAGATCGACGAAGCCGGCGAGGTGTTCGCCTACGGCCGCTTCGAATGCGATTCCACGGTCGAGTACCGCAGCGTGATCGTCTTTGGCAGGATCCGCGTGGTCGAGGACCTTGCGACGCGTCAGCGCTTCTTCGACGCGCTGATGGCGAAGTACGCCAATAAGGACTGGGAACGCCCGAAGGGCTTTTATCCGCGCATCGACCAGATCACGCTGTACGCGATCACGGTCGAGCGCATGAGCGGCAAGGAGACGCCGTTGCCTGCGGTCTCGCAGCGCTGGCCGGCGGTGGATCACACCAAGTCGCCGAACGCGCGGGCATAGGAATTCCGGATGGAACTGTTGTCCGACCCGCATACCTGGATCGCCTTCCTCTCGCTGACGGCGCTCGAGCTGGTGCTCGGCATCGACAACATCATCTTCATTTCCATTCTCGCGGACAAGCTGCCCGAAGCGAGAGGGAACCTCGCGCGAAGGATCGGACTCGCCCTGGCCATGTTCATGCGCATCGGGCTCCTGTTCCTGCTTGCCTGGGTCAGCGGGCTGATCGAGCCGCTGTTCACGGTCCTGCGCCAGGAAATTTCCGGCCGCGACCTCATCCTGATCGCGGGCGGCCTTTTCCTGCTGTGGAAGAGCACCAAGGAAATCCACCAGCTGCTCGAGGGCGAGAAGGGCGCGGCCTCGGCCGCGGTCGGCGCCACCTTCTCCGGGGTGATCCTGCAGATCATGATCATCGACATCGTGTTCTCATTCGACTCGATCATCACCGCGGTCGGCATGGTCGATCACATCGAAGTCATGATCGTTGCGGTGATCGCCTCGGTGCTCCTGATGATGGCGTTCGCAGGCGCGATCGGGCGCTTCGTCTCGGCGCGTCCCACGGTGAAAATGCTGGCGCTCGCTTTCCTCTTCGTAATCGGCGTCGTGCTGATCGCCGATGGCTTCGACCACCATGTCCCCAAGGGTTACGTGTACTTTGCGATGGCCTTCTCGGTGTGCGTGGAGATGCTCAACCTGCGCCTGCGCAAGCGCGCCGCCCGGCCGGTCGAGCTGCGCCATCGCTACGCGCGGCAAGACGAGTGACGAGGTCCGGCCGCTAGGCGAGCGCCGCGGCGCTTTCCCTGAGAAACACCGGCAGATCGGTGGTCGGCGGGCGGGCGCCCGGCACCTGGTAGAAGAGATCGGCGACGAAGCCGCGGTGATAGCTCGTGTGGTTGACGATGTGGAGCAGGATCTCCGCGCGCGTCATAACCCCCTTGTTCCCGCCGATCAGGGTGAAGGGCACGTTCTCGCCGAGCGCGGCTTCGGACATGCGCTCGCTCCAGGCGATGTACCAGTCGTCCACGACCTGCTGCTTGCCCCACAGCTCGGCCAGCGGCGGGTGCCCGGGGGTGTTGCGCGCAGCGAACCCGTGCTCGCGCCCCTCGAGGTGGGCCTGCCAGATGAGGTCGATCACGTAGTTGTGGTTGAGCGTATGGACCATGTTCTTGAACAGGCTCTGCCGCTCCTTCGTCGCTTCGTCCCCGGGCAGCCCGGCGACGGCGTCGAAGATCAGCCTGTTTGCCCAGCTGTTGTAGCGCGTGAGCATGCGCGCGGCTTGCGGAGTGATCATGGTTTGCCTCGCTCGGAGCTTCTCGCGGATTATGGCACCGCCAGCGCCCGGTTTTCCTTTTCTGCGCCCTCTCCTATCCGGAAGCGACGAAAAAGGCTTCTTCTCGTGTAAGATGAACGGTTTATATCGGGAACTGCAAGCTTTCATCAGGTGTCTAGGAGCCCGGAGACATGACGGTATCTTCGCTTTCTGTCGCGCAGGGCCTTGTCCGGTCGGCCGGACGGATCCAGGCCGTGTTCTCCCATCGCGCGATGCCCACTCTGGCGGCGGTCGCGGCCCTGCTGTTGCTGTGCTGGACGCTGGCGCAAGGGACCTGGCGCGTGCTCCAGCCGGCTTCACCCGCGGTGGCGCGCGCCGACGGCGCCGATCTCACCGATCTGCGCGGGCTCGCCAGCGTGCTGCTGTTCGGGCGGGCCGCCCCGAGGAGCCCTGCGGCCGAAGCAGGCGTCGCGCCCAGCAACCTGAACATGACGCTGACCGGCGTCGTCGCGCGCGAAACCGGCGGCTGCGCGCTCGTCATCGTGCAGGGACAACCCGAAGCGGCCTTCTGTTCGGGCGAAGAGATTTCTCCTGGCGTGCGGCTGGACACGGTGGAACGCGATCGCATCGTGATCGTGCGCAACGGCGCGCGCGAGGCGGTGTTCATGAAGGAAGCAGAGGGCGGCGCGGTGGGCGTTACCGCAGCTCCGCCTCCGATCGTTCAGCCGGTCGGCACCGACCGACAACTCGTCGACCGGCGCCAGCTGCAACAGCAGCTCGGCAGACCGGAATTCCTCAACCAGGCCCTGATCGTGCCCAACCCGGACGGAGGCTTCCTGGTGCGCCAGGTCCAGGCGGGAAGCCTGTACGAGAAGCTCGGCCTTCGCCCGGGCGACGTGATCCGCAACGTCAACGGCCAGCCGCTCACCAGCATGGACGACGTGATGCGTCTCTACCAGCAATTCGGCACCGCCCAGCGCGTGCTCGTGGACGTGCAGCGCCAGGGCCGCAGCGAAACGCTCTACTACGATATGCGCTGACGGCGCGCGATTCCCCGACACCCATGAGAGAAATTCCTGCAATCGCTGCCCGAATCCTCGCCGGCGCGCTCGTGGCCGCGGCGCATGCCGTTCTGGCGCAGACGCCCGAGTCCCCGGGCGCGGCCCCCGTCAACCCGGCCGCGCCCTCCGTCGAGTCCCCGGCAGCGGCGCCCGCCCCGCGGGTTCCCGGCGCACCTCTCGCCGCCCCGGGTGCGCCCGTCCCATCCCCCGCGGCGGCGCCCGCCCCGCGGGCTCCGGGCGCGGCAGGGGTCGCCGTTACGCCGCGTGCGGGCGAGGTGGTGCTCAATTTCCAGGGCGCGGACCTGCAGGCCGTGGTGAAGGCGATGTCGCAGATGACCGGGCGCAACATGCTGATCGACCCGCGCGTGAGGGGGCAGGTTACCATCGTCTCGGCGCGGCCCATGCCGGTCGCGGCGGGGTACCAGATCTTCCTCTCTGCGCTGAAGACGCAGGGTTTCACCGCGGTCGAGGGCCCGGGCGACGCAGTGCGCATCATTCCGGTCGCCGAGGCGAAGGCGGCGGCGCCGGTGAACGAGCAGGACGGGCCCCCGCGCGGCGGCGAGCAGGTCATCACGCACGTCGTGATCGGGCAGCACGTCGCGGTGTCGCAGCTGCAGAACGTGCTGCGCCCGTTGATGTCCCCGACCAGCCAGCTCTCTGTATACGATCCGGCCAACGCGCTCATCATCACCGACTATGCGGACAACGTGCGGCGCCTGCTGCGCATCGTCGAACGGATCGACCTGCCGGCGAGCACCGACGTCACGGTGATCCCGGTTCAGCACGCCTCCGCCATCGACCTCGCCGACCTGGTGGTGCGCCTGTCCGGAACGGGGCTCTCCACGCCCGGAGCGGTACCGGGCGTGCCGCCCACGCAGATCGCGGCGGGCGGCGACCGCTTCTCGGTGGTGCCGGATGGGCGCACCAACAGCATCCTGCTGCGCTCGGACAACCCGGGGCGCATCACGCTGTTGCGCTCGCTCATCGAAAAGCTGGACGTGCCGGCGCGCGCGATCGGCAGCACCCGCGTGATCTACCTGAAGCACGCCGAGGCGACCAAACTCGTCGAGGTGCTGCGCGGCATGCTCGCGGCCACCGCAGCCGGGGCGCCCGCGCAGCCGGGCGCCCCGGGCGGGCGGCCGGGCGGGGCCGCGCCTTCGCTCATCCAGGCCGACGAGGCGACCAACTCGATCGTCATCAACGCCTCGGACACGGTGTACAACAACCTGCGCCTGGTGATCGAGCAGCTCGACGTGCGCCGCGCACAGGTCTATGTCGAGGCGCTGGTCGCGGAGATGAACGCCGATCGCACCGATGAACTGGGCGTCCAATGGGCGGCGGCGGGCAGCGTCGGCTCGCGCGCAGTCGCGGGCGCGGCCAATTTTCCCGCGGCCAATCCCAGCCTCGCCACCACCATCGCGGCCCCGGCGGCCGCGGCGGTCGCCGGCGGGGGACCGGCGGGGTTGACGGTCGCAGTGCTCGGCAGCACGATCACTCTTCCCGACGGCACAACGGTCAGAAGCCTCGGTGCCCTGGCTCGGGCGCTCCAGTCAAAGAACCTCGGCAACATCCTCTCCACTCCCAATCTCCTGACGCTCGACAACTATCAGGCGAAAATCGTCATCGGGCAGAACGTGCCCTTCATAACCGGGAGTTTCGCGTCGGCCGCAACGATCACCCCCGGCGCAGGAGTGGGGGCGGTGAATCCTTTCCAGACGATAGAGCGCAAAGACGTGGGCCTGACCTTGCGCATCAAGCCGCAGATCTCGGAGGGCTCGACCATACGCCTGGAGATCTACCAGGAGGTCTCGAGCGTGAACACGACTACACGGACCGGGGCGAGCGATCTCATTACCGACAAACGCTCGCTCGAAACCAAGGTCGTGGTGGACGACGGCAACACCATAGTGCTCGGCGGGTTGATCCAGAACACCTTGAACATCACGACACAGCAGATTCCGCTTCTCGGCGATATTCCGTTTCTGGGCGCGCTGTTCCGCTTCAAAAGCGAAGAGCGCAAGCGCACCAACCTGATGATCTTCCTTCGGCCGGTGATCATCCGCTCGGCCGATGACAGTTATCGCGTGACGCAGGACCGTTACGAATATCTGCGCGGCTACACCCGCGGCGAGGGCCCGGAGCGCGAGGACATCTACGACCGTATGGAGCCGGTGCCCCCGGTTCCTTCCCGCGAGCCGCCGGCGCGCGCACCCGGGCAGGATTCTCCGGCCGCCCCCGTGAAACCGCCCGAGGCGGAAGCAAGCCCGGCGCCAGCGAGGCCCTAAAGCGCATGGATATGTCTTCGAACCCCCTCACGCCCGACGCGCGCGCGGTCGAGCGGCTGCCTTATGCTTTTGCAAAGCGGCACGGCGTGATCAGCGCCCGGCAGCTCGAGGCAGGCTTCGAGCTCTGGGTGCGGCCCGGGGTGCGCGCAGGCGTGCTCGCCGAGGTGCAGCGCGCGCTCGGGGGGCCGCTTGCTCTGAGAGAGCTTGCGAGCGACGCCTTCGACGCGGCGCTCGCGCGCGCCTACGAGCGCGGCGCGTCGCACGCCGCCGATATCGTCACCGACCTCGACGCGAATCCGGATCTCGCGGCGCTCGCGGAGAACCTGCCCAAGGTCGCCGACCTCCTGGAGAGCGAGGACGACGCGCCCATCGTGCGGCTGATCAATGCCCTGTTCTCGCAGGCGGTGCGCGAGGGCGCCTCCGACATTCACATCGAGGCCTTCGAGGGGCGCTCGGTGGTGCGTTTCCGCAGGGACGGGATGCTGCGCGACGTTCTCGAGCCGCCGCAGGTGGCGCACGGCGTGATCGTTTCGCGCATCAAGATCATGGCGCGCCTGGACATCGCCGAGAAACGCCAGCCGCAGGACGGGCGCATCGCGCTGCGACTCGCCGGACGCTCGGTCGACGTGCGCGTCTCGATCCTGCCGACGGCTCACGGCGAGCGCGTGGTGCTGCGGCTGCTCGACAAGCAGGCCGGAAGGCTCGACCTCACCGGCCTCGGCATGGCGGATACGACGCTCGCTGCCCTGCGCGAGCTCGTCAAACAGCCGCATGGAATCATCCTCGTCACCGGCCCGACCGGCTCCGGAAAGACGACCACGCTCTACGCCGCGATCGGCCAGCTCGACGCCAAGCGCACCAACATCGTCACCGTCGAGGACCCGATCGAATACGACCTCGATGGCGTCGGCCAGACCCAGGTGAATCCGCGAATCGAGCTGACGTTCGCGCGCGCGCTGCGCGCCATTCTGCGCCAGGACCCGGACGTGGTCATGATCGGCGAGATCCGCGACCTGGAGACTGCGCAGATCGCGGTGCAGGCGAGCCTGACCGGGCACCTGGTGCTCGCGACCCTGCATACCAACGACGCGGCAGGCGCCGTGGTGCGCCTGGTCGACATGGGCATCGAGCCGTTCCTGGTCGCCTCGAGCCTGCTCGGCGTGCTCGCCGAGCGGCTGGTGCGGCGGTTGTGCCCGGCGTGCCGGCGCCCGCACCAGCCCGACCGCGCCGAGCAGAGCCTGCTCGAGAACGGGAATGGAGGCGCGGCGGACACCCCCTTGTTCACCGCGAGCGGCTGCGAGGCCTGCGCGTTCACGGGCTACCAGGGCCGCACCGGAATTTTCGAGCTGCTGCTCATCGACGACGAGGCCCGGCGCCTGATCCACGACCGCGCCTCCGAGGCCGACCTGCGCGAGCACGCGCGCCGCGACGGAATGAAAGGCCTGCGCGAGGACGGCCTGCGCTGGGTGCGCGCGGGCGAAACGAGTCTCGAGGAAGTGCTGCGCGTGTCTCGAGAATGAGTCGAGAATGAGTCGCGAATAGGGCGCGAGCAGGCATCCGCACCGAGCATGTCGGGGTTCGAGTACAGCGCGCTGGAGGCGACCGGACGCGAAACGCGCGGAGTGATCGAGGCGGACACCGAGCGCCAGGCGAGATCGCTGTTGCGCGAGCGCGGCCTCGCGCCGCTCACGGTCGAGAGCATACGCTCGGCGGCGGCGCAATCCGGACGGCGCGAGCGCTTCTCGCGCCCCGGGCTGTCGGGCAAGGGATTGGCGCTGGTCACGCGCCAGTTCGCCACGCTGGTCCGCGCGGGGCTCACCATCGAAGAGGCGTTCAACGTGCTCATCGAACAAACCGAGTCGGCGGGAGCGCGCACGCTTTTCGCGGCAGTGCGGGCGCGCGTGCTCGAAGGCCAGTCCCTGTCGCACAGCCTGGCCGAGTTTCCCAAAGCATTTCCGCAGATCTACCGCGCGATGATCGAGGCGGGGGAGCATTCGGGGCGCCTCGGCGACGTGCTCGAGCGCCTCGCCGACTACACCGAAAACCGCGAGAGCCTGCGCGACAAGGTCATGATCGCCTTCATCTACCCGGCCTTGGTGACGGTGGTGGCGATCGCCGTGGTCGGGCTCCTGCTCGTCTACGTCGTGCCGCAGGTGACGCGCGTGTTCGCCAATCTCGGCCAGACCCTGCCTCTGGTGACTCGCATACTCATTGCGATGAGCGATTTCGTGCGCGCGAGCGGCGTATTCTGGCTGGCCGGGCTCGTCGTCGCCTTCGTCGCGGGCGCGTTCCTGCTGCGCGACGAAGGGCGGCGGCGCAGCTGGCACGGGTGGCTGCTGCGCCTGCCGGTCGCGGGGCGGCTCATCCGCACCGTCAATGCCGCGCGCTTTTCCGACACGCTGGGAATTCTGACCGCGAGCGGCGTGCCCTTGCTCACCTCGCTGCAGTCCGCAGCCGCAGTCGTCACCAATCTGCCGATGCGCGCCGCGGTGAACGAAGCGGTGCGGCGCGTGCGCGAAGGCGGGGCGCTCGCGCCGGCGCTCGGCGCCGCGAAGCTCTTCCCGCCGCTCGTCATCCACCTGATCGCGAGCGGAGAGGCGACCGGGCGCCTCGATACCATGCTCGCGCGCGCGGCGGAAGCGCAGGCTCGGGAGCTCGAGAACTGGATTCGCGGGCTGACTGCGCTCCTCGAGCCGCTCCTGATCCTCGCCATGGGGGGGATCGTGCTGTTCGTGGTGGTCGCGATACTTTTGCCTATATTCGAAATGAACCAGCTGGTACGCTAGGGAATGCTCATGACGGACGCTTACGCAAACTTGCGCCGCGCGCGCGGCTTCACCCTGATCGAGATTCTGGTCGTCATCACCATTCTCGGAATTCTCGCGGCGCTGATCGTGCCGCGCGTGATGGACCGTCCCGACCAGGCCCGCGCGACTGCGGCGCGGGCGGACATCGCCGCGATCGTCGGCGCGCTCAAGCTCTACAAGCTCGACAACGGCACCTACCCGAGCACCGACCAGGGCCTCGCTGCGCTGGTGAAAAAACCCGAGCGCGGAGACATTCCGCGCAACTGGAAGGCGGGCGGCTACCTCGACAAGTTGCCCGTGGATCCCTGGGGCACCGATTACCAGTTTCTCAATCCGGGGATTCGCGGCGAGGTCGATGTGTTCTCGCTCGGCGCCGACCGCAAGCCCGGCGGCGAGGGCGTCGACGCCGACATCGGGTCGTGGCAGTGATGCGCGTGCGCGCCGCCTCGGGGAAGGACCGCGGATTCACGCTGATCGAGCTGCTGGTGGTCGTGGCGATCATCGTCATCATGGTCGGCCTCGCCGGCGCGCAGCTTATGCGCGGGCCGGACGACGTCGTGCGCGAAGAGAGCGAGCACCTCGCGCTGCTCCTGCGTGCGGCCCGCGAGGAGGCGATCCTGCAGGGGCGGGTGTTCGCCTTCGGCGCCGCGCGCGAGTCCTACCGCTTCCTGCGTCTGGAGCGCAACGGCCGGCTCAAGGCCGCGAGCGCGGACGAGCTGTTCCGTCCCCGGCGCATGCCGCCGGGCATCGTGATCGAGGGCTTGCAGATCGAGGGTGCGGGGGAGGCCGCGCAGGACGGCGTGGTGTTCCTGCCGAGCGGCGAGCTGCCGGCGTTTCGCATCGTCCTCAGGAGCGGCGGCGCGCGCTGGAGCGTCGTCGGCGCCCCCGACGGGACCATACGCGCGCAGGCCGTCTCATGAATCGCTTCCGGCGCGCCGCAGGCTTCACCCTGGTGGAAATCCTGGTGGCGCTCGCCGTGCTCGCGATCGCGCTGAGCGCGACGGCGCGCAGTCTGGGCGCTGCGCTCGACACCACTGCGGCGCTGCGCGATCGCACGCTCGCGCGCTGGGTGGCCGAGGACAGGCTGGCCGAGCTCGAGCTGCGCAGGGAATGGCCGGATCTCGACGTGAAAGAAGGCGACGCCGACATGGGCGGGCGTGCCTTCCACTGGCGCCAGGAGACGGGCGTGACGCCGGCGGCGCGCATGCGGCGCGTCGAGGTGAGCGTGTTCCTGAAGGGAGACGATTCGACGCTGGCGAAGATGACCGGATTCGTCGAGCAGACGGCAACGCAGGCAGTGCCGCCGACATTACCCGGATCGCAGCCGGGACCGCAGCCAGCACCGCAGACGGAGCCGCCCCGATGAAGGCGCGATCCGGCTTCACGCTGATCGAGCTCTTGGTGGCGCTCGTGATCTTCGGGATTTTCGCCGCCCTCGCGTACGCGGGATTGGCCCGCCTTCTCGACAACCGCGAGCGGCTCACCGCGGAGCAGCGGGTCTGGCAACAGCTGTCGCAGGTTTTCCTACGCATCTCCGACGACGTGGCGCATGCACGCTCGCGCGGGGTGCGCGACGCGGGCGGCTTTCCGCTTCCTGCTTTCGTGGGACGGCTCTTCGACTCGCGCGCGCTCGCCGAGCCCAGCCTCGAGCTGACGCGCGGCGGCGAGCTGAACTACGGAGGCGCACCGCGTTCGGATCTGAGGCGCGTCGCTTATCGCCTCAAGGAAGGGCGCCTCGTGCGCATCACCTGGCCGGTGCTCGATCGCGCTCCCGTGACCGAACCGCTCGAAGCGCCGCTGCTCGCCGACGTCGAGACCTTCGAGCTGCGTTTTTACGACCAGACCGGGGTTGCGGTCGACACCTGGCCCACGGCGATAGGCGGCGGCCCGGACGTTCCGCGGGCGATGGAAGTCACGCTCGCCGTGAAGGGCCTGGGCCGCTTCAAGCGCCTGTTTCTGGTGAACCAGTGATGCTCGCCCGGCGCCCGCAGCGTGGAATCGCCCTGGTAACCGCGGTGATGATCGTCGCGATCGCGGCGGCGATCGCGGTCCAGATCGCCTTCGCGCACCAGGTCTGGTTCCGGCAAATGGAAAACGTCGCCGACCGCGACGCGACCGACTGGCTGCGCCGCGGCGCGCTGCACTGGGCGAGCCTCGCGCTGCTCGAGGACGCGGCGCAGAACTCGACCGACGATCTCGGCGAGAGCTGGGCGATGGGGCTGCCGACCCTTCCCGTCGAGGGCGGGACCATCAGGGTATCGATCGAAGATGCGCAGGGGCGCTTCAACCTCAACAGTGTCGTAAACCCCGCGAGCCTCCAGGTCTTCAGCCGCCTGCTCGGGGTGCTGCGGCTCGATCCGCTGCTCGCCAATGCCGTGCTCGACTGGATCGACTCGGACAGCGTCGCGAGCGCGGGAGGCGCGGAGGACGTCGATTACCTCAGCCTCAACCCGCCCTACCGCGCCGCCAACCGGCCCATGGCGAGCGTCGAAGAGCTGCGTCTGGTACTCCGCTTCGACGCCAAGACCGTCGCCGCGCTGCTGCCGTACGTGACCGTTCTCCCCGTGGCTACCAACGACATCAACGTCAACACCGCCTCGCCCGTGGTGCTTGCGGCGCTGGTGCCGGGTCTGGATTTGCCGACGGCGCAGCACATCGCGGAGGACAGGGACAGCACCCCGTACAAGACCGTCAATGATTTCACGTCGAAGCTGCCCCGAGGCTCAATGTTGCCCACGGTGGGAATGGTCGTGAAGACGGACTTTTTTTTGGTTACTCTCGAAACCTCGATTGGGCGCCACGAGCGCCGCACCGAAGCGCTTCTTCAACGCTTGTCCAACAAGAGCACGACCTTGATCTGGCACAGGCCGCAACCCTTGATCGGATCGGACGAAGCCGATGAATCTCCTTCCTCGATGGGATCGGATGAACCCGGCAAATCTCCTTAAGAGCCGCGCCTGGCTAGACCTGTCGGCCTCGTGGCGCCGCAAGGGCGGCGACCGGCTCGAGCTGTGGCTGCCGCGGAACTGGCCGGCCGAAGATTCCGAGCTGCGCTGGCGCCGCGTCGCCGCGGGCGGGGCCGTCGAGCAAGGCGCCCAGCGCGGGCTCGAGGGACTCGCGCCCGCCGAGGAAATCATCGTGTGGACCCCCGCCGCGGAAACCCTGTTCCTGCGCGCGCGCCTGCCGACGCGCTCGGCCGCGAAAATCATCCAGGCGCTGCCTTTCGCGCTCGAGGAGCAGCTCATCGATCCTCCCGAACGGCTGCATTTCGCTTTCGCGCACGAGGCGGACGGTGCGCTCGCGGTGGCGGTGACGCGGCGCGAGCGCATGGAGAGCTGGCTTGCGGCGCTCGCGGCCGCCGGGCTCGCCCCGACGCATCTCGCGCCGGTAACCTTGTCCGTGCCGCTCGCCGAGCGCGCCTGGACGCTCGCGTTCGTCGACGGGGAGATCGTGCTGCGCAGCGGAGCACGCGCGGGACTGGGCGGTCCGGCCGAGCGGCGACCGCCGGCGTGGCTGCACGCGGCGCTCGCCGAAGCGCGGACCGAGGCCAGCGCCCCCGAACGCATCCTGCTCGTCGATGCTCCCGCCGACCTGGATTCCGCCGCGTGGCGCGAGGCCCTGGGCCTTCCGCTCGAGCCGGTGCGGCCCGGAGACGCGACCGTTCCGCCCGCGCCGCTCGATCTGCTGCAGCAGCACTACGCGCCGCGCGCCCGCCTGGCGGCCCTCAAGCGCGCCTATATTCCGGCCGCGGCGCTGCTCGCGGCGTGGCTCTTCGCCACGCTCGCCCTGGATGCGATCGAGTGGGTGCGATTCGCGCGCGCGGGGAGCGCGGCCGAGGAGGAAATGCGCGCGCTCCTTCTGAAGAGCTTTCCGGAAACCCGCGCGATCCTCGATCCTGCCGAGCAGATGCGGCGCGGTCTGGAGGACATCGGCGCGGGCAGCGGCATCGCCGCACCCGGGGACATGCTTTTTCTCCTGGCGCGCGCGGCGCCGGTGATCGAGCGCGAATCGCGCGTGCGCGCGCAGGGCATCGAATACGCCGCGCGGGCGCTGGTCATCCGGCTCGCCGCCTCGGAGGCCGACGCCGAGTCCGTCGCGCGGGCGCTGCGCGCGCGATCGCTGGACGTCGAGGTCCAGCGCGCGGGCGGCGAAGCGCGGCTGCGCGTGCGCGCGGCCGCTTCGCCCGCCGGGCAGGGCAAATCGTGAATTTCGCCTGGGCCGAACCCGCTCGCGCCCGCTGGAACGCGCTCAGCGCGCGCGAACGACGGGTGGCCTCGGTGCTCGCCGGATTCCTGGGTGCGGCGCTTTTCTATCTGCTCGTCTGGAACCCGGTCGAGAGCGGTCTCGCCAAGGCGCGCTCGCGCCTCGCCTCGGTACAGGCGCAGCTCGCCCGAGTGCAGGAGCAGGCCGCCCGCGTGGCGAGCGTGCGCGCCGCGCCGCGCGTCACGCTGCCCGCCAACCCCGCCGCGGCCGCCGCGCAGGCAGCCGAGCGGAAAGGTCTGCGCGAGCAGTTGAAGCGCGTCGAAACGGAGGGCGCGAACGCGGTGCGCGTACAGATCGAAGACGCTCCGTTCGTGGCGCTGCTGGCATGGCTGATCGAGCTGCAGCAGCAGACCGGCCTGCGCGCGGAAAGCGCGACGCTCGAAAGGGGCGCGAACCCCGGCACCGTGAACGGGCGGCTGCTGTTGCGGGCGCAGGGCGCGTGACCGGCGCTCTTCGCCGCCCTGGCGTCCGGCTGGCCGTTCTGGGCATCGCCGCGTATCTGGCTTTTCTCCTGGTGAACCTGCCTGCCGCATGGCTCGGATTCGCGCTCGAGCGTTCGAGCCGCGGAGCGCTTGCGCTCGGCGATCCCGCGGGCACCCTGTGGAAGGGCAAGGGCCTGCTTGCGCTGCGCTCAGGCGGAGCTTTTCGCGGCGTCGCCGACCTCGAGTGGAGCTGCAATCCCCTGTCGGTGCTGACCGGACGCCTGGGCGTCGCGCTGTCCGGCGTCGCGCCCGAGACCCGGCTGCGCGCGAGCGTGAGCCTGGGCCCGGGGAGCGTGCGTTTCCAGAACGTCGAGGCCAACGCGCCGGCGAGCCTGCTCGAACCCGCGATCCCGGCGGCTGCCTTTGCGAAGCCCGACGGACGCTTGCGCGTGCTCGCCGATTCCCTCGAAATCGGCCCGGCCGGCGTATCCGGCGCGGCCACCGTCGAATGGCTCGAGGCCGGAATGAGCGGGCTGCAGCGGCTCGGCGACTACCGCTTGCAGATCACGGGGAACGGCGAGCGCGCGGAGATGAAGCTTGCGACGCTGCGTGGGGATTTGCGCCTCAACGGAACGGGCGAGTGGCGCGCGGCGCAGCCGCGAGTCGTGCAGTTGCGCGGGACCGCGGAGGCGTCGGCCGAGCGCAAGGATCTCGAGCCGCTGCTCCAGATGTTGGGGATCAGGGGACCGGGAATCCCGCAGCCGTTTTCATGGACCGTGCCGATTTAGAAAGAACGTGATAGAAAGCACGTGAAGCGCGGTGAAGTCGGCGCAGAATCGCGTCAAGCCCGGCCCTGGACCGGTGCGGCAGGGTAAGAAAAGGGGAAATCCATGAAAAATCGGCTGGCAGCCGTCGTTCTGATCGCCTTGGCGCAGCTTGCCGGTTGCGGTGGCCGAGGTGGCGCCAGCAGCTCACCGGCGGTCCCTACCTATGCCATCGGTGGCGCGATTGCCGGTCTCACCGGATCGGGGCTCGTGCTTCAGCTGAACGGCAGCGGGGATCTTCCCGTAAGCGCCAATGCCACGGCATTCACTTTCGCCACGCAGCTTGCGAGCGGCGCCGCGTACACCGTCAGTGTACTCACTCAGCCGGCCAACCCGAGCCAGACGTGCACCGTCACCGGCGGCTCCGGGAATGTCGGGAGCGCGAGTGTCGCGAACATCAGCATCTCCTGCACCACCAACAGCTTCACAATCGGGGGCACGGTGAGCGCACTGCTGGGCACGGGTCTGGTGCTGCAGAACAACGGCGGGAACAATCTTCCGATCGGCGGCAACGGCTCGTTCACCTTCAGCACGCCGATTCTTTCCGGCGCGACCTATGCCGTAACGGTGCTCACGCAGCCGACCGCTCCGGCCCAGAACTGCACCGTGACGAACGGCTCGGGCACGGTAGGGGCGGCCAACGTGACGAACGTCGGTGTGTTGTGCGGTTTTACGATCAGCGGCCTTTCCGACCCGCTCGCCGCGCAGCAGTGGCATTTGAAGAACACCGGGCAAAACGCCTTTGCTGACGGCTTCGGCGTCGCCGGTATCGACATCAACGTGGAACCGGTATTCAGTACCTTAGGTTTCACCGGCAACGGCGTGATCGCGGCGGTGGTCGATACCGGAATGGAAATCGCCCACGAAGACCTCGCCGCGAACGTCGTGCCGAATGGATCTTGGAATTTCAATACCAGCACCACCGATCCCACCAATACCGCCGCTACGACCGGCGACCACGGCACCAGCGTCAGCGGTCTCATCGCCATGGCGCGTAACACGGTGGGTGGGATAGGCGTTGCACCTACAGCCAGGCTGAAGGGATTCAATTTCCTTTCGTCGAATCAGAGCCAACAATTTTTCATCGACTCTCTGGGCGGCTCGACCGCCAGTCCCAACAGCAGCGACGTCTTCGTTTTCAATCAGAGCTTCGGTATCAGCCCCCTCGGG
>Ga0209055_1001596_pt1 | contig 14835 bp, 13 predicted proteins | sample GraSoiAngelo_110_FD_185875 | JGI IMG/M metagenome (GOLD analysis project Ga0209055, IMG submission 185875) | Grasslands soil microbial communities from the Angelo Coastal Reserve, California, USA - 14_0903_12_30cm (SPAdes) (version 2) | ecosystem: Environmental > Terrestrial > Soil > Grasslands ... | reverse complement strand
ACAAGGCTACTGGGACGGCACAATAAAGAACGCTCGAAAGTTTGGGGAGGGTATTTAATACCCCCTCTCCTTATCTCTTCCCCGGTGCTCGCCGCAGCTTATCAGTGGAGGGAGCATGCTCCTGCGTAAGTCGGTGGTTATTATTCGGTGGTTATTATATGGACTGACCAAGGGGAAAAGTATTAGTTCCATGATGCAGGCTTTTCCTGTACCCTGAAAATGGAGGATTATGCATGTTTAGTATTTCCCGCGTGAAAATGGGATGGACAACAATACTTGCCACCACCTTGCTAGCTGCGGCAGCCGCTGCGCAAACCGCTTCAGCCTCCAAGGCTAAAGAAGCTCCGGACGCTAAAACTGAGCAAGCGACCAAAGTTCAGGAGCCTTCAGCGTTCAAGACCCCGAAGGAGAAGCAGAGCTATGCCATTGGCATGGATCTTGGCAGCCAGCTTCGTCGGATGTCAATCGATGTAGACCCCGACGTCTTTAGCAAGGGGCTGAAGGACAGTATTTCGGGCAGCAAGACGATGCTGACCGAGGAGGACGCGCGCGCCGTGATTTCCGAAATCCAGGCTGAGGCGAAGCGGAAGTTTGCGGAAGCCAGGAAGTCGGCGGGCGCCGACAACAAAGCCGCCGGAGAAGTCTTCTTAGCACAAAACAAGAACAAGCAAGGCGTGGTCACGCTGCCCAGCGGCTTGCAGTACAAGATCCTCAAGGCCGGGGAGGGCGGCAAACCTAATCTGGACGATACGGTCGTGTGCGGTTATCGCGGGACGCTCATTGATGGGACGGAGTTCGACAGCTCCTACAAGCGCAACCAGGCCGCCACCTTCCCTGTCAAAGGGGTCATCAAGGGCTGGACCGAGGCTCTGCAACTGATGCCCGTCGGCTCCAAATGGGAACTCGTCATTCCGCCTGACCTTGCTTACGGCGAGCGGGGCGCGGGCGAGGTGATCGGCCCGGACGCTACCCTGGTATTCGAGGTGGAGCTGCTTTCCATCCAGGCAAAGAAATAAGTAGTCCAGACGGGAGAAGACGCGGCACCCTGTAAACGAGGCGCCGCTTCGTCTTCTCAATCTGCAAATTAACTGGTGAGCTGCAAGCGCGGCTGTCGTCCACCAGGCTGAAGTTGAACAGCAGGTCATACCCTTTCTTCCCCAGATCCTGGGCCGGCTGTTCGAGGATGGTGCGGATCTGAGCCGGGTTCAGGCCGGGGTTGGCTGATTTCACCAGAGCCGCCACGCCTGCCGCGATCGGACTTGCGTCAGAAGCACCGTCTTCCTAACGGACCGGTGGGATCGGAGCAAGGCTCTTCAGGAGAATGCCGTGCATTTTTTGCTCTCAGCAATGCCAGCAGAAATAACCGGTTAAGTGGCGGGAACAATTCGCGGCGGCCTACTCGGGCGCAAGTTGACACTTACTGTCCATTCCAGGCCGGCCCAGCGAGGTTGGCCGAAGGTAAAGTATTCACGTTCCAGCCTCCGCCTAATGCTTTGATCAGCAGTACGCTGGCCGACATGCGCCGGCGCAGGATGTCGACGGCAACCCTCTGGTTCGCCAACGCGGTACTTTGTGCCGTGAGAACTTCCAGATAGCTCACTACGCCCCCTTTGTAGCGGTTAACCGATAAATCGAGCGAATGCTTGGCTGCGGCCACGGCTGCGTCTTGAGTCTTTGACTCGTCGTCAAGAACTCGGAGGGCGGCGAGGTTGTCTTCCACTTCCTGAAACGCGCCCAGCACAGTCTCGCGGTAATTTGCCACAGTCTGTTCATAGGCCGCTCGGGCTTGCTCGTTTAATGCGCGACGGCGGCCCACATCGAATGCCGTGACGGTCGCTGAGATGCCTGCCGATAAGAATCCGCTCGGGCCTTGTAACAGTGTGGTCAGCTTAGTGCTCTCGAATCCCCCGGTTCCGCTTAGGGCGACTGCGGGGAAATAAGCTGCACGCGCCACGCCGATTGTCGCGTTGGCTGCTGCCATCCTCCGCTCGGTGGCGGCTATATCAGGGCGCCGCTCCAGCAGATCGGAAGGCAGCCCCGGGGGGATCGCCGGGGGCGGGGCACTCAGGGGCAGAACGGGCAAACTAAACGCCGATGCGGGTTGGCCGAGCAACACAGCGATGGCGTGCTCAAACTGTGCTCGCTGGATCTCGAGATCAAGCGCCTGAGCGCGAGTGGTTTCAAGCTGGGTCTGCGCCTGGGCAACATCTACAGCGGAAGAAACACCGCCTTTGTACCGGTTCTGCGTCAGCGCGAGCGCCTTTTCAAACGCGGTGACATTGGACTTCAAAAGTTGCTCTTCCGCATCGAAGCTGCGCATCTGGAAGTAGTTGAGAGCCAGTTCGGAGTGCAGACTCAGGTTGACCGATTCCAGGTCTGCCGCGGTGGCCTGCGCCTCCGCCCGAGCGGCTTCGACGGTGCGACGCACCCGGCCCCAGACATCGGGCTCGTAAGAAACATCCACGGGCAGCACGATATCGGTGTAACTCGTCTTCGACGTAAGACTGCGTACCGGGCGGTTCTGGGCTTGGCGAATTTCTGCGGCGGAAAAACCAGCGGTGGCGGTGGGGAAGCGGTCCGCGCGAGCGAAACGCACCAAAGCGCGTGCCTGTGCGAACTGCGCCTGCGCGGCTTTAAGCGTCTGGTTGGAAACGTTGATCTGTTCTTCCAGCGTATTGAGTTGCGGGTCCTGGAAAATCTCCCACCACTTGCCGCGCAACACCTGGTCGGCAGGCTGGGCTGGCTTCCATCCTTGCGGAACTTCTTTGAAGGCTGGTGGAACCGGTGTGGACGGGCGAGAGTAGCGCGGACCAACCGCGCAGCCTCCGAGAAATAGAAGACCGAAACCCGCAAGGAGGAGTCTCCCTGCGGAAAAACTCAGACTCATTTTTGCGGTCCTTTTTGGTTTGGTTGCTCTTCCGGGCCTGGGTTTTGGGAAATTCGCACCGTTTGTCCCGAAATCAGGGAATCCGGGGGGTTGACGATGACCGCCTCATTCCCGGTCAGGCCGGCAACCACTTCGACCTCCGAGCCGAAATCATGGCCGACGGTGATTCGTTTCAGTTCGGCGCGTTGTCGGTCGCTAACGGTTGCCACCTGGAGTCCTTCAGAACGAAATATGAGGCTGTTTGCCGGCACCAGCAGGGAAGAGACTGCCGTGGGAAGTCTGAGATGAACTTCCGCGTACGCGCCGGTCAACAGGGTACCAGTCGGATTATCCACCAGGATTTCGACAAGGAGCGTGCGCGTTGCCTGGTCAATGGCGTTGGCTGTGCGCACCAATTTGCCCTGGAAACGGCGCCCCGGAAACTCCGACAATGTCAGATCGGCTGTAAGCCCGGGTTTGGCTGCCTGCGAGTAGGCTTCCGGCACATTCACATAAACTCGCAATTTCGAAGGTTGCAAAATGTGGAACAGCTCTCGTCTCTGTCCGCCGCTGCTGCCGGAATCGATCAGCGCGCCGATGTCCGTATTCCGCGCGGTAATCACGCCATCGAACGGAGCGTAGATCCTTTCAAACGACTGCATTTGTTCTAGCCGGCCTACGTTGGCGCGCGCAGACTGCACCACCGCCTGCTTGGCAGCATAGTCGCCGGCCGCGTTGTCGGCTTCCTGCTTGGAAACGGAATCGGTTTTGAGCAAGTCGGCGTAGCGCTCGGCGGTAATCCGGGACAGATTAAGATTGGCCTCCGCCGTCGCCAGATCGGCGCGCGCCTGACGCAGTTGCTGATCTATTTCCGGAGTTTCAATTTCCGCGAGCAACCGGCCGGTTTTGACGTGCGCTCCGATATCCGCATACCAGCGCTTCAAATATCCGTTGCTACGAGCGTAGATGGGAGCGTCGGCAAAGGCCTGCACGTTGGCGGGTAGGACCACCTCCTCGACCGGCGCAGATTGCTTGGGACGAATCACCGAAACCGTCGGCACAGCCAGGTCGGCAGTTTCTTTGCGCAAGGTGGCGCGCGCCTGAATGCGAGGTAAGATTCCGGAAATTACAACGCCGATCACCGTCACTAATGCAAACAGAATGATCCACCAGTGGTGACGGCTGGGGTTGGAGAAGGAGGGTTTCTCGCTTCGCGATCCCGTAATTCCGTGCTCTACCTTCATCGACCTTCCTAAAGTATGACAGATGAAGCGAGTTATTGCCGGGATTCAGCTTGCGCCCGCCGAATCCGCATCCCGTGCAGCACGCTATAAAAGACCGGCACAAAAAACAGTGTCGCCACCGTCGCAAACAGCAGTCCGCCAATAACCGCGCGGCCGAGAGGGGCGTTCTGCTCTCCGCCTTCACCCATGCCGATGGCCATGGGCACCATGCCAATAATCATCGCGAGCGCGGTCATCAGCACCGGGCGGAAGCGCGTGAACCCAGCATTCAACGGGGCGCTGACGGCGTCTTTGCCCTCCGCCATCTGCTCCTTGGCAAAACTCACGACCAGGATGCTGTTCGCCGTGGCCACACCCATGCACATGATAGCCCCGGTGAGGGACGGAACGCTGATCGTGGTATGCGTGATGAACAGCATCCATACGATGCCAGCCAATGCCGCCGGCAACGCGGAGATGATAATAAAAGGATCAAGCCAAGACTGAAAATTCACCACAATCAACAGATACACCAGCAAAATTGAGAAGACGAGTCCGCCCAGCAGGCCCAGGTAGGAGGAACGCATGGTGTCGATCTGCCCGCGTACCACCACCTGCGAGCCGCGCGGCAAATCCTTCTTGCTCTCTTGGACTATTTTGTTGATCTCGCGAGCTACGCCGCCCAAATCGCGGCCCTGAACCGACCCATAAATATCCATGACGGGCTGGATGTCATAGTGCGACACGACGGCCATTCCTGAGCCGCGATGAATGGAAGCCAGGTTCCCTAGGATTTCCGAGTGCGCCGGATTCGGCCCGGCCACCGGGATATTTTCCAGGCTCTGCAAAGAATCGATGCGGTACTGAGGTGTCTGGGTCGTGATCGAATAACTCACGCCGCTTTTCGGGTCGAGCCAGAAGGTAGGAGCAGTCTGAAAACTGCCGCTGAGCGAGATGAGCAAATTGCTGGCAACGTCGCGCTGCGTGAAGCCCACCTGTTCCGCCTTGGTGCGATCCACATTAATGTGCAGGTAGGGCTGATCCGACGGCTGCTGAATGCGCAGGTCGACGGTTCCCGGGACGTACTTGATTTCCTCGAGCAACTTGTTGGCGAACTCCCGGTCCGCCTCCATGCTCCGTCCAACCACTTGGATGTCAATCGGGGCTGGCAAGCCGAAGTTCAGGATCTGGCTTACGATATCGGCCGGCAGGAATGCGAATGTCACCCCTGGAAACCGCCTGGCAAGCCTGAGCCGAAGATCGTGGACGTAGTCCGCGGTCGGATGATGATGTTCGGACAAGCTCACCAGGATATCGGCATCGGCCGGCCCGATCGGAGCCGATGCGCTGTAGGAAAGATTAATGCTGCTGTAAGGCAGCCCAATGTTGTCAATCACACTGGAAATCTCATCCTGAGGAATCAGTTCGCGAATTGACTGCTCCACCAGGTCACACAAGCGCGCCGTCTCTTCAATCCGCGTTCCGGTCCGAGCACGCAGATGCAGCTTGAACTGCCCGCTATCCACGTGAGGAAAGAAATCCTCGCCCAGCCAGGGGATCAGGAAAACCAGCGAGATCACGCACACGGCAAAGAAAACAGTCAGGAAACCGCGCCGGTGATGGAGGCACAATTCCAGCAATTCACGATACTTTTCCCGGAAGCTCTCGAACGCTTTCTCAAAGCGAATCTGCATCCGAATCAGAGGATTGCGGCTGGATTCAGGCAAATGGCTGGCTTCCTGCTCGTGCCCTCGGAGCAGGTACTTTGCCATCGTCGGGACCAGCGTCCGCGAAAGCAGGTAAGAGGCCAGCATGGCAAATACCACCGCTTCGGCCATCGGAACAAACAAGTATCGCGCCACGCCGGTCAGAAAAAACATTGGAACAAACACGATGCAGATGGCCAAGGTAGACACGAACGCCGGAACTGCGATCTGCTGCGCACCGTCGAGAATCGCCTGCTGAATCTCCTTGCCCTGAGCGATGTTTCGATTGATGTTCTCGATCTCCACCGTGGCGTCATCCACCAATATGCCGACCGCCAGGGCCAGACCTCCCAGCGTCATGATGTTGATGGTCTCGCCCAGCGTGCTGAGCACGATGAGGGATGTGAGGATCGAGAGTGGGATCGAGACCGCAATAATAATAGTGCTCCGCCAATTTCCGAGGAAGACCAGGATCATGAACCCGGTCAGGCAGGCAGCAAGAATCGCTTCCTTAAGCACCCCGTTTATGGAAGCACGTACAAATAGGGACTGATCGGCCAGCGGCTTAACCTGGAGTTCCTGGGGCAAGCTGGCCTCGACCTGAGGCAGCAGCCGTTGGATGCCAGAGATGATGTCCAGGGTGGAAGCGTTGCCGTTCTTCTGCACGGTCAGCAGAGACGCGCGTGTACCATCGACGCGAACAATATTGGTCTGCGGCGGAAATCCGTCCCGCACATAAGCAACGTCACGAATATAAATGGTGGTGTTGCCCACGTTCCTGATGGGAAGATCATTCAGTTCGCGTACGGTTTGTGGGCTCCCATTGAGGTCCACGTTATACTCGAACTCTCCTATCTTGGATGTGCCGGCCGGCAGGATCAGGTTCTGCGCACTGATGGCATTGACCACGTCTACGGGCGATAGGCTCCTGGCCTCGAGCGCGTTGATATCAAGGTCGACCTCGACTTGGCGCTGCTTGCCACCGTAAGGCCAGGGAATTGCTACTCCCGGAATTGTCACCAGCCGGGTCCGCAGGAAGTTAACGCCCAAGTCGAACAACTGCTGCTCAGATAGCTTCTGTCCGGACAAGGCAAGCTGAAGGATGGGAACCGTGGAGGCGCTGTAGGTGATGACCAGGGGGGGCGTGGTTCCGGGCGGCAGTTGTCGCAGTTGCGTTTGCGAAATCGCGGTGATCTGCGCCAGAGCCTTCTCAATCCTCACATTCGGCTGAAAGAAGACTTTCACCACCGCAATGCCAGTGAGCGATTGGGACTCAATATGTTCAATATCGTCTACGGTGGTAGTCAGTGCGCGCTCGGTCTGCGTGACGATCCGATCGCTCATCTCCTGCGCATTCAATCCGCCGTAATTCCAAAGCACGCTGACGACGGGGATATTGATATTCGGAAAAATATCGGTGGCAGTCCGCAGAATGACAATCGGGCCCAGAATCAGGAGGAGCAAGGCAAGAACAACGAATGTGTAAGGCCGCCTTAGGGCGAGCCGGACGATCCACATAGATTAGTCGTTAGCAGGGACGAAATAGATACCCGCTGGGAGGAGCCTGTAGGCGTCTCTCAGGCCCCGCCCGCACGCCTGAGTACCTTTATTGGAGCAGTTTACCGTCGGGTTCGATTCAAATTCGATTCAAATCTTGCAATTTACATCTTTTTACAAAGATGATGATCACGCAAAAAAACCAACGGAATGAAGCAACGCACAGATATTTATCTACTTGGCGGTTTCGGCATAACGGTAGCCCTCTTTCTGCTCTCGACTCTCGCCAGTCGCTCATTCGCCTATCGAGACCTTACCATGATGCCTAAGCCATTTTCGCTATACGCGCCGCGGCCAGGAATTATCGCAGGAGAATGGTTCGGGGATGGCTGGATTGGCTATCTCGTTCTCTTTCTGTCCAGCTCAACAGTTTATACATTGGCGGTTTTCTCGGTTAGTGCAACCATCCGCGCTGCCAGGTCTTAAGCTGAGGCTTCCGCCTCTCGAACGGTGAGTCGGAGGAATTCCATCTACTGAGATGGGCGGGAGGGAGCGCCCGTCGCTCCACCTACATAGCTGACGCGCCAGATGGAGTTCGATCCATCGTCGCTGACCAGCAGCGATCCGTCCTTCGCCACCGTAACTCCGACCGGGCGTCCCCACACATTACCGTGCGGCGTGACAAAACCCGTTAGGAAATCCTCGTACTCGCCCGTTGCGCGTCCTTGCCGGTCGACAGGTACACGGATGACCTCGTATCCGGTGCGCGCACCCCGGTTCCACGATCCGTGCTCCGCCGCAAAAATGTCGCCCGCGTATTCGCCAGGAAACTGCTTGCCGTCATAAAAGGTCATCTCCAGAGATGCGTTGTGCGGCTGAACCAGCACGTCGGGTGTAATCACTTTCGACTTCAGTTCAGGATGCCTGTCTTTCAGGCGGGGATCCGGATGGCCGCCGATGTAATACCACGGCCAGCCGTAGAATGCACCGTCCCGAACGCGCGTGATGTAGTCCGGCGGCAGATTGTCGCCCAGCTCGTCGCGCTCATTGACCGAGGCCCAAAGTTCGCCGGTCTTAGGCTCTACCGCAATGCCCACCGCGTTGCGAATGCCCGAGGCAAAGACGCGTTCCCCCGATCCCTCCGGGTTGAATTCCAAGATGTCGGCACGGTGATGCTCGGCAGGATTGTTGTCGGTATCGTCGGCATTGGAGCGAGAGCCCACCGAGACATACATCTTCTTCCCGTCACGCGAGAACGCGATATCCCGCGTCCAGTGGCCGCCGCCGCGCAGACGTCCGCCACCTGGTAGTTCCGCGAGCTTCTGCGCCGGACCGCGGGCCTTCAGATCCCCATTGCGGTAAGGGAAGCGCACCACCGAATCGGTATTAGCCACGTACACCCATTCCGGCTCTGGTCCCGGCGGATAAAAGGCAATGCCGAAGGGCTGAGTCAAGCTGCTGGCAAAAACCTGCACCTGTTCGGCTTTGCCCTCGCGGCCGATTCCGCGGAACACCTTCACCTCGCCGGCAGAGCTCTCGGCCAGGAAAACATCCCCATTGGGCGCCGTACGTAAGAGACGTGGATTCTTCAAATCGCCGGCGAACAGCCCGACTTTGAATCCGGGCAGCGTTTTCGGCCAGGCGTCGGCCGGCCGCGCCACCAGGTCAGGCCCGTTATCCACAGACTGGGAAGCATAAGGCCGGGGCAGATCCGCCACGGTAATCCGTCGGAACACGCCCGGTTGTTGTGTCTTGTAGTCCGTGAACGCGGCTGGGCCGGTCAGAACGCGCTGGCCTTCGGCTTTTTGAGCGGACGCGACCTGTAGGGCAGCCAATAAGCAGACCAGAAGCGCGAGGAGGAATCTACCTTTCTTAGCAAGCATCTTGTGCCTCGCTTCAACTTAGATGAATGACAGCCCGGGAGGGTGCACGGAGAATTCAGGAAACCGGATTGCCGGCTTCGGAATCAAAGCTCTTTTTCGGCAAAACGTACCCAATGCGAATCGGAGGCTGCGATGTCTAGTTACGACTCCACTTTCCGCGATTCCGATGCTTCGCTCACGCGGAGGGAATTCTTAGAACTAACCGCCGGCGCCACCCTCCTTGCCGGCATGAGTACGGGTTCCTGGACCGAGAGCAACGAGGGTGTGCCTTACCGCACCCTCGGTCGAACCGGCGAGAAGGTCTCGATGGTTGGCCTCGGCGGATACCACATCGGCTCCCAATCGGATGAGCAGGAAAGCATTCGCATCGTCCGTACAGCTCTCGACCACGGCGTCAACTTTCTCGACAACTGCTGGGACTACAACGGCGGCGCCAGCGAAATCCGTATGGGGAAAGCTCTACTGGACGGGTATCGAAAAAAAGCATTCCTAATGTCGAAGATCGACGGACGCACCAGGAAAGTCGCTGCCCTGCAGATTGACGAGTCGCTGCGCCGCCTGCAGACAGACCACATCGATTTGCTGCAGTTTCACGAGATCATTCGCGATACCGACCCGGAGCGCATCTTTGCCGCGGGCGGAGGGATGGAAGCCATGCTGGAAGCCAAAAAGGCCGGCAAGGTTCGCTATATCGGCTTCACCGGTCACAAGAGTCCCGACATCCACTTGAAGATGCTGGAGACCGGATTCTCCCATTCTTTCACGTTCGATACTGTGCAGATGCCGCTCAACGTCATGGACGCCCACTACAACAGCTTTGAGCAGAGGGTTCTACCGGTCCTGGTGAAGCACAATATCGGCGTACTCGGCATGAAGCCTATAGGCGATCACATCATCCTGGAGAGCAAGACCGTCACCCCCATCGAGTGCCTGCATTACGCGATGAACCTGCCTACCGGCGTCGTCATCACTGGCTGCGATTCCGTGCCCATTCTCGAACAGGCCTTGAAGGCGGCACGGACCTTCAAACCGATGAATAAAGATGAAGTTGCAAGTTTATTGGCGAAGACTGCCAAAGCCGCGCAGAACGGCCAGTATGAGCAGTACAAGACTACCCATAATTTTGACGGGACTTACCATAATCCGCAGTGGCTGGGGTAAGGCGGCGATGCTCCGGTATAGCCGGTGACCAGCATCACATCCGCGGGTGATGCGCGCCCATGAAGCGCAGCCCGGGTCGCTGGTAGAATTCCGGCGCAACAATCCAGGAGGAGCCGGACGACGGCAACCAGAGTCTCCAATACCGCCACCCAACTTCCCGCGCTCTCCTCGGCGCAGATACTGGAGCGGACTGAGCCCGGTTGTCACGCGGCTAAGGCATCGTGGGACGCTCTGCTGGCGGGGCTGGAAACCAGCTCCGAAGACTCCCTGGACGCGGTACGCAACTACGAAGAGGAACTGGATCGCCCCGATCATGAAATCAACCACGGCGTAACCAGGCTGATCCCCCGGGTTTGCTCCGAGGTGCAGGCGCGAGAGCTCCTGGCTGGCTTGAAATTCATTACTGAGCGGGAGCGCATCGGCGATCGGTTGTTGAACGGAGTGAACCGTTTTCGCTCCATTCGCACCCGCGTGGATAGCCATGATCTGGGCGAGCTGGTCACGATGACTTCGATTGTGGCGGTTATAATCGGGAATGCCGGCGAAGCCCTTATCCAACGCGATGTCGCCCGGGCCTTGGTAGTGCTCGGCGACGATGCCTAGCTCGACCGCCTGCGCAATCTGATGATTGTCCGGCATGTAGAGAATCCCGAACGGCAGCCAGTCCGCGAAAGCTATCATCTGGTAACCATGAGCCAGACCCTCGAGAGAGCCGGCGATCACGCCAAGAACCTGGCAAGAAGAGACCTGCCATCTGGTCACCGGACGCAGCATGCGCCATGCGCTGCGCGAGTACGATTGGTCCTTCGAGCAGGGTTTTGTCGACAGATTGCGCCGGGCAATCGCTCCCAAGCTTAAGACACCTGGAGGCGACTACCCCGGTTTTTGCCCGTCCCGGCATAGTCAATTTGCTGGCTGGATGCTTGCTTTCCACATTAGCCAACCAGGGAGTGCAAGGAATTGCGCAGTGTGCGATCTGTCCGAAAGGCCGGCTTCGGCAGCTCAGGGTCATCGCGGCATCCGCCCATTTTGTGGACGCTGAGAAAAGGGCACTTCTTGAGTACTTAGGGGTATTCGGCTTCACCGGTGCCCGGCGGGCCCGGCCCGACATAAGGGCAACTTACGTGCATCCAAGGGATGTGTTCGAGCGGCAGTATGCCCGGAAGCCTTGTAGGATTGCTAGAATAACAGAAGGGGGTCGTTGCGCCTGCCCTCCTGAGCAATCCAACCGGCTGTTGAGACCGTGCAAATGGCTGTCTTCCAGAGCCTTGAGGCTAAAGGCAGTCAGCCCAGAGGTCTTGAGCAACGAATTTTAGAATCTAAGGCAGAGGAAAACGCGGGGAACCCTATGAAACGCAATCGCAAACAGCAAGGCTTTTCGCTTATCGAGCTATTGATTGTGGTGGCGATCATTTTGATCATTGCCGCCATGGCTATTCCGAACTTCTTGCGCGCCCGCATGTCGGCCCACGAAGCCTCGGCGGTGTACTCCATCCACGAAATCAACCGCGCCGAGATCCAGTACCAGACGACCTATCCCTTGAATGGCTTCGCGGCCAATCTGGCCAGCCTAGGGGGGATTTCACCCTGCGTACCCTCCGCGACCAGCGCCTGCCTGATCGACAATTCTTTGGCCACGGCGTCGCCGGGCAGCGGTTCCAAAGCTGGCTACGTCTTCCTGGCTACTGGCCAGAACCCGATTAACGGGATGAATACCAAGTACACGGTAGGCGCGTCGCCGGTGACCTACAACGTTTCCGGCGTACGAAACTTCTGCTCGACGGAAGACAACGTAATCCGCTTCAACGCCGGCGCTTCCGGTAGCACGCCCGTGACCAACGAAGCCGCTTGCATGAACTTCACGGTTCTGCAGTAAGCGAAACATCCTCTGCCTGAACGGGAATTGCCGCGCGGCACTTCCCGGGTTCCTCTCCTAAATTTAGCCAGGTCGGCGGGGAGCGCGTCCCTCGCCAATCTCGAAATCCAAGGCTGAGGCGCCCAACTAGTTCCGCCATCGTTCGAGTTCTCGACCGGGTACAATCATCGCGTCCCTGACAAGGCGAGCCGTGACGGAGCGGCTCCAGGTTTACCCACGCCGCTTATGTTTGCTTCGTAATCGTTCCGCACCACGGCGCGGCCCCGCTCTTACCGTCCGGCAACTCCATCGAGACGCTGTAACTCCGATGCGAACACCGAGTTCTCGGGAAATTCAGCACGAAGATCCGCCAGCAGCACCCTTGCTTTCTGCGGTTCTTTGTCACGGAGATACGCAATTGACAGCAAGATTTCCGCGAACGGCGCGAGATAATGGCCGTACTCAGCGGCGATCTGTAATTCTTTAATTCCCTCGCGTTTGTCCCCAGCGAATCCGTTTGCGCGGAGGATCCAACGAACCGGTAGCGTGCGGCTGCCGATCAAGTATTTGCCAACCCCGGTGGCGACGTAAGCGTCGTAGCAGTCGGGACAAACCGCGAGCAATCGCTGGGCGTAGCTGGTTGCTTGCCGCGCACAGTGCAGAGCGGCCAAGTTCCGCTTCTGTACTAGGGCCAAGCATTCAGCCTGCAGACCGGCCGCGAAGGCCGACGCAAGCAAGGCATCGCGGTCGTTGCCATCGCCGACCAGGCGTTTCTCGGCCAATGCCTGGCTGCGCTCGATCGCTACGTCAAACTTGCCGAGAACCGCAGGATCAGGAGCAAGATTGCCGCCAGCTGCGAAGCTTGGGTCCTTAATGAACATCTGCGACTGTAAGACGCCGAGCCGATTGAATTCCGAGAACAGCACGTCGGCCGCTTCCGACACCGGTCCCATCGGATCGCCAGGATTCTCGCGCTCATATTCCGCAAACTGCTGCTGAGCACCTGAGAAATCCAACTCGTACATCGATCGGAAACCGGAGTCGAGAAGTGACAACTTCGCACTTGCGACTTCCTGCGGTTGTCCCAGAGTCTGGCACATGACCGGGGTCGGCGATTGCTGGACTGTCTGAGCGAGGCCTGCTGGCGTAACAGTGATGAGCGCTGTGCCCTGCAATCCGAAAGCTAACATCCATTTCACTAACATGACGTTTCTCCTCGCCAACACCGTTCTTGCCTCCGTAGCGAACTAGAGGCCGTCCGCTCAGGTCCGAGCTGGCCGTCCGGACCTGAGGCGGAACAGCACTTACCACTTACCCTTTTGGCGGAAAGTTCTTAAACATTTTCTGGACATCCTTGTCGAGCTTCTTCGTGTTCTTTTCTGGATTACCTGATAGATCGCTGCTCGACGTGCCTCTCCAGATCAACTGTTTGGAGTTGCCTTCGAACATGCTCACGATCAGCGTGCCAACTTTGTAGTTGTCAACGGTAGTGGTCGACTCTCCCATGCCTCTCCAGCGCCAACCGCCAAATCCGTCGTAGAAAGTGTCGTACTGCTGATGAATAGAAGTCTTCTCAACCGCCACCAGGGCAACGTCTCCGCCGGAAGCCACTTGAGTCCAGCCTTTGGCTGCTAACTCCTTGTCAACGGCGTCCTTCACACGGTCATCCCAAATGGAATTAGCGGTGTGAACCTCCGACCAGGAGTACGTCTTTACTTGGTTAAAGTTCGCAGCATGGTCGTAATCGACTGCGACATGATCGGCAAAGACCGCGGTGGTCAATGCGACGACAAATAACGGAATGGTTAACACTTTGCGGAATTTCATTTCAATCTCCTTTCGAGTTCAGTTTGGTTACGCCGGCGTTCGCTCACGGTTGCTACAGACTGAAGCCGCAGTGAACGAACTCGGCGTGTTGGCCTTACTCACCAGCGGCCTCTGTGCTGGGCATTAATTGGTTACCCACGAACGTTTCTTGTTTACCCTGAGCGATTTCCTGCTCTTGCTGCTTGGGGTAAACGAACTCGTGCCCAGTCAATCGACCGGGATAAAACCACTTCACAAGAACATCCCTCTTCCCAGTTGCTGGTTCTACCAACGTAATCGTGGTGTCTCCAGTTGGCTCCGTACGCTCTGCTGAGACTGTCTGCAGCGTTGCATACAAGACGCTACGATCAGCGTTGAAGATCTGGACGAGGTTTTGGTTCGCACCAGGGTCCGCCTGCTCGAATATGTAAGTTCCTGCAGGCAGTATCCGTCCCGGAATTTCAATCGGGATACTGAATGTGATTTTGGTAGACTCGTTGATCTCGTCGGCGTGAGCGGCGAGCTCGAAAAACAGACCAAAAGCAATGATCAGACCAACAGCGATGTAGAGCTTATTGATACTCATTTGTGTTCATCTCCTTTGGATAGGAATTTGTGTTTCTTTCCAATCGCGGTCAGAAGAGAAACTTCGCGACCGCTACTGCTGCTTTCGCAGTGTCCTTCGCGGTGACTGTCACGGCTTTGGCGGAATCCTTACCAGCGATCTTGACGCTGTGGCCGACAACATCGCCTGCGAATGAAGGAACCGCCATACAGACTGAAAGAACAACTAGAGCAAAGACCTTCTTCATACTTCCTCCTTTGTTTGCTGCCGTGG
>Ga0209055_1001593_pt1 | contig 14856 bp, 10 predicted proteins | sample GraSoiAngelo_110_FD_185875 | JGI IMG/M metagenome (GOLD analysis project Ga0209055, IMG submission 185875) | Grasslands soil microbial communities from the Angelo Coastal Reserve, California, USA - 14_0903_12_30cm (SPAdes) (version 2) | ecosystem: Environmental > Terrestrial > Soil > Grasslands ... | reverse complement strand
TGCACCGGCTGCCCGCGGACGCCGACCTGGAGGCGGCCGCGCTGCTGGAGCCCGCGGCCTGCGTCGCCCAGGGCCTGCTGGAGGTGGACCTGCGGCCGGGCCTGACGGCGGCGGTGGTGGGCTCGGGCACGCTCGGCCTGCTGGCGGTCGCGATGCTGCGCCTGGCGTCGCCGGCCCGGCTGGTCCTGGTCGGCAGCCGGGCCAGCCGGCTGGAGCTGGGCCGGCGGCTGGGCGCGACCGAGGTGATGGACGCCGCCGGCGGCGGGCTCGACGAGCTGGCGGACCGGTTCGACCTGGTGTTCGAGGCGACCAACCGGCCCAGCGGCGGCGCGGCCGCCCTGCGCCTGGCCCGGCGCGGCGGCACGGTCGTGCTGGAGGGCATCAGCGGCTCGGCCGAGCCGAGCCTGACCGGCGACGAGATCCCGCTGAAGCACCTGCGCGTGCAGGGCGTGTTCGGCGCCTCCGGGGCGGCGTGGCGGTGGGTGGTGTCGCTGTTCGCGACGGGGGCGCTGGACCCGCGGCCGCTGATCTCGCACCGATTCCGCCTGGACCAGTACGACCGGGCGTTCGAGACGCTGCGTGACCGCGAGGCGGGGGCGCTGAAGGTGCAGCTGGCGCCCTGACGGGCACCACGCTCACGACCCCGATGCCGCGCCGCTCGGCCGCCCTGGTGGCAGCCTCACCACGAACCGGGCGCCGCGGCCGAACCGGACCTCCTCGACGGCGATGCTCCCGCCGTGCACGTCCGCGATCGCGGCCGACAGCGACAGCCCCAGGCCGGCGCCGCCGGTCTCGCGGCCCCGGGCCGGGTCGCCGCGCGCGAACCGCTCGAACAGGTGCGGCCGGAGCTCGGGCGCGATGCCCGGCCCCGTGTCGTCCACGGCGATGCGCCAGACCCCGTCGTCCGCGACCGCGGAGAGCAGCACCGTGCCGCGCGCCGGCGTGTGGCGGAGGGCGTTGTCGAGCAGGTTGTCGAACAGCCGCCGGAGCAGCCCGGGGTCGGCCCGCACCTCGCCCTCCAGCGGCAGGTCGCTCTCCAGCCGAACTTCGCGCGCGACCGCCGCCGGCCGCCAGCGCTCGACGATGCCCTCCAGCAGCTCGGGCAGGTCCACCGTCTCGGTCGTCGGCTGGAGGACGCCGGCGTCGGCTCGCGCCAGCAGCAGGAGCTGGTCCGCCAGCCGGCTCAGGCGCTCGATCTCCTCCAGCAGCGCCCGGTGGCTGGCCCGGTACTCGTCGGGCGTCCGGTCCCGGCGCAGGACCACGTCCACCTGGGCCCGCATCAGCGCCAGCGGGGCGCGCAGCTCGTGGGCGGCGTCGGCCGTGAACCGCTGGAGGCCGGCGAACGCGGTCTCCAGCCGGTCGAGCATCGCGTTGAACGTCGCCGCCAGCTCGCCCAGCTCGTCGCCCGGCGGCAGGTGCAGCTCGATCCGCCGGTGCAGGTCGTGCTCGGTGAGATCGCGCGCGGTCGCCGCCATCACCCCGACCGGGGCGAGCGCCCGGCCGGCCAGCCAGTGGCCGAGGGCGGCCGCCACGAGGACCACCGCGGCGACGGCGGCGGCGAGCAGGACGCCGACCAGCGCCAGCGTCTCCTGGAGCTCGTCCAGCGGCCGGGCCAGCACCAGCACGCCAGACCCGTTCGTGAAGCTGACGGGCTGGAGCAGCAGTCGCTGGGGGACGCCGTCGATCCGGCGGGACCGGTGCAGGACGGTCGGCACGGACATGCGGGGCGCGTACGCGGTCGGGTCCCGCACCTGGCCGGACTGGTCCACGACCCGGCCGTCCGGGCCGAACAGCACGGCGGTGACCGCGATGCCGGCCTGGGTGACGGCGGGCAGCGGGTCGGCCGCGGCGGGGTCCACGTGGCCGCCGGAGTCCGCCAGGGCCGAGGTGAGGACCTGCGCCTGCGCCCCCAGGCTGGCGTCGATGGAGCCGTACTCCAGCGTCGCGAAGACCACCCAGAAGCCGACCCCGGCCAGCACCGCGACCGGCAGCACGACGCCGGCGGCGACGAGCGTCAGCCGGACTCGGGTGCGCCGGAGGCGTTCACGCATGCGGGCTCGGGGTCGAAGCGGTAGCCGGCGCCCCGCAGGGTGACGATGTGGTCGCCGGCGGCCGCGACCGCCAGCTTCCTGCGGATGCGCCCCACGTACACGTCCACCAGGTTGGACGCGCTGTCGAAGTCGTAGTCCCAGACGTGCTCCTCGATCTGCATCCGGGACAGGACGCGCCGCGGGTGGTGCATCAGGTACTCGAGGATGGCGAACTCCCTCGTGGTCAGCCGGACGGGCTGGCCGCCGACGGTCAGCTCGCGGGCCGACGTGTCCAGGCGCAGGCGCCCCGCCTCCAGCACGGCCGAACGGTCGGCCAGGTGGCGGCGCGTCAGGGCCCGCAGCCGGGCCAGGAACTCGACGAACGCGAACGGCTTGACCAGGTAGTCGTCGGCGCCGGCCTCGAGCCCGCGGACCCGGTCGCTGACGGCGTCCCGGCCGGTCAGCATCAGGACCGGCGTCCGGACCCGGCGGCGGCGGAGCTCGGCGCAGACCTGGAACCCGTCGCGGCGGCCGGGCAGCATCACGTCCAGGGTCACGACGTCGAAGGCGGTCGCGAGGGCCGCCGCGATCGCCTCGTCCCCGTCGCCCACGACGTCCGCGCCGAAGCCCTCCTCCAGCAGGCCGAGCCGGAGGGTGTTCGCGAGCCGGGGGTCGTCCTCGACGATCAGGACGCGCATGTCCTCAAGGATGGGCCGCCCGCATGAACGAACCATGAACGCGAACCGGGCAGCGTGCCCGCTGCCGCAGCGACTGGAACGTCAGCGGGGTCCAGAGGCACGTTCGACCCCTCTGACGTTCCACTCGGCCTCCCGGCGCCGCCCTCCGCGGGCCCGGTTCATCGGGCGTTCATCCGCTCGCGCCACCGTGGGGGGCGTGAGCGCTCCGCCCATCAGGCCGCGCACCCTGGCCATCATCGCCCCGCCGCTGTTCCTGGCGGCGGTCGTCGTCGTCCTCCTCCTGGAGAGCGACCTGCCGCTCCACCTCGGCCGGATCGCCGGCGCGGGCATGCACGTGATCGGCCGGCTGGGCGTGGCCGGCAGCTTCCTGGCCCTGTACCTGGAGGAGTCGGGCGTGCCGCTCCCGGTGTCCGGCGACGTATTCGTCGTGTACCTCGGCCACCAGGCGGCCGGGTCGCTGCCGCGGCTGGTGCTGGTCTGGCTGGGCCTGGTGGTCACCGTGCTGGCCGGCTCCAGCAACCTGTACTTCATCTCCCGGCGCTGGGGCCGCCGCCTGGTCGAGGGCCGGCTCGGCATCTTCCTCCACGTGACGCCGGCGCGGCTCGCCGCCGCCGAGCGCTGGTTCAACCGGTGGGGGGCGCCCGCGATCATCTTCGGCCGCCACATCATCGGCTTCCGGGTGCCCGTCACCGTGGCGGCCGGGGTGTTCCGCGTCCCGTACCACGTGTTCGCGATCAGCGTCGCGGTCTCCACCGCCATCTGGGCCGCCGTGTGGCTGTGGCTCGGCGTGGCATTCGGACACCAGATCGCGGTGTTCCTGGCGGAGCACCGCTGGGCGTACGCGCTCCTGCTGCTCGGACTCGCACTGGGGGTCGGCGCGGCCGCGCTCCGTACGGTTCGAGGCGGGGCTCACCGGTGACCGCGCCGCTGATCGACCTCGTGGCGAAGGGCGGCCTCGCCGCCATCCTGGTCACGATGGCGGCGGAGAGCGCCGGCATCCCGATCTCCAGCGAGATCGTCGTGCCGCTGGGCGGCTCGCTCGCCGCCGCCGGCATCCTCCCGCTCGCGGGCGTGGTGCTGGCGGCCACCGTGGGCAACCTGGTCGGCTCCTCGATCGCCTTCGCGCTCTCCCGGCGGTACGGCCCCGCGCTGGTGATCCGCTACGGGAGGCGCGTCGGGCTCGACCAGCGCCACCTCGACCTCGCCGGGCGCTTCTTCGCCCGGTGGGGCCTGCCCGCCGTGTTCGCCGGCCGGCTGCTGCCCGTCGTCCGGACGTACATCTCCTTCCCTGCCGGCCTGTCCGGCATGGGCTGGGCGCCGTTCCTCCTCGCCACCGCGGCCGGCTGCGTGCCCTGGAACCTGGGCCTCGCCTGCGCCGGCCTGCTGCTCGGGCGGCAGTACGGGGAGGTCGAGCACGCCCTGGGCCCGTTCGTGGCGCCGGCGGCGATCGCCGCCGGCGCCCTGCTGGTGCTCGGGTACGCCCTGGGTCGCCGGGCCACGGAAGGTCGCGCGAACGGATAATCGAACGCATCGTGGATGGCTGCCTTCCCGGCGCCGCCCCGCTGCCCGCCGGCGTCCGGGTCCTGGCCGCCGTGTCGGGAGGCCCGGATTCCACCGCGCTGCTCGTGTGGCTGCGGGAGTCCGGCGTGGACGTCGCCGCGGCCCACTACGACCACGCGCTCCGGGCGGACTCCGGGGCGGACGCCGAGCGCGTGGCGGCCCTGTGCGCCCGGCTGGACGTCCCGCTCCTGCGCGAGCGGCGCGCCGAGCCGGTGCCCCGCGGCTCGCTCCAGGCGGCCGCCCGCGCCCTCCGCTACGGGTTCCTGGAGCGGGCGCTGGCGGCGACGGGCCGGGACCTGGTGTGCCTCGGCCACATCGCCGACGACGTGGTCGAGGGCGCGGCGCTCCACCTGCTGCGCGGCAGCGGCCTGGCCGGCCTGCGGGGCATGCCGCGGCGCCGGGGGCCGTTCCTGCGGCCGCTGCTCGACGTCTGGCGGGCCGACGTCGAGCGCTACCTCGCCGCCCGCGGCCTGGAGCCGGTGCGCGACCCGGCCAACGCCGACACCGCCCGGTTCGCGCGCGCACGCGTTCGCTTCCAGCTCCTACCGGCCCTGGAGCGGGACCGGCCCGGTCTGACCCGCCGGCTGCACGCCGCGGCCTCGGCGGCGGCCGTCCTGCAGGAGCGCCTGGACGCCGAGGCGGCGCGGCTGGTCGCGGCCGGCGCCCTCCGCGCGGACCTGCGCGGCGCGCCCCGCGTGGCCAGGCTGGAGGCGTACCGCCAGCTCTACGGCCGGCTGCCGGCGCTCGACCGCCGGCAGCTCGAGGCCATGGACCGGCTCGTGATGGACGGCCGGACCGGCGCCGGCCTGGATTTGCCGGGTGGATTGCGTTTCACGGTGCAACCCCAGCGGGTATCGATCCGTATGGCCATCCTCTCGCCGCCGGCGGTCCCTCGCCTGGACGTCCGTCCCTGCGCGGGCTGCGGCGACGGGCACGCGGCGCACGTCCGGCCCGGGGTGGAGCTGAGCGTGGGCTTCCGCCGTCCCGGTCTGCGGATGCGCCCCGTCGGCGCGCCGGGGACGCGCAAGCTGCAGGACATCCTGACCGACGCCCGGGTCCCCCGGCACGTCCGTGACCACCTCCCGCTCGTCTTCGCGGACGGGCGCCTCGCCTGGGTGCCCGGGATCGCGCTGGACGTGGACGCGGCCGCGCCGGCAGGCACCCTCGCCTGGCACGTCACCCTCGGCGGGAATCCCGAAAGCCAGGTGGTAGTATCAACTTCAGCAACCCCGAGGAGTCCCGTCATTTGAGCCGAATTCCGCGGTCCAGCCTGTTCTATTTTTTCCTGATCATCGTCCTGGGCTTCGTGTTCTGGTTCACGTGGCAGCAGTTCGAGAGCGGGAGCAAGGGCAGCCAGTGGACCTACTCGAAGCTGATCAACCAGGCCCAGGCCGGCCAGGTGTCGAAGGTCGAGATCAAGGGCACCACGGCCACCGCCACCGCCAAGGACAACACGCAGCACGACGTCAACCTGCCCGACACCACTGATTCCACGGCCGCCGAGCTGGTCAAGGACAACGTGGACGTCGAGTACCAGCAGGCGTCGAGCGGTCAGTACTGGCTGAGCGTCCTCCTGCCGAACCTGATCCTGCTGCTCCTGATCGGCGGATTCATGTACTACATCCTCCGCCAGACCCAGAGTGGCAACAACCAGGCCATGTCCTTCGGGCGCAGCCGCGCCCGGATGATCGCCGGCGACAAGCCGCAGGTCACCTTCGCCGACGTGGCGGGGGTGGACGAGGCCAAGCAGGAGCTGACCGAGGTGGTCGAGTTCCTGAAGTACCCGGAGAAGTTCGTCGCCCTCGGCGCCCGGATCCCGAAGGGCGTGCTGATGGTCGGCCCGCCCGGCACCGGCAAGACGCTGCTCTCGAAGGCGGTGGCCGGTGAGGCGGGGGTGCCCTTCTTCAGCATCTCGGGCTCGGAGTTCGTCGAGATGTTCGTGGGCGTCGGCGCCAGCCGCGTCCGCGACCTGTTCGACCAGGCCAAGAAGAACAGCCCCTGCATCGTCTTCGTGGACGAGATCGACGCGGTCGGCCGCCAGCGCGGCGCCGGCCTCGGCGGCGGCCACGACGAGCGCGAGCAGACGCTGAACCAGCTCCTGGTCGAGATGGACGGCTTCGACACGAACACGCACGTCATCGTCATCGCGGCCACCAACCGGCCGGACGTGCTCGACCCGGCGCTGCTGCGCCCGGGCCGCTTCGACCGCCACGTGACGCTGGACCGGCCCGACATCCGGGGCCGCCGCCAGATCCTGGACGTCCACTGCCGCAACAAGCCGCTGGAGGCCGCGGTGGACCTGGACGTGCTGGGCCGGCAGACGCCCGGGTTCAGCGGCGCCGACCTGGCCAATCTGATCAACGAGGCCGCCATCCTCGCCGCCCGCGCCAACAAGAAGGTGATCGGGATGGACGAGCTGGAGGAGGCGATCGCGCGCGTGATCGCCGGCCCCGAGAAGAAGAGCCGCCGGATCTCCGAGAAGGAGAAGGAGGTCATCGCGTACCACGAGGTCGGCCACGCCCTCGTGATGAAGTCGCTGCCGCTCTGCGACCCGGTTCACAAGGTGTCGATCATCAGCCGGGGCATGGCCCTGGGCTGGACGCTGAGCCTCCCGGAGGAGGACAAGTACCTGGTCAGCAGGGAGGAGCTGAAGCAGCAGATCTCCGGCATCATGGGCGGCCGGGCCGCCGAGGAGATCGTCTTCGGCGACGTGACCAGCGGTGCCGAGAACGACATCCAGCGGGCCACCCAGATGGCCCGGCGGATGGTGACCCAGTGGGGCATGAGCGACAAAGTCGGAACCGTGATGATGGGCCACAAGGAGGAGCTCGTCTTCCTCGGTCGGGACCTCGGCGAGCAGCGCAACTACTCGGAGGAGGTCGCCGCCCTGATCGACGAGGAGATCAAGGGCCTGATCAGCGAGGGATACGACAAGGCCAAGCGCATCCTCACGGAGCAGCGCGTCAAGATGGACGCGGTCGTCGAGCGGCTGAAGGTCGAGGAGACCCTGGACGCCGCCCAGCTGGACGAGATCCTGGCCAGCCCGGAAGCTGGGTCAGCCGCACAGGTGGTTAGCTAGACGCCCGCGAATTCTGATACGGACGGCGGGTCCCGCCCTTGGTATCATGTGGCATCGTTTTGGCGGCTGCGTTTTGACGACCAAGACCACACCAATACTTCCAAGGGGGCCCTATCAGTTTGTCCGATGAAGCGAGCGCGGTCATGACCGAGGAGAGAGATTTCTCGGCGATGACCATGGAGGATTTCCTTCGCGCCGACGAAGAGGCGTTCGGCACGCCCAAGCACGGCGACATCGTCGACGGCGTGGTGGTGCGAGTGGACGCTGACGAGGTGCTGGTCGACATCGGTGCCAAGGCGGAAGGGATCATCTCCGGAAAGGAGCTCGGCTTCCGCGGCGACCCGGACACGGAGCTCTCGCCCGGCGACGTCATCAAGGTCTACGTTCTCCAGCCCGAGAACGAGGAAGGCAACGTCGTTCTCAGCAGGCGACGTGCCCTGGCGGAGACCACCTGGCTCACGGCTGCCGAGAAGCAGGAGTCGGGCGAGGTCATCGAGGCGGAGGTCCGGGAGCAGAACAAGGGCGGCCTGATCGTGAACGTCCTCGGTCTGCGCGGCTTCCTGCCGTCGAGCCAGGTCGGGCGCGCGTCGGCCGGCAACCTCGACGTCCTGGTCGGCCAGAAGATCTCGGTGAAGGTGCTCGAGGTCAACCGCAAGCGCAACCGGCTGATCGTCAGCCAGAAGGCGGCGGAGGACGAGGACCGGGCGCGGCGCCGCGAGGACCTGTTCAGCCGGATCCAGGTCGGCGACGTGGTGACGGGGGCCGTCTCGGGCCTCACCAGCTACGGCGCCTTCGTGGACATCGGCGGAGCGGACGGCCTGATCCACATCTCGGAGCTGTCGTGGGACCGGGTGAGCCGGGTCACGGACGTGCTCCAGGTGGGCGAGCAGGTCGAGGTGAAGGTGATCAAGCTGGACCCGGACCAGAACCGGATCTCGCTCAGCCTTCGCCAGCTCCAGCAGGACCCGTGGGAGCGGTTCGTGCAGGGCGTCCCGGTCGGCTCCATCGTGAGCGGCACCGTCACCAAGACCAAGAAGTACGGCGCCTTCCTCCAGGTCATGCCTGGGATCGAGGGTCTGCTGCACATCTCCGAGCTGAGCTGGGACCACGTCGACAAGACCGAGGACGTGCTCAAGGTCGGCGAGGACATCCAGGTCAAGGTGATCGGCGTGGACACCGCCCGCCGTCGTGTCTCTCTCAGCCTGAAGCAGCTGTCCGGCTCTCGCTGAGCCGGGCCCGGGCTGCCGGGTCGAACGGGTAGATCGCCAGCGCGCGCCGGTACGCGGCCTTCGCGGCCACGTGGTTCCCGGCGCGCGCCTGGGCATCGCCCAGCGCCACGTACGTCGCGGGGCTGGGGTCGCCCAGCTCGGCGGCGCGCCGCAGCCCCGCCAGGTCGCCCCGGGCGGCCCAGTAGGCCGGCTGCAGCGGATCCAGGGCGGCGGCCCGCTGCGGCTGCCCCAGGTAGTAGAGGAGGTCGGCCACCTGCGCCGGCACCGCCAGCGCCAGGCCCACGATCACCGCGCCGATCGCCAGCGCGACCCTCCCCGCACGTGGGTGAGGCACGTCGGCCACGACCCGGCGCGGAGGACCACCCGCCACGCACCCCGCCAGCAGCCAGAACGCGGCCGTCACCGGCGCCCAGTCGAAGTTGACCAGCGACCACGCCAGGTACGCCGCCGCCGCCCCCGCCACGCCGGCGACGCCCGGCTCAGCGCGCCGCCGCCACACCACCAGCCACCAGGCCCCGAACAGCCACACTCCCGCCGCCAGGCCGAGCACGCCCTGCGAGGCCGCCAGGTCGAGCGGCATCGAGTGGGCCCGGTCGAAGTTGTGGCCGGGCGCCCAGTCGCCGCTCTGGTGGCGGCCGAAGACCAGGCCCATCGTGTCCTCGCCCCAGCCGGCGAGCGGCCGCTCGGCGATGACCGCCACCGAGTCCCGCCACACCTCGGGGCGCGCCTCCCCGGTGTCGCCGTTCAGGCCGCGCAGCGGCGTCAGCGCGATCGCGCCGGCCGCCAGCGCGAGCACGGCGGCGCCGGTGGCGAGGACCAGCCACAGCCGCCTCCGCGGCACCAGGAAGGCCACCAGGACGGCCAGGCCGAGCACCGCGCCCAGCCAGCCGCTCCGCGAGGTGCTGGCCACCAGGCCGGCCCCCAGGAGGGCCGCCAGGGCCACCCAGGCCCGCCTGGCGGCCGGGGTCGCGGTCCGCGCCCGGTCGGCGGCCAGCGGCAGCGCCATGGCCAGCAGGGCGCCCAGGAGGTTGGCGTTGCCCAGGTTCCCGTCGGGCCGGGGCAGGGCGTGCGTGGCCGCCTGGTACAGCGTCTCGACGGAGGCCACGCCGCAGCCGAGCAGGAAGGCGGCGACGGTCCGCCGGCGCTCGCCGAGCCAGGCCGCGCCGCACAGCAGACCCAGGTACGCCAGCCGCACGGGGAGCGACTCGTAGCGGCCGTACGCGCCGGCCAGGCTGACCGCCGGGGCGACGCTCAGCGCGGCGGCGAGGACCGCCGCCGCGGCCGCCGCCAGGACGGGCCAGCGCAGGACGCCGAGGGAGCGCCGGCCGGCCACGAGGCCCGCTCCGGCGAGGACGCCGGCGCCGGCCAGCGCGAGAGAAACGCGCGGGAGGACATAAGCGTCGACCGAAATGGGTATGAAGAGAGTCGGCAGCACGGCCGCCACGGTGGCGGGTAGCCACCGGGCGATGCGGGCCAGGCGGGTCAGAGACGCGCAATCGTCGTAGAAATTCCGGGCCAGGATGGGGCGTTATAGTAGGTGGCGGGGGCCTGACCGGAGGTCCCTGACCCTGGATTGAGGAGGTGCCCGTCCAACCAGTCCGGCAGGAGGAAGCCGAATTTTGTATCCGTTTGAGAGGTTCACCGAGCGAGCCAAGAAAGTTCTGACGCTCGCACAGGAGGAGGCCGAGAGGTCTCACCACAGCTACATCGGCACAGAGCACCTTCTGTTGGGGTTGCTGCGAGAGGGTGAAGGTCTCGCCGCCAAGGTCCTGAACAACCTGGGCGTCGAAATCGGCAAGGTTCGCCAGACGATCGAGTCCGTGCTGGGCCGCAACGAACGCATCATCATCCAGCAGATCATTCCGACGTCGCGTGTCAAGAAGGTGATCGAGATCTCCTTCGAAGAGGCACGGCGCATGGGCCACGCGTACGTCGGTACGGAGCACCTGCTGCTGGGCCTGCTCATCGAGGGCGAGGGCATCGCCGCCCACGTGCTCGAGGACCTGGGCGCCACGCTGGACAAGGTGCGTGCCGAGATCGAGCGGCTGCTCCACGACTCCACCATGGAGGACGCGGAGCCGGCGCCGAAGAAGCCGTCGAAGACCCCGCTGCTCGACCAGTTCGGCAGGGACCTGACCGACATGGCCCGCAAGAACCTGCTCGACCCGGTGATCGGGCGCGAGATGGAGATCGAGCGTGTCGTCCAGATCCTGAGCCGGCGGACCAAGAACAATCCCGCCCTCATCGGAGAGCCCGGCGTCGGCAAGACCGCCATCGCCGAGGGCCTCGCCCAGCAGATCGTGCTCGGGAACGTCCCCGAGTCGCTGATGCACAAGCGGGTGCTCACGCTCGACATGGGCGCCCTCGTCGCGGGCACGAAGTACCGCGGTGAGTTCGAGGAGCGGCTGAAGAAGATCCTCGACGAGATCCGCTCCAGCAAGGAGGTCGTCCTCTTCATCGACGAGCTCCACACGCTGGTCGGGGCGGGTGCCGCCGAGGGGGCGATCGACGCCGCGAACATCCTCAAGCCGGCGCTCGCGCGCGGGGAGATCCAGTGCATCGGCGCGACGACGCTGAACGAGTACCGCAAGTACATCGAGAAGGACGCGGCGCTGGAGCGGCGCTTCCAGCCGGTCTTCGTGGACCAGCCGTCCACGACGGAGACGATCGACATCCTCTTCGGGATCAAGTCGCTCTACGAGAAGCACCACCGGGTGCAGATCACCGACGCGGCCGTCAAGAGCGCGGCCATGCTGAGCGACCGCTACGTCTCCGACCGGGCGCTGCCCGACAAGGCGATCGACCTGATCGATGAGGCGTCGGCGCGCGTGCGCATGAAGCTGACGACCACCCCGGACGACCTGAAAGAGATGCAGAAAGAGATCAAGCGTCTCCAGGCCGAGAAGGAGGAGTCGATCAGCCAGCAGGACTACGAGACGGCGGCGATGCTCCGCGAGAAGGAGAAGAAGCTCAAGGAGAACTACGCCGCCAAGGAGTCGACCTGGCGCGACAAGCTCGGCGAGACCATCCCGGACGTGACCGAGGAGGACATCGCGACCATCGTGGCATCCTGGACGGGCGTGCCGGTCTCGCGTCTCGTCGAGGAGGAGACCGCGCGGCTCCTGCGCATGGAGGACGAGCTCCACAAGCGGATCATCGGCCAGGACGAGGCGATCACGATCATCTCGCAGGCCGTCCGCCGGGCTCGGGCCGGGCTCAAGGACCCGCGCCGGCCGATCGGCTCCTTCATCTTCCTGGGCCCGACCGGCGTCGGCAAGACCGAGCTGGCCCGTGCCCTCGCCGAGTTCATGTTCGACTCCGAGGACGCCCTGATCCGGCTCGACATGTCGGAGTTCATGGAGCGCCACACCACGGCCCGGCTCGTGGGCTCGCCGCCCGGCTACGTCGGCTATGACGAGGGCGGGCAGCTCACGGAGGCGGTGCGCCGGCGGCCGTACTCGGTGATCCTGCTCGACGAGATCGAGAAGGCCCATCCCGAGGTGTTCAACATGCTCCTCCAGATCCTGGAGGACGGCCGTCTCAGCGACGCCAAGGGCAAGGTGGTCAACTTCGCCAACTGCCTGATCATCATGACGTCGAACCTGGGCATCAGGGACATCAACCAGGCCCAGACGGCGCTCGGCTTCCAGGCCGCCCTGGCGGCGGAGGAGACCGACGCCGACCGGCGCCACAAGATCATGAAGGACAAGATCGACGAGGAGCTGAAGCGGCTGTTCAGGCCCGAGTTCCTGAACCGCGTGGATGCCATCGTCACCTTCAAGCCGCTGACTCCGGCCCAGGTCCGGCAGATCGTGGACCTGCTGGTCGGCCGCCTGCAGAAGCACCTGCTCGAGCAGGACGTGACCATCGCGATCACTGACGCCGCCAAGGACAAGCTGGGCGAGGAGGGCTTCGACAAGCAGTTCGGGGCCCGGCCGCTGCGCCGGGTCATCACGAACCGGGTCGAGGACCAGCTCTCCGAGCACCTCCTGCGCGGCAAGTTCCGGCGCGGCGACACGGTCGAGATCGACGTCGATCCGGACTCCGAATCGGGCTTCTCGTTCGAGCCCAGGCGGAAGTCCAAGAAGGAAGAGGAACCGGCGAGCTCCGCTCCGGCGGGCTCAGTCCCCGGTAAGTAGCTCGAGAGAGCCCTGGCGCGCACGCGCCGCCCGGCGGCGGCGCGTGCGCAGCTCCAGCGCCACGGTGACCACCTCGTTGACCCGGCGCTCGTAGTCGGCCACCGAGGCCCCCGCGACGGCCGCGAACACCTCGCGGGCCGCCGTCTCCAGCTGGTACCAGGTGTCGCCGCGGCGCTCCAGGAACAGCGGGTGCCGGGTGTTGATGACGATCACCCGGACGCCGTCCTCCTCGACGGTCTGGCTGCGCACCGCCCGGTCCAGCGGCCGCAGCGCGATCCGGCCGAAGCCAGGCTGCCGGCGCACGTGCTCCGGCATCGCCAGCTCCTGCTGCGAGGTGGGGACCCGGGTCCGCGGCGGCCGCGCCGGCTCGAAGCCGGTCACCGGCGCCTCGCTCTCGACCATCCGCAGGGCCCGGCCGAGCAGCTTGCGCACCTGCTCGGCCGCGCGGGCGGCGCTGGCCGGGGGCCGCGCCCGGTCCTCCCGCGACAGCCGGCGCACGATGGGCTCGAGGACCCGGTGCAGCTGGTCCTCGACCTCCAGCCAGGCCTCGCCGTCGCGGTCGAAGTCGCTCTTGTTCATGGTCAGCGGCACGCGCGGGATCTCGACCTCGCCGACCAGGCGCTCCAGGCCCTCGACCTGGTGGCCGAAGAGCTCGGCGCCCCCGACCCGCCGGCCCAGCCGGTAGCAGCGCAGGCCGGGCTCCAGCGCGGGCGCGTCCTCGGCCAGCACCCCGTACCAGCCGCTCGCCGGACCGCCCGCCGTGCCGACATCGAACTCGTGGCGCTCGACGGTCGGGATCGGCGCCGGGCGGAGCTGGGCGCCGTTGACGGTCAGGGCCAGCGCCTCCCGCTCCAGCAGCGGCCGGTACGTGTCGAGCAGCCGGCCGGTGACGCGCTTCACGTCCACCTTGCGGTCCACCGCCTCGATGCGGATGCGGACGTAGCCCAGCTCGCGGTCCACGCGCTTGGGGATGGGGTGGAGCTCGTACACCTTGAGGCGGCTGCGATCGCGGTAGCGCGTGTCCGAGAACTGCCAGGCGGACTCGTCGCCGGGCCGGCTGGCGTCGATGGTGAAGCCCTGGCCCAGGTGGCCGATCGCGGCCTTGCCGCCCTGCCCGTACTGGCCCAGGAGGCTGCGCCCGCGCTTGGCCGAGGCACCCCAGCGCAGGTAGCTCGCCTCGACCTCGCGCGGGCCCATGCCCTGGCCGCCAATCGTGGTGATCTGGACGAAGGCGGCCCGGATCGCGACGTCCACGCGCATCGCCCGGCCGGGCAGCCGGGAGTCCACCGAGTTGTCGATCAGCTCCAGGATTGCGTCGGCCGCCGACCGGTAGTTCGCGAACAGCGAGGCCGTGATCTCGGGCGCCAGGCGCTCGCGGACGGTGATACGTTCGGGCTCGCTCGGCACCGCGCGATGGTACCTGGGCCAGCCGCGCGGCCGGTCAGTAGCCCTGGACCTGGCGCTGGCTGTGGCGGTCCCGCTCGCGCCGGGTGACGCGGCGGATGATCGTGATGAGCAGGAGCCCGGCGGCGATCGTCGCCGCGTCGTTGAGGATGCCGAAGATGTCGCCGGCCGGCCGGCTGAACCGCATCAGCTGGTTGCTCAGGATCTGGAGCACGTACGCCCCGATCCAGGCCGCCCAGTACTGCTGGACCAGCGGCCGCTCGTCGCCGAAGCTGCTCCACAGCGCGCGCAGGCACTGGTAGGGGATGACGAAGTTGGCGAACGGGATGAACCAGCCGCCCGCCGCCCACGCGGGCGACCAGCGCATGCCCTGCTCGCCCAGGGCGGGCAGGTTGCGGAAGGCTCGGTGCATCCACATCGGCACCGAGATGGCGCCGCCGACGAGGCCGATCAGGAAGGCGATCTCGCCCAGCACGACGATGACGGCTCCGGCCACCTCGACGGGCGAGCCCGGGCCGGTGAAGAGGGCCGCGAGCAGGTCGAGGAGCTCGCCGGGTACGAAGAGCACCGCGCCGGCGCCGGCGAGCGCGATGAGCGCGACCGCGGCCGCGGCCCGGCCCTCGGGCGGAGCGTAGGGACGGGCCCAGGGCGGGCCCGGGATGGTGACGGGGTTCCACTGCCGGCCGTCCCAGTACCAGCGGCCATCGGCCGAGTACT
>Ga0209055_1001592_pt1 | contig 14864 bp, 9 predicted proteins | sample GraSoiAngelo_110_FD_185875 | JGI IMG/M metagenome (GOLD analysis project Ga0209055, IMG submission 185875) | Grasslands soil microbial communities from the Angelo Coastal Reserve, California, USA - 14_0903_12_30cm (SPAdes) (version 2) | ecosystem: Environmental > Terrestrial > Soil > Grasslands ... | reverse complement strand
TTTGCCCGTGCTCGCCCGTATCGCCGTGCTCGTCGCCCTCGGCGCCATCCTCTCGCCCGCACGCCCCGCGCGGGCTCAAGTCGCCCCGTACGACTCTACGGTCTTCGCCGCCCTCAAGTGGCGCGAGATCGGCATCTTCCGCGGTGGCCGCTCGGTGGCGGTCGCCGGCTCGGCGGCGCGGCCTAACGAGTACTGGATGGGGACCACGGGTGGCGGCGTCTTCAAGACGACGGACGGCGGCAACACCTGGCTGCCGGCGGCGGACAAGTACTTCGGCGGCACGATCGGGGCGTTCGGCGTGAGCGAGTCGAACCCCGACGTCGTGTACGTCGGCACGGGCGAGTACCCCATCCGCGGCAACGTCTCCCACGGCGACGGCGTCTGGAAGACGAGCGACGGCGGGAAGACGTGGAAGCTCGTCGGGCTCGCCGAGACGCAGCAGATCTCCCGCGTCCGCGTGCATCCTACCAACCCGGACGTCGTGTGGGTGGGCGCCCAGGGGCACGCGTTCGGCCCCAACTCCGAGCGCGGGGTCTACAAGACGACCGACGGCGGCGCGACGTGGCGCCGGGTGCTGTTCCGGAACGACTCGACCGGGATCTCCGATCTCGTGCTCGATCCGTCGAACCTCGACGTGCTGTACGCGGCGTTCTGGCAGGCGCAGCGCAAGCCGTGGCAGCTGCTCTCGGGAGGCGCGGGCGGCGGCATCTTCAAGTCGTCGGACGGCGGCGAGAACTGGACGGAGCTCACGCACAACCCCGGCCTGCCGGTGGGGCTGCTCGGCAACATCGGGCTGGCCGTCTCGCCCGCGAAGCCGGGGCGCCTCTGGGCCCTGATCGAGGCCGACTCGGGCGGCGTGTACCGCTCGGACGACGGCGGCGGCACGTGGCGGTACGTCAACGGCGAACGCAAGCTGCGGCAGCGCCCGTGGTACTACTCGCGCATCTTCGCGGACCCCAAGGACTCGAACACGGTGTACGCCCTCAACGTCCTCGCCTACAAGTCGACCGACGGCGGGGCGACGTTCCGGCACCTGCCCGACCCGCACGGGGACAACCACGACATGTGGATCGCGGCCAACGATCCGCAGCGCATGATCGAGGGGAACGACGGCGGCGCCAACGTGTCGACGAACGGCGGCAAGACCTGGACGGACCAGGACTACGCCACCGCCCAGTTCTACCACGTCACCACGACCAACCACTTTCCCTATCGGGTGTGCGGCGCGCAGCAGGACAACTCCGGCGTGTGCGGGCCGAGCCGCTGGCCGGGTGGGATCGATCGGGCGCAGTGGTACGACGTGGCCGGCGAGTCGGGCCATATCCAGGCCCGGCCCGACGACCCCGACATCACCTACGGCGGCGACAACTCGGGCTTTCTGGCGCGGCTGGACCATAAGACCGGCTTCTGGCGTCAGATAGACCCCTGGCCCGACAGTCCCGACGGGCACCCGGCCGGGGAAGGGAAGTACCGCTTCCAGTGGACCGCGCCGCTCTTGATCTCGCCGCACGACCCGCGGGTGTTGTACATCGGCGGCAACGCGCTGTTCAAGTCGGTGAACGAAGGGCAGAGCTGGACCCCGATCTCGCCCGACCTCACGCGGCACGATCCCGCGACGCTCGGCGTCTCGGGCGGGCCGATCACGAGCGACCAGACGACGGCCGAGTACTACGCCACGATCTTCGCACTGGCGGAGTCCCCGTTACGGAAAGGGGTGCTCTGGGCCGGGTCGGACGACGGGTTGGTGCACGTCACGCGCGACGGGGGCAAGACCTGGACGGACGTGACGCCGCGCGATGTCGCGCCGTTCACCCGGGTGTCGATCATCGAGGCGGGGCACTTCGCGCCCGGAACGGCCTACCTCGCGGCGAACCGCTACCAGCTGGACGACATGGCGCCCTACATCTATCGGACGACCGATTACGGGCACAGCTGGAGCAAGATCGTGAGGGGGATTCCCGCCACCGAGTTCGTGCGCGTGGTGCGCGAAGACCCGGTGCGCCGCGCTCTGCTCTACGCCGGCACCGAGCGGGGGGTGTGGGTGTCGTTCGACGACGGGGCGAACTGGCAGTCCCTGCGCACCAACCTCCCGATTGTGCCGGTGCACGATCTGGCCGTCAAGGAGGGCGACCTCGTCGCGGCCACGCATGGACGCTCGTTCTGGATTCTGGATGACATCGCCCCGCTGCGGCAGCTGGCGCGCGCGATTCCGCGGGAAAGCGTGCATCTCTTCAAGCCGCGCGACGCCTACCGCGTGGATTGGGGGGGCGGCTTCGGCGGTGGCGGGTCGGACGCCCACCCGGTGGGGAAGAACCCGCCGAGCGGCGCGCTGATCTATTACTGGCTCAAGAACAAGAACCAGGAGGTCAAGCTCGACATCCTGGACGCGGGCGGCCGGCTGATCCGGAGCTTCACGAGCCGGCAGGATTCGCTCACGGCGGCGGACAGCGCCCGTGGCGACAGCGTGAAGCATCAACGCACCGACAGCTTGAAGCAGGCCGGTGTCACCGACAGCGTGAAGATCGACAGCATTCTCGCCGCCGACACGCTCAAGGACGAGGACAAGCCGTGGCCGCACCGGCCCCCCGCGGCGCCGCGCGTGGCGAACAAGGCGGGCCTGAACATGTTCGCGTGGAACATGCGCTACCCCGACGCAGTCGCGTTCTGGGGCATGGTGGGCGTCGGGACCGACGGGCCGATGGCGCTGCCGGGCGTGTACCAGGTGCGCCTGCGCGTCGGCGGCCGGACCGCGACCGAGCGGTTCGCGCTCAAGCTCGATCCCCGCGCCAAGGTGACCCCGGTCGCGCTGCGCGCGCAGTTCGCCTTCCTGCAACGACTGCGCGACACCGTCAACGCGGTCACCACCGCCGTGATCACGATCCGCAACGTGCGCGCCCAGCTCGAGGATCGGCTGCGCGGCGCGCCGCCGTCGGACACGGCGCGTCTGGGCGCGCTCGCCCGGGGGCTGAGCGACCGGCTGAGCGCGATCGAAGGCGAGGTGTACCAGGTTCGCAACCGCTCGTTCCAGGACCCGCTGAACTTTCCCCCGAAGCTCGTGGAGCGCATCAGCGGGCTCGGCTTCATCGCGGGGGGGATCGACGCCGCCCCGACCGCGCAGTCGGACGCCGTGTTCCGGCTGTTCGCACCGGAGATCCAGCGACAGTTGGAAGCGCTCAAGGACGTGCTGACGCGCGATCTCCGGGCGGTGAACGCGGCGTTCCGGGGAGCGGGCGCGACGAGTATCGTCCCGAAGGCCGCCGAGCTGCGGCGGCCCGAGCCGCGGGAAGTGTCGACGCGCTAGCGGCGGGGCTCGCCCCCCAACCGCGTGAGCCCTGCGCGCGCCTCGTCGACATACGACTGAAGCCCGGGGTCGGCGTGCGCCCAGACGGCGGCCACGAATGCGTAGGCCGTGACCGCCGTGTCGCGGTTGCCCAGTCGCTCGTGCACGCGGCCCCGCTCGAGCTCCCACAGCACACGCACGGGCGAAGTACCCTGGCCGAGCCCGCCTTCGCCCGGCTGCCGGTCGAGCCAAGTGGCCGCGTCGCGGTCGCGGCCGCGCGCCGCGAGCAATTGCGCTCGCACCAGCAGGTCGAGGTCGCAACTGCCGAAGCACGCCGTGTCCGGCAGGGCTTGGAACTGCCGGAGCGCGCGCACCGTGTCGCCCTGCGCGAGCGTGAGATAGGCACGGGCCGACTGCGTCACGTAGGTCAGTATTTCCTTTACGAACGCGGGCGTCGTGTCCGCAAGCGACCGCAGGCCGGTCTCCGCCCAGCGCCGCACGCTCAGGATTCCCGCCGTGTCCCGCCGCGCCGTCCACCACGGTAATGCCCACCACAGCGGATACCGCCTCTGCGGCCCGATCCACTCCCGGAAGACGGCTTCGGCACTGTCCGCGGGGACGGCACCCAACAGGGCGAGCTGAGCAAACAGGGACCCGAATTGTCGCGCCCCTGTTTGATACGCCGCCCGCAGGTGACCACGGAACGCGAGGCTGAACGCGAGGGTCGCCCTGGCCTGCGCCGAGTCGGCCGGGCGCGTCAGGAGGATACGCCTCTCGTGCTCGCGAGCGAGGCGGATCGCGGTCTCCGCCGAGTCGGGGAACTTGGCGACCACGCCGATCGCGAGCATCAGTCCATGCATGGGAATGGAGTCGACGAGCCGCGCCGTCATCGCGGAGCCGGCGGCCGCCGGGTCGAGCAGGCGGGCCACGAGCTGTGTGACCGTCGCGTACTCCCCCGTGGCGCCGAGCCGGAGGTAGGCGGTCGCGTACCGCCTCCCGGCGTCGGCGCCGCGCTGCTCGAGGCCCAGCGGGATCGCGTGCACGTAAGCCGGTGTGAACGCGGAATCGAGCCCGATAGCGCGATCGAATGCCTCGAGTGCTTGCGCCGGCGGGATATCGGCCAACGCTCCGACGTGGAAGCGCGCGTCGCCCAGCATGTACCAGAGCTCGGGATCGGCGGGGTAGCGGCGCACGGCTTCGTCCAGCGTCCCGATCATCCGGCGGCCGTAGGTCCACCAACGCCCACCCAGCCGCTGCGGTCCGGCGTACACCGTCGCCGCCAGCGATTCTGCCTGCACGATCAGGCTTTCCCGAGGCGCGAGGCCGCGATTGAGGCTACCGGCTCGCAGCTTGTAGGTGCGCGAGAGCGAGTCCGAGGCGGAGTGCGCCCACCCGGCAGCCAGTCCTGCGTGACTCCAGGCGAGCGCGAAGCCCGAGTCGAGCGCGATGGCCCGCTGGTGGTACACGATCGCCGAGTCCCACTCCGAGCGGCGCAGGAACTGCTCGCCCTGCAAGAATGCCCTGAGCGCGGGGAGCGATGCCGAGCCGAGTGGGGTGCTGCGCACGAGCCCGATGGCACGCGTGCGGCCCAGCTCGCGTAACACGCGCACCGCGAGCGAGTCCGCGACGCGGTCCATGCGCGACGCGCGGTCGCGCAGCTCGATCTCCCCCAGCCCGTTGCCGGTCTTCACGTCGAGTACGGTGGCGGTGAGGCGCACCGAGTCCTCGCCGGCGCCGACCAGGCTGCCGAACACGACCGTGCCCGCCCCCGTCTCCCGGCCCAAGGCACGAGCGGACGCTGGATCGGCGCGGCCGCGCCAGCGTCGCACCACCAGCGTGGGCGACACTGTGCGCAGCGGGCCGGCGCCGTCCAGACTCCGCGACAACACGTCTACGAGTCCCTCGTGCCACAGCGTGAGGCTCGGCTGGAGCACCTCGAACGGCGCCACGGCCACGCGGTTGGCGTCGAGGGCGGACGCCGGCCGAGCACGCAACAGCCACCAGGCCGCCACCAGCACGACCGCGCTCGCGGCCGCGAGCCGGCGCGTGCGCTGCCGGCCCAACGCTCGCACCGCCGCGGTGCGCACGGTGCCCCCGCTCGGCGTCACGATCGCCTCGAGCGCGTCCCGCACCTCCGCTGCGGTCTGCGGTCGCTTCGCAGGATCCTTGTCGAGGCAGCGCATGACCAGCTCCGCCAGCGCGGGTGGGAGGTCGGGCCGGTGCGCCGTGATCGGGGGGACGCGCTCCGTGACGTGGGCCGCCAGCATCTGGTGCGGGCTCAGGTTGGTGAAGGGGGGCCGGCCGGCGAGCATCTCGTAGGCCATCGCACCCAGGGCGTACACGTCCGCGCGGTGGTCGATGTTGGGGTCGCCGGCCGCCTGCTCGGGCGCCATATACGCGGGCGTGCCGAGCGCGACGCCGACCGAGGTGAGCCCGGAGTCACCGCCGGATCGGCTCAACGCCTTCGCCACCCCGAAGTCGGTCACGAGGGCGTGGTGATCCGCGATCAGAACGTTGTCGGGCTTGATGTCACGGTGTACCACGCCGCGCGCGTGAGCGTAGTCGAGCGCGTCCGCGACCTCACGGAGCGTGTGCACGGCGTCGCGGACCGGCAACTGCCGGTCCCGCGACAGGCGGGTCCGGAGCGACTCGCCCCCGATCAGGGGCATTGTGTAATAGAACAGGTCGTCCGCGCCGCCGGCCGCGAGCAGCGGCACGATGTGTGGGTGCTGCAGCGAGGCCGCCAGCTGGATCTCGCGATGGAACCGCTCGGCGTTGATCCCCGCGGCGAGCTCGGGCGGCAGGACCTTGACCACCACGCGCCGGCTCAGCTGCGTCTCCTCGGCGAGGAACACGCGGCTCATCCCACCGCCGCCGAGCTCCCGCTCCAGGCGGTACTCCGTTCCGAGGACGGCTTGCAGGCGGTCGCGGATGTTCACAAGGGTGCAATCTAGCTTCGTTGACGTCGGGCGAAGCTCCTGCTAGAGTCCCGGGGCGTTGCCCGTGACCGACACCGAGGGCTCTCGACGCCGTGCCGCGATACCGACTCTGGCTGCTCACCGTCGCGCTGTGGGTTGCAGGCTGCGGCGGCCCGTTCCCGCAAACCACACTCGAGCCCCGGTCGGATTTCGGCTCGGCGATCGACCAGCTCTTCACCGGAATCTTCTGGTGGGCGGCCGGCGTGTTCCTCGTCGTCGAGACCCTGCTGGTCGTCACCCTGATCCGCTTCCGCCACCGCGAGGGGCGCCCAGCGCCTCAGCCGACGCACGGCCACACGCTCATGGAAATCGCCTGGACCCTCGCCCCCGCGGCGATCCTCGTCTTCGTGGCCGTGCCGACGGTGCGTACGATCTTCACGACGTCGGGGGAGGCGCCGGCCGACGCGCTCAAGGTCGACGTGATCGGCCACCAGTGGTGGTGGGAATTCCGCTACCCGGAGCTCGGGCTCGTCACGGCCAACGAGCTGCACGTCCCCCTCGGCCGGGCGGTGCAGCTGTCCCTCGCCTCGGCCGACGTGATCCACGCGTTCTGGGCGCCGCCGCTGGGCGGCAAACGGGACGCCATCCCCGGCCACGTGAACCGGATCGCGTTTCGCGCCGATCGGCTGGGCGTCTACACAGGTCAGTGCGCCGAGTTCTGCGGCGCCTCCCATGCCAACATGCGGCTCCGCGTCGTCGTCGACTCGGACTCCGGGTTCGGGCGCTGGGCGACCGTACAGCTGGCGGGGCCGGCCGCGCCGGCTGCGGGGAGCCTCGCCGAGCGCGGTAAGGCCGTGTTCGCGCGCAGCGCCTGTCTCGGCTGCCATACCATCCAGGGCGTCTCGCCGGGAGTCATCGGGCCGAACCTCACGCACGTCGGCGGCCGGACGACGATCGCGAGCGGGCTCTTCCCCAATGACTCGGCGCACCTGGCGAGCTGGATCGCCGACGCGCCGGCGCTGAAGCCCGGCTCGCTCATGACGCGCATGAAGCCGCCGCTCTCGGACGCCGACATTGCGGCCCTCGTGGCCTATCTCGCGAGCCTGCAATGAGCGACGCCCGCGGGGGGGGCCTCACGAGCTGGCTCACGACCACCGATCACAAGCGGATCGGGTTGTTGTACTTCTGGACGGCCCTCGGTTTCTTCCTGATCGGCGGGATCGAGGCGCTGTTCATCCGGGTGCAGCTGGCGCAGCCGAACGGCCAGGTGGTGAGCGCCGAGACGTACAACCAGCTGTTCACCATGCACGGGACGACGATGATCTTTCTCGCGCTGATGCCGCTGGGCGCGAGCTTCTTCAATTACATGGTGCCGCTCCAGATCGGTGCGCGCGACGTGGCGTTCCCGCGGCTCAATGCCTTCAGCTACTGGGTGTTCCTGTTCGGCGGGTTGCTGCTCAACGCCAGCTGGTTCGCGGGACCCCTGTTCCACGCCGGCATGCTGAACGTCGCCCCCAACGGCGGCTGGTTCGGCTACGCCAACCTGACGGAGCGCCAGTACTCGCCGGGACCGAACATCGACTTCTGGGTGCTGGGCCTGCAGATCCTCGGGATCTCGTCGCTCGCCGCGGGATTCAATTTCATCGTCACCATCCTGAACATGCGCGCGCCCGGGATGAAGATGATGCGCCTCCCGACGTTCACCTGGATGACCCTCGTCACGCAGTTCCTGATCATCACGGCGTTTCCGGTGATCACGGTCGGGCTCGCGTTCCTGATGTTCGACCGCTTCTTCGGCACGCACTTCTACGTGCGCGAGGCCGGCGCTACGCCGCTCTTGTGGCAGCACTTGTTCTGGCTGTTCGGCCACCCGGAAGTGTACATCCTCATCCTTCCGGCCATGGGGGTGGTGTCGGACGTGTTGCCCACGTTCGCGCGCAAGCCGCTGTTCGGCTACACGGTGGTGGTGTACTCGGGCGTCCTGATCGGCCTCATGAGCTGGGGCGTGTGGAGCCACCACATGTTCGCGGTCGGCCTCGGTCCGATCGCCGACTCGGTGTTCGCCGCGACCACCATGTTGATCGCCGTGCCGACCGGCGTGAAGATCTTCAACTGGATCGCGACGCTGTGGGGCGGTGACATCCGCGGCACCACCGCGCTGCACTTCGCGGTCGGATTCATCGCGATGTTCATCATCGGCGGCCTCTCGGGGGTCACCCACGCATCCCCGCCCGCGGACCTGCAACAGACGGACACCTACTATGTGGTGGCGCACATCCACTACGTCTTCTTCGGCGGCACGATCTTCGGCCTGTTCGCAGGGATCTACTACTGGTGGCCCAAGATGTCGGGCCGGCTGCTGGACGAGCGGCTCGGCAAGATCCACTTCTGGCTGCAATTCATCGGGATGAACCTCGCGTTCTTCCCGATGCATCTGATCGGCCTGCTGGGCATGCCGCGCCGCGTCTACACGTACGCGCCGGAGCTCGGCGTGAGCGCGCTCAATCTGGTCTCGACGATCGGCGCGTTCCTGATCGCGCTGTCGATCCTGATCTTCCTCGTCAACCTGTGGCGCAGTCGCTCGCACGGCCAGCCGGCTCCGAACGATCCGTGGGGCGGGGCCACGCTCGAGTGGAGCGTCTCGTCGCCCCCGCCCGTCTATAACTTTTCGGTGATCCCGACCGTCGCGAGTCGCCTGCCGCGCTGGACCACCGAGCGTCACGGACCGATGCAGGACCCGCCCGCCACGCCGCCCGAGCCGATCCACGTGCCGGGGGGATCGTGGTGGCCCATGGTCGCGGCGTTCGCCCTGCCGGTCCTGGCGCTGGCGCCGCTCACGCAGACGCTGTGGATCGCGTTCGCCGGCTTGGCACTCCTCCTCGCCGGTGTGTACGGCTGGGCGTTCGAGCCCTTCGAGGCGTGATGAGCGCGCATACCAGCATGGGGCTCGACAACCGCAAGATGGCCTTCTGGGCTTTCATCGGCTCGGAGTGCCTGTTGTTCGGGTCGCTCATCTCGACCTACCTCGTCTACAAGGGCAAGAGCATCGTGGGGCCGTATCCCCACGAGATTCTCAACATTCCCTTCACGTCGGTCAGCACCTTCGACCTGCTGATGTCGAGCCTGATGATGGTGCTGGCGCTCGCCGCCGTGCAGCGCGGCGACCTGAAGTGGGGAAAGATCTGGCTGTTTTCGACTGCGCTGCTCGGGCTCGTGTTCCTGGGCGGACAGGTAATCGAATTCACCGACTTCGTCCACAAAGGCCTGACGATCGGGACGAATCTGTTCGGCTGCACCTTCTTCGTCCTGACGGGAACACACGGCGCGCACGTGACGGTGGGCGTGCTGTGGCTCCTCACGCTGTGGGTGCGTGCGCTGCAAGGAAAACTGGGACGCGCCAATGCGGTGACGGTCGAGATCATGGGACTGTACTGGCATTTCGTGGACGTGGTGTGGATCGTGATCTTCACCGTGGTCTACCTGATCCAATGAGCGCAGAGCACGGCGAGACCGGGCGGCACGCGCACCCGACGGTGGGGGTGTATCTGCGGGTGGCGGCGGCGCTGGTGATTCTCACCGTGCTTGAGGTGGGGGTGTTCTACGTCCCCGCCTTCCGCGTCGTGCTGGTGCCGGTCTTGCTGGTGCTGTCGGCGGCGAAGTTCACCTTGGTGGTCATGTTCTACATGCACCTGAAGGACGACAACAAGTTCTTCACCTTCTTGTTCGGCGCCCCGCTGGTGATCGCGGTCGGAGTCATGGTGGCCTTGCTATTCTTGTTCCTCGGAGCCCTGACGCTGCGGGGGGCCGCCGGAGCGGGATGATCACGCCGCCCCCGTGGCAGCGCTGGGACTGGCATCCCAGCGTGGTGATCGGGCTCGCCCTGCTGGGCGGGCTCTACGTGTATTTAGGAGGGCTGGCGGCCCCGCGCCGACGGGTGACGGCGTTCGGTGCCTCCCTGGTAGTGCTCGGCGTGGCGCTCAACGGCCCGCTGCACAACCTCTCCGACGGCTACCTCTTCAGCGCGCACATGGTGCAGCACCTGGCCCTGACCCTGGTGTTTCCACCGCTGCTGTTGTACGGAACGCCGGCCTGGGTGGTCCGGCCGCTGCTCGGCCCCGCGTGGGTGCTCCGGTCGGCCCGTCGCGCCACGCGCCCGCTCGCGGCGGGCGCGCTCTTCTCGGCGCCGATCACCTTGTGGCACGTGCCGCAGTTCTATGAGTCGGCCCTCGAGCACCACCCGCTCCACATCGTGCAGCATCTCGTCTTCATCGCCACGGCGGTGATCATGTGGTGGCCGATCCTGTCGCCCGTCCCCGAGCTGCCGCGGGCCAGTTATCCCACGCAGCTCATCTATCTGTTCGCGCTGGGGCTGCCGATGTCGCTCGCGGGAGCGCTCATCACGCTCTCGGAGCAGGTGCTGTACCCGTTCTACGCCGGGGCGCCGCGCGTGTGGGGCCTTGCCCCGCTCGCCGACCAGCAGCTGGGCGGCCTGCTGATGTGGGTCGTGGGGACGATCTACCTGTGGGTGGCGGCGAGCGTGGTGTGGTTCCGCTGGAGCGCGCGGGAAGAATCAGGTGACGTGGAGCGGGCGGTGCCGCTGGAGGCTTATGGGAACGCTATTCGCCCTCGTCGGTCTCCCCGAGCGGGTGTAGCCTGAGCGTTTCAGCGATCTTGGGATGCTGACGCCACAGGTAGAATCCCATGCCGTACGCCGCGATGGCGTTGCCGATGGCGACGTTCCACCAGGTGAGCGCGCCGAGCAGCGGCTGCGCCAGCACCGCGAGCATGATGTAAAACCCGAATTCGAACACCGCGAAGGTGACGACGATGAGATACAAGGTGGGTGGGGCGACCTCGACTTCGGCGGCGAGCGCGGCCGCCACGGTGCCCGCGATGATGAAGGCGCACACGTGGATCATGGTGTAGGGGACCACGCGGGAGAAGGCGATCACGACCTTGCTCGGGTCGTGTTCCTGGAAGAAGACAGCCGAGCCGAGCATGGCGGGCGTGAAGAACGGTCGCCCCGCGATCACGTCGACGATCAGGAACCAGAGCGCGACGGCCCCGGCACCGATGAGCCCCGCGATGAACCCCTCACGCAGGATCCGCGTCAGCTGCATGCTCGCTCCCGGGATGGGTCTCCGGGTGCAATATAGCGCGACCGGAAGGGGCAGCTAGATTGGGGCGACTTGGACCACGCGAGATGCCCATGCTCCGCCTCGCCCGCCCCGTCATCTACCCGCTGGCGCTGCTCGTCGGCTCGCTGCTCGTGGTGGCGGCGGGGCTGGCGCATCCCGATCTCGCCGGAGACGGCGCCGCCCAGCTCGGCGCGATCGCCCGCTCGGAGGCGTGGCGGGCGATCCACTGGGCGTTCCTCTTCGGGTTCGCGCTCACCCTCACGGGGCTCGTCGGCGTCGTCGCAATGCACGTCGGCACACCAGGCGAGGGGGCGGCCCGCGCGGCCGTGCTCGTGGCGACCTTCGCCTACGGCGCGTGGGCCGTGGTGGTCACCTTCATGGTCGGCGCGGGGTGGACCCTGGCGCGGAGCTACGTCGCAGCCGAGCCCGGCCTCACCGCGACGCACGCGGTGTTCCTGTACGACATGCTGCATCCGTTCGCGCTCGCGGCGCAGCGCACGGCGGGGTTCGCGCTCGGGATCTCGACCTATCTGTTCGGCTGGGCGGTGATCAACGGGAAGGTGCTGCCGCGGCGTCTGGGGGCGGGCGCGGTGGCCGGTGGTGTGATCGCCGCTGGCCTGGCCCTCGCGTTCCCGGAAAGTACAAAGGCCGACGAGGCGGCCTTCGTACTTCCGGTGCTGTGGCAGGTGGTGACCGGCGCGGTGCTGCTGCGCCGGCCCTGAGGATCAGCGGGCCCGCAGCCGGACGATGCGGCTCGACCAGCCGTTCGAGGACGGATCGCCGGTGTGCGTCATGACCTGCAGGGTGACGATGTCCCCCGACTTCACCTTGCGCAGCGCCTCGCGGAACGCGGCCCGGGTACGGGTCGGTGTGCCGTTAACGGAGACGATGATATCCGGCCCACCGTCGTCCGCACTGAACAGCCGCCCGTACGCCGGCCCGTCGGGCGACACTTCGGTGACGACCATGCCGCCGCCGGCTTGCGCGAATACCGCGCTGAGCCGGGTATCCTGGCGGTCGTCCTGCGAGAGCGGCTCCACCGAAATAGCCAACGCCTCTTCCTTAGCGGGGGCGTCGCTCCTGGGCTTGGCACGGCCGGTCGCCGCGACCTCGGTCTCCGAATCGCTCGGGGCGCGCGTCAAGCGCAGCGTGAACGTCTTCTTTTCACCACCCTGTCGCAGTACGGTCACGTCGACGCTCTCGCCGGGCCGCTTGAAGCCCACCTTCTGCTGCAGCTGCGGCGTATTGTCGATTGGCTGCCCGTCGAGCGCCACGATCACGTCGCCGGGCTTCAGGCCGGCGTCTTTGGCGGGTGACTGCCCCGGAGCGTAGTCTTCCACCAGCACGCCGCGGATCTGCTTCAGGCCCACGGCCTCGGCGTCCTCCTGGGTCGCGTCGTTGATGCGGATCCCCATGACGGCGCGCTCGACGTGGCCCGTCTTCACGAGCTGGTCCATCACCGTGCGCGCGAGGTTGATGGGGATGGCGAATCCGTAGCCCGAGTAGAACCCGGTCTCGCTCGCGATCGCCGAGTTGATGCCGATCACCTGACCCTGGATGTTCACGAGCGGGCCGCCCGAGTTGCCCGGGTTGATCGCCGCGTCGGTCTGGATGAAGTCTTGGATGCCGTAGCTCGGGTGGGGCAGGTTCTGCAGCAGCCGGCCCTTGGCGCTGATGATGCCGGCGGTCACGGTGAACGCGAACGCCTCGCCCAGCGGGTTCCCGACGGCGAGGGCCCACTCGCCCACGCGGGTCGAGTCGGAGTTGCCGAACCCGACCGTGGGCAGGTTGCGAGCGTCGATCCGGATCACCGCGACGTCGGTGTTGGGGTCGGTCCCCACCACCTTGGCCGTGAACTCACGCTTGTCGTACAGCTTCACGGTCACCCGATCCGCGCCCGCGACCACGTGGTTGTTGGTCAGGATGTAGCCGTCGGGCGAGACGATGAACCCCGAGCCCGAGCCCTGCTCGACCTGCGGGCGGCGCCGCTGCGGGAAGAAGTCCTCGAACCCCGGCGGCAGCTTCTGGCCCTCCGCGCGCGCGACGTGCTGCGACTTGATGAACACGACCGCCGGCCTGACGTGGTCCGCCACGGCGACGAACGCGTTGCCGATGTCGGCGGCGGGCTTGGCGGCCGGGATTTGGAACGATGTCCCCGCCGCCTGGGCGGCGGGCACGAAGTCCGCCGCGCCGCCCCGCTTGGGCAAGTCGAGCGTGGACGCGAACGCCAGCCCGAACACGAAGGCCAGGGCCACCAGGGCCCCGAATTTCAACCAGTCTCTCGTACGCACCGCCATCGCTAGTCTCCTTTATTTCTTCTTGTCTATTTCTTCTTGTCGTCGTCCACGATCTCGTAGTCGGCGTCGACCACGTTGTCCTTCTGCTCGGCCGCGGGCTCCGCCGGGCCGGCTCCGGGCGGCGGCTCGGCGCCGGGAGCTCCGGCGCCGCGCTGCGCGGCGTAGAGCGACGCGCCGGCCGCGGAGTATGCCTGCTGCAGCTCATCCAGCGCCCGGGAGATCTCGTCCGCGTTGCCCGAACGGAGGGCCTGCTTCGCCCCCTCCACCGACTTGTCGAGGCGGGCCTTGAGCGATGCGTCGAGCTTCTCGACCCACTCTTTGGAGTTCTTCTCCACCTCGTACACCATCGTGTCGAGCCGGTTACGGCGCTCGATCTCCTCACGGCGCCGCTTGTCTTCCGCGGCGTGGGCCTCCGCATCCTTGACCATCTTGTCGATGTCTTTGTCACCCAGCCCCGAGGACGCCTCGATCCGGATCTTCTGCTCCTTGCCCGTCGCCTTGTCCTTGGCGGAGACGTGCAGGATGCCGTTCGCGTCGATGTCGAACGTCACCTCGATCTGCGGCACACCGCGCGGGGCCGGCGGAATCCCGGTCAGCTGGAACTTCCCGATCGTGCGGTTGTCCAGCGCCATCTGGCGCTCACCCTGCAACACGTGGATCTCCACCGTGGTCTGGTTGTCCTCGGCGGTCGAGAAGATCTCCGATTTCTTGGTCGGGATCGTCGTGTTGCGCTGTATGAGAACGGTGGTCACCCCGCCCAGGGTTTCAATGCCGAGCGACAGCGGGGTCACGTCGAGCAACAGGACGTCCTTCACCTCGCCCGCCAGCACGCCCCCCTGGATCGCGGCCCCGATCGCCACGACCTCGTCCGGGTTCACGCCCTTGTGGGGCTCCTTGCCGAAGAAGCTCTTGACGATCTCCTGGACCTTGGGCATCCGGGTCTGGCCGCCGACGAGAATCACCTCGTCGATTTCCGAGGGCTTGAGCCCGGCGTCCTTCAAGGCCTGCTCCATCGGGGGCATGGTCCGCTTAACGAGGTCGTCGACCAGCTGCTCGAGCTTCGCCCGCGTGAGCGTGAGGTTCAGGTGCTTGGGACCGGACTGATCCGCCGTGATGAACGGGAGATTGATCTCCGTCTGCATCACGGTCGACAGCTCCATCTTCGCCTTCTCGGCGGCCTCTTTGAGCCGCTGCAGGGCCATCGGGTCCTTGGACAGGTCGATCCCCTGGT
>Ga0209055_1001589_pt1 | contig 14870 bp, 17 predicted proteins | sample GraSoiAngelo_110_FD_185875 | JGI IMG/M metagenome (GOLD analysis project Ga0209055, IMG submission 185875) | Grasslands soil microbial communities from the Angelo Coastal Reserve, California, USA - 14_0903_12_30cm (SPAdes) (version 2) | ecosystem: Environmental > Terrestrial > Soil > Grasslands ... | reverse complement strand
TCGTACACATCATCGTAGAGAGTCTGAACACCTATCTCGACTCGCGTAACACCCATAGACAGCATGTGGTCTACGTGGTCTCTCCGAGACCAGTCGGGCCGAGTCTCGACGGTAACTCCGACATTTTTGACCTGAGCCTTCTCAGCAATTCGCTTGGCTTCATCGAGCGATCCTGACTCCTGGTCGTTGAGAGCGTCCAGGCATCTCTTGACGAATTCTTCCTGATACGAGCGAGGCATGAACGGAAAAGTGCCTCCTATCAATATCAGTTCCACCTTGTCGACAAAGTGGCCCATGTGCCTTAGCTGCGATAGTCGACTGCTGACTTGTTGGAAGGGGTCGTACTTCGATTCGAGAGCCCTCATCACCGCGGGCTCTTTTCCAGTGTAGGCGCGCGGGACGCCTACCTCCGGACCTCCGGGGCAATAGGTGCACTTTCCGTGAGGACACCCGTAGGGCTTGGGCATCACGGCCACTGTGGTTACGCCACTCATGCCGCGGACCTGTTTGTCAGTTAGGACTGGTCGGAGTCTCGGTCGAAGATCATCGGATAAGAGTTGGAGGATGCTTGAGTTGGCTGGGACGAAAGGTGACTTGTATTTTCTGCAGACGTCTATCTTGACCTTGTTGACGTCCTCTTTGGATGGGTTTTCGAGAGCTAGGAGTCGTTCGAGAATCTCGGTTGAGATTTGTTCGACAACCTGGCTCATTTGGGACGCCTTGGAATCTGCGTTTGTTAGACTGGACTGGGCTCTAACTGTCTTTCTATCGGTTTCCCATATACCCGTCCTTTCCATGAGAACCCGTAACCAAGCGACCCTCGAACTGTCGAATCGATCCCGATGAAAATGTAGACTATGATGGCAAGTGGGAACATGAGGGCGTATAGAGAGCTGACGCCAATTGAATTGTCGAGCATGACCATGCCCAGCCACAACAGTCCGGACATGAAGAGTCCTGCGATCAGGTAGGCGTTAAGAGGGGTTGCTGCTGCCAGTAAGATCCCGTAGCCTAGGACAGCGAATGGCAATACGAGGAACGTGAACATCAGGAAGATTCGAGTGACCGCTCTAGGTAGCATGTGCTTCTCGGATACAGTGTAGAAGTTTTTCCTCCAGCCTCGCCAGATCTCACCTAGGCTGGCGTACATTCTGACTCCCAGGGCATCCGAGGCGGTGACAAACCGTAGCCGCATCCCTGCTCTCTTCAACAATCTGCCCAGGGAATAGTCCTCGATAATCTTGTCACGAACAGCATAGTGTCCCCCAATCTTGTCGTAAGCCTCTCGACGAAAGAGCATGTACTGCCCATTTCCAATCGCATTCTGCCGATCATCATCATTAACCAATTTTCCACCTACTAGAATCATGATCAGTAGAAAGATTGGTGGTTGCAGGAGCCTTTCCCAAAAGCTTCTCAGGATAGTTCCAGGCGCAAGTGTAACGAGATCAGCATTCTCCGCTTGAAGATAGTCGACAGATCTTGCCAGGCTGTCTGTTGCATGAACCGAATCGCCATCGGTGAATAGAAGCAGCTCGCCTCGCGATTTCTTATAGCCAAGATGGCACGCCCAGTTCTTTCCTACCCAGCCTACTGGCAGAGGCTCCTCGTCAACTAGCATAACCTCATGAGCGAACTTCTGAACAAGCTCCCGGGTCCCATCGGTTGAACCACCATCCACAACAATGATCTCCTTGTTGGGATACTCAAGACCCACCAATGAGCTGACACAGTCACTTACGGTTCTGGCTTGGTTTCTGACCGGCAAGATAATGGAAATTGAAGGGAAGCTGCTGGCGGTCCCGGTCTGGTTCGGAAGGGTCGGGAAGTTCATCAAGGTACGATACTCGTAGCCAGCGAACAGGAGGATGAGGAGTGATTGGATACCGAGTAAAAGATCGACCGTCAGCGACAATGGGACCTAGACCAACCAGTGAGTGAAGTCAGTCGGACGTCGCATCAAATCTAGGCTATTAAGTTGGTCAGAGTCCTATAGCTGCTCGTTGCCTAAACTCGATCGGTCTCTCAAGCGTGTCAAAGAGCGACGAGACTTTCTCTCCGTCGATGCGCTTGAAGATCTGTTTCCGTTAACGATTGATCATGATCTGAGACTCAAGTTGTTGGAACGGACACAAGCGCCCAAACTGTTCAAACTTGTGGACTCCAACAGGGCTCATCTACGACAATGGCTCCCGTTCGTTGACGACTATCGATCCGTCAATGCTGCAAACCAATTCATCCGGAGAAATCGAGAAAACCATGCCGGAAAAACCCGTCTCCTGATGGGGATCTGGTTGGGAGAATCATTAGCAGGCGTCGTAACCTACGACTATATCGACTGGGACAACCGAGCTGCATTGATCGGTTTCTGGCTGGGCAAATCCTTCGAGGGAAAGGGGATCATGACAAGAACGTGTAGCGCACTTGTCGATCTTGCATTTGATGAGCTTGGCCTAAATCGTGTTGAGATATCTTGCGCATACGAGAACACGAGGTGTCGTATGGTGCCCGAGAGATTGGGGTTCAAGCATGAGGGAGTGTCTCGGCAGAGAGAGCGTCTCTACAACCACTTTGTCGATACCGTGCGCTATAGCATGCTTGCGTCTGAATGGAAAAATCGGACCGTCTGAGGCTTAGACTCTGATGTAGTTCTGGCCTGGCTTTCGGCCCAGAACAAATCTCTTCTGCGCGTTCCTGCGGACTCGTTCACGCGGTGAGAGGCCTGGCTTGTCTAGAGCTACAATTTTAGGAGTCTGCTGTCTAACTTTTCCAGCCTTTGTCAGCGAGCCGTGAGTTGGCGTGAGTCTCTATCTCCTATGCGATGTTGATGAAAAAGCCGACCGTTCTAATTAACGCTTCGTTCTTCGGATGCATAAGCTAGACCAAGTCTGAATCAATGGCCTGCGTTCAGCGGGACCCTCTTGCCTGAGAGGTCGCGTCTCATGTGTCCGAATTCTGGCATGCCGCTGAGCTCTGCTTCCGAGAATACGGGTCCGTCATGACAGACCAAATACGGTCCGATGACACAGGCGGCGCATATTCCAACGCCACACTTGAACACTCTTTCCAAGCTTACCTGGATGTGGCAGCGAGTTTCCATTGCGAGGTCATAGATTTTCTTCATCATCGGCTCGGGGCCACAAGTGTAGATGGCGTCAAATTGTCCGTCTCTAAGAACTGTTTCGGCGACTTTGGGGACCTGGTTCTTCTCTCCGTACGTTCCGTCGTCGGTTGCGAAAACTAGCTTGAAATGGTGTTCTTTACTGTCGGCTATCAGCCAGTCTTTGAAGAGGAGTTCGCTGGCGGTTCGCGCTCCCGTGATGAGAGTGACGTCGCGGCCACGAAAGTGAACTAGGAGAGACAGCAGTGGGACGAGGCCTGTTCCGCCCCCGACCACCAAGAGTTTGTGATGGTGTCCAACGCTGTACGGGTGGCCGTAAGGTCCCCGGACCCAGAACAAGTCGCCCGGCTTTTTCTCCCAAAGAGCTGTACTGACAGGGCCACCTTTCTTGATGACAACACCCGCTTCGTTCTTGCCATGGATTGCGAGGACGCTCATCGGCACCTCGTCAACGCCTGGGACCCAGACCATGGCGAACTGTCCAGGATGAGCCTTGTGCAGGCTTACGTCCCCAAACCAGAAAGAGCGAATGGAAGGAGTCTCATCAACAATCCGCTCAAGTCTCACTGAGCGGGGCGTATGGAGCTGCGCGGTCGCCTGTTCCAAGGTTTACAATCGGATGTATCGGGGATTACTAATTACTTATGAGTCGCAGCTAGCGGACGCCGAGGATCTGGTAGAGAATCGCCGCGACGAAAAGGACAGTTAGTCCGACTACAATGATAAAGAGGACTGGATTAACCATCCAACCAGGGTCTTTCGCCACTTCCGTCATCGAGCTTCTCGGTCACTTGCCGAGAGCAGGTATTATTTGAATCAGGTTATTCGGGTAACTGGGACGTAGGCTTCCTTCTCAGGAAGTCTGTTGACCAGCTTCATCATTTCAGTGTAGTGGTGGTTGATTATGTCTGATCCTTTGGGTCCCATCATCTTCTCCGCGTTACTCTTGCACTGGCTGATGGCTGTCAAGATTCCCGTCTTGGTTGGTTCGGTGTAGCTGACGCCGCAGCTCTGGAATACTCCCTCGACGAACTGTTTTACCTGTGTCTTCAACGCCTCATCGGTAACGGGCTGGTTTAGGAGTGTGAAGAATTCCTTGTTCGCGCTCTCAAAGCATCTCAGTAGCTCGTCTCTGACCAGTTCTCCTGTAATCTGGCTGGTTGGGATGTTCGGCGCCGTGTAAGTCCCGGTCATAGGGTCCCAACATGACATACGTTATATAAAGCCCTGTCCCTAACGCTGTGGACAATCGTTGCAGCATAGTTCTGTCTCACGGCAAGTCGACAGAGATCTCCTTGGAAAATTTGATTCTGACATCTTGAATCGGACCCCTCATGTCGCCGGAGGAGACAAGACTGAAGTAATCGCGAATGCGACTCCCCTTGTTGACCTTACAGACGCTCTATCCGAATGCGCCAAGGCAGAGTATGGAATCAGAATAGACTCGAAGTCGGTCAGAGTCTTCGGTAAACTGGACTCTCAAATCTTCGGCGGCTCCGTCAAGGTCCGACCCGCAGTAGAGATAATCAGAGACGCAATAGCTACAGGCAAGCTTAGATCTGGCCAAAAGATCTTCGAAGCAACCTCCGGAAACTTCGGCCTGGCCCTCGGCATGCTGAGAGACCTCGGGCTAGAAGTCATCGTTCTCGTCTCGAGGAAGCTGCAAGGAGGGGTCTTGGACGAACTCAAGAATGAAGGAGTGCGATCGGTGAACCTGGATGTCGACGTATGCCCGGCGCCCGGACTGAAGATAGACCAGAGCCTTGTGGTCGCAAAAGCCGCGGCGGCAAATGTTCGAGAACAGCTGGCACAACTTGGCCTTGACACGTCAGTCCTCGACAAGAATCGGGGAGACGTGGAGGCGCTGCTCGCGAAACAGGACGTGATCAGCCTTGCTAAACTGCTCGCCAAAATCTACGATGGATTCTGTCCAGAACAGTATGATAACGAGCTAAACGTTCGGTCCCATGAGACAACCACCGCGCCAGAGATCGACCAGCAGCTCAAGGCTCACGGCTACTCGCTCGGAGACTTTAGAATAATCACTGCCTTCGGAACAGGAGGGACCTCAGCAGGGCTTGCGAGATATGCACAAGCCAAGTACCGACAAAAGTCTGTCCACGTAGTGTTCCCGCTGACCAACCAGGATGTTGCCGGGATAAGAACGAGAGACAAGGCTGTCGGTCTGAGATTCTACCAGCCCGAGCTATACGGCGGCGAACACGAGGTAGACTTCGAGGCCGCTAGACGACTCTTGAGATTCTTTGCCGGCAGAGGCTATGGCATCGGCGAGAGCGGCGCACTAGCCCTCTACTCAGCCTTGCAGATGATCAACTACGGTGCGGGCAGCAAATTCGTAGTGATGATCGCTGATGGACTCCAAAAATACCTAGCCGACCTTGAGGTACCAGTTGAAACCTCAGACCCACTTGAGGTCAACCTGCAAGAAGCGAACTCCAAGCAGCCAAGCTATGGAGAGGTTCTATGGACCCACGCGATGTTTGTTCCGAGAGAAGAAGGAATCAAGCTGGTCGCAGACGCGTTAGGCTGTGACAAAGACAAGGTAAAGGTTGCCACAGCGCGAGACGTTCAGGCGCTGATAACAACCGAGAAGATTCCAGCCGGAATTAACGCTCTTCTGCCGAAAGACAAGTCGAAGATACTCCTAGTCTGCATGGCAGGAGGCACTTCACTCCGAGTCGCAGAGGTATTTGCGAAGAACGGCATCGGGGCCCAGAGTCTGACTGGTGGAATCATGAACATATCGCAGACCAACAATCGGCAACCAGACGACCTAGTCAAGGTCGCGGCTGAGTAGATTCAGAGCTTCAACACGTCTCAGTTCCTAGCCCTGCTTCTTAGCATCTAGACCCCACCAGTTACGTAGAGGTATACTGGTGAGTAGACTCCTGGTGCGACGACAGTTTCGAAGGGGAGGTCGCATGTGATTCCTCCGAAGGTTCCGTCTTGTGGTTTGTGGCAACTCATCGGCGTTGACAACGTTACGGTGTATCGTCCCGGGTGTAGTTCGATATGGAAGGTTGCGGTGTGCACGCAGCCCGGGCGGAAGTTCCAGTTGAGCGGATACTGCACCGTCCTTCCGTTGGCGGACGTGACGTTGAGGCTAATTCCAATGTCGCCTGTGGTCGCGGGACAGTTGACCGCCCAGTACCAGATTGTCGCGTTTCCCTCTATTCCCTGGTGAGCCAGTCCCAGCCGAAACGCCGCCCTAAGCAGGACATTAGCCATGTCGCCGTGAGTAGCGAATGCATAGCCGACCACCCCAAAGGCTATAATGGCGAGGGCGACGATCGCGAGGATTCTCATAGACCACATTGGAATTGCTTTTGGCGAAGATTAAGCCTTGCGAAAAAATGGGGTTTTTGGGGAGGCTTCGTAAGCACTCTTCCTCTTCCAAATCTACTCTATCCGAAAAGTTGGCATTCTCGTCACGGTGTGCGGTCATTGCGAAGACACTCCCGTCTTGAGTCAGCCGCCCCTGGGTCGCGACACCAACAAGGTAAAGAGTGATCAAAAGTCAACTGTTGGGTGAGCCCCTGGTAAGATCCCGCGAGCGGAGTCGCATTTCTTGGAACCTTAATCTCCAATTCTGGCCAATTGCTGCATTATGTAAGCCGCGGCTCGAGAGATTCCTTCCTCTCCCTTGGGTTCAATATTGTAAATGTGGAGTTGGATCAATGGCCGTATTCCCGTTTCTCTTCCTCTGGGATGAGACTTGAAGTACAATTTTGGATAGATTTTGCGGGCCTGATCCAGAATCGGTGCGAGGGCTGACTCTATGATCCCGGTAATCTTGACTTCAATCTCTTTGGGTCGGATCGCATGGAAAGATTCCATGTAGGGAATTAGGCTGGATCGGAATATGGCCTTCATTTCGGAAGGCACACCTGGAAGTGAGAACAGGGTTGTGCTTGACTGTTGCATCTTTACTCCGGGAGCCGTGCCAACTGGGTTCGGCAGAGGGACGGAACCCTGTGGAAGAGTAGCCATCTTGGTTCGATATTTCGTAAGTTTGGGCTTGCTTTCGAGTCTCTGATAATGATCTCTCACAAGTTCCAACGCTTCCCTGTTCAGTCTCAGCGGTTTGTCGATGGCTCGTGATATTCCAGCCAACGTCATGTCGTCATGGGTCGGACCCAAACCCCCAATTGTGATCAGGACACTAGGGTTTCTCTTGAGAGACTCTCGCACACTTGACTTGATTGAATCCAACGAGTCGCGTAGTTGCGTGACTCTTTCGAGGGTCCACCCTAACCTGGTAAGGTGTTTTGCAATCCAGTGGGAGTTAGTGTCAAGCGTATGTCCGATGAGAAGTTCGTTGCCGATCGAGATGATCTCGGCGGTGGGCTTCCTCGACGACTTCCGCCTTTCTGTCAGTTCTAGGTTCTCCTAGGTTTCTGAAGCGAGAGGACCGCTGCAAGTGCGCCTGCAAGTGCGCGTCCCGGGTCCTTTCCAAAGCCGATTATGATAAGATCCTTGTCGGTAGGTCCCAACTCGTTCCTAAGTCTAGCATTCTCTTTTGGAGCCAGTTCGGCGATACTCTTGTTGTCAGGCGGAATCACAAGCTTCCTGCCTAGAACCGCAACTGTAATTGAGCCTTCAGCTCCAGCCTTAATCGCTTCATCCCTCTGAACAATTCCAGTCATTCCTGATCTGTACAATTTTGCGGCGTGCACTCCCATGACAGAATTGGCAGATACCAAGTCAGATTGGTCTATGGAAATGATCTTCTTTATGGATAGCTGACGGAGAAGCTTCCGGAGGCTCTCCTTTCCCATCTTGGAAAGCTGGACACCCTTCACAGTTACCAAGGCCATTCTGCTTGCTGCCAGCCTTTCCAATAGTCCGCGAACTACCCCGTCGTTGAGCTGGAGGGTTTCGGACAGGGCTCTCCGTCCCACAGGTCCTTCTCTTTCAACCAGAACCAGAGCGCTGAGAAGCTGGAGAGGAGTCAACTGAGGCAGAGGTCCAGTGGATCCGCGCCTCCATTTTTCGAGAATGTCTTCGAGGATGTTTTCGCTCTTGGAGAATGTCAGGATTTGTTCAGAGGAGTTGTAACTCGACTTCGGGAATAAACCCTGTGCTGCAAGGCAATCAAGAACACCCAAAGCGCACAAACTCAAGAATCCACAGTTGCGCTGAAAAACCGGGCCTATGTGAGTCCTCAGAAAGGATTTCGGGCGCCAACCATCCACCATCATTATTAGCCCGTATGGACAGTGCGAATCAGTCAGAATGCAACCGATCCCGCCAAGATACGAGCGACCGGAACCAAGCAATTTACAACCTGTAAAGCCGAGGGTACGAAGAACCCCGGCAGAAACCCTGATCAGCATCCTGACCAGCGTCCGGTTCTGGGGCGGACTCTCCATCCTAGTAGCCCTCGTCAGCCTAGCCCTGCTATGGTGGGGAGTAACCGTCGGACCCTCCACCGCGAGTTCCTCGTGGGGGCTCTTCTTCGGACCTCAGTCACAACAGACCAACGTCGTATTCTTCCAAGACAGACTTGACGCGGCCCTCGCAACCAGCTATTCGCTAATGACCGGGCTCGTCCTTCTAACCTCGCTCATCACAGCAATCGGCGCCATCCTTAGACGCCAGTTTATACTGACAATCTCACTCATATTCTCCATCATAACGGTCCTAGCATTCCTCGGAGACGTCGCAAACGCGGTGAACGGTGAGTGTGCACACACCCTTGTCGAGGGCGCCTCATGCATCTTCGGCCTTGTAGGCCAGGGATCCAGCGGTCTCAATATTGTAACATGGGGATTCCAAGCCGGCTTCTACATGTTCATAGCCTCAACCATACTGCTCCTCGGAACACTAGTCCTCCAGGTGGTCAAGTCACGAAAAGACTGACCACCGTCTGGGGTCGTGAAAGCCTGATAATCTTCGGGACGCCGGACAAATCTATCTGACTTACCGAATCCTTTCGTGTGCACTATTGATTGGTTTTCCATTGGACGAGATTTGACTTCTGCCTAAATCGCAGAGTGGTAGGATTGATGGTTTGTCTTCTTCAGAAGAATTGAGAGTTCTGATCAGATGAGCTTTCGAGGATTCATACAGCTCGATAAGGGAACAGAGCTTGTTAGGCGATCTCAGAAAGGATGCTCTACTTTGTCTTCTTATCTGAGCTGAGCCACCATTTGAGATAGTCCTTCTGGCGGCGTTTCTTCTCCTCGTCCACTGACTCCTGGCTCTGGAGCATTTTTTCGCGTCCTTGTAGAAGGTCTTGCTGGGTGAAGGTTAGGCCGCAACTCTTGCACGCGTATTGCTTGATTGCGGAATCGTAGTTTAGGTTCCCGCCGCATTCCAAGCAATAATTGGGCATTCTCTGGGTTACGCCTCGAATTTACAACTCAGGAGCGTCCGCGGTCAAATAAAGATTCGGTTACCCTTTACAGAAAAATCGGTCTAGAGCATAACCTTCAGGGGGTTCTGTCAACTCTGTATTGGATGGAATAGGCTGTTAACCCTCGTCAGAGGGGTTGACTTCCACAGAGAACGCGGCCCGGAAATCCTAAAACGCACTGTCGACACCTAATGAGTTATGCCACATAGGATAGAGGTCTTCTCAGGCAACTGTCCACTCTGCAATGAGATAGTGGACGAGTTAGAGGCTGGCAAGTGCGCCAGATGCGAGCTAATAGTCCATCCTGTTTCCGAGAACATGCCCCTGGCAAGACAATACGGGGTCAGAGTAGTCCCGACGGTCATTATTGATGGGGAGGTCAAGATCGAAGGCAGACCAGACATTCCCTTTGTCTGTAGCGATGAGACGTACGCTCACTTCAAAGAAATGTATCCTCTAACAATCCGATTAGAAACCTCCGAAGGAAGCTAACGGATAATTCGTCCCGACGAAGACCTAACAGAGCCCTTTCAGGGAACGGTTAATATGCCGAACACTGAAACAGCGTCTCTCGTCATCCAATGCCGCAGACTCATGGTAGTCAATACAAGAGAAAACCTACCGGCGGAACCAAACGAGCCTGGCGCGGAAAGAGAGCCTTCGAAGCTGGCTCTGAGCCGACTGAGACAACGCTTGGGCCCCTTAAGCAGAGACGGGTGAGCATGTACGGCGGCGGAACAAAGGTGCGGATAGCGGTAGCCGACTGGGCCGTTGTCACCGACAAGTCTTCTGGTAAGAGTTCAAAATCGAAACTTCTACGAGTCGTAAGAAACCCCGCCAACGTAGACTATCAGCGGAGAGGCGTCATCACTAAGGGAGCCATCGTCGAGACTGAGCTGGGTCAGGCGCGAGTTACGTCCCGTCCGGGTCAACACGGCGTTATCAATGCAATCCTACTAGAAAAGTCCCAGAAGAATTAGACTCGAGAGGGTGGGCGATTGAAGCGCCCCGGATTCTTGATTGTATGGCCGGCACATCTAGATAGTTCGAAGACTCGAGGCCAAGGGCGCAGACTCCCGGTATCGCGGGCCGTCAAGCAGCCGAGTCTGAAGGAGGTCTGGCAGGCAGCAATGTCACTAGGATATTCACCTGAGACTAAGGAGAAGGCTGCTCTATCAGGCTCGCCATGGGAGAAGACTGGCTATGTTACCGTCAAGAAGACTGGGCAAAGATCAACAGTATTGAAGGGCATTGCGAGCGAGATCGTGAAGACCCGTCAGAAAGAAGCGCAAGCAGCAGAGCCGAAGAAACGTTAACCCTAAGGATTGAGAGGTTCTGTTATGACTTAGGTGGATGTGACGATTTCTTCTCTCCGTTGACCGAGCTTGCGCGATGGTGGGAAGGTTGAGACGTGCACATATCCCCGGTCTAGGTATGCGGCGATCTTGTGAATACGTAGCTCGACTGGTTCGCCAAACTTCTCTTTTCCAGCCTTGAAGACTTCAGAGATTAGAAAGGCGTCCAGGTCTTGCTTTGTCTTCCAGACATAGTTCCCGCCGTATTCGCGCGACTCGGGATCATACAAGAACGCCTTCGAGACAAGTCCCGGCATGTTCTTGTAGAGCTTCTCGGCTCTCTCCGCCATCACATCCGGTACCTTGGACCAGTCGGTACCCTCGGACAAAACAAAACGAACCGTTAACGCATACAACCAATCATTCTCCGTGACATGAAGTATGGGAGCGGAGCGACTTAAATGGCTAGGGGGGCCATTCTGTTACAAGAGAGCCAGTAAGAAGAAAGACCTACGTCTCCCTGAGACTTAACAGAGGCGATTGAGACTTGCCGGATCTAGCTCTAACTGGGCGGTTTCCGGTTCGGATACATGACGATTTTTCCGCATCGGCCCGACTTCATCAGAGCGAATGCTTTGGCGAACTCTTCGAGCGCGAACCTGTGAGTAATCACTTTCGTGAGGTCCACTTCTCCGGCCTTCAACACCTCCGCTGTCTTGTACCACGTACTCCACAATCGACGCCCGAAGACCCCTCGGATGTTTGCGTCTTTGAAAACGATCCAGTTCGCCACATCGAACTCGACATTCTTCGAGGGCAGCCCGAATAGGACAGCAGTTCCCCCAGGACGAAGGGCCCTGAATCCCTCTTCGAACGATGGCGGCGCACCTGACATTTCAAAGAAGACATCAACGCCGCGTCCGTCGGTCATCTTCATGATCGTATCGACAACTTTCTCTTTGGACCCATCGATGAGGACGTCTCCACCCATCTTCTTCGCCAAGTTCAATCTGTATTCGACAATGTCGATTCCGAAGATCTTGCTGGCTCCGAACGACTTGCAAAGCCCAATTAGACATGCGCCTATTGGACCGCAGCCAAAGACTGCGACGGTGTGTGCCGGTATGTCCGCTGCAGACGCAGCGTGGACGGCGTTGCCCAGCGGTTCCTGAGCGCTTGCCGTCTCAATGGGAATTCTCTTGTCGTTGAGCCACGCACTACTCTCGTGAAGGGTATGATATTCAGCGAAGCACCCATCAGTGTCAACCCCACGCAAGAGCATTCTCTCGCATATGTGTCCATTCCCGGTGCGACACTGGAAGCATCTTCCACAGTTAATGTGTGTCTCGCCAGAGACAATATCACCCTCTCTAAGGTCCGAGACCTCCCTCCCCGCTTCCACCACTTTTCCTGCGAACTCGTGACCCATTACCAGGGGAGGCTTGACCCGCCTAGCCATCAGTTCGTGCCAATCATAGATCTGCATGTCCGTTCCACAGATCGAAGTAGCCTCGACTCGGACCTGAATGTCTCTCAGACCCGGCTTGGGAGCGAAAGCCCACGGCTCGTAGACGGCACCAGGACCCGGAACAGTCTTGATAACAGCGTGCATTTGTTCTTTCAAACGATTCCCTTGAACTGTTCCCCGGCGTTTCGGTCGAGTGTAAAACGTTTGTCAGTCTAGATGCACGGGAGAAATGGAAGTTATCGGCTAAAGCGTTTTACGCAGGTACAGATCACAGGAATCAGAAATGAGCCAGCAATCCGACCTGCAAAGAGAAACTCTGCTAGATAGTCTGCGCAAAGAGTTACAGGGCCTCGACCGCGATGATCTACTCTGGCGCATCCGGACTCTTCAGAGCCCATCAGCCCCACATGCTAAAGTTGATGGAAAAAATGTCCTAGTTCTTTGTTCCAATAACTATCTCGGGTTGGCCAACCATCCGAAGCTGAAACAGGCCGCGATTGCCGCTACACGAAAGTATGGTGCCGGGTCCGGATCTGTGCGCGTAATCGCGGGCACCATGGACATTCATCTGAAGCTGGAGAAGATTCTCGCCGAATATCGGCGGGCTGAAGCGTCAATCACATTTCAATCGGGCTATGCTACGAACGCGGGGACAATACTCGCCCTGGTGGATGAGAGGGACCTAATAATCAGCGACGAGCTCAACCATGGAAGCATCATCGACGGCTGTCGAATGACAAAGGCGGAGAGGCGGGTCTACAAACACAAAGACATGAGCGATCTAGAAAGACAGTTGCAGAATACTGATCGTTTTCGAAGGATTCTCATCATTACCGACGGGGTCTTCAGCATGGATGGGGACATCGCTCCGCTGAAAGACATCGTGGATTTGGCTGCAAAGTATCAAACCATAACGTACGTTGACGATGCGCATGGCGATGGAGTCCTGGGCGAGAACGGACGGGGAATCACGAACCACTTCCACCTTGAAGGGAAGGTCGATGTTGACATGGGGACCTTCTCCAAAGCCTTCGGATGTGTGGGTGGTTATGTTGTTGGCTCGAAAGACTTGTGTACCTATCTGCAGAACAAGGTTCGAAGCTATCTCCTATCTGGGTCCCAACCCCCGGCTGTTCCGGGCGCCTGCATTGCTGCAATCCAATTGGTGAAGAAGAATCCGTCGCTAGTGGAGAAACTCTGGGACAATACACGCTACTTCAAGAAAGCATTGAAGGACCTGGGCTTCGACACGGGACAGAGCGAGACTCCCATCACTCCAGTCATGGTCAGTGAGAGCGGGAAGGCCCACAAGCTGGCGGACGAGATGTTCAAGCTTGGAGTGTTCGTCCTTCCGATAGTATTCCCGATGGTGGGCAAGGACAAGGCAAGAATCCGAACGATCGTGACCAGCGCGCATTCAGAGAAGGATCTCGACCAAGCAGCCGACGCGTTTGAGAAAGCAGGCAAGAAACTGTCTCTAATCTGATCCCACCAAGTCTGAGTGGACGGCGACTCAGCCACGGAGCCTCACCGATTCAGGCATTCGATAGACGTCTGGTGATGTGTCTGCTATGACGCACTTACATTTTCTCTCACAGAGCAGGCAATGAATGAGCTTGGTCCCTTTGTCGTTTCAGCGTCCGACTTTTGTTTTCGCGCTGGTACTTCTCAAGCGGCTTTCCCACTTTCCCGAATTTGACGTAACGCGTTGTTGCAAGATTTCTCGATGTTCGCCACTCCGGTGAGTATTTCTTACTCGATTGCTGCGTGCTTGGCGTGACGCGAGTACTGACGGGATCATGCCCACGGCATTTTTCAAAGTTGTTGGAAGCAGAATCCGACTATTCACGCTAGCCGTGATGATTGAGGTCGGACGTTCAAATGATCGAGAGAAAGACACTCCGGGAGAGGCATTCAGGGCTATTGACGAGTTAGCCCGGCAAAAAAAGGGGAGAGAGGAGGGTTCAGATCGTTACTTCGGCGACCTGCGTAGACCAGGCTTGGAACATGCTTACTTGGCGGAATTCTCCGGACACCCAGAAGGCGTTCGGAGTGGCCGGATCCGTCGCGGCCCAGAAGTAGTCGCCGTAGCGTGTGCTGAGATCTGCCGCTGTGCTGGTTACCAGTACGGCTGCGTGTGACACTGTATTTGATCCCATGGTAGTTAGCTGCCCAACAACTTCAAGGTCCGGGAACTGCGTGGAGCTCGAGGAACCGTAGAGCACTGCAAGGTTATTCGATGAATCTGTGGTCACCGCGGGGTAGAAGACTGCGGTTCCGGGTAGCGTGAGGTCGAAGTCTTGGAGGGCGGTGAGGGTTGTTGTGTTGATCTGGTCTAGCCGAGCGCAACTAGTCTGCTGGCATCCTGTACTCGACGGGCCGTCCTCCAACGCGGTCCAGAGCAGATTGTTCCTCCAGACGACGCTCGTGATGCGAGCCTGGTTTACTGCGTTGAGGCTGCCAGGGTTGCCTGGCTGGTTGGCTCTTTGCGGAAAGTGCGTCTGCGCGATCGAGACTGTTGCGACAACTACATTGGTTGGCGACGGGGGTGTACCGTGGACCGTTCGGACATTGATTCCACCCTGCGTGGTCGGAGAGGTTGGGCAG
>Ga0209055_1001584_pt1 | contig 14890 bp, 11 predicted proteins | sample GraSoiAngelo_110_FD_185875 | JGI IMG/M metagenome (GOLD analysis project Ga0209055, IMG submission 185875) | Grasslands soil microbial communities from the Angelo Coastal Reserve, California, USA - 14_0903_12_30cm (SPAdes) (version 2) | ecosystem: Environmental > Terrestrial > Soil > Grasslands ... | reverse complement strand
TGACCGGCTATGTGCCCCCGCGGGTCCTGAGCAACGCCGACCTGGAAAGGATGGTGGAGACCAATGACGCCTGGATCCGCGGGCGCACGGGCATTCGCGAGCGTCGCATTGTTGAGAAAGGCGTCGCTGCCTCGCATCTCGCCGTTGAAGCCGCGCAGCAGCTGATCACACAGAGGAAGGTAAACCCGGAAGAGATCGACCTGATCGTCGTCGCCAGCGTCACCCCGGACATGTTGTTCCCGGCGACGGCCTGTCTAGTACAAGACCGCATTGGCGCGAAGAAAGCCTGGGGGTTTGATCTCTCGGCCGCCTGTGCAGGATTTGTTTACGCGCTCACGGTTGGCGCGCAGTTTGTCGGCGCCGGCACGCACAAGAATGCTCTGGTGATCGGTAGCGACGTCATGTCCTCGATTATCAATTATCAGGACCGCGCCACCTGCGTGCTGTTCGGCGATGGCGCCGGCGCGGTGCTGGTCGAACCTGCTGCATCGGACTCCGAGGGGATCCTCGACTTCCATAACGATGTAGATGGCTCGGGCGGCTGTTATCTCTACATGCCTGGCGGAGGCTCGCTCAACCCACCCTCGCATGAGACGGTGGACAAGAAAATGCATTACGTCCACCAGGAAGGCCAACAGGTGTTCAAGTATGCCGTGCGCCGCATGGCAGAAGTGGCTTGCCATCTGCTGGAGCGCAACGGCTTCTCCAGCCGCGACCTCGCGCTGGTCGTGCCCCACCAAGCCAATCTGCGCATTATCCGCGCCATGCAGGATCGGCTCGGCCTGGACGACTCCAAGGTGATGGTCAATATCGACCGCTACGGCAACACCACCGCCGCCACGATCCCGCTCGGCCTTCGAGACGCCGTGGAAGAGGGGCGCGTGCGCAAGGGCGACCTAGTGCTGCTGGTTGCCGTCGGCGCCGGCTATACCACTGGCGGCATTTTGCTTCGGTGGGCCTACTGACCCCCGCATCCCAGTTAAAGAACTAGCTCTGCCCCGAAACATTCAGGCGCAGCGTCTAAACAAGTATCAGGAAAATGGTGACGGCCCCGCCCAATGCCGGCCTCTAGTCTGAGGCCGGCTGGACGGGGACCGATAAGTGGAAAACTCCGCAGGAGTGAGGTTCAACGCGAAGAGATAGTTTCAGGAAATATTGTGAGGAGGAAAGATTAGCAAGCGCGCATTTCTGCCGCGCAGGCCAGGTTGCGTTCCATCCGCTGATCCACTAGCACGGCGACGTAGCGCGAGCAGGTTGCCATCTCGCGCTCGGTCCAGGCTGCGAGTTGCGGGAGTACCCGCCCCAGCGCCTGGGCCACACGGTAGTACGCCCGTACCGCCTGCAGCCGACCCTGCCCAGTTTTCAAGCAGGGAGTAAGTTCATGAACATTCAGGATCGCCTCGAAATCGGCCGAACCCAAAGATTCATCGGTCAGCCCTGCCGCCGTCAGGATCAGGTTTGACAGCGGTTTCGCCGCCACACCGGCCACTATCGCCCGCCAGTAGTACACGGTGAACTGGATCAGGGCCACTACGGAGACTGCCAAAAGCATTGCAGGAAACATAAGTCTTAACCTCTACGCACAGTCTGGCAGGGGCGGCGATGGGCGACAATAGACCGGCGGTACTACCTCAAAAGCACCGTAATCCTACGGAATGGGGCCCGCGGCCCAGAAAACTTGCCCCTTCATCTCGCTTTCTCTATTCTCAGGGCAAGGCCTACTGCGGAGTGGAAGGAGTGGCTGGATGAAAGCCGCGAGATACGTTGTGGCGCTACTGATTCTTGGTTTGGCGGTCCTACTGTTTCCGTCCGGGCCGGTGAAGATCCCGCCGCGTGCCAATCTGCCCTCGCCGCAAGACGCCGGAGTAACCGCGTGGAAGAAGGACGTTCCCGCAGCGCCGCAAAATGCCGAACTCGAAACGTCGTTGGTTTTCCTGCTTCGCTCACAAGCCGAAGCATGGAACCGCGGCGATATCGAAGGCTTCATGGCGGGTTACTGGAAGTCCGACAAAACCACATTTGCTGGCTCGAGCGGGGTCTCCCGTGGCTGGGAGGCGCTGCTCGACCGTTACCGCCGCAATTATCCCGATCGCGCAGCGATGGGACAGCTCGCGTTCACTGAATTGGAGATCACGCCGCTGGCCCCCAATGCGGCTTTGATCTTGGGCCACTGGCAGTTGAAACGGCAGAACGACCAGCCCGGCGGCTTGTTCACTTTGGTCGCGCGCCGCTTTCCCGAGGGCTGGCGCATCATTCACGACCACACCAGCGCCAGCGCGCCGCCCGCTCCGGCAAGAGCGCGAAAATGACCATCGTTCTACTGAGCCCTAGCGCGTATGCTAACCCCCGGCCCGGCATACTTGATCGTCGGCTTGAGCCGCAGGGCAGTGACTGACTGTCGGCAAGCTGCGTTGCGGGATTCCCCTATTCGGTTGTTTGACGTTACAATGCTTGTTTACTGATGAGCCGTTCTTTCGCCATCCTCTTTCTGCTTGCACTTTCCCTGGGCATCTACCTAGGCACCACTTCCGCGCCGGCTCTCGTGGACGAAGCCGATTGCGCCCACGCCATCGCCGCGCGCGAGCTGCGCGAGAGCGGCGACTGGGCGGTGCTGCATATCAACGGAATCCGCTACCTGGAAAAGGCCCCGCTGCATTATTGGCTGGTGGCCGCGAGTTACAAGCTTCTGGGCGAAAGTGATTTCTCGACGCGCCTGCCGCTTGCGCTTGCTACCGTGGCCTTGGTCCTGATGGTGTACGTCTTCGGACGGCGCTTCTTCGGCGAGCGCGCCGGCTTCTACGCTGGCTTGGTGATGTGCACCAGTCTGGGCACATTTGTGTTCACGCGCACGATGATCCCGGAGGCCATTTACGCACTGGAGTTCACCGCCGCATTCTATCTGTTCCTGCGCGCCTGGCAGGGTACGCTCGCAGCGCGAATCGGTTACTGGGGCGTAGCCGCGCTGGTGGCTCTGGCCACGCTCACGCGCGGCCTAGTCGGCGTGATTTTCCCGGTGGCTGTGATCGCGTTGTTTCTGCTGGCGATAGGCGGCTGGCGGCGCTGGCGCGATTTGCCGCTCCTTTCAAGCGCACTGCTGTTCCTGGCTATGGCCCTACCGTGGCACCTGATCACCGCCCGGCGCGTGCCCGGCTTTTGGTCTTTCTACATCTTCAACGAGCATATCCTGCGCGCGATTGGCGCCCGATATCCGCAAGACTCGGCGACTGTGCCGCTCGCCCTCTGGTGGGCTCTGCATCTCGCTTGGTTCTTCCCGTGGAGTTTCTTCCTGCCGCACGCGTTGGCCCAGTTCCCGCTCCCGAGCACGTGGCGCGCCGCACCCAATGGCGCTGCTGGGTTAGCGGAAGTTCCTGCGCGCGAGGCGCGCCTGCTGCTGTTCGCTTGGGCCGGGTTTATTCTGTTTTTCTTTTCGCTGACGCGGCGCATGGAGTATTACAGTTTCGGCGCTTGGCCAGCGATCGCCCTTCTGCTGGGTTTGGGACTGGCCCGCGCCGAAGCCGAGCGCCATCGCTGGTTGCCGCGCTTGCAGGGGGCGCTGACCGTGACGGGGCTGCTGGCGGTGGTTGCTCTCGGCGCCCTGCTCTGGGTGTCGCGCCACGTCCGTGCCGCCGATATTGCGAGCCTGCTCGAGATCAGACCCGCGGACTTCTACCAAGTGGCTATGGCCAATTTGTTTGATCTCACGCCGCAAGCCTTTGCCGCGCTGCGCGCCCCGGCCATAGCCACAGCGCTCTCGTTGCTGGCCGGTTTGGGCGCGGCGTGGCTGCTCCGGCGCCGGGGTCGTGCGCTGTCGGCAGCTCTGGCCATGGCGCTGGGCGCGGCCGGGTTCATCTTTGCGGCCAACGGCGCTTACCGCATCTTCGAGCCTCACCTTTCTTCTCGCGCGCTGGCGGAGGAGATCTCCAAGCACCTGCGGGCCGAAGACCGCATCCTGCTCTATGGCGACTTTTATAACGCCTGCACGGTCAGCTTCTACACCCACCGCAAGACCTGGATCTGGAACGGCCGGTATCACAGCCTCGAGTACGGTTCGTACTTCCCTGACGCGCCGCGGATTTTCCTCACCGACCAAGATTTCGCCGCCTTCTGGGAAGGGCCTCAGCGGGTGTTTCTCGTCGTCCCAGAGCTCCACCGCCGACAGGCGCTACTGCGCCTGCCGGCCGATTCGACATATGTACTGGCGGAGAGCGGCGGCAAGGCGGCATACGTCAATCAACCGATAGGGCCCGGCCAGCCGACCCTCGCGGCATTGCGGGGTCACGCCGCCACGCGCACTGACTAGTTCCTCCCGCGCAGATTGTCTGGTCGATGTCGCCGGCTTCGGGCGGCTATTGCTTGGCTCTACCAGCCCTTTGGCTCTTCGACTGCTCTACTTTCGACTGGCAACCGTAAACTCTCGATTCTTCCACTGCTCACCGCTTCTCCGGTTGAACGGGAAATCCCGCCCACGCATTGGCAAGCCCCAGGAGTTCCCGTACGACATCGAGCGCGTCGCTGGTGTGGCGCCACCAGTGGGCGCCGTCATAGCCGTCCTGCGAGGCGTAGCGCACCATTAGCCGCGGGGAGTTTCCTACCAGGCGCTTCCAGATGGCCTTCACCCGCCGCGTATGTGGCTTGGTGGTCACCACAATTACCTTGCTGCCCCCCTCCTGACGCAGGGCGTCGCTTATCTCGAGCACCTCCTGCTCGGTATTGATGACCGGTTTGTCCAGCACCCGGATTGCATCGGTGGGAACGCCCAGTTGAATCAGGACCCTTTGGTTGTAGAACTCCTCCCCCACGAAGCCGATGCCCATCTGCCGGAGCTCTTCCTCAGGACTCGCGGGGCGCGTGATCCATACTTGCGCGGCGAACCCCTGCCGGTAGATCTCGGCGGCCTCGCGTGCGCGGACCGGCATGCGCCCGCTCAACACCACAATCGCTTGTGCCGGCTCGAGCGCGTCCTGTACCACCAGCCATCGTCCGACGCCGCGGATTGCCCAGGCCGCCGCCATGATGACCACTAGCACCGCTGCGGCGATCCAAGCGCGGCGCCGGCCTCGACTACCTTGGGTCATGCTTTCAAACTAGCCCACCGCTCAGAATGGTTCACCTTGAAACTGGGACAAATCGGCACCGGCCGAATGACACGCCAGAGGGAATGCGTCATTGCACAGCTCGGCGGCATCGTACGCCGCTGTCCCTACTCGGTCAATCGCCCTCCTATTTTTTGGGCTCCAGGGGCTTCCCATGAAATATCTTGGTCTTTTATGATCACAGGCTAAAAGCCGCATCGACTCCGGCCGTTGGGCCGCCACGGCGATAATTACGCAAATGGGGGTTGCGGTTGACGCGCCGCGGGCTACAATAGTGAGCACCCATCAATGGGTAACAGCGCTGGCAGCGGCTCGAGGGATACGAGGCGCGAATCCGCCGGAGCGAGTTTGAAAAGAATCAGATGTAATCTCTGCGTTGCGGAGGATAACCCGTGCGGGCATTGATCACCGGCGGTGCGGGCTTTCTGGGCTCGCACCTCTGCGAGCGCTTGGTCGCGAGCGACTGGGACGTATTGTGCCTGGATAACCTGGTGACAGGGTTGGAAACCAACGTCGCCCATCTGCTGAATCACCCCCGTTTCCGGATCGCCCGCCAGGACGTGACGCGCTACATTGATGTCCCCGGTCCGGTTGATTTCGTGCTCCACTTCGCTTCGCCGGCCAGCCCAGTGGACTACCTGAAACTTCCCATCCAAACCTTAAAGGTCGGCGCGCTCGGCACGCACAACACCCTGGGACTGGCCCTAGCGAAGAAGGCCAAGTACCTGCTGGCCTCGACATCGGAGTGCTATGGCGACCCGCAGGTGAGCCCGCAGCCGGAATCCTACCGCGGCCACGTCAACCCCATTGGCCCGCGCGGGGTTTACGACGAGGCCAAACGTTACGCCGAGGCCATGACCATGGCCTATCACCGTGCGCACGATGTGGACACGCGCATCGCGCGCATCTTCAACACCTACGGCCCGCGCATGCGCCTCAATGACGGCCGCGCCTTGCCCAACTTCGTTTATCAAGCGCTCACTGGCCAGCCCCTCACCGTGCATGGCGATGGCCAGCAGACGCGCAGTTTCTGCTACGTCTCCGACTTGATCGAAGGAATTTACCGGTTGATGCAATCCGACGAGCACGAACCGGTGAACCTCGGCAACCCACAGGAGATCACCATCCTAGAATTTGCCGAGCGCATCCGCGCGCTCACCGGATCCAACGTCCCAATCGTGTTCAAGCCCTTGCCTGAAGATGACCCCAAGCAACGCTGCCCGGACATCACCAAGGCACGGCGAATCCTGCACTGGGAGCCCGAGGTCAGCCTGGATGAGGGTCTGCCGCGCACACTCGAGTTCTTCCGCCGGGAAGTCGCGGCCAGCCGCGCCCGCTAACGACTGAGGAACCTTGGGAAAGCGCGGCAAGCGTGCGCGGCTCGTGGGGCATCTTTCCGGACAGCCCCTCTTAATCCGGGTCTTTCAGCGTCCTGACAGGCACGGACCTTGCCCTGTCTTCCGCCAAGGACCATAGGGACAACCGCACCCCGCGGCGGTAAAAAACTCGCGATTGAATGTTGAGCGCCGCCTGAGTTTCTCTTCCTAACCTTAGGGCAGACTTCGAGCTTCCCGTGACCCGCTCAGAGGCGTGAAAAACCCACCGTAACTATTTAGTGCGCCTGAGTGCGCCGGCGGTTTGCAAAGCTTTGCAACCTTTCCGCAAGGCATTGTTGCGTCGGGCTGGTCCTCGAAGAATTGACATTGAGCCGCATCACGTAAGTCTTTGCATTTAAATAACTGGCAGCTCGATGCTGCGGAGAAGCGTCGCGCCGGTTTGGCACGCGATGTGCGCCTTCCGTGCGGCTGCTTCGAGAGCATGCGAGGCTCCACTGACCGGAGTCATGGACTCGCAAATTCAAAGGTGTACCTGGGCAGATATCAGTATTCGGGGAGCAAGGGCAGGTGTGAAGCGCTTTTGGCGGCCGCTGATTCTGGCGGTTGTGGCGGGGGTCGTGTACGCCTCGGTCCTCGTTGGCCTCATAAGACAGTGGCATTACGACGCGAACTACTCACATGGTTTTCTCGTGCCGGTCTTTGTGGGCTACTTGATTTGGCGAAAGCGGGAAGCCCTGGCCTCTCTGCGTTCGCGCCCCAGTTTGTTTGGACTTTTTGTAGTGCTGGGCGCTTTGGGAATTCTCGTCATTGGACAGACTGGTGCGGAACTTTTTCTCACGCGAATTTCGCTTTGGGGAACGATTTTGGGATTACTTCTATATTTCTGGGGCCGGGCGACCTTGCGCGCGCTTGCCTTCCCGCTTTGCTTCTTGCTGTTGATGATCCCTCTGCCAGGGCTTGTGCATAGTCAGATCGTTTTCCCGCTGCAACTTCTGGCCTCCCAGTTAGCGACGGTTTGCCTGGAGGGTGTCAACGTCGTTCCGATCTTGCGCGAGGGGAATCTGTTGATCCTGTCGAACTATACGATTCAGGTTGTGGAGGCCTGCAGCGGCATCCGTTCCCTAATGTCACTGGTGACGCTCGGCATCGGATACAGCTATCTGGCGGAGCGGAACTTGGTGATTCGGGCTTTGCTGGTGCTAGCAATGATACCGGTGGCCATCGTGAGTAACGGCATTCGAGTCGTAGGCACGGCGCTTCTTACATACTACTGGGGAGTCCAGATGGCCGAGGGATTTTTTCACTCATTTTCCGGGTGGGTGATTTTCCTGGTGGCTACTATTCTGCTGCTGGGCCTGCATGCAGCGCTAGTTTCCGTACGCCGCTTCTTGCAGCCCAAAAGCGAAAAATGAGTGCAGGGGCGCGATTTTGGGTGATGATCGTCGTGCTGCTGGGGGCCGCAACAGGCCTGCCTCTCTTTTGGCATGGTGAAGTAGTGCCTTCGACGCGACCCCTGGCCACCTTCCCTCTGGTCGTGGGAGCGTTGCAGGGCCGCGACTTGCCACTCGAAGACTGGGAGTTGCAGGTGGTTCGTGTGGATGACTATCTCAGTCGTGTCTATTCAGGCCCAGGCGCACCGCCTCTGTATCTGTATATCGGCTACTACAGTAGCCAGCGAGCCGGGCAAACGCTCCATACCCCCAGGAATTGCCTGCCAGGCAGTGGCTGGCAACCGGTGACGGCTGCCGAGCTCAAATTGAGGCTACCCAGCGGGCAGCACGCGCCTGCGAATTTCTATGTTGTGGAAAAGGGGCTAGACCGTCAGGTGGTACTCTATTGGTATCAGGCACACGGCAGGGTCGTCGCGAATGAATACCGGGCCAAGTTCTACACTGTACTGGATGCAATCCGGTTGAACCGTACAGACGCTGCCCTGGTTAAGATCAATACTCCCATTCTTCGTGGCGAAGCTGAGGCTCGTGAGCGTGCCGTGGCTTTCGCCACTCAGCTTCTGAACGAGTTGGATCACTACCTTCCACGCTAGAGGAGCAGGGGGATGCTATGCGATACATTCTTCGACTCTCGCTCGCTGTCATCATCTTGGGACTGCTGTTTGGTACGCCTTCTTGCAGCCGCAATCCCGAGGTCGCCAAGAAGCGATATGTAGAGAGCGGGGAGCGTTACCTTCAGAAAGCAAGATACCAGGAGGCGCGCATCCAGTTCCGCAACGCCTTAAACCTCGACCCGCGGTTCGTGGAAGCGTATTACAAGTTGGCCCAGGCCGACCTTGCGCTGCACCAGTGGAACGATGCTTTCGCGGCGCTGCAACGATCGGTAGAGCTCGATGCCGGCCGCCTCGACGCACGCCTCAGCATCGGACAGCTCTACATTTCAGCGCGGCAGTACGAGAAGGCGGAAGAAGAGGCGAATGCTATCCTCGACCGGGATCCCGGCAATCCTGGTGCATACCAGTTGCTTGGCACCTCCTTCCTTGGTCTCCAGCAAAATGAAAAGGCGCACGTGGCCTTCACCAAGCTCACTCAACTCATGCCCAAGGATCCCTCTGGGTATGTCAACCTAGGTTTAGCGGAGATTGCCATGGGCCGCTATTCCGAGGCGGAACAACATCTGCGCGAATCCATCGAGGTGGATCCGAAGGCTGTGTTGGGCTACTCCAACCTGGCCAACTTCTATCGCTTGCAGAGGAAACTCGACAAGGCCGAACAGGTGCTCCAGCAAGGAATGGACCAAGTCCCCGACGCGGCTCCTCTTTGTCTCCTGCGGGCAGATATCCTCTACGAGCAGGACAAGAAAGATGCCGCGAGAGCTTTGCTCCAAAAATTGTGGGACCCACAACACCAACGCGCCGCGGTTGCGCTTGCGCTGGGGGACTTCTACGTGCAGCACCAAGATGCCGATCGCGCCCTGGCCGAGTATCGCCGGGGCCTCTCTGCCGCCCCCGAAGACTCGGACCTGAAGAACCGCATGGTCGAGGTATATCTTGAGACCAGCCGCATCCCGGAAGCAACGGCCCTCAACCAGGAAATTCTGCGGGTGAGACCCAAGGACGTTGTGGCAAGGGTTCAGCGCGGCCGCATCCTCCTTTCGAGTGGGAAGACGGAAGAGGCCATTTCCGAGTTGCGCCAGCGCGTAGCAGAGGCGCCGGATTCGGCCCAGGCCCACCATTACCTAGGTATCGCCTATTGGCAGAGCGGCGAGGTAGCTCAGGCGCAGAGCGAGCTCCAGGAAGCCCTAAAGGCATGGTCCGACACGCTCCCCACGTTACGCAGCCTGGCCCAACTGCACTTGGCACAGGGAAATGTAAAACTGGCGAAAGAGTACGCGCTTCGCGGCCTGCAATTGGCGCCCAACGATACTGCTGGACACCTGCTGCTCGGCACTATTCTTCTCCAAAGCCGCGAGTTTGCCTCGGCGGCCGAGCAGTTCGGCTTTGCCCAACAACTCGCCCCCGACGACCCTTTGCCCCATCTTGACTTGGCATTGGTTTATACCACCGAAGGAAAGTTCGCCGAGGCGGAAAGGGAATTCGATTCCGCGCTCCGCATCAATCCTCGTTTCACCCAAGCCCTGGCCCAACTGGCGAATTTTCTAATTCTCAGGAACCAGCGGCCAAAAGCCCTCGCGCGCGCGCAACAGTATGTTGCAGCCTATCCCGAGGATGCTCACGCCCATCTCATCTTGGGAACGCTGCAGCTGGGTGGCAAGCAGTACCCCGAGGCCAAGGCGGAACTGGAACATGCTCTCCAGCTTGACCCAAACCTCATCGAAGCCTATCTGCAACTGGGCAGCACTCACCAGGAGCTAGGCGAAACCGATGTCGCCATCGCCCGGTATCAGAAGGTCTTGGCCTTCGAGCCCAAGTCTGTCCCCTTACAGACCTTGGTGGGAAACCTGTATCTGAACAAGGGCGACCTCGCGACGGCCCGCAAGTACTACGAGCAGGCACTGGCGGTTAATCCCAATTCCCCCATCGCTGCCGCCAACCTGGCTTGGGTTCTCGGGAGGCAGGGAGGAAACCTGGATGTCGCACTGGGTCTAGCGCAGAAGGCCAAGCAGCTCCTGCCCGAGCTTGAAGCCATCACGGATATCCTCGGCTGGATCCAGTACCTTAAGGGCAGCTATGCAAGCGCAATCCCCTCCCTGCGTGAGTGCGTGCAGAAAGTGCCCTCCTATCCCGTCTATCACTACCACTTGGGGATGGCACTCCTGGCCGGTGGCGCTAAGGAGAAGGCCAAGGCACAACTGGAGGCGGGGCTGAGGTTGGGGCTCAGAGGCGAGGACGCCCGGCAAGCCAGCCAAGCACTCGCGGAACTCGAGTAGCAGGTAATTGAGACATGGTCAACGCCTTTTCCCCACGAGACTGTTCGTTGCCTTCGGGGCCAGCGAGTGAGACTTGGATTCACGCCGACTTGGCGAAGGCCCCCGGGCGCGGCACACTTTCGGCGTATTACAAAACGTTGCGACATTTGCGCAACGTGGCGTACCGGCAATTGAACTCTTTCACAGAGCGACCTAACTGGGTCGCTCGATCTATTTTCCTGTGAGCCACTTAAGAGGCATCAGTCGCGACGACGGTTGGCATTGTTCTTGCTCGCGTGGCGTCTTGGAAGAGTGGATAGCTCGGGCAGAGGCTCGCGAAATCCGCAAGGGGGGCTCCGGACCAGTTCACGAAAACCGGGGAGGGAAACATGTTCAGAAGTTTGGCATGCCTGTCGCTGATTGTGTTCGTGGTCGTGATTGGTTCCGGTTCTGCGAGCGCACAAGTGCAAATCACTTTGGGCCAGAGCACGGACCTTGCAACCTTCATTAGGGCAGCTGGTCCGCAACTGAACCTCCAGCTTGGCACTTGCTCCATCACGAGTTGCACTTTGAGCTCTCCGGCAAACTCTTACCTCAGCATAAACGGAACACCGAGCAGCAATTTTGGCTCCTATACCTTCACAACGGGTAACGCAGCGATGCCCTTTCTAACTCAGAGCAGCGCGGGGAGCGGAGTATTTAATTACAATTCAAACGGCCAAGGGACGTCATTCGCTATCTCTTTTCCGGCGGGTGGCCTGTTTGCGGGAAACCTCTCGCTGGCTCTCACCTTTCTGACCGTCACTGGCGGCACGTTTAGCGATTCGACTTTCCACGGCAACTATGTGGTGAGCACCGTAACAGGAGGTCTGGGCCAGTTCTTCCCCCAAAACGCGGTAAACGAATTCGATTTCACTGTTCGGACCGGCAGGACGCTGCAAGATCTTTTCGACCATGGCAACATCGACGACCGAACTTCCGGCAGTATTACCAGTGGCTCGATACATACTCCGGAGCCGGCCTCGATTGCCCTGTTTGGCTCGGGCTTGCTGTTACTGGGTCGCGTCCTCCGCAGGCGTAAGAACTCAGCCCCGGCAGTGGACGCTTGAAAAGAGCAGCTTCCGATTACCGGGCCTGGGGCGCGGAGGCTCTTTCTGGGTTTAGTCCGTAGGGCGCGGCATGCTGTGTCCCTACACGTCGCAGTGGGCTCTCAGTTTCGCCACAATTCGTTCCCTAAGTTGTTCCAGGGCGTGCTTGCGTCAGGTCACGAGATGCCTCTTCGGGGGAAGCCAGAGGGATGACCCATACCACCCGATTGCGGGTGCTCCATATCGGAAAGTTTTATCCCCCGCATGTGGGAGGAATGGAGAGCCATCTCCGCGCACTTTGTGGGGAGCTGCAAAAATCCGTGGACGTTCAGGTCGTGGTTTCGAGCGATAACCGGGCGAGCACCGAAGCCGTCGATTCGGGAGTTAAGGTAGCGCGGGTGGGGGCTGTCTGTAACTTGGCATCTGCTCCCATTTGCCCGGGATTGATTCGGAGGATTCGCGAGGCAAAGGCCGATCTCGTTCATCTTCATCTCCCTAATCCTGTCGCCGTTATGGCGTACTTGGCTAGCGGTCTCAAAGGACATCTCCTCGTTACCTACCACAGCGATGTTGTCCGACAAAAACTTCTAGGCAGGGTTCTTCAGCCAATCTTGTTTCGAGCCTTAGACCGTTGCGAGGCCGTGATCGTGGCTTCTCACAAGTATGTCGAGACGTCTCCGGTGCTGCCATCCTACCGCGAGCGATGCCGTGTGATTCCCTTTGGCATTCCCGTCGAACAATTCCAGCATTGCGATCCCACGGAAGTGGCCAGGATTCGTGATCAGTATGGGCCGCGTATCGCGATCACCGTAGGCCGCTTGGTTTATTACAAGGGGCTCGAGCACCTGATCCAAGCAATGAACAAAGTACGGGGGCGGCTCCTTATTGTCGGTGACGGCCCGCTGCGGGCAAAATTAGAACACCAGGTTCGAGCGCAAGGGATTGGCGATCGCGTGGTATTTCTGGGGAACCTAAAGGATCTGATTCCTTACTATCACGCAGCCGACCTGTTAGTGCTGGCTTCGATTGCTCGCAGCGAGGCGTTTGGCCTCGTGCAACTAGAGGCCATGGCCTGCGGCAAGCCGGTCGTCAACACCAGCTTGCCTTCCGGCGTACCGTATGTCTCGCTCGACGGGATCACCGGAATTACAGTGCCGCCGGCGAATCCGGAAGCATTGGCCAAGGCTATCAACTTATTGCTCGATGATCCTATCCGCCGCGCGCAGTACGGAAACGCGGCGCGGCATCGCGTTCAAGCGGAGTTCAATCTGGAGCTGATGACACGACGAACCCTTCAGCTCTATCAAAACGTCATGCAATTTCCAAATAGGGGTGCCACATTCCCAGGGCGGGGGCCCGCCGATTTCAATCTTAATTCTACGATGGATGAAAGTGCGTTGGCCAATACAGCTTGGCCCAGCGCCGCGGATTGACACGGTGGCACAAACTCCACCTTCCCCGAGACGGTTATTAGAAGCAGGAGGCTGAAGGCAACGTGGGATGGAACAAGGTATGCCGCGCAGACTCTCGCGAGAAGCCCGGACCGCTCAGAATGCCGTTGGCTTTGGGAATTGGGACGGGGCTCATCTATTTGGCGTTCTTGGCGCCTGGCATCTCTAATATCGATGGCCTCTCCATGCTCACTGTCGCCGAATCCTTGGTAGTCAATCACAATCTTACTGTGCCGGCAGACATCGGAATGCTTGGTCGCGATGGAAACTCATACTCGAAGCTGTATCCGTTGCTCTCGCTATTGGCAGTCCCTTTTGTTGCCGCGGGGGTAGCTCTGAGTCACCTTCTTGGCCTGCCATCGCACGATCTGGCTGCTATTTTCGCTCTGATGTTGCCAGCTTTGCTTACCGCCGGAACCACGTCCTTGGTTGCGCTTCTGGCACTCCGACTCGGGAGCACAACCGAGGGCGCTTGGTTGGCGGCGCTAAGCTTTGCGCTGGGTACAATCGCGTTGGTGTATGCGCGAACGTTTTTTGCCGAGCCACTACTTGCTTTCCTTACCGCTGGAAGCCTTTACCTTGTTCTGGGAGGAACAGTGCGGGAAGTCATTGGCGCTGGCGTGTTTGTTGGTCTCGCCGTATTGGCTAAACCCGCCGGCGTGATCGTGGGGCCTATCCTATCCGCATATTTACTCGCGAAGCGGCGCCCCCTTCGCATCGCTGCCGTCCCTGTTTTCGCGACAGGCATAGCGCTTATGCTCTTCGCTGGTTATAACTACATGCGGTTTGGCAATCCTCTCTCTTTCGGGCAACCCTGGTCTTTTAGAGTCGCGGCTATTCCTGAGGGTGTCCTGGGACTCTTGCTCAGCCCTGGACGGGGTTTGCTTTGGTATTGCCCCGCCGTGATTCTGTTCATTGTTGGTTTGCGCGCCGCCGTAAGATCGAAGCCACTAGAAGCGCTAATGCCGGTGATTCTGTTTATCGGCTATCTGATGCTTCATTCTTACTGGACCACCTGGACTGGTGGGTGGTCATGGGGGCCCCGGTTTCTGTTGCCTGCGCTTCCGGGACTCTCGGCATTAACGGGAATGCTAGACAAAAACTGGAGAAAGGGTCTGCTCATCTTAACCGTAATCGGGTTCTTCGTGAACGCACCGACACTGATTTCGTTTTACGAGCGCTACTACGCCGAGGCAAACGAACAAGGGATATCTCAACAGGCGCTGCTGTGGTCCCCAAAGTATGCACCCCTGATGCAAGCGTGGGGGACCGCTTACCGTCAACTGAAAGACGCCGTTGAAAGCGATGTAAGAGAGTTGTCTCACAGAACTCACACGCCTGGCGGGACGGTCGCAAACTCGCGAGCCTTGCGCGTGGTGGCGGTCTGGTGGTGGGTATTACCGGTTGCGGGCATTCCACGATGGATTGGCATTGCAGTTGCCCTTCTCCTTCTGGCAACGGGCTTGTGGGTGATGTCCAAGGGCGCCGCTTCCTGCAGGGAGGAAGCAGTACACTCAACCTGAGCTGAACTGACAATCCCCAGGCGCAATCCGTTTGCTGGTTTTGCCAAGGAACGCGATTACGCCCCGGCTACTCGGCAG
>Ga0209055_1001583_pt1 | contig 14892 bp, 12 predicted proteins | sample GraSoiAngelo_110_FD_185875 | JGI IMG/M metagenome (GOLD analysis project Ga0209055, IMG submission 185875) | Grasslands soil microbial communities from the Angelo Coastal Reserve, California, USA - 14_0903_12_30cm (SPAdes) (version 2) | ecosystem: Environmental > Terrestrial > Soil > Grasslands ... | reverse complement strand
TCCCAGAACGCCAGCGCATCCTTGTCCTGCGGATCGAACCGGTCCTTGCGCCCCAACGTCTCGTACACCCGCCGCTCGGCCGCCTTGGTGACTTCGGGCGACCGTGCTCGGTAGACGATGTTGCTGAGGAACCGGTTGCCGAACAGGGCATAGTGCGTCGTCGCCGGAATGAAGATCCGGTCCTTATCGCGCTCCTGGTAGGAGGAGTTCTGCAGCTTGGGCCGCATCACACCCACGACCGTGAACGGCGCGTCGCCCAGGAACACCTGCTGGCCGACCGGTGCGTCGTGCTCGAACAACAGCTTGGCCAGCTCGTCGCCCAGCACCGCCACGCGCCTGCGCTCGGCGACATCGCGGTCGTTGATGAACCGACCGCCCGCCTCGGCGATGATGTTGCGCATCTGGCCGTACACCGGGAGGATGCCGGTGACGGCGGGCACGGCCGCCTTGACGCCGCGCCGTAACCGCGCGTTCTGCGTGATGTACTCGGGGCTGATGTTCTCGATCTCGGCGACCTCGCGGGCGAGCAGCGGCACATCTTCCGCCTGCAGGCGGATGGAGCGGCCGTCGCCGAACCCGGCGAACGGCTTCGTGGTGCGTCCGCCCCACAGGATGACGATCCGGTCACCCAAGCCGTGAAACCGCTTCTTCGTTTGCCGCTCCAGGCCGACGCCGAACGCCAGCAGCACCACCACGGCCACGGTGCCCCAGGCGATCCCCAGCACGGTGAGGGAGGTGCGGAGTTTCTGCGCCCGCAGGTCGGCGAAGAACTCGCGCCACACGTCAGCTGATCTCGCGCGGGGGAGGCTCGACGATCGAATCGCTCGCCTGCAGGCCCTGCAGCACCTCGATGTTGATCGCGTCGGAGAGACCGGTCTTGATGCTTCGCTCCACTGTCTTGCCCGGGCCGGTACGCACGGTCACGAAGCTGGAGTCGTTGCGGTGCGTGATGAGCCGCTCCGGGATGTAGAGCACGCTGTCGCGGCGAGAGATGATCACCTCCGCATTGGCCGAGTAGCCGGCGCGCAACGTGGCCCCTTCCACCTCGGTCAGGACGATCTCGATCGGAAACACCGTCGCCTGCTCCTGCTTGTGCGCCTGGAGCCAGATCTTCTCGAGGCGGCCCTTCACGCTCGCGTTGGGCAGGGCCCCGATCTTGATCGTCACCGGCATGCCCTCCTTGAGCCGACCGACGTCGATCTCGTCCACGGTGCCCCGAAAGATCAAGTCCCGCATGGCCGCCATACGCATCAGCACGGTGCCGGCCTGGTACGGCGTGAGCGGCACCACAGGATCACCGATTTCGATGGAGTCCTCGAGGATGTAGCCGTCGATCGGCGCGCGAACCACGGTCTCGACCTGCTTGCCCCCGGTGAGCACCTTGCCGCCTTCCTGCAACGCCAGCCGTTCCTGCGCGAGCGAGAGCTGACTGCGCGACTCGTCCACGTGTTGCTGAGCGATCTCGATGTCGGAGGGCGAAATCAGGTTGCGGTTGCGCAGCTCCTGCTGGCGGGCCAGGTCGCGCTCCAGGTTCTTGAGCTCGATCTCGCGCAGCTCGACGCTGCGGCGCAGCTCCACCATTTCCAGCGGCGTCGGGTTGGGCGAGATCTCCAGCAGCGGCTGGCCGCGCCTGACGAAGTCCCCGACTGCGGCGAAGCGCTGGCGCACCACGCCGGCGAGGATGGACTTGACGCTGACTTCGACACGCGGCTCGATGGTGCCGACGGCGAGGGCCTTATCGACCAGCGACCCGCGAGCCACCGCCACCGCCTTCGATGCGTCTTTTTTCCCGCCGCCCAGCTTTCCCGCTGCAGCCATGGCGCCCAGCCCCAGCACGACGACCATCGAGACGGCGACGAACAAATTGCGGCGCTTCATTTTGGGACGGCTCCGCTCGAGGGCGTAGGACGGGGTGCGTGTTCCGTACGGGGCGCGCGGCCGATTGGTTCCGGGGGCTAGTCGGCCGCCTGCCGGGGCGGCTCCTCGTCGGCCAGCAGGCGGAATGATTTGACCGCCCCGGTGAGCTTGTCCGCTGCCTCGGCGAGCTGGTTCGCGGACGACGCGATCTCCTCGGTCGAAGCGCTCTGCTCCTCGCTCGACGCGGCGATCTCCTGGGCCGACGCGAGCAGGTTCTCGGTTCCCTCGGCCACGGAGTTGAGTCGCGCCCCGATTTCCTCGACCAGCCGTCGCATCTCACCCGCCATGTTGGCGATCTCGCGGCTCCACACGTCGTTGGCCTCCGCCTCGGCGGCCACGGTCCCGAGCCCCTGAGCCGCCGTTTGGGCCGCTTCCCGCGCCACGCCCGCGCCCTGAGCGAGGTGCGCCAGCCGATCGCGCGTCGCCTGCACACGGCCCAGGACGCCGCGCACCGTGTCGGCTGTATCGGTCGCCGCCGCGGCGGCCACCGAGGCGAGCTTGCGCACCTCGTCCGCCACGACCGCGAAGCCGCGCCCCTGCGGTCCCGCGCGCGCCGCTTCGATGGCCGCGTTCAAGGCCAGCATGTTCGTCTGCGTCGCGACCGCCTTGGCCTGGGCCACGAACTTCTGGATGTCGGCGGATGCGCGCGCCAGGGCGTCGGCCTCCGCCGCGCCCCGCTCCACCTCTTCCACGAGCTTCGCGAGCTGGGCGGTGCTCTGGTCCAGCACGTCCTTGTGCCGCTTGGCGACCCCGGCGACGGCGCTGTTGCGCCGCACCGAGTCGTCGGCGCCGGCCGCGAGGATGGTCGCGATCTGGAGGATCTTGGCTGCGTCGTCCGCGGCGGCCCGCACCAGCCGCGCCTGCTCCGCGGCACGCTTGGTCAGGTCCTGGCACGTGGCCGACATCTCCTCGGTGGACGCGCTCATCTGTTCGGTCGAGGCCGAGATCTCGGTCGCCATGGCCGCCGCTTCGTCCGCGGCCGTGCGAATGGCACCCACCAGGCGGCGCAACGCCACGACCATGGAGTGCACGGACGAGAGCAGATCGCCCACCTCGGCGGCTTCGGTGCGCTCGGTCACGACCGTCACCGACAAATCGCCGCCCGCCACCCGGCTTGCGATCGCCCCCGCCGCCCTGACCGGCTCCGTGACGCGCCGGTTGAGCCGCCGCCAGAATACGACCAGCAGCGTCAGCGCCGCGCCGAACAGGGCCACCGTCCACAGCACGATGTTCGTCGCCGTGGTGCGCGCCACGGCGTAGGCGGCTCGTTCGGGCTCGCGGAACACCACCCACCATTTCCCGTCCGCGGTCGGCACCGTGACGACCAGATCCGCACTCCCTCCCGGCCCCGACACGCGCGCCGTCGCGGGGTGCGATTGCCGCGGGATGTCCGCCGCCTGCGGCAACGGGCGCAGCAGATCGGCCGAGTCCGGCGTGACGATACGCCGGCCCTGGGCGTCGACGACCTCGAGCCGCACCCCGCCGGGGAGGTCGGCGGAGGCCAGGAGCTGCGATAGGCGATCCAGCGCGAACACGGCCTTGAGGACGCCCACCGGACGCCCCACGCGCGGCGCGCGGATCGCGACGTCGTATTCGAGCGAGACCACGGCCGCCGACGAGTCGTACCGCGGCCGACCCTCGTAGGTCCCGGTCTTCACGGCCTGCTGCCACCAGCGTTCGCCCGCCTGGACGAAGTCCGAGGTGCGGTCCGACGCGAGCACGTTGTAGCCGTGGCTTTCCGTGAAAAAGAGCTCGGCGAAGTCGGAGTGCTGGGAGTAGCCGCGCAGGTAGGCCGCGAGATCCGGATCGCCGCCGAGCTCGCGCCGCTGATTGAACATCCGCTCGAGCGTCGGGATGTCGAGCTGCGGCAGGCGCTGGCGCACGGCGGCCTGCGACGCCTCGAGCGCCGCGCGGACCACGGCGGGAGAGCCCGCTAGCGCCTCGGCCTCACGGCGGCGCTCGCGCAGATACAGCTCCACCAGGGAGGCGACGTGCGTCGCCAGGTCCTGGCCGCGCGCGTTCGCCTGCCGCTCGACGATCCGGCTGGCGCTGCGGCTCGAGAGGAGGGCAAACCCCGTCACCAGGACGAGGGCCACGGCCGCCCCCGTCACCAGGAAGCTCTGCCGGAGCTGCGGGGTGCGACTGGACATGATGCGGGTCGGAAGCGAAGCTACGCAGGGTTACCGGGTTGAGCAAGCCTGTTTAATTTCATGGACTTATGACTCAGGTCCCGCCGTACGACCCGCAGCTGGTCGAGGCCAGGTGGCAGGAGCGTTGGGTGCGCGAGCACACCAACCAGCCCGACTTGGACCGAGCGCGCCGGCCGTTCTACAACCTCATGATGTTCCCCTATCCCTCGGCCGAAGGCCTCCACGTGGGGAACATGTTCGCATTCACCGGCGCCGACATCTACGGGCGGTTCAAACGGCTTCAGGGGTACGACGTGTTCGAGCCCATCGGGTTCGACGCGTTCGGCATCCACTCGGAGAACTACGCACTCTCGGTGGGGATCAACCCGGCCCAGCTGATTCCCAAGAACATCGAGACCTTCCGCCGCCAGTTGCGCCGGTTCGGCGGCATGTTCGACTGGCGGCACGAGCTCTCCACCACCGACCCCCGCTACTACAAGTGGACGCAGTGGATTTTCCTGCAGCTGTTCGCCGCCGGGCTGGCGTTCCGCAAGAAGGCGGCGGTCAACTGGTGCCCCAAGGACATGAGCGTCATCGCGAACGAGCAGGTGATCAACGGCTACTGCGAGCGGCACCCCGACACCAAGGTCGAGCAGCGCTTCCTGGAGCAGTGGTTCTTCAACATCACGAAGTACGCGGAGCCGCTACTCGGGAACCTCGAGCGGCTCGACTGGTCCGACTCGACCCGTGTGCTGCAGCGCAACTGGATCGGTCGCAGCGAGGGCGCCGAGCTGATTTTCGAGACCCCGGCCGGCGCGAAGATCCCCGTGTTCACGACGCGTCCCGATACGATATTCGGCGCGACGTACCTCGTGCTCGCCCCCGAACACCCACTCGTAGACCAGCTCACGGCCGACGAACAGCGGCGCCCGGTGAACGCCTACCGGCGTGAGATGCAGGGGAAAGACGTCGTGTCCCGCCGGGTGGGCGACAAGACCAAGACCGGCGTGTTCCTCGGCTCCTACGCCCGCAATCCGGCCACGGGCGAGGCGATCCCCGTCTGGATCGCGGACTACGTGCTCATGGAGTACGGCACCGGGGCGATCATGGCCGTGCCGGCCCACGACGCACGCGACTTCGAGTTCGCGACGCAGTTCAGACTGCCGATCCGCGAGGTGGTGCGCTCCGGCGGGGGCGAGCCGCTCCCCCGCGTCGGCGAGGACGGCGTGCTGGTGAACTCGCGGGAGTTCGACGGCTTGCCCTGCCGTCAGGCGAAGGGCGCCATCATCGCCTGGCTCAAGGAGAGGAGACTCGCCACGCCGCAGGTGCAGTACCGGCTGCACGACTGGTGCATTTCGCGCCAGCGCTACTGGGGACCACCCATCCCCATCATCTATTGCGACCGTTGCGGTCCCGTGCCGGTGCCGGAGCGGGACCTCCCCGTGGAGCTGCCGTTCATCCAGGACTTCCGCCCCGATGCGAGCGGCGTCTCGCCGCTGGCGCGCCACAAGGAGTGGTACTTCGTGAAGTGCCCGCGGTGCGGCGCGCAGGGCAGGCGCGAGACCGACGTGTCCGACACGTTCCTCGACTCGGCGTGGTACTTCCTTCGCTACCCGTCGACCGAATTCGACGACCGGCCGTGGGACCCGGCCCGCACCAAGACGTGGCTGCCCGTGTCGAGCTACATCGGCGGAAACGAGCACGCCGTGCTCCACCTGCTCTATTCCCGTTTCATCACGATGGTACTGCACGAGCTCGGCAAGGTGCAGTTCGACGAGCCGTTCCCGAAGCTGCGCGCGCATGGGCTGATCATCAAGGACGGCGCGAAGATGTCCAAGTCGCGTGGCAACGTGGTCATCCCGGACGCCTACATCCAGAAGTGGGGCGCCGACACGCTGCGCATGTACCTGATGTTCCTCGGCCCCTTCCAGGAGGGCGGCGACTTCCGCGACACCAGCATCATCGGTGTGCGCCGCTTCCTCGACAAATTGTGGGCGGTGGCGCATGAAGCCGCGGCCCTGACCCCGGGCGCAAGCCCGGGGTTCCCAGGGTCAGTGGTCGAGCGCAAGCTGCACCAAACGATCAAGAAGGTGACGACCGATACGGAGCGGCTCGACTATAACACGGCCATCTCGGCGATGATGGAGTATCTCAACACGGTGCGCGACGAGCATGTCGTGGCCCGGGGAGCCATCGAGCCGCTCGTCGTGATGGTGGCGCCGTACGCGCCGCACCTCGCCGAGGAGCTGTGGTCCCTGTTCGGACACGAGCGCTCCATCTTCACGGCGGCATGGCCGGCGTTCGACGAGCGGCTCGCCGCGGCGGGAGACGTGGAGGTGGTGGTGCAGGTGAACGGCAAGGTGCGGGGCCGGGTGACGGTGGGCCGCGGCGCGAGCGAGGCGGAGGTCGTTGCCCTGGCGATGCAGGACGAGTCGGTCCGCAAGTTCGTGGACGGGAAGCCGCTGCGAAAGACGGTCTACGTGCAGGACCGCCTGCTCAACCTGGTGGTCTAGAGCACCTTCGCGATCACGTCGCCCACGACGAACCCGACGGCGGCCACGCCCAGCCCCACCACGAACATGTCGATCCCGCTGCGGATCACGCCGCGGCCCGTGAAAAAACTGCGTGCCGCGCCGACCGCGAAGTGGGAGAGCATGGCGATGGCGAATGCGGCCCACGCGGCCGTCCCCCCGCTCAGCACGAGGAACGGCGCCACCGGAATGAGCGCCCCGACCGCCGTGGACACTCCCGTGACCCATCCTTCCTTGAACGGGGTCGAGTGCGCCTCCCCGATCTTGAGCTCCTCGCGCACCTGCTCGTCCAGCGCCCGCTGCGAGTCGCGCATCACCTCGGCCGCCATCTGGCGGGCCATCCCGGATTCGATGCCCCTGGCCTGATAGACCAGGGCGATCTCCTCTTCCTCCACTTCGGGCATGATCCGGATTTCTTCCTTCTCCATGGCGATCTCGTGGGCGTACACCTCCTGCTCGCTCTTCGCCGCAAGGTACCCCGAAGCGCCCATCGAGAGCGCGTCCGCGATCATGCCGGCGAGACCCGAGAGGAGCACGACGTGGGGCGTGACGCTGGCGCCGATCACGCCCGCCACGAGCCCGAAGTTGGCGGTCAGCCCGTCGTTGAAGCCGTACACGACGTTGCGCAGGAACCCGCCCGACCCGGTGTTGTGCCACGGCTCCGCCGCCCGGCCCGCCAGGTCCGCCAGCGTCCCGGCGTGGGCCGCCGACTCCTTCGCAAGCTTGAGCGACACCTCGCGCGCGTCGGCGAACGTCGCCCGCTGGTGGAGGTCCATGTACCCCTTCACCTCCTGCCCCTCCTCCCGCAAGAGCAAGGGCAGCAGGTAGCCCGTCCCAAAGCGCCGCCCGAACCAGGCGCGCAGCCGCGCGTTCACCGAAGGCCGCGGCCGCCCGACCGGGTGGCCGTGCTCGGCCAGCAGCTGCTCCCACATCTGCACGTGCCGCTCTTCCACGCCGGCCAGCTTGATGTAGACGTCCTTGCGCTTCTGGTCCGGCTCCTGACCGGCGAGCACGAGGTACAGGTAGGCGGCGTCGGATTCGTCCTGCCAGTGGTGCAGCCAGTGATGCAGCGTTTCGCGGTCGAGGGGCATGCCGTAAGATAGTTGCAACTCTCAGAATGGCAATTGGTTAGATGGCGTCACGGAACGGCATCACGGAACGAAGTCGCGGAAATGCGTGGCCGACGCCGCTCCGCGACGGCGTTCTCGTGACGCCGTTCCGCGACGCCTTACGTACTCGACGCATCTATGTATTTCAGGAGATGACCATCTCGCTCGCCGTCCCCGACATTCTCGTTGCCCGGGCGAAGTCCGGCGACCTGGAAGCGCTGGAGGCGCTGTACCGGGCGTTCGAGACGCCCGTGTACAACGTCGCGCTCCGGATGCTGCGCAGCCCGGAGGACGCCGAGGACGTGATGCAGGAGACGTTCCTTGAGGTGGTCCGGAGCATCAAGCAGTATCGGGCGGAGGGGCATCTGTGGGGATGGATCCGGCAGATCGCGGCGTCCAAGGCGCTGATGCGGATCCGGCGCAACCAGCTGCGCGCCACGGAGGAGCTGCACGAGGAAGCGGCGGCCGGACCGGGGGGCGCGGGCGTGCCGGCGCGGGTCGACCTGGAGCGCGCGTTCGAGCGGTTGAGCGAGACATCGCGCGCGGTGGTATGGCTGCACGACGTCGAAGGGTACACGCACGAAGAGATCGCGGAGCGGATGGGCAAGACGGTGAGTTTTTCCAAGTCGCAGCTGGCGCGGGCGCACGCGCGCCTGCGCGGCATGCTGGATGACGAAGGAGCCGCACCATGATGCATTGCACGATGGACGATCTGCTGGCCCTGCAGGCAGGCGAGGCGTCTGGCTGGGCGCGCTCGCATGCGGAGGCGTGCGCGACGTGCCGTGGGGAGCTCGACGCGCTGTATCAACGCATCGCGCAGCTCAAGGCGCTGCCGACGCGGCGCCCCGCGCGGGACCGCTGGCCCGCGGTGCGCGAGGCCGTGGTTGCCGAGCGGCGGCGGCGGCGCGAACGCTGGGGCGTCTGGAGTGTCGCCGCCGCCGCGGCGGTCGCCGGGCTGCTCGTGTTCCGCCCGTTCGGCACGCGCCAGGCGGACGCGGCCGAGCTCGCTCGTGTGAAGCAGGAATCGGCGACGCTCGAGCAGCAGCTCGGACGCGTCGACCCCGACGCGCGCGTGATGAGCGGCCGCGCCGCCGCGCTCGCGGCTGCGCTGGAGGATCGCATTGCCGTCATCGACGGCGAGCTGGCCCGCCTGGGACCGCTGGAGGCGCCGCCGGGTCCCGAGGAGCTCGTCAAACTGTGGCAGCAGCGGGTGGATCTCATGCAGCAGCTGGTGGGGGTTCACGTGACGCGGGCCGCTTACGTGGGGCTCTAGGCCCCGGAGGTTATCGCACATGCAACGTCAGTGGTTGGTCATCGCCGCCGTCGCGGCCCTGTGGGCGGCCGGGCTCACCGCGCAGGAGCCCGCGCCGACGCCTCGCCCGCCGCGCCCGCCGAGGGCGCCGCGGGCGCCGCGCGCGTTCTCCTTTGCATTCAGCGACAACCACGGCCGTATCGGGGTGGTCGTGCGGACCGATGCGAGCGCGGAGAGCGACAAGATCGGGGACAAGATCGAGGGGATAACGCCGGGCGGCCCGGCCGAGAAATCGGGCCTCAAGGTGGGTGACATCATCAGCAAGTTCGCCGGCACATCGCTCGGAGGCATCAAGGCCGAAGACGAGGACGAGTCGGGCCCGGGGCGCAAGCTCGTCGCGCTGGCCCGCAAGCTCGAGCCCGGTGACACCGTGCGGATCGAGTACCGCCGCGGCGCCGACACGAAACAGGCCACGCTCGTCGCGGAGGACCTGGACGGCGGCATGCGGATGGAAATGCCCGGTCCCGCTATCGCCATGCCGCACATGCAGGGAATGCCGGGGATGGACTTCGAGTGGTCGTTTGGGGAGCCTTGGGGTGACCTGGAGCTGGTGAGCCTCAACGCGGATCTGGGGGACTACTTCGGTACGAAGGACGGCATTCTCGTGGTGAAGGCCCCCGCCGACTCGACCTTGCCGTTCAGGGGCGGGGACGTGATCCTGGCGATCGGCGGGCGGAAACCGACCAGCCAGTACCACGCGATGCGCATCCTACGGTCCTACGAGCCGGGGGAATCCGTGTCGATAGACATCCTGCGCAAGCAGAAGCGGATGTCGCTCACGTGGAAGGTTCCGGAGGCCCGGGAGCATCGCATGCGCCGCGAGCTGGAACGCAAAGAGCGGCAGGAGGAGAGTGGCTTGCGAGAGCGGCTAAACGACTTGCAGCGCTTGCTCCAGGAGAAGCAGGTCGAGATGCGCCGGCTGCTCCAGCGCGCCCCTCGCCTGCAGCGCGTCTAGACGGTCGCGCGGCGCGCCGGCAGCACCTGGTCGAACGCGCTGAACTCGAACGGCTTCGGCACGCAGGGGCGACCGGTGGAGGAGAGGAAGTTGCGCACCGTGTCGTCCACCAGCTGCCCGGTCGTGAAGATGACGCGATCCGCGTAGGACGGATCGCGGGCCTTGAGCTCTCCGAACAGCTGCTCTCCCGACAGGTCCGGCATCCGCATGTCGATGATGACCGCGTCGAAGGCGTCCTCGCGCATCCGGGCGAGGGCCTCCCGGCCGCTGGCGGTCGTCTCGACCTCGTGGCCGCGACCGGACAGGTAGCGCTGCAGCGCCACCCGGACCGAGGCCTCGTCGTCCACCACGAGCACGTGCAGCCGGTCGGTGACGGGCTGCACCAGCGGCGTGCTCGGGAACTCGCCCGTGGCGCGTGGCGCCACGACCGGCAGCTCGATCACGAACCGGGCGCCGCCCTGTGGGGCGTTCTCCGCCCAGATGCGTCCCTCGTGCTCGCGCACGATGCCGAGCGAGATCGAGAGCCCCAGGCCCGTGCCGGATCCGGTGGGCTTAGTGGTGAAGAACGGGTTGAAGATCCGCTCGAGCAGATTGGGGGGGATGCCCGGGCCCGTGTCCTCGACCTCGACGCGGATGAGCGCGCCGGCCTGGCGCGTGCGCACCGTGAGGCGCTGCTGGTCCCGCTCGGCCCGCTCCATCGCCTGCTCGGCGTTGGTGATGAGGTTGAGGAAGACCTGCTGCAGCTGGTGCGCGTCGGCCATGGTCTCGGGGGCCTGGTCGTCGTAGTCGCGCTGCACGTCGATCCCCCGCACCCGCAGCTCGTATCCCCGCAGCTCGAGCGTGTCGTCCAGGACCTGGTTCACCGACGTCGGCGAGCGCTCGGGCTTGTGCTGGCGCGCGAAGGTCAGGAGGTTCTGCACGATGCGCGACGCGCGCCGGGCCTCGGCGTAGATCATCTCCGCCGCCGTACGCTGATCGGGTGGGAAGCGCTTTTCACTGAGCAGCAACTGGGCGAAGGCCGAGATGCCGGCGAGCGGGTTGTTGAGCTCGTGGGCCACACCGGATACGAGCTGCCCGATCGCCGACATCTTCTCGGACTGGATCAGCTGCTCTTGCAGCATCTTCTGGTCGGTGACGTCGCGGATGACGCACAGCACCTCTTCGTCGAGCTGCGGCGTCGAGTACGTGACCTGAATGGTCCGGACGTTGGCGTCCTTGGCGTAGAAGCTCGTTTCGAACAGGCCCGTCTCGCCGGCGAGCGCCTTCTGAAAGTGGGCCAGGGCCTTGGGGAGCTCGTCGTCCGGGAGCATGGGCGCGAACCATTGTCCCACCAGCTCTTCGCGGCGGTAGCCCGAGATGATCTCGGCGGCGTGGTTGAAGGTGGTAAAGCGGCCGTTCGCGTCCAGGGTGACGATCGCGTCGGAGGCAGACTCGAACAGGTTGCGGTAGCGCGCCTCCGACCGCGCGAGCGTCTCCTGCGCCCGCCGTTGCTCGGTGATGTCGCGCAGCGTCGCCACGACCCCGATCAGCTCGCCCTCGACCATGAGCGGCGTCGTGGAGACGGCGACCACCCGCTCCTCGCCGCTCGCGCTCACGACGTTCGTCTCGTAGTGCTGCTCCCCCCCCTGCAAGGCCAGCTGCTCGCGCTCCGCGACGAGCGCGCGCTCGGCCGGGGCCACGAGGTCGTCGATGGGCGTTCCGGGGAGGTCCTCGAGCGGCCGGCCGAACAGGTCAGCCGCGGCGCGGTTGGCCGTGAGCGCCCGCCGATCGAGTCCCGTGACGATCACCGCGTCGGCGAGCGCGGCCATGATTTCGGCCGCGATGCGCTGCGAATCAAGCGGGCGCTTGGGCTCCGTCTTGGAAGACGGCACGGGAGACCTCAGCCCGCGCGCGGGCGTAGCGCGCCGGCCCTTGCTCATGAGTCGTACGAGGCCACCATCGCGTCCTTCATCAGGTCGAGGCTCTTGAGCGCCGACTCGGTCACGCCTCGCGGCGCCTCACCGCGCTTCACGCAGCCCTTGATGATCTCCAGCGCATGAATGGGATGCTCGTCGTCGTACTTGGCGTGCTCCTCGAGCCACCACCGCCCGCGCGGTCCGATCTTCTCGTTCTTGGCGAGCCCTCGCAGCGCCTTCTCGGAGATCTTCTGCGCCACGCCCTCCACGGCGTAGTTGGTCGCCGACACGGCCGCGCCGAACGTCGCGCCCCGACACATCTCGGTCAGATAGGCGTGAAACTCCTTCACCGCGGGGATCATCGGCTCGGGCACCTGGAACCGCTCCTTGGGGACGTTAAAGCCGTCTCCCATGGCGCGCCACATGGCGTCGTGTCGCTTCTCGACACGGATGTTGTCCCGGAAGAACGCCTTGCCATCATCCGGCGAGCGGTCCAGCAGCACCTGCAGCCACTGGGGAAAGTCGCGGATGATCGGGTAGAACGCCACGAGGAAGTTCTGGATCCTGCCGTCCACCAGCTCGTTCTCCGAGGCGTGGACGATCACCCGGGTGTCGAGGATCGCCTCGCGGCTCGGATCCAGCGCGGCATCCAGGTCGGCCACCCATGCGGGGTGGGGGGTCACCTGCACGGACATCGAAGCTCCTTCCGGGCGCGCGGGCTAAGGGAAACAGGGTTAGCGCGGGCTCCAAATGTACCACCCCGCTCCCCCTGCACAAGTTCATGCGGCCTTAGAACTTGTGCGACGAGCGACGGGATCGCTGTGAGCGGGGATACGATCTATTGACGCGATATATCGTCAAGGTATATCTTCACGTTACATCGCAACATCAGCGAGGAGACAATGACGCGACAGTCTGGATGGGACGGGTTCGCCTTCGGGTTCGGGCCCCGGGCCTTCTTCTGGGGTGGGCCGCGCGGGCGGCGCCGCCGGTGGTTCGAATCGGGCGACATGAAGTACGTCATCCTCAAACTGCTCAAAGACAAGCCGCGGCACGGCTACGAGGTGATGAAAGAGCTGCAAGACCAATTGCACGGCTGCTACTCCCCTTCGCCCGGCACCGTCTACCCCACGCTGCAGTGGCTCGAGGACGAAGGGCTCGTCAGCGCGAAGGACGTCGAAGGGAAGAAGGTATACGGCATTACCGATGCTGGAACCCGCTTTCTCGAAGAGCACCGCGACGTCGTGGACGACATCTTCGAGCGCGTGCGCGATGCCGTAGACCGCACGCTGGGCGGTGGCATGATCGAAGTGAACCGCGCCGCCGCGCGGCTGGTGCGCGCCGTGTACCGCGCCGGCTGGAAAGCGCGCGACGAGGCCACGCGCCGCGGCCTGGTGGAGCTGCTCGAGCGGATGAGGGGCGAGGTCGAAGCAGCGGGCGACGTGAAGACGTCGGCCTAGGGCGCCCTCGGGCGCCCTCGGGCGCCTAGGGCGCGAGGATCGTGGCTCGGGTCGCCGAGTCGAGGCGGGGGAACTGGGCCGCGAGGTAGACGTTCCCTTGCGCCTCGATCCGCCCCTGATCCGGTTGCTCGCCGTAGCCCGAGTAGATGTGATCCACCACGTCCATGCCTTCGACCACCCGACCCAGTGGCGCGAAGCCCATGCCGTCGAGCTGGTTGTTGTTCCGGTAGTTGATGAACAGCTGCGTGGTGCGCGTATTCGGTCCCGCCGTGGCGAAGGTGAGCGTGCCCCGGCTGTTGTGCTGCGTCACCGGATCGTCCGGGATGGTGGCCGGGCGCCAGTGTGCTGAGATGGCGGGATCGCCGCTCAGCCCGAATTGGACGACGAACCCCGGTACCACGCGGAAAAAGCGCGCGCCGTCGTAGAACCCGTGCCGCACCAGGTTGTAGAGTCGGTCCGCGCCGTGCGGCGCCCAAGCGCGCGTCACCTCGACGACGAAGGGCCCGCCACCGGTCTCGAAGCGGATGCGGAAGCTTGCCGGGGCCGGAGCTCGCATCTCGGACGACTGCGGGTCGAGCAGGGGATTGGCCGCCGCCGCCGCCCCCGTCCCTTTCGCCTGCGCCGGCTCACGGTCGCGCCGGCCACACCCGGCCAGTAGTACCACCACGCTCCCCGCGATCACCATCCTATGTGGTCTCATGGGTCACCCAGGCGTGCCGAGCTCGGCCTGATGCTCGATGACCCGTCCGACCAGGCCATAACGACGCGCCTCCTCGGCCGAGAGCCAGAAGTTGCGCCGCGTGTCCTCCTCGATGCGCTCGAGCGGCTGTCCAGTCTGCTGCGCGAAGACGCGGTTCAGGCGATCGCGCATCTTGAGGATCTCGCGCGCCTCGATCTCGATGTCGCTCGCCGAGCCGCCAGACCCGCCGGCGGGCTGGTGCAGCAGGAAGCGCGTGTTAGGGAGGCAATACCGGTCTTCGCGCGGCACGGCGACGTAGATCAAGGCCGCGATGCTCGCCACCCACCCGGTGCCCACCATTTTGACGCGTGGACTCAGGAACCGCACCAGGTCGTGAATCGTGTCGCCCGCTTCCACATGCCCGCCCTGCGAGTTGATGAACACCGTGATGTCGTCGCTCGATTCGCCCGCCATGGCGAGCAGCTGCGCCGTGACGTTGGCCGCGACGCGCTGGGTGATCTCGCCCGTGAGAATCACGATGCGGGCGCGGAACAGGCGCTCCGCCACGAGGTTGTGCGTCGGGGCGAGTGACGGCTCGAGTGGACTCAGCTCTTCTTCCATCGGGGCTCCGGGGTAGAGGTCAGCGCGAGGGGGGGCGGCGCTGGCGCAGCTCGGCCAGCGCCCGCGTCACGTACACGCGCGTCATCTGCTTGCGCCACGAAAGATCGAAATCAGTGTTGTCCATGGGCTTGGCGGGCCGATACGCGGCGTCCGCCGCAGCCGCGATCGCCTCGTCCGACAGATCCGTTCCGGCGAGCGCCGCTCCCGCCTCCGGCACCTCCTGCGGCCAGCTCGCCACGCCGCCGAGCACGATTCTGCCCTGAGCGACTGTTCCCGCTTCTCGT
>Ga0209055_1001582_pt1 | contig 14893 bp, 15 predicted proteins | sample GraSoiAngelo_110_FD_185875 | JGI IMG/M metagenome (GOLD analysis project Ga0209055, IMG submission 185875) | Grasslands soil microbial communities from the Angelo Coastal Reserve, California, USA - 14_0903_12_30cm (SPAdes) (version 2) | ecosystem: Environmental > Terrestrial > Soil > Grasslands ... | reverse complement strand
ACTCCGCCGGCGCCGGCCGAGCCCGCGCCGGTCCAGAAGGTGCAACCTCCGGCCGTCGCGCGCGCCCCTCAAGGAACGGCTGCAGTGGTTCACCCCGCCGCCGTGGAGCGCTGCCCGCCCAAGGCGCGGGCCTATTGCCCGCTGCTTGAAGCGGCGATCAATCGCGTCTGGAATGCGGATACCAATCCCGCTGTCCGGCAAGTACTCGAGAGCGCCGGCGACTCTACCGCCACGATGCGGATTGTCGTTCAACCAGATGGGGAGATCCGGGACATCGCCCTGTACACGTCGTCGGGGAACGACGCGTATGACCGTGCGGTCCTGAGCGTGTTGCAGGATCTCCGGCGTGTCCCTCCACTTCCGGACGAGATGCAGGGGGAGCCGTTTGTGGCGGTCACCAGCTTCACGTATATTAAGCGGCAGGACTCGTAAGCTCCCATGGCCCATCGTCGTCAACTGTCCGCAGTTCGGTGGCCCGCCGGTCCGCAGGCGCTGCTCATGGCGCTGGCGGGCTCGGCTATCTTCGCGGTGACGACAGGAGCGGTCGAGGTGTTCATCGATGCCACCCGCGGGGCGATCCAGAAGATCCCTATTGCGGTCTACAGTTTTAAGAGCGCGACTCCCGTGCCGGGGCAGCCTGCGGCGGACGTGCTGAAGGCCGATCTCCGGCGGTCACTCCTCTTCGACGTCGCCGACTTGGAGCGTCTCGGCATCACGGCGGGGATGAATTCCCAGCCAGCGCCTGAGGCCCTTCAAAAGGCCGGTGAAGCGGGGCTGCCGGTGCAGGTCTGGGGAACCCTGCTGCCGCGTGGCAGGGAGATCGTCATGGACGGGGTCCTCTTCGAGTCCTCACGCGGCGAAGTCGGACACAAACGGTATGTCGGATCCTCCGAGGTGGTCCGGCACATGGTCCATCGCCTGGCTGACGAGATCGTCTACCACTACACCGGGGAACAAGGGATTGCCCGCAGCCAGATCGCCTTCGTGTCGGAAAGGGGCGGAGCGAAGGAACTTTTCGTGATGGATTATGACGGCTATAACCTCAGGCAGTTGACCTTCGATGCGTCTTTGAACCTAGCGCCCACCTGGTCGCCGGATAGACGGCGGCTGGCGTTTGTGACGTATCGCAAAGGGGATGATCCGCAGATTGAAGAGTTGGATCTGGTGACCGGCGCAAGACGGACGCTCGTCGCGTTACCGGGCTTGAACATCACTCCTGAATGGTCCCCGAGCGGGGATGAACTCGCGTTCGCGACCACCAGGGACGGAAATTCGGAGATCTACAAGGTGGACAAGTCCGGTAGGCGCTTCGAACGGCTGACCGAGCATGGGGCCGCTGACCTCGCCCCGACGTGGTCACCGACCGGCCGCGAGCTCGCCTTCACTTCGGACCGGGGTGGCACGCCACAGATCTATCTCATGAGCGCGGACGGCACGAACGTCCGGGCCCTGACCTATCCGGACCGACACGGGAGCTATAATTCGTCAGCCGTATGGTCGCCCAAGGGGAATTGGCTCGCATACGTGTGCCGCGACGAGCGGCAAATCCTCAAGATCTGCCTGATCAGCCCCGATGGCCAGCAGTGGCGGCAGTTGACGACGGGGAGCAGCAACGACGAGTCGCCCTCGTGGTCGCAAGACGGGCGACACGTCGTGTTCAGTTCCACTCGCAGTGGGAGGCGGGATATCTATATGATCAACGCCGACGGCACTGGCCTGGAACGGTTGACGACCAGTGGGAAGTTCAACGATGATCCTGCGTGGTCGGCATCGTGAGCCCTCGCCGTGCGAGGAACCTCTGGTGGGCGAAGCGACCGGATCCGTGAGAGCCATGCCTTCGCATACAAAGGAGTACGTGCAGATGAGACGCATGACAGAACAATCACAATACCTCAAGGTGGCGGTGATGATCGGGTTGGTCGGGATCCTGGCCCTGGGCGGATGTTCCAAGACGAACGTGATGGGGACCACGGAAGGCGAGGGCAAGACTGGGGCTGGAGCCGGTGCGACGACGGAGTCGGGCGGAGTCGGGAGCGCGCCGTTGCAGGGTTTCTCTCAGGGTCCGTCGGAAGAAGCGGTGAAGCGCCAAGCGCCGCTGGTGGGCAAAGCCGATACGGCGGAGATTGCGGCACGCCAGGCACGGGAAGCGGCGAAGCGTGAACTCGCGGACATCTATTTTGCGTACGATAAGTGGGCCCTATCCAGCGAGGGGATGAAGAACCTGGCGCAGAACGCCGACTTCCTCAGGCAGAATCCGACGGTCAAACTCCTCGTCGAGGGTCACTGCGACGAGCGCGGCAGCCGGGAATACAACCTCGTGTTGGGCGAGAAGCGCGCCCTGGAGACCCGCCGCTATCTGGAGTCGCTGGGCGTGAAGAATCCGGTCACGGTGACCAGTTACGGCAAGGAGCGTCCCGTATGTACCGAGCACGACGAGTCGTGCTACTGGAGGAATCGTCGGGCGCATCTCGCACTAGAGGGTGCGAAATGACCAGGCCCCGCCCGCGGGCCGTTTTCGCCTTTCTGGCGCTCGGCCTGGGATGGCTCCTGGTTGCCTGCGCATCGCAGGAGGATCTCCGCAACACGTCCCGCGACCTCCTGAGCAGGCATGAAGAGCTCCGCACCGAATTGAAGGAAGCCCGTCAACGCAACGCCGAACTGGAGACGAGCATCCGCGAATTCAAAGGTCAGGACCTCTCTCAGATCCTCGGGCGATTGGAGACCCAACGCCGGGACATCGACGCCCTCCTGAGCGGACTCGACGACCAAAAGGCTCAGGTCTATTCTCTGGAGAAGAAGCTCCAGGATCGTCTCGACACCCAAGACCAGCGTCTGGGCGGGTATGAGAAGCGCGCCGAGGCGACCGACAGGAACATAGACCAAGTGAACGAGAAGGTCCGAGAGGTGGGGACCAAGCTTTCGGCCCAGATGGACCAGCACGCCGCGGTCCTGGCCAGACTGGAAGAGGCGATCAAACAGGTGGACATCCAGACGGGGCCGCTCTCGGCCGAGGTCAAGCGGTTTCAGGGCGTGCTCTCCGAATTTGATAAAGTTCTCCACTCGCTGAACGACAGGGCGACCGACGTCGACCGGCGGCTCACCGACCTGACCAACCGGACGGGGGCGAAAGTCGGGACCCTGGCGACCCAGCAGGGGGATCAGGCTGTCAAGCTGGAGGCGCTGGCCAAACGGCTCGAAGCCGATAACCAAGCGATGTCGTCTCGTCTGGACGCGCTGGACAAAACTGTGGCGGCTGCGGTGGCCTCGGTCAACGACACGGCGCGCGGCATCGGGCAGTTGAAGCGGGTCATGGAAGAGTCGGTGGGCAAACATGCTGGGGGAGTGGAGAGCCAGGAGGCGGTCGCGCCAGCCGGCCCCGGGACGGCACGGAAGGAGCCGTCCGAGAATGTCGCGGGGGCTACGCCGGCGCCAGTGTTGAGCGACAAAGAAGCCTATGATTTGGCCCACCAACAATATACACAAGGGCGCTACGACGTGGCGCTCACATCGTTCCGGTCATTCCTGACCCAGTATCCAGACTCGCCGCTGACTCCCAACGCCCACTTCTGGATAGGCGAGTGCTACGTCCAGGGGCGCGACTACGCGCGCGGCCTTGAGGAATACGAGCAGGTCATCAAGAATTATCCCAAGAGCACAAAGGCGGCGGCGGCGCTCTATCGCAAAGCCATGGCCTTCTTGAAGCTGAACAACAAGGAGGCCGCCAAATCCGCCCTCCGGCAGCTGATCGCGGACTACCCCAAGTCCGAGGACTCCCAACGGGCAAAAGCCAAGCTGGCCTCCCTGAAATGAGACGCGCTGTCCTCCTCTCTCTTGGTCTGATCTTGGGTGGGTGCGTGCCGACGGCGGATTTCGTGGAACTGCGCGACGAGGTCCGCGAGCTCCAAGCCGAGAAACGGAAGCTCAAAGAGACCGAGGCCGAGTTGCGCAAGCGTCTGGAGGAAGCGGATCGCCTCCAGAAGTCGGGCGATGTTGCGCCGAAGGTGGACGCGTTGGAGGCCAAGATCGAGAGCCTCAAGCTCAGGCAGCAGGGCTTCGACCAGAAGCTGGGCGAGCTGCTCCGGCGCCTGGATGAATCCACTCGCCGGGAAGAGGGGCCGGCCCTGCCTCAGGCCAAGGCTCCGGCACCGGGCGTCAAGCCCGACGACACGGCCGCAGCCAAGCCCAAGGCGGGCGGGCTCGACGTTCCCCTTGCCGCGCTCACGCCCACAGCGGCGTACAATCAGGCCTATAACGATTATTTGAAGGGCAACTACGACCTGGCGGTCGCGGGTTTCGAGGAGTTCCTCAAGAAATTTCCCGAGACCAGCCTGACAGCCCACGCGCAGTACTGGATCGGCGAGGCCTACTTCAACAAGAGGAGTTACCTCCCAGCGATCGAGGCGTACGAGCGGGTCATCGCCAACTATCCCAAGAGCGACAAGGTTCCCGCCGCGTTGGCGAAGGCGGGCGTGGCCTATGCCGAACTGGGCAACCTCGTCAAGGCGCGCGGTCTCCTCAAGCGCGTGGTGGACGAGTACCCGCAGTCAGCCGAGGCCGCTCTGGCCAGGCGGCGGCTCGCCGAGCTTCAATGACGTCCAGGATCGCGGTCCTCCCGGGCGACGTCATCAACAAGATTGCCGCCGGCGAAGTCGTCGAGCGGCCCGCCTCCGTGGTGAAGGAACTGGTGGAGAACGCCATCGACGCCGGGGCCACTCGCGTGTCGGTGGACGTTGAGCAGGCCGGGCGGCGCGCCGTCCGGGTGACGGACGACGGGCAAGGCATGACGCCGGAGGAGGCGGCGCTCGCGTTCCAGCGCCATGCCACGAGCAAGATCCGCACCGAGGCCGACCTCTTCACCATCCAATCCATGGGCTTTCGCGGCGAAGCCTTGCCCAGCATCGCGGCGGTGTCCAAGGTGCGGCTCGTCACGGTCGCGGCCGGCGCCTCGGTGGGCACGGAGATCCGGTTCGAGAGCGGCGCGTTGCACCAACAGCGGGAGACGGCGGCGGCTCCCGGCACCACGGTCGAAGTGACGGACCTGTTCTACAACACCCCCGCCCGTCAGAAGTTTCTCAAGAGCCCCGCCACGGAGTTCGGGCATGTCTGCCAGGTGGTGCAGCGGCAGGCGCTGGCGTTTCCGGACATCCACTTCCGGTTGACGCACAACGGCCATGCGGTGGCGGACTATCCTGTGGTTCCCACTCTGCGGGATCGCGTGCAGCAGGTGTATGGCGCGGAACTGGTGGATGCCTCCGTGGGTCTGCGGGAGGAAGCCGGCCGGTTCCGTCTGGAAGGGCTCTGCGCCCGCCCGCTGGAGACGGCGCTCACCCGGACGCCCCAGGATTTGTTCGTGAACCGCCGTTGGGTGAAGAACGCCACGATCGTGCACGCCGTCTACGAAGGCTACGGAACATACCTGGCCAGGGGGCACCAGCCCCGCTTCGTCCTGTCGCTCTGGGTGGATCCGCGGCAGGTGGATGTGAACGTCCACCCGACGAAGCGCGAAGTGCGCTTCGCGGATCAGGAACAGGTGCATGAGTGGGTCCGCTCGCGGATCCAGGCTTCGGTGGCACCCGCGTCCGTCCCCTCCCGGGAGGCCGTGGTGTCGGGTTGGGCGCCGCCGGGGAGCAGTGACCGTCCGGTTGCAAGGGACGGCACCCGTACCGTGCCCGAGTATGCCGGCTTGGCGTCGGACGTACTGGCCGAACGACAACCGCGCCTGGCGGGCGTGGCGGAGCCGAGGCAGGCGTATCTCCCGGCGGTAGCCCAGGAGGAGGTACGGCCGCTGGGGCAGATCGCCAGCCGGTACCTGGTGGCCCAGGTCGGCGATGAGATCCAGATCGTGGATCAGCACACCGCGCACGAGCGGGTGCTGTTCGACCGCCTGCAACGGCAGTTCGAGGCCGGCCAGATCGCCTCCCAGCGTGCGCTCCTGCCCCAGATCGTGGAGCTGTCCGCCGCCGAAGCCGTCTCGGTCCGCGCGCATCTTGAGGACTTGGGGCGCCTCGGGTTCGAGGTCGAGGAGTTCGGGCAAGGGAGCGTCGTCGTGCGAGCCCTGCCGGCGCTCTTTGGCCAAGGCGACCCGCAGACCCTCCTGCGCGCGCTGATGGAAGATTGGGACGCGTGGCCCTCGACGCCTTCGATGCAGGAGCGCTACAATAGCGTCCTCGCGTCCGTGGCTTGCCACAGCGCGGTGCGGGCGGGACGGGTGCTCGAAGTCCCTGAGATGCGGAGGCTGCTGGAGGACTGGCGCGCGGCGGGGTTGCCCAGCACGTGTCCCCACGGGCGCCGCATCGCCATGCGCTTGACGATCGAGGAGCTCGACCGCATCTTCGGACGCTTGGGATGGACCTAAAGGCTGTCATTGCGAGAAGCGTAGGGACGAAGCAATCTTTGGCTGGATATCGAGATTGCCGCGCTCCCTTCGGTCGCTCGCAATGACGAGAGGGTAGACGTGGATGGCAACTTGCTTCCTGTAATCTTTCTCGTCGGGCCGACGGCCATCGGGAAGAGTCGGGTGGCGATCCAGGTCGCGAAGACGCTCGGCACCGAAATTCTCACGGCTGACTCGACGCAGGTGTACCGCGGCATGGACATCGGCACGGACAAGCCGACGCCGGCGGAGCGGGATGGCGTGCCCCATCGGCTGATCGATCTCGTCGAGCCGGACGAGCCCTTCAACGTCGGCCTGTACCGCCGGCTGGCGTTGCAGGAGATCGCCCGGTTGCACGCGGAAGGGCGCGTGCCGCTCGTCGTGGGCGGGACGGGGCTGTACGTTCGCGCCCTTGCCTACGGCCTGTGGGAAGGGCCTCCAGCTGACTGGAGCCTGCGGCGGCAGTTGCTCGAGGAAGAAGTGGCCCACGGCCCGGGCCGCCTGTGGCACCGGTTGGCCCAGGTGGACCCCGTACGCGCCGCCACCCTCCATGTCCGTGACCGGAACAAGATTGTGCGGGCCTTGGAGGTGGCGCTCCGGACCGGCGTGCCGCTCTCCCAATGGCACGAGCGCCATCAGTTCCGGGAGCGCCTGTTCCCGTCCGTCATGATGGGACTCACGATGGACCGCCCAGCGCTCTACCGGCGGATCGACGCCCGCGTGCTCCGCGAGATCGGCGACGGCCTGGTCGAGGAGACGCGCGGCCTGCTGGCCCGCGGCTATGATGAATCGCTGGGTTCAATGAAAGCGCTCGGCTACCGGCAGATGACCGGCTATCTCAAGGGCCGGTACGGATGGGAAGAAGCCGTCCGGCGCCTGCAGCGGGACACCCGCCACTTTGCGAAACGCCAGCTCACGTGGTTCCGGAGCGATCCCGCCATGACGTGGCTGACCATCACCGAGCAGGATACGGCCGGACAGGTCGCGCAGCGAATCCTGGATCACCCGAGTCTGGCAGGGATTGTGTCGATGGGTCGGGTGGCCTGAGTGAAAACTTCACGCGCACCCTTCCTCGGGGTCATCGGCGGCAGCGGGCTGTACGAGATGGAGGGCCCGACGCGCGTCACGCGCGTCCGGGTGTCCACGCCATTCGGTCCCCCGTCCGACGAGATCGCAGTGGGCGACTTGGAGAACGTGCGCGTGGCCTTTCTGGCTCGCCACGGCCGGGGACATCGGCTCTCTCCGAGCGAGATCAATTACCGCGCGAACATCTACGCGCTCAAGAAGCTGGGCGTGGAGCGCGTCGTCTCCGTGAGCGCCGTGGGCAGCATGAAGGAGGCGTTGCAACCGGGGCACGTCGTCATCCCCCACCAGTTCTACGACCAGACCAAGCGCCGAATCGGCACCTTCTTCGAAGGGGGCTTGGTGGCGCACGTCGCCTTGGCGGACCCCGTCTGCCGGGACGAAGCCGGCAAGTTGGCTGAGGCCGCGCGCAAATGCGGCGCCACCGTCCATGAAGGCGGGGTTTACCTCTGTATCGAGGGTCCGCAGTTTTCCACGCGCGGCGAGTCGCTCATCTACCGGCAATGGGGCGTGGACGTGATCGGCATGACCAATCTCCCGGAGGCCAAGCTCGCGCGCGAGGCCCAGTTGTGCTACGCCACCCTGGCGCTCGTCACAGACTATGACTGCTGGCATCCAGGGCACGATGCAGTCACGGTGGACGCCATCATCGAGACCCTGCATCGCAACGTCGCCCTGTCTCGGCAGATCATCCAAACCGTCGCGCCGGCTCTGACCGGGGATCGCCCGTGCTCCTGCGCCCGCGCGCTCGAAACGGCGGTGCTGACGCCCCGCCACCAGGTCCCGGCAGCGACCCGCAAGCGACTGTCGCTCTTGCTGGGACCGTCGGTGGAACCGAAGAAAGGCGCGTAGGTCCTGCCATGCTGAAGCTTCTCGTGGTCGGGTCGGTGGCGCTCGATACCGTCAAGACCCCGTTTGGCGAGCAGCACGACGTGCTGGGCGGCTCGGCCGCCTTCTTCGCGACCGCCGCGAGCTACTTCACCCCCGTCAGCCTCATCGCGGTCGTGGGGAAGGACTTTCCCGAGGTCCATCTCAAGTTCCTACAGATGCGGGGGATCGATCTGACGGGGCTGGAGCGACGTCCGGGCAAGACCTTCCGCTGGCGTGGGGAGTACTCCCACCAGCTCAATGAGGCGCGGACCCTCGAAACACAATTGAACGTCTTCGAGACCTTCCGTCCCCGGATCCCAGAGGCCTACCAGTCGCCAGACTTGCTCTTCCTGGCCAACATCGATCCGGAATTGCAGCACACCGTCCTGCAGCAGGTGAAGCGGCCAGCATTGGTGGCCTGCGACACGATGAACTTCTGGATCGAGGGCAAGCGCTCGGCGCTCGTGCGTCTCCTCAAGGATGTGGACGTGCTCATCATCAACGATGGGGAGGCCCGTGCGCTGGGGGGCGATCCGAACCTCGTGAAGGTGGCCCGCACGATCCGGACGGCCGGCCCTTCGACGTTGATCGTCAAGCGCGGCGAGTACGGAGTCCTGATGTTCAGCCGGGACCGCATCTTCGCCGTCCCTGCGTTCCCGCTCGAGCAGGTGAAGGACCCGACCGGCGCCGGGGACTGCTTCGCCGGCGGGTTTATGGGATACCTGGCCAGCACAGGCAATCTCAGCGAAGAGGCGTTCTGCCGGGCCGTCGTCTTCGGGAGCGTGATGGCCTCCTTCGCGGTCGAAGAGTTCAGCCTTGATCGGCTGCGCCAGTTGGACTACAAGGAAATAGAAGACCGGTTCAAGGTATTCAAGCGACTGACGTTCTTCGAGGATGTCTAAGGAGGGAAGCGTGATGGCGGAGTGCGGTCGTCTCGGATCTGGCGGTGTCTGGACGCGTATGCTGGTGGTCTTCGTGACCGGCAGTTTCCTCGCCGGCTGTGTCAGTGTGGAGACGATGAAGAAGCGGGAAAAGGAGTCGGAAGGCTATTACAAGGAGGGCCTGTCCGTTCTGGATACCGACCAGCAACGGGCGTTCGTCTCCTTCCAGAAAGCGATCCAGGCCAATCCGGCCAACCGCGATGCGCACTACACGCTCGGGCATGTCTACTTTGTCAGGAAGGAATACCCGAGCGCCGAGCATGAGTTCCGAACCTGCGTGGAGCTGAATCCCCACGATGGGGAGGCCCTGAATTATCTGGGCCGGACCTTGATCTTCCTGTCCCGCCTGCCGGAGGCGATCGAAGTGCTCAAAAAGGCGGCGACGCTCCCGCTCTATGCGACGCCGGATAAGGCGTACATCAATCTTGGTGCGGCCCTGCAACAGCAGGGCGATGTCCACGGCGCCATCCGGGCCTACCAGGACGCCTTGAAGATCGATCCTCCTAATGTGCCACGCGCACTGGTGTATCTCGAATTGGGGAGGCTGCACATGCAGCAAGGCGAAGACAGCAAGGCCCGTGAGGCGTTGGCCGAGGTCAAGGCCTTGGACCCCCAGGGCACCGCCGGCGCGGAGGCGGTCAAGATGATGAGGCAGCTTCGGTAACGACCGTGGCGTGAGATCGCGGCGAATCGAGCAGGGGGTGCATGGGAGACTCGCTAGGCGAATATTTCCAGCGGGCCCGCGAGGCCAAGGGGCTGACGGTCGAAGAGGCGGCGGCCCGGACCCGCATCCTGCCGCAGTTCCTGAAGGCGGTCGAGGAAAACAACTACGCGCGCCTGCCGGACGAAGTCTTCGCCAAGGGGTTCGTGCGATCCTATGCCCGCATCTTGGGTTTGGACGAGGCCGCGGTCATCCGCAAATTCGACGAGTCGGGCGGCCAGTTTTACGCCAAGCGCGCGGAACGGGAGACCCTCAGGCAGCAATTAGAGGAGGAGGAGCGTCGCAAGAAGGTCAACCGCAACACCGTGGTCGGCGTGGTCGGCGTCGCGCTGCTCCTCTTGTTCGTGCTCATCGGGCGGGACCGCGACCGGTCCGAACGGCTGCCTGACCTCGAGGCGCTCCCCTCCGCCTCCCAGCAGGTACCAGCCCCCACATCTCCGCCGGCGGAACTGGCTGAGCCGGTGAACGAGCCCGCGCCCCGTCTCTCGCCTGGCCAGCTCGAGGTCGAGCGCAATTTCTCCGGCGCGCTGCCACTCGAAGGAGTCGCCCCTGACGACCGGAAGAAGATGGTCCTGGACATCGAGGCCATCGAGCGGTGCTGGGTCAAGGTGCAGACCGACCGTGCCGCTGCCCAGGAAGTGCTGTTGAATCCCGGCGACCGCGTCAAGTGGAAGGCTCAGGAGCGGCTGGCGCTGACACTCGGCAACGCCGGCGGGGTCCGCGTGATGCTCAACGGGAAGCTCCAGGGCCCGTTCGGAGCTCGGGGCCAAGTCGTCAGGGAAATCGTCTTCACGCCCTGATGCCGGGTGTCGTGCAGATGCCCACGGGACTGTCAATGAAGCAGCGCATCGAGCAGGCGGTGCGGACAGTGCGGGACCGCTACGCCGGCACGCCCGCGGTGGGACTGGTGTTGGGATCAGGATGGGGGCCGATCGCCGGGCGCAGTGGGACATCGACGAGCATCCCTTATGCAGAGATTCCCGGCTTTCCCCGATGTTCCGTGGAAGGACATGCGGGCTCGTTAATTCTCGATCAAAGCTGGGGGCCGCTCACGGCCATCCTGCAGGGCCGAGCCCATCGCTATGAGGGCTGGTCCCTCGAGGAAGTGACCTTTCCCGTGCGCGTCCTCGCCGCATGCGGGGTGAAGACCGTGGTGGTCACCAACGCGTCCGGCGGATTGCAGGGGGTTGAGCCGGGCGAGTTGGTCTTGATCGCCGATCACCTGAACTTGATGGGGGACCATCCGCTCATCGGGATCGGCGGGTCCGAAGGGCGCTTTGTCGAGATGGTCGACGCCTACGACCCCGGTCTTTTGCAGTTGGCCGAAGAGATGGCGCGCAAGAACGGTCTCCTCCTGAAGCGCATCACCCTCGCGGCGGTCACTGGTCCGAGTTACGAGACGCCTGCGGAAGCGCAGATGTTGCGGATGCTGGGCGCGCAGGTCGTGTGCATGTCCACAGTGCCCGAAGTGATCGTGGCGCGGTCCCTGGGGCTGCGGGTCCTCGGCCTTTCCCTGGTCACGAACATGGCCGGTCGGGCGGAATCAGGCGGGAAGACCCACGAGACAGTTGTGGCGATGGGCATGCAACGGGCGCCTTTGATGGAACGATTGTTGCGGGACATCATCAGCCGACTGTAGAGCACGATGGACAAAGCGCAATTGCTGACCAGGGCACGGGCGGCGATGGAGATGGCGGTGGCGCCATCGTCCAAGTTCAGGGTGGGGGCGGCGCTCCTGTGCGACGATGGCTCCGTGTTCACGGGGTGTAACATCGAGAGTCCGACTTACCTGGGAATCTGCGCGGAGCGGGTCGCGCTCTTCAAGGCCCTCTCGGAAGGCCGGCGGGGGTTCAGGACGATCGCGATCGCGGGCGGGGCCAACGGTGGCTGTCCCCCCTGCGGCGCCTGCCGTCAGATCCTCTGGGAGTTCGCGCCGTCGCTCGAAGTACTGGTGGAGGACGGGCGCGGCGGGTTTACACAGCGACGGATCACGGACTACTTCCCCGAGCCATTTGATCGCAGCAAAGTAGACCCGGCCAGGTCCAACAAACGCTAGGCTGCACGATGCCCGGAATGCGGCGCGGCTTGCCGCAACCGCGGCAGGGCCGGCTACCGCGGCCCACCAAACTTCTCAAAACATCTTGACACCCGCGGAGGCCCACGCTATAGTGTCGCGGCTTTTGGCCTGTTTTATCGAGCAGATACATAACCTAAAGGTGGTAGGTCTAACCAACAAGGAGGAGTGAGATGGGTTATCTGAGAGCAGGTCTGATTGCAGTGTCGGTGTGTGCGATGGTGGCCGCAGTGGCTTTTGCCGAGGAGAAGGATCCGACGATCCCCCGTGTACCAGGTGATCAGCGCGGTCACGCCAAGGCGATGAAGAACCCGATCCCGAAGACGCCTGAGAACATCGCGAAAGGGAAGGCTATCTACGAGGGCAAGGGGACTTGCTTCAATTGCCATGGAACGAGCGGCAAGGGCGATGGCCCTGCTGGCGTCATCCTGAACCCCTCGCCACGGAACTTCACGAATCCGAAGTTCCACAAGAACCGGACCGACGGCGAGATGTTCTGGGTCATCAAGAACGGGAGCGCGGGGACCGGCATGGTGCCGCTGATCGGGACCGCGATCACGGAGGAAGAGGCCTGGTACGTGATCAACTACGAGCGGAGCTTCGAGGGCAAGTAGGCGCCACGCACAGCGTCTTTCACGAGGGCAGGCACTCCGATTGGAGCGCCTGCCCTTCGTGCTTTTGCTACCAGACTCCCTCCCCCTCAGATTCCCTCTCCCCTGGCGGGAGAGGGTGGGGGTGAGGGTGGATTCTTCTTCAACCTTCCGGCGCGTCAAAACCACGCTGAACTACACCGTGTTTGCCCTACTCCAGCGATCCGAAAATTTCTTGCTAACTGCGGAACAAGCTAATAGGATTTTCCGGACCCTAAGACTGTTGGTGGGGATAGGCCGATTAGTCTACTTAATAGTTAGATTTCAGGAGCCCTAGAAATGAACAAACACCTGCTGCTCTTTTTTGTCTGCGTGTCGACCTCCGCCTGCGCCACGTTCGTGCCGGTGACTGATATAAGTAAGGTTCCACCAGAGCAGCTTCAGCTGGCCTACGCAATTAAGGTCTATACCACCGAACAGTCTGGGCAGTACGGCGAGATTGCGGAATATCTTGGGGACATCACTGCCTACTCATGTAAGCATATGATGTGGGATCCACCGGCTTCCAAGGCCGATGCGCTCACTCAGCTGCGCCTTAAAGCCTTGGGGATGAAAGCAAACGGAATCATTGACGTCACCTTCGATTCAAGGGGCACGGACACCTTCGGAACAAATTGTTGGGAGTCCGTCCAGGCTTCCGGCGTCGCCGTGGAATTTAAAACAAAATGAAAGGTAGGGGCAGAGTCCACTTAGTTGTAACGGTGAAAATCTATAACGCGACCGTGACCCCACTTTTCACCGAGCTGAGAAATCAGGGAGGGTGAAGCATGTCAGGTGCAACGCAAACCGAGCTTGGCGCGGTGGTTTCTCTGTGGCGATATCCCGTCAAGTCTATGATGGGAGAGGAACTGAACGCCACTGAGGTTTCCGAACGTGGGCTACTTGGGGATCGTGCGTATGCGCTCATCGACAGCGCCGACGGGAAGGCGGCGACCGCCAAGAACCCGCGAAAATGGCCGCGTCTCTTCGATTTCCGCGCCGCCTGCATCGAGCCCGCGCGTCCTGGCGCGAAAGTCCCTCCGGTCCGAATCGAACTTCCCGATGGCACCACTGTCGCCAGTGACCAGAGTGATCTCAATCAGGTGCTCTCGAAGGCACTCAACCGTGAGGTGACATTTCGGGCAGCCCAGCGCGGGGCGGTCAATGCCGAGGAGTACTGGCCGGACATGGAAGGCCTCGACCACCGGAACACGGTCACCGATTTCACGCTACCCGCGGGGACATTCTTCGACGTCGCCATGGTCCATGTATTGACCACGGCCACGCTCGATCGCCTGCGTACGCTGTATCCGCAAGGCCGCTTCGAGGTCCGACGATTTCGTCCAAACATTGTGGTGCAGTTGGTCTCAGATGAGAAGGGCTTTGCGGAGAATGCCTGGGTCGGTCACACGCTCGCTATCGGGACCGCGGTGCGCCTGAACATCACCAGCCCCTGCGGGCGTTGCGTGATGACGACTCTCGCGCAGGGGGATCTCCCGAGGGATCCGGGAATCCTGCGCACGGCGGCCCAGCATAACCAAGTCAACGTCGGTGTGTATGCTGCCGTGGTGCGCGGTGGGACAATCCGTCGTGGTGATTCGGTCAGGATGGAGTAGGAGCGCGGCTGGGAGAAAAGGAGAAGTGGGGTCCTCAAGTTGTGAATAATGCGAGCGAGAAGAAACCGAGAAAGGGCAAATCATGAAGGACCTAGAGAATTTAGGGTCAGACACAAGACTCACCGCTGCTCAAGAAATCCTGCGCCAGCTCTGGGAGGAGCATGTGCGACACGAGTTCGCAACCCACAAACCCGAGGACACGCTCGCCACCATGGTCGAGGACGCCTACGTGAACCACATCCCAGTGCTGACCGGGGGTGTTGGCCGGGATGAGCTGCGGGAGTTTTACTCCAAGCGGTTCATTCCCCAGATGCCTCCTGATACGGAAATGACCCCCATCTCGCGAACCATTGGCAGCGATCAACTAGTGGATGAAATGGTGTTTAAGTTCACCCATACCATCCGCATGGACTGGATGCTGCCGGGCCTGGCTCCTACTGGCAAGCGGGTTGAGGTTCCGCTGGTCGCCATCGTTCGATTTAGGGACGGCAAGGTGGCCCACGAGCACATCTACTGGGACCAAGCTTCCGTGCTGGTCCAACTCGGGTTGCTCGATGCCTGCACTCTGCCCGTCGCCGGCATTGAA
>Ga0209055_1001581_pt1 | contig 14896 bp, 10 predicted proteins | sample GraSoiAngelo_110_FD_185875 | JGI IMG/M metagenome (GOLD analysis project Ga0209055, IMG submission 185875) | Grasslands soil microbial communities from the Angelo Coastal Reserve, California, USA - 14_0903_12_30cm (SPAdes) (version 2) | ecosystem: Environmental > Terrestrial > Soil > Grasslands ... | reverse complement strand
AGCTATCGGGACCCGCGCGCATGCTCTGCCTTACGGCTACGCTCTGATGCTCATCCCATTCTATGTCGTCGTCCTGATGCTGGTCCGATTGTTTACAGGCTCAACGCAATATTTGCTGGCTGGAATCCTTGTCGCTCTGTTCTTGATCTTCTCGGGAATCCTCGTGAACTTACAGAAAACAATGGAAAAAGCCGTCGAGAAGATCCTTTTCCGCAAAACGCACGACGCGTATGAGACCCTTTCAGCCTTCTCAAAAGCCCTGGTCAAAATCCTGGACTTGAAAACCCTCAGCGAGGAGATCGAGCGCACGCTCGTGACCGTCTTGGGGGTCAAAACCGTGACCCTGTACCTGTTCGACAAGGAAAAAGACGTGTACGCGCCGGTGTCCACCTACGGCCTCGATCCCTCAACTGGGGCCCGTATCCGCTTGGCTGCTGATGACGAACTCCCCCGCTACCTAGCCATGGGACAAACTATTCTAGTCAGAGAAGAGATGGAGCACTTCTCAAGCACCGTCGAGCACCGCGCCCTTATTGACGCCCTCCGGAGAGTCAAAGCCGACGTGTGCATTCCCTTCGTCAACAAGAACGCCTTGATCGGCTTTTGCGTCCTGGGCCCACGGACAACGCCCCAAATGTACTCCGACCAGGATCTCAGGTTGCTGACGATGCTGGCGCAGGCTGCCGCCATCGCCCTGGACAATGCCGTGCTCTATGAGGAGCTGAGACGTTCGCAGTCGATTGTCCGACGAACGGACCGCCTGCGCTCCCTGGAGACGATTGCGGGCGGCTTTGCCCACGAGGTCCGCAACCCCTTGACGTCCATCAAGACCTTCATCCAGCTCACCCCGGAGCGCAAGGACGACCCGGAATTCATCGGTCAATTCAGCGCCGTGGTGGCGGAGGATGTCGCCCGGATCGAGCGCCTCATCCAGGAGATCTTGGACTACGCGCGCTACATGCAGCCCAAGTTCGAGGAAGACGACATCAATGTCATCGTGGAATCCTGCCTCTACTTTGTCCGATTTAAGGCGGACTCCAAGGCAGTCTTGGTGAAGAAGGACCTGGCATCCGATTTGCCACCCGTTTTGTTGGACCGCCAACAGATCAAACAAGTGCTGCTCAATCTCTTCATCAACGCCATCGAAGCCCTGGGCGAGGACGGCGGCCAGTTGATCGTGCGCACCCACCGGCTCTCCAAAATCCCCGAGGACACCTGGGTTCAGATCGAAGTCACAGACACCGGCTGCGGCATCTCCCCTGTGGACCTGGAGCACATCTTTGACCCGTTCTACACGACCAAGCACGAGAGCCGAGAGCATGAAGGGACCGGCCTGGGCTTGACGATCGCGCACCAGATCGTCCAGGAGCACGGAGGGCATATCGAAGTCAAAAGCGCGCTCGGGCGCGGGACGACGTTCCTGGTGAACCTGCCGGCTGTCCCCGCGCGGGTGCTGGAAGCCCCGATGGAAACGCGTGGCGTATGAAGAAACGGCCCTCTACTTTTCCTCAATTCTCAAACACTTAGACCAACCAAGTCAAAACCTGCCACCTCCCTAGAACCACAGAGTTAGCATATTAAAACTCATAGCATTAGTGCTATGGAAGCTTATCTTGTTGCAATTGTTGCATTTCTTATGAAAAATACTATCATATGAAGCTTCCGTGAAGGAGGTCCAGCCACATCGGACCGTGAGGAATACAGTAATGTCCGCAAAAGGATCGTAAGGAATACAGTTATGTCTACAAAAAAAACAGTTGAGCATCGTACACGTAAGACAACCAGTGGCGTGGAGACAGCCCTGCGGATTCCTTTCGAGTTACCGGTTGGGGACAAAGCAATCGCCGGTTACACGAAGGCTCTTACTCAAGACGGCCTGCGCTTGATCAGCGCCAGTTCCCTGAAACCCGGCACTCCCTTGAGCCTGCAGTTCTCCTTCGGGGAGAATGTGTGTTATCTGAACCTATCCGGTCAGGTCGCCCTCTGCACCCAAAGCGGAAAGAGCCCATCCGACGCGTATGGCATCCAGATCAGGTTTTCTGCGATCCGAGAGTGGGAACAGAAAATCCTGATCTCAGCGATAGAAGCGCTGAAACAGAGTTCGCGTATGCAAGAGAAATCGCTGGTGAAGATTCAGGTCTCCCGCGACACTCTGGCTCTGGAAGCCGCGCAATTACCTACCTTCGCTGCCGAATCTCATTCGACGGAAAGACCAAAGGAGGGGAAGACAAGGAAGGGCTTTACCCCACACCCTGCCTGGATTCTTGACATGAATCGGTGCCTTGAGCCCTATCGGAATGCTATCCTGGAATGCAGACTTGTCAGGGAAGCCTCTGCCGGGACCCTTCCGGTCAGAAAGATGAGGACGTGGATCGTTCAATTGTACCCTTTCATCGAAACTTTCCCCAAATGGATCGCGCTGAACATCACCAAGACCCATGACTCGCGTTCTCGTGGGTACATGATCGACAATGTCCGCGTCGAGAAACGGCATGCAGAACAGTGGGTCTACATGGCTCAGGGATTCGGCATCGATCCATATGTGCTCTATACGGTCCAGCCGCTTCCTGAGGTTGAAGCGCTCACACACTGGCTTTGGTCCATTAACACCCGTGGGTCGCTTGCAGAGGCAGTGGGCGCCACTAATTATTCGGTTGAAGGCGTCACTCAGGACATCGCAAAGTCAACGATCAAGGGCTTTCCGCACTACGATGGCATGGAAGGCGTCCACCTGAATAAGAAAGCCTATTGGTGGATGGAGGGGCACGGCCGTTACGATGACCTGCATCCTTTGCAAGCCCTTGAGGTCATGAAAACCTATGCGACCACGAAGGAGCTGCAAGAAAAAGTCATTTTCGCCACGCAGCGAAGCTTTGAATATTTCTTGATGGCTTTAGAGGCCTGTTATAATTGTACTGACACCTACGCGGTCAACAGAGCTTATGCGGCATCAGAAAAATAAATGTCCAGTTTCCACAAAGAGCCTCACGTGTAGGCACCAAGCACGTTCTGTGCAAGCATGTGGATGAGATACTGCGTCAGGAGAATGAAGCCATGGACGCCTTGCGATCAACAGCACTTGACGGTCGGTCCTGCACCTCACACACTCACACTCCCAGAACTTTCATTTCCCCATCGCGACCCATCCCGCAACCTGAAACGCCATTCCGTCACAAGACATGAATCCCTTCGCGCTTTCTGGGCTCTTAACAGGCATTACCTCTTTAAGCTTTGGGTATTTCGTCTACCTGAAAGGTAGAACCCAGCCGCTCAACAGGCTCTGGTTCGTCTTTACCGCTTCGGTGGCGGTGTGGGGATTGGGCGGCCTCTGGATCGGCCTTGCGAGAACTGAGACGGAGGCCTTGTGGGCATGGCGCCTTGCTTTTGCCTGTGGCGTGCTGTGGATTCCTATCCTGTTCTACCATTTCGTCCACGTATTCTGCGAACGTTCAGAAAAGCGATTCCTCTATCTGTCTTATGCCATCGGGGTGATCTTCTTTCCTGTGATCTTCACCGAGTGGTTCTTCTCGGGAACCCGGTTGGCTTTTTCATCCTTTTATTACTCCCAACCCGGTCATTTGTTCCCGTTGTTCTTCTTGTGGTGGGTCGGAATGGTGTTCTTCAGCCATTATGAGCTTCTCAAGACCCATCACCGCAGCTCGGGCCTGAAGCAAAATCAGATCAAATATTTCTTCTTGGCGACGGGCATTGGTTACTCGGGAGGATCGTTAGACTATCTACCCATCTTCGGATTCGATCTGTATCCATATGGAAATTTCGCCATTGTGCTCTACCCGATCATTATGACTTATGCCATCGTCAAATATCGGCTTATGGATATCATAGTGGCAATGGAGAAAGGGCTCACTTACCTGATGCTCTTGATTATGTTCCTGGCCCCTTCCTACGTCATCCTTCTGATGGCCCAGGAAGCCTATTTCGGCACAGTCAGTCATCCGTTTTCGATCTTACTGGTCCTGCTCATCGCCCTCCTCCTGATCGGAACCGGCAGGCTCAAAGCAGAGACGCAGAATGCAATCGCCCGAACCTTATTCAGGCGCCGATATGACATGTCCGAAACGCTATCAAAGTTCTCCAAAGCCATGGTCACAATCCTCGATCTCAAAACGCTCACCGAGGAAATTGTACGGACACTGATCACCGGCATGAACATTAAAACCGTCACGCTGTACCTCGTTGATAAGGAAAAAGCCGTCTACATCCCCACCTCCTCCTATGGGGCCGGTTCGGGAGAGAAAATTTACTCTCGGCTGAACGCTAATGACGACCTTGTAGACTTCCTGGCTAAATGTCGAGCTCCTATCGTGGTGGAGGAGTTGAAACATTCGGCTCAAAACGATGCAATCCGACCTGTCATCGGCCGCCTCCAGAGCATGGGGGCTGAGGTCTGCATTCCCTTCATAAACAAAAACTGCCTTGTCGGTTTCTGCAACCTGGGGGCACGGACCGACCATTACCTGTACACCGACCAGGACCTCAGCTTGCTGACCACGCTGGCGCAAGCTGCCGCCATCGCCCTGGATAACGCGGCCCTGTACGAAGAGCTGAAACACTCTCGGTCGCTCGTCCAGAGAACGGACCGCCTGCGCTCGCTGGAGACGATTGCGGGCGGCTTCGCCCACGAGGTCCGCAACCCTTTGACGTCCATCAAGACCTTCATCCAATTGACCCCGGAGCGCAAGGACGACCCGGAGTTCATCGGCCACTTCAGCACCGTGGTGGCGGAGGATGTCGCCCGGATCGAGCGCCTCATCCAGGAGATCCTGGACTACGCGCGCTACATGGAGCCCAAGTTCCAAGAGGATGACATCAACGTCATCGTGGAATCCTGCCTGTATTTCGTCAGAATCAAGGCGGACTCGAAGGAGGTCCGGCTGAAGAAGGACCTGGCCGCCGATTTGCCCTCAGTCTTGTTGGATCGCCAACAGATCAAACAGGTGCTGCTCAATCTCTTCATCAACGCCATCGAAGCCATGGGCGACCGCGGCGGCGAGTTGATCGTGCGCACCCACCGGCTCTCCAAAGCCCCCGAGGACACCTGGGTTCAGATGGAAGTGACGGACACCGGCTGCGGCATCGCCCCGGCGGACCTGGAGCACATCTTTGACCCGTTCTACACCACCAAGCACGAGAGCCAAGAGCGTGAAGGGACCGGCCTGGGCTTGACGATCGTGCACCAGATCGTCCAGGAGCACGGGGGGCACATCGAAGTCAAAAGCGCGCTCGGACGCGGGACGACGTTCCTGGTGAACCTGCCGGCTGTCCCCGCGCGGGTACTGGAAGCCCAGATGGAAACGCGCGGCGTATGAAGAAACGGGTCTTGGTAGTCGACGACGAGCCGGGGATACGCGCCTCCCTGCAAATGACCCTCGAGCCGACCTACGAGGTCCTGTGCGCCACAAACGCGCAGGAAGGCCTGGCCCGGTTCCGGCAGGAACTTCCCAACCTGGTGCTTCTGGATGTGCTCATGCCTGGGTCGGACGGGCTCGGGCTCTTGCAATCCATGCGCTCGGAGGACCCCACAGTTCCCGTGATCATGCTGACCGCCGTCAAGACAGTCAAGACCGCCGTCGAAGCCATGAAGATCGGCGCGGCCGATTACCTCGCCAAGCCGTTCGACGTCGAGGAACTCCGCATGATCGTGGCCAAGGCCCTGGCTACACAGGCGCTGGAGTCCGAGGTTCGCTACCTCCGCGCGCAGGTCCTGAAGTCGTACGCCTTCCACAACCTGGTGGGCAAGAGCCCGGCCATGCAGGAGATCTACTCTAAAATCGAGCAGGTGGCCGACACCCGCACGACCGTCCTGATCACCGGCGAGAGCGGCACGGGCAAGGAGTTGGTCGCCCGCGCCCTGCACTACAACAGCTCCAGGCAGGAGCGGCCATTCATCGCCCTCAACTGCGCGTCCATCCCGGAGACCCTCATCGAGAGCGAGCTGTTCGGGCATGAGAAAGGCGCCTTCACAGGCGCTCTGGCGCGCCGGCTCGGCAAGGTCGAGCTCGCCCACGGCGGCACGCTGTTCCTGGACGAGGTCGGCGACCTCGGCATGCTCACGCAGGCGAAACTGCTTCGCTTCCTGCAGGAGCGGGAGTTCACCCGCGTCGGCGGAACGCAAACGATCAAAGTGGACGTGCGGATCATCGCCGCGACGAACAAGATCCTGGAGGATCTGGTCCCCCGGAAGGAGTTCCGGGAAGACCTGTACTATCGCATCAACGTGGCCGTACTCTCCATACCGCCCTTGCGGGATCGTCGGGAGGACATCCCGTACTTGTCCAAGCATTTCCTCTCCAAGCGGCTGGAGGCAGAGGGACGTCCACCGCTGGAGCTCTCGAAAGAGGCGATGGAACTGCTGACGCGGTATCACTGGCCCGGCAATGTTCGCGAACTCGAGAACGTCATCGAGCAGGCCATCGTGTGGTGTCGCGGCACGGAGGTCACGATGGACCACCTCCCGACCACGCTCAAGACCGAAAGCCGGCATACCGGGCTACGACAGAGCGCACTGTCCGGACAGGTCTCCCTGGAGAAAGCGGTCCAGGAATTTGAACGAGAGTTGATTCTCGATGCCCTGACGCGGACGGGCCATGTCCAGACTCACGCCGCGGCCCTGCTGGGCATCACCAGACGGATGCTCAAGTATCGGATGGATATGCTCGGGATCAAATGCCCGGACACGCAAGCGGCACCCGGCCCCAAGGACGTGCCCTCGGCATGAGTCGTGATGGCACACGACTACAACGCACGAAATTTCGTAATTGGCCAAACCTGTGATACAATGACCCCTTGTTCAATTTTGTACGGGAGCGTCAATGTTTGCTGCCTGTCTCGATGCAGCGACGCAACGGAGCGACAGGGCATGTCAGCTTTGAGCGTATTGGGGAGCGCGGGTTCTGAACATCTCGGAAGGCATGGCAGTTGCTAGAGAACAACGTTAGGATGCGCTTCTTCAGACATAGGAGACAGAGGTGCCGGTAGAGACTCCCCAATTCCACGTTCCCAACGAGCGCCACCAAGCGGTTCGGGAGCGAGACTCGTCCAAGCCGACCATCCTGATCGTGGAGGACGAAGCCGGCCCGCGCGAGGCGCTCAAACTGATCCTCCGTCCCTTCTACAACCTGCATTCGGTGGACAGCGCAGAGGCCGCCCTCCAACTCCTGAAAGAACAGGCGATCGATTTGGTAACCCTGGACCTCAAGCTCCCGGGCAAGCAAGGAGCGGAGCTCCTGCAGGACATCAAGCGCGATTACGAGCACGTGGAGGTCATCGTGATCACCGGCTACGGGAGCCTGAAATCCGCGATGGACGGGCTTCGGTACGGCGCGTCCGGCTATCTACTCAAGCCGTTCAACGTCACAGAGCTGATCGCGATCATCAATCAATCGCTGGAAAAAAAGCGACGGCTCGAGGGTCTCCGGGGCTCTCTCAAGCAATTCGAGGACGCGTGGCAGGCGCGGCATGACGCGTCCAGCGCGTGGAAGGCCTTGTCCGGCCTGCTAGCGGCCAAGGATCCGGAATTGGTCCGCCATTCTAACCGTGTGCACGGTTACGCTGCCCTGCTGGCGGACCGGCTCTCTCTGACCCAGGAGGAGCGGGACGTGGTCAGGATCGGCGCCTTGCTGCACGACATCGGAAAGTTCGGCATTGACGAACGCCTGTTTTCGACCATCATCCGGCAGACGGACCGCGAAGACGAGTTTGTCAGATTTCATCCTGAAGTCGGCGCTCGCATGGTCCAGTCGCTCGCCTTGCCTCCGGCAGTCAGTGAAATCATCCACCACCACCACGAACGGTATGACGGGTCCGGCTACCCGGATGGCCTGAAAGGCGACGCGATCCCCTACCTCGCCCGTCTGGTCGGGCTGGCCAACGCGTTTGATGAACTCTACGGTGAGAGACCCGATAATACTCCGTTGCCACTCGAGGCGGCGAAGGAGTACATCCGCCGTCAGTCCGGCATCCTGTTTGATCCGTCGATGGTGAAGGAGTTCCTGCAGGACGGTCGCTAGCCCGACAATCTTCTCAGCCTCGCCTTTACTCTCTCCAAAGACGGTGGTATATTGTTATAACATTGTAGTACCATCGAGGAGAACACACATGGTCAAACGATTAACGAAGCATGGCAACAGCCTCGCCTTGGTGATCGACCGCGGGGTGCTCGATCTGCTGGACATTGATGCAGATACGCCACTGACCATCACGACCGATGGGAACTGTCTGGTCGTGGCACCGATTCGTGATCCAGCGCGGCAGAAGAAGTTCCGCGCGGCGCTGGAAGAAGGTAATCGTCGCTATGGAAAGATGCTCAAACGGCTGGCGGACTAGGTGGAGTCTCCTCTTTTCCTAACCGTCGATGAGGTCCTCGCAATCCATGCCGATCAGATTGAGCGGTATGGCGGAAGTCTTGGTCTTCGTGATTTAGAGTTGCTGAAATCGGCTGTCGCCATGCCCGAGTCTGGGTTTGGAGATCAATACCTGCATGCCGATCTCTTCGAAATGGCAGCCGCCTACCTCTTCCATATCGTTCAGAACCATCCTTTCATCGATGGAAACAAACGTGCTGGTGCAATGGCGGCCTTCAGCTTTCTGAAACTCAATGGCCTTACCCTCACTGCCATGGACATGGAGTTCGAGCCGATCATTCTTGCGGTGGCTCAAGGAAAGATGGGCAAGACCGAAGTTGCCGAGTTTTTCCGGAAGCACACGCGCAAACGATTAGGAGGGAAGAGACGAAGAGAATGAAACTGGCGACGGACTGATCTCGTCTCTTGCCAGCTCCTGACCCGCCGCGAAGTCCGCCTATGGGGCAGACTAGTTCGAAGGGCTATCAGAAGCTGTAGTCGGAGATGATGACGAAGCCTGAATATGGTAAAGCAAATTAGCTACAACAGCCTCTACAAATCCTGCCTCCGCGTCCGCCAATGTGGTGTTTCTCCCATGGATTCCCATACTTCCCCCTGTCATGGTCACTTCATGCTTTGAAAGTTGAGCCTTGCTGGCATAGTTTTCAAGCGCAACTTCTGCTTCGATATAAATTCGTTCAAGACCGGGCATCATGAGACGTGGAACTGCACTTCCTTCTCCATACGTGGTTAGAGTTATAACTACGTGAAGTGTTGTGGGATCAGAGGCTTGAGCGATGATCTCTCCAAAACGATTCGGCGCTTTTTGTTTGATCTTAGTAATAATTGCTCTTGTTATTCTTTCTTTATCCAGATCGGAAATGCTGACAGAAACATTGCTCTTCACTTCCAGAAGCAGCTTGTTGTAACTGTCGAAGCTTACACCACAGCTATTTTCCTTTCTAGCGACATTAACAAATTCAGGAAAGTCTTTATAGATTGTTGGGAGATTCACTTTAGTATTGGGATCGTCCTTTAAAGATTCGCGGTAGCTTTCAAGGCTTTGATCGAACGCGGCACAAGCAGCTTTCCTGTTATTCATCAACTTGTACGTGAACGCCATATTGAGATATATAATTCTCAGTTTGGCGTTGTCTTTGTGTTCTATGTAGAAGTCCTTGGCGTTTTCAAAATACTCAATAGACTTCGCGTACCTATTATCAAAGGTCACCGTCTTATCGCGAAAGCCAAATCTTTGATAAAAAACGTATCTCTGGATCAGTAGAACTAAGCCGTACAAGCGATAGGCCTCAGCTATTCCATTCTTATCTCCATTGGCTTTGAACGTTTCAAGCGCCTCAACTATAAGCCGTTCTGCGGGAAGAGGTCGGTCTTCATTTATGAGTTGAGCAGCGTAAGCTAGTTTTTTATTGGGGTCAGAGGTATAGGGGACTCCAAAGGCTAAACATCCTGACAGGGTGCATAAACCTAAACAAATCGCTAGGATTTTGCATACTTGCACTTGTCTTTTTCCTATCACCAAAAACTTAGATGGGGCAGGCACCGTTTCTCCTATTTGTGGAGAAGCGGGTGGCGCCGCATGGGACCCGGGCGGAGCGCAAGACCCTACAGCCGAGTCTGCGGGGCCGCGACGGCGAAAGGGTCTGAGCACGTCAGGGTAATTCGGCGACAGGACCCGCGCGTTGAATTGCCTACTTCGTCTCCTGCCAGCTCCGGACCCGCCGCGCTTGTAACACCCCGTCGATCCGCTCGATGGCCTTGAGCACGCGTTCCAGGTGCGCCGTGTTCTGCACCTCCACGACGAAGTCGAGTACGGCTTTCCGGTCCTCCCTGGTCGTGATCTCTGCGCGGCTGATGTTCGCGTCGGCGTGGGTGATGGCCGCCGAGACGTTGGCCAACATCCCCGGCTTGTCGAGGGTGAGGGTCGTGATCTTGACGGACACGGTGGAGAGATGCGCCATATCCCAATCCACATCTACGAGCCGCGCCTTATCGTAATCGAGCGCATCGAGGTTGGGACAGTCCACGGTGTGAATCGTCAGGCCGCGCCCGCGTGTGATGTAGCCGATGATCCGGTCGCCTGGCACGGGCTCGCAGCACTTGGACAGGTGCATCATGAGGTCGTGGACGCCTTTGACCTTGACGCCCTTATCCTCGGTCCCCGCGGCCGCGCGTTTCGCCACGGTCTTGTCCTCCCCTTCCGGAGCGGCGGCCACAGCCTCGCGGTCCCCTTCGTCCCGGCAGAGCCGGTTGGTCACATGGATGGCGGAGACACGCCCGTAGCCGATAGCCGTGAACAACTCGTCGACGCCGGGCAGGCCTGACTCCCGCGCAACCTCCTGGACGCGAGTGGTCTTCAGCAGCGTGCCCAACGCGACATTGTGACGGCGGAGCTCCCGCTCCAGCAGGCGCTTGCCCAGCTCCAGGCTCCGCTTGGCCTCTTCCACCCGCAGCCAGTGCTTGATCTTGTTTTTGGCCCGCGGGGTCCGGACGAACTTCAGCCAGTCCCGATGGGGTACCTGCGCGGGGGACGTGACGATCTCGACCGTGTCCCCGCTGCGGAGCTGATATTTGAGCGGCACCATCTTGCCGTTGACCTTGGCGCCGCTGCAGCGATCGCCGATCTCAGTGTGGATGGCGTACGCGAAATCGATGGGCGTCGAGCCCTTCACCAGCTCCTTCACCGCGCCCTTGGGGGTAAAGACGTAGACCACGTCCGAGTAGAGGTCCAACTTGACGGACTCCATGAACTGCCGGTTATCCGTGACATCCTGGTGAGATTCCAGGAGCTGGCGCAGCCACGTGAAGACGCGCTTCTCCGTCTCGTCGATCTCGCCCTGTTCCTTGTACGTCCAGTGCGCCGCAATCCCTTCCTCGGCGACCCGGTGCATCTCGTAGGTCCGGATCTGAAACTCCACGTGCTCGCCCTGGGGACCGACCACGGTCGTGTGCAGCGACTGGTAATGGTTGGACTTCGGCACGCCGATGTAGTCCTTGAAGCGGCCCGGGACCGGCCGCCATAGCGAATGGATGAGGCCCATGATGGCATAGCAGTTCATCTGGGTGTCGGTGATCACCCGGATGGCGGTCAGGTCGTAGACCTCGTCGAAGGAGACGGCTTGATGCTCCATCTTTTGGTAGATGGAGTAGAGGTGTTTGGGCCGGCCGGCCAGCTCGCCGACCAGCCCGTGCTCGGCCAGCTTGGCCTTGACGATGGCGATGACCTGCTGGATGTACTGCTCGCGCTCCTCGATGCGCTTGGCCACCCGCTCGGCCAGCCCTGCGTAGACGTCGGGCTTCAGTGCCTTGAAGCAGAGGTCCTCGAGCTCGGCCCTCATCCAGCCGATCCCGAGCCGGTTGGCCAGGGGGGCGTAGATATCGAGCGTTTCCTGGGCGACCGTCTTCTGGTGGGCTGGGCTCAGGTGCTCCAGGGTGCGCATGTTGTGCAGGCGGTCCGCGAGCTTGATCAGGATGACCCGGATGTCGTCCGCCATCGAGATCAGCATCTTGCGGAAGTTCTCGGCCTGCTTCTCTTCGTAGTTCTTGAAGGGGATCTGGCCGATCTTGGTGACGCCGTCCACGAGGCGGGCGATGTCCTTCCCGAACTCCGCCTCGATCTGCTCCCGCGTGCAGACCGTGTCTTCCACCGTGTCGTGCAGCAGCCCCGCCACGATGGCTGACACGTCGAGCTTCAAGGTCGCGAGAACCTTGGCCACGGCCAGCGGATGTTGCAGGTAGGGCTCACCGGACCGGCGGACCTGGCCCTCGTGCGCCCGCGCCGAGAAGTCGTACGCGCGCCGGATCAGGTCCACGTGCGCGTTGGGGTTGTAGCGCTGGACCCGCTCGATCAGGTCGTGAATGCTGGTGGCGGTCGAAATTGCCATATGATAGATCATAGTCGAGGGGCAGACCCGTAGTCAAACGCGAGGAAGATCGGACTTAGGGGAAACCGTATAGGAGGTTCTCGTGAGAGAGACCGGCAGCGAGCCGGTCAGGACGAAGCCTTAGCGGGCAGGACCTTGAACCGCAACGTGCCGACCTGGTTCATGTCGTGACTCCCCGTCCCGATGAGAATCTCGACTTTGTAGTCGCCGAGGGGCCAGCCGTTCTTCGGTCGCTTCAGCGACACATATCCGGATTCGTCCTCCGTCATCAGGATCATGGCGTCGGTGCCGAGGACGTAGCTCGGGGGTGTCCCCTCGCCCCTTTCAACCACCCAGCGGCCGTAGAGCTTGAACTCGCTATCGTGCTGCTGGAGGGAGAAGACGACGAAGATTTCTGGCACGTCTGCGGAAAACGTCTTGGTCGGCTTGACCGGCACGATCTGGAAGCTGCGGGCCTGCCCCATGACCATCTCCTGGCCATGGGCCGTCACGATCGAGGAGAACATGCCCTCCGGGTGACGATCTTCAAAGCCGCTGTTGTCGAGCGGAGCCGGGGGGACATTGGCGGACTGTGCAAAGGAGGAAAGCGGGAGCAAGAACAGGATGCCGAGGAGCGGCGTCAGCGATTTCATTCACCGCCCTTCTGCACGTAATTCTTGATGAACTCCTCGGCGTTCTCTTCCAAGACGTCGTCGATCTCGTCGACGAGCTTGTCCATGTCTTCCTTGAGCTTCTTGCCCGCTTCGACGACCTTGGCGCTCGCCTTGGCCTCGTCCTTCGGCTGCGCGCCGCCCCGCTTGGTCTCGGTCTTTTTCTCCTGCTTTTCCATGCGGCCCTCCTCCACGGAGTGACGCCGGCACAATCAGGTCGGCGTCTCGCTGAGCAGCCGACACTAAGCATACCCCAGAGGGGAAAGGCGCGTCAAGGCTGAGGGCTCAGACGATGAGCGACACGATCAGCAGCGCCACGATGTTGATGACCTTGATCATCGGGTTGATGGCGGGACCCGCCGTATCCTTGTACGGGTCGCCGACCGTGTCGCCGGTGACGGCGGCCTTGTGCGTGTCCGTGCCCTTGCGCCCCTGTTCCTCGATGTACTTCTTGGCGTTGTCCCACGCGCCGCCGCCGCTGGTCATGGAGATGGCGACGAAGAGCCCGGTCACGATCGTCCCGAGCAGCACGCCACCCAGGGCGATCGGCCCGAGGATGAAGCCCACCAGAATGGGAGAGAGCACAGGGATCGCGGCCGGCACCATCATCTTCTGGATCGCCGCCTTCGTCACGATATCCACGCAGGTCCCGTATTCCGGCTTGCCGGTGCCATCCATGATTCCTTTGATCTCGCGAAACTGGCGGCGGACTTCGGCGACGACTTCGCCGGCGGCGACGCCCACCGCCTTCATGCACAACGAGGCGAACAGGTACGGCAGCATGCCGCCGAGGAACAGCCCCACCAGGACCTGGGGGTTCGACAGATCGAAACTGCTGGAGACACCATGTCCGCGCACCTCTGCCACTTTCCGGGCGAACTCGGCGAACAACACGATGGCCGCAAGAGCGGCTGACCCGATCGCGTAGCCTTTCGTGACGGCCTTGGTGGTGTTCCCGACCGCATCCAAGGGGTCCGTGATGCTCCGCACCTCCTTGCCCAGGTGCGCCATCTCTGCGATCCCGCCGGCGTTGTCCGTGATCGGACCGAAGGCGTCGATGGCGACCACGATGCCGGCCATCGAGAGCATGGACACCGCCGCCACTGCCACCCCGTACAGATCTGCCAGCGCGTAGCTGGCCATGATGGCCGCACCGATCACGACGACCGGCCATGCCGTCGCCTGCATGCCGACCGCGAGCCCCGCGATGATGTTCGTGGCATGCCCCGACTCGCTGGCCTTGGCGATCTGCTGGACCGGGCTGAAGCTCTTGGACGTGTAGTAGTCGGTGATGAAGACCAGCGCGAGGGTGACCGCCAGGCCGATCACCGCGCAGCCGAAATAGGCAGGCCCACTCACGTTTCCTATGCCGTCCATCAGCCAAGCGGTCGCCGGATAGAACGCCACGGCCGCCACACCGCCGGCCCAGAACAGACCCTTGTAGAGCGCCCCCATGATGCTTCCGCCATGGCTCACCTTCACAAACCAGATGCCGAGGATCGTCGCGAAAATGGTGATCCCGCCCAGGAGGAGAGGATAGACCAGCGGCTCGGGAGCGCCCTTGAATAGAGTGAACCCGAGCACCATCGCCGCCACGGTCGTGACCGCATAGGTCTCAAACAGGTCAGCGGCCATGCCGGCGCAATCTCCGACGTTGTCCCCGACGTTATCGGCGATCACCGCGGGATTGCGCGGATCGTCTTCCGGGATGCCCGCCTCGACCTTGCCGACCAGGTCGGCGCCCACGTCGGCCGCCTTCGTGAAGATCCCGCCGCCGACGCGCGCGAAGACTGAAATCAGGCTTCCGCCGAACCCCAGGGACAGCAACGCGTGCATCGCCTTGTCGGGGCTCGCAACGGCCGAGGCCACGTAATAGAACCCGGCGACAGCGAACAGCCCCAGCCCGATCAGGAGCAGGCCCGTCACGGCACCGCCTTTGAACGCCACCTGCAAGGCCTCGTTCAGGCCGCCGTGCGCC
>Ga0209055_1001580_pt1 | contig 14898 bp, 13 predicted proteins | sample GraSoiAngelo_110_FD_185875 | JGI IMG/M metagenome (GOLD analysis project Ga0209055, IMG submission 185875) | Grasslands soil microbial communities from the Angelo Coastal Reserve, California, USA - 14_0903_12_30cm (SPAdes) (version 2) | ecosystem: Environmental > Terrestrial > Soil > Grasslands ... | reverse complement strand
CGCGCGGCTCCGGCAGCCCGGCCAGGACCTCGTAGACCCGCTGCCTCATCGGAACCTCGCGCCGCCGCCGAGAAGCGCTGGCCCCGGTGCACGCGAACTGATGCGAGGTCCGGTTTAGGATCGGGGTACGACGCCTCGACGCGATGTCACCTGCGCGTTCTGCGGGCTCGTGGCCTGCGCGCATCTGCTGACGCTCTGGGGAGGACGCGAGTTGTCCCGGGCGGCAGAGGTGGCGGCATGCCGGGTAACTGAGGTTGTGCGGACCTGGTCTTCCGAGGCTTCTTCTCGGGGCGTGACCTTAGTCGAACCCCGCCTAAGCGCCTCGCGAAGCAATCGCGAGGCGAGCCTGTGATATGCTGAAAAAGCCATGTTGCGGAAGCATTTCCGGATAGTTTAGCCGCCTCCGCGGCGTCGATCGCTTTGCCCAGGACTTTGCCCGAGACGCAACGATGGACGAGAATTCCAGGGAGGTTGCCGTCTGGCTTCACGATGACCGCGCGAGGCTCATAGTCGGCGCCGCGCCAGCTAATAATCCCAGTCGGTGGGCCATACAGGGAACTATGGTCGGGGAGGCCGGTGTAGGGCTCTGGCTCAGGACCAACACGATTCAAGAGTTCCGCCCGACTGCCGTTGGTACGAAGCAGGTCAACTGGCTGTTTGCCTCGACCGAACTCCTCATTAGGTGGGACGCAGTCATCACGATTCAAGTGTTTGAGAGTAGTGGCAAAGAGATAGGCTTCAAGCCTACGACGTCGTAAGCCAACGAGCATTCGCGCTTTCGCGCTTCTTTTTAACTCTCTTTTACTCTCCTACACTTGGCCCAGCACTTGACCCGCCGCGCCTTGCGTGACGTCCTCCGAGGGCCATACCTCAACCATCGCTCCGGTCGGAATGGCGGGACCATCTCGAGGCTCGCGGGCGCTATTGTCGGAGACGTGGATCGAGCAGGTCCCGGAGCCCGTCGCCAAGGAGGTTGGCGCCGAGCACGACGAGCGAGATGGCAATGCCGGGCACTGTCGCCAGCCACCAGGCGTTGGAGAGGTAGTCGCGCCCCTCGGCGAGCATCGCGCCCCACGAGGGCTGCGGCGGTTGCACGCCCAGGCCGAGGAAGGACAGGCCCGACTCGAGCAGGACCATCGTCGCGAACTGGCTCGAGCCGATGACGAGAATCGGCGCGAGCGTGTTGGGAAGGATGTGGAGGAGGATGACACGGAGGTCGCTGGCGCCCAGGGTGCGGGCCGCCTCCACGTAGTCGAGCTGGCGAATCGTGAGCACGCTCGCCCGCACCGTCCGCGCGTAGAGCACCCAGCCCGAGAGCGCCAGCACCGATACGAGCGCGGCCCGGCTGGTTCCCACCACCGCCACGATCGCGATCGCGAGCATGATGACGGGAAACGCGAGCTGCACGTCAGCCACACGCATGATGGCGTCGTCCACCCGGCCTCCGAGCACACCGGCGGCGAGCCCCACCGTGACGCCGACCGCCGCCGCCAGCACGACGGCACTCGTCGACAGAGTGAGCGAGACGCGGCCGCCGTACAGCAGCCGCGCGAGGATGTCGCGCCCGAGGTTGTCCGTCCCCAGCAGGTACGGCGAGGCCCCACCGAACACGCGTGGCGGCTGCAGGCGCTTGCCGAAGCTCGGCTTGATCGGATCGGCCGGCGCCAGCAGCGGCGCCCCGGCGCTGGCGAGGATCATGGCGCCGAGGATCAGGCCGCCGACGGCGGCCATCGGATAACGTCGGAGACGGCTCATCCGTAGCGTATGCGTGGGTCGAGCACCGTGTAGAGCAGATCGATGAGCAGGTTGATCACGACGAAGATCGTCGCCGAGATGATGAGGACGGTCTGCACGACCGGGAAGTCGCGGAAGAAGATCGCGTCGACGACGAGCTTGCCCATGCCCGGCCAGGCGAAGATCGACTCCGTGATGACCGCCCCTCCTAGGAGCGTGCCGATCTGCAGACCGAGCACGGTGAGCAGCGGGATCATCGCGTTCCGGAGCGCGTGCCGCCAGATCACCGCGCGCTCGCCCAGCCCTTTGGCCCGCCCCGTCCGGACGTATTCCTGTCCCAGGATCTCGAGCAGGCTCGAGCGGGTGAGGCGCGCCACCAGCGCCGTCGGGAACGCGGCCAGGGTGATGCTCGGCAGGACGAGGTACGACCAGCCCTGGAATCCCGAAGTCGGCAGCCAGCGCAGGGTCACGCCGAAGAGCAGGATCAGCATGATCCCCAGCCAGAAGTTCGGCAGCGACTGCCCGAGCACGGCGAGCACGGTACCGGCGTAGTCGTAGCCGGTGCCCCGGCGCACCGCGGCCAGCACGCCGAGCGACACGCCGACCAGCACCGTCAGCAGCATCGCGGCGAGCGCCAGCTGGATCGTCGCCGGCGCGCGCTCGACGACGACCTGCAGCGCCGGCGCGCGGTACTGAAACGACTGGCCGAAGTCGCCCCGCGCGACGGAGCGCAAGAAGATGCCGTACTGCACCCAGATCGGCTCGCGCAGTCCGAGCTCGCGGTTGAGCGCGTCGACCGCCGACTGGGGCGCGCCCTCGGGCAGGAGCATCTTGGCCGGATCGCCCGGGATGACGCGCAGGATCACGAACACCAGGAGGGAGACGCCGGCGAGCGTCAGCGCCGCCTGGCCGAGTCGCCGCAGCAGGTAGGATCGCACCGGCGCGCTACGCCGTCGGCGACGAGCTCAGGCGATGCCGACCTCGTGCAGGAGCACGTAGTAGTCGCGGCGCGCTTCGAAGTTGCTGAGCTTGTCGCTGATGGCGTAGATCGCCACGCTGTAGAACGGCCAGATCTCCGGCTCTTCGTCCCACAGGATCCGCTCGATCTCCGCGTACTTCTGCTGGCGCACCTTGGGATCGGGCACCCGACCCTCGGCGATGAGCTGCTCGACCCGCGGGTCGGAGAAGCGCGTGAGCTTCTCGGCGCCGGCCTTGGTGAACCACTGGCCGAAGTACCAGTCGGGGTCGTGCGGCATGTGGGCCCAGCCCGAGTAAAAGAGGTCGTAGTTCCCGGCCGTCCGCTGCTCGCGAGCGGTGGCGATTTCCAGGTTGCGGATGTTCACCTTGACCCCCACCTCGCCCAGCATCGCCGCCACCGCCTGGGCGATCTCCAGCTGCTTGGGATAGAGGTCCTTCATCAGGACGAAGTCGAGCGTCAGATTCGACTGCCCGGCCTCCTTGAGGAGCTGGCGCGCCTTCTGCGGGTCGTACGGCTTTTGACCGAGGTTCGTGTGTCCGATGAGCCCGGGCGGGATCGGGCTCACGACCGGCCGCGCGTAGCTCAGCAATAGGTCCTTGATGATGACGTCCCGGTTGATGGCCAGGGAGATGGCCTTGCGCACGCGCGGGTCCTTCACCGTCTCCCGGGCGAGCTGGAAATGCCAGCGCTGCGCCTCGAGCGCCGGCGTATCGAGCACCTTGACGCCGGGAGTCCCCTTGAGCGTCTGGACCATGTCGGGCCACACGCGGTCGATCACGTGGATCTCGCCGGCCCGCAGGGCGGCCGCGCGCGTCGAGAGCTCCGGGATGAAGCGGACGGTGACCTTCTCCACCCGCGGGACACCCGGCTTCCAGTACTTCGTGTTGGCCGCCAGCTCGACGCGATCGCCGTGGGTCCAGCTCACGAACCGGAACGGTCCTGTGCCCGCCGGCTTCTGAAAGAACGCTTCCTCGCCCGCGGCCGCGCTCGGCGGCAGCATGCCGAGCATCGTCAGGTGCGCGGGCAGCGAGCCGAAGGGCCGCTTCGTCGTCACCGTGACCGTGTAGTCGCCGTCCTTCTGGACGTCCTCGATGTCCTGATAGACGAACGACTTGATCAGCTTGCCGTTGTCCCGCACGCGCTTGAGCGTGAACACCACACTGTCGGCCGTGAATGGGCTGCCGTCGTGAAAGCTGACGCCCTTGCGCAGCGTGAATCGCCACGTGGTGTTGTTGAGTGGCCGCCAGCTCTCGGCGAGAGCCGGTACGAATTTGTCGTCGTTGGTGACGTCGAGCAACGGATCGTAGACGTGGCGAAGCACCGATGTCGCCGAGATCGAATAGTGGTTCGCGGGATCCAGCGTGAGCATCCGCTCGGATAGTCCGGCGATGATTTCCCCGCGCCGCCCTTGGGCCCGAGCCACCCCGGTCCTGACCATCGAACTGCTCAGCGCGGCGCCGCCAGCGAGAACGAATGTCCGGCGAGTCAGTGTCCGGCTCGGCATGTGCGGCATCGTCGCAACCACCGCAGCAGGTGTCAAGGACAGCGCGTCAGCGGCTGACGACGGGCGGCGTAACCCAGCCCCGCGCCGTCCGGAGCTCGGCGCGCCGCCGGGTCGTCGCGGCCTCGTCCACGGCGGAGCCGGACGGGTCGATCACGACACCGTAGTCGTCACGCGCCGCGGCCAGGCTGACCAGTTCGTTGGCCACGTCGCGCAGCACTCGAAGCGGATCGCGCTCGAGTGGATCGCCCCAGCCGCCGGGCCCCGGCTGGTCATGGATGAAGACGTCGCCGCGACGCATCGGCGTCATCGTGACCTTGGCCGTGAGCTCGCGCTCGCGACCATCGGTGATCAGACGGTTGCGCGACGGCTTGCCCGGCGCACCACCATACAGGCCATACGGACGAAACGTGTGGCGGTCAGCGCGTACCTGAAGCACAGCCTCGTCCTCCGTGAGCCGGTAGGCGCGGCGGATCGACATCCCGCCGCGGTGTCGGCCCGGCCCGCCCACGTCGGGGATCAGCTCGCAGCAGAGGATCTCGAGCGGCTGCTCGGTCTCGGTCACCTCCGCGGACGGCAGCGACATGTTCGCGAAGAGATTGGCGTTGCCGTCGAGTCCGTCGGCCCACGGTCGACCGCCCCACGCCGAGCAGATGAACTCCACGAAGATGAACGGCGTGCGATCGGCGTGATAGCCGCCGATGCTGACGCCGGTGTTGCCGCCCTCGGAGGCCGCGATCACACGGTCGGGCAGCATCTGGGCGAGGGCGCCGAAGACGGTGTCGACCATGCGGAAGCCGGTCAGTCCGCGCGCCGCGCAGGCCGCGGGCGCCACCGCGTTGGCGATCGTGCCGGGCGGCGCGATGACCTCGATGGCGCGGTAGAAGCCGGCGTTGCAGAGGATCTCGTGGGGCAGGACCGACTTGAGACAGGTGTAGGTGGCGGCGCGGGTGAACGACAGCGTGTTGTTGATGGCGCCCTTCACCTGGGGCGAGGTGCCCGTCCAGTCCGCCGTCATCTGGTCGCCGTGCTTCTTCAGAGCCACCGTGAGCGGGATCGGCGTGCCGAAGTCGATGCCGTCGTCGTCGATCCAGTCGGTGAAGCTCCACTCGCCGTCCGGTAGCTCGGCGATCGCCGCTCGCGTCAGTCGCGCGGTGTAATCGAGGATCTCCTCCATATAGGCCGCCACCTGCACGACCCCGTGCTTGGCGATCAGCCTCGTGAACGCTTCCTCGGCAATGTGGCAGGCGGAGAGCTGCGCGCGCATGTCGCCGAACACCCGCACCGGCATGCGGACGTTCTTCTCCAGCATGCGAAAGAACGTCTCGTTCGGCTCGCCGGCGTCGTACATCTTGACGGGCGGGATTCGAAGCCCTTCCTGGAAGATCTCGGTGGAGTCCGACGCGTTCGAGCCGGCCACCCGGCCGCCCATGTCGGTCTGGTGGCAGATGGTCGCCGCGAAAGCCACCCGTCGGCCTTCGTGGAAGATCGGCTTGAGGATGAACACGTCGGGAAGATGCATTCCGCCTTCGAAGGGATCGTTCAGCGCGTAGACGTCGCCCGGCCGCATCCGGTCGCCGTAGCGCCGGATCGTGGCGGCGAGCGCATCGGGGAACGAGGACAGGTGGCCGGGCAAGGTCAGTCCCTGCGCCACCGTCCTGCCCTGCGCGTCGCAGAAGGCCGTCGAGTAGTCCATGTTGTCCTTGAGCACGCCGGAGTACGCGGTCCTCAAGATAGTGAGGGCCATCTCGTCGGCGATGGACAGCAGCGTGTTCTTGAACAGCTCGAAGCCGATCGGATCGGAGAGCCGGGTCGCCACCGTTCAGAGCTCCATCACGATGTTGCCCGAGACGTCGAGCCCCGCTCTCGCGCCCGGCGGCACCACGCATGTCGCGTCGTACTCCTCGACGATCGCCGGACCCTCGCGCGGCGTCGCGAGATCGCCACGCGCCAGGATCGGCGTCACGATCCAGCCGTCGCGCGGACCGAAGTAGACCCGGCGCGAGCCTGCCACCGTGCCCGCGCCCCGCCCGATCTGCACGCGCTCGGGAATGCGCGGCCGGTCGCTCAGTCCCTGACCGACGACGCGAAGGCTCACGATCTCGACTGGCTCGTCGGCGCCCGCCCGGTGTCCGTACGTGCGCTCGTGCTCGCGTGCGAACCCTTCCTCGATCGTCAGGCTCGCTGTCGCGGGCACGGTCAGCTCGAACGACTGCCCCTGGTAGCGGCAGTCCGCCGAGCGCGCGATGCGAACGGCCGCACCGGTAAATCCTTCGGCGGCGAGCTGACCGCGCGCCTCATCCTCCAGGCGTCCGAAGGCCTGGGCCAGCTCGGCGGGATCCAGGCCACGCGCGGGACGTCGCCACGTGCGGACGTAGTGATGCTCGACCTCGGAGTAGAGCAGACCGAAGGCCGAGAAGAGCCCGGGGGCGGGCGGGACGACGACACGCGTCATCTCCAGCGCCCGGGCCATGCCGGCGGCGAAGACCGGCCCGTTGCCGCCGAACGCGAACAGCGCGTACTCGCGCGGGTCACGACCTCGCTCGCTCGAGACCGCACGGATCGCGCGCATCATGTTCGACGCCGCGATCAAGTGGGCGCCGTACGCCGCCTCGGCGAGCGGCAAGCCGAGCGGCGCCGCGATCCGCTCCTGGAAGATCTCGTGGGAGCGAGCCGCGTTGAGCTTCACGGCGCCGCCCGCCAGCGCCGTCGGGTTCAGGTAGCCGAGCACGATGTTGGCGTCCGTGACAGTCGGCTCGGTGCCGCCGAGGTCGTAGCAGAGCGGCCCGGGGGACGCGCCGGCGCTGCGCGGGCCGACTTGCAGCGCGCCGCCGGCATCGCGCCAGACGATCGAGCCGCCGCCGGCGCCGACCTCGGCGAGGTCGATGGCGGGGACACGCAGGAGATAGCCGCTTCCGGTGAGCAGTCGCGAGCCGTGCATGATGCCACCGCCGACCTGGTACTCGGTCGCCCGGCTCACCGCGCCGTCCTCGACGATCGAGGCCTTGGCGGTGGTGCCGCCCATGTCGAAGGTGATCAGCTTGTCGAACCCGATCCGCCGCGCCAGCGCCTGGGCTCCGACCACGCCCGCGGCCGGCCCCGACTCGATGATGTGCATCGGCATCGTGGCCGCCGCCGCATCGGTCATCAGCCCGCCGTTGGACTGCATGATCAGGAGCGGCCCGCGCACGGCGATCCCATCGAGACCGCTCCGCAGCGTGGTCAGGTAGCGGCGGACGATCGGCAGCACGTACGTGTTGATCACCGTGGTCGAGGTGCGCTCGTATTCCTTGATCTCCGGTAGCACCTCGCTGCTGATGCACAAGGGCAGGCCCGGAGCGCGCCGCTCGACGATCGACTTGATGCGCTGCTCGTGGACGGGGTTGGCCCACGCGTTGAGTAGGCACACGGAAACCGCCTCGATGTCCTGCGCAAGCAGGCGATCGAGCGCGCGTTCGACGTCGGCCTCGTCGAGCGGCTGCTGTACCGCGCCGCGAGCGTCGATACGCTCGCTCACTTCGATCCGAAGACGGCGCTCGACCAGAGTGGGTGGCTTCTCCCAGGTGAGATCGTAGAGGCGCGGCATGCGCAGACGCCGGATCTCGAGGACGTCGCGGAAGCCCTTGGTGGTAATGAGCCCCGTCCGGGCGCCGCGCAGCTCGAGCAGCGCGTTGGAGGCGACGGTGGTGCCGTGCAGCACCTCGACCACGTCGCGACCGCTGAGACCTGTCTCGTCGAAGACCTCGCGGAGCCCGTCGACGATGGCGCGGGCGTAGTCCTCCACGCTGGAAGACACCTTCTTGATGTGCAGGCGTCCGTCGGCGTCGAGGAAGACGATGTCGGTGAAGGTGCCGCCGATATCGACCGCGACGCGGAAGCGGCTCACGCGGTCCGTTCCATCTCGAGGACCGCGGCGAACGTCTCCACGAGGCCCTCGAGCTCGGCGTCACCCATCGGCGTAGAGAGACACCCCAGCCCGGTTGTCGACATGAGCGCGCCGTGCTCCATGAGTCGGCGCACCAGCCGAACGAGGCGCTCGGCCTCGGCGGACGTGGCCCGCGTGCTCCGAAAATCGCTTAGCTCGCGGTCCACCGGGTGAAGGCGGAACAGCGAGCCCAGCCCGGTGACGCGCCCCGGAACCCCGGCCTGCTTGAAGCAGTCGTCGAGGCTCGCGCGGAGCTTGGCGCCGAGCTCGGCGAGCCGGGCGTAGGCGTCGGGTGTCAGCAGCCGCATCGCGGCGAGGCCGGCGGCCATCGTCACCGGATTGGCGTTGAACGTCCCGCCGTGCGGCGCGGGCGGTGGCCCGCCCCGCGTGGGATCGAACACCGCCATGACGTCGGCTCGTCCTGCCACGGCGCCCACCGGGAAGCCGCCGCCGATGATCTTGCCGAGCGTGGTCATGTCCGGCGTCACGCCCAAGGCACCCTGGGCACCCTGGTACCCGACCCGGAACGAGATGACCTCGTCGAAGATCAGTACGATGCCGTGCGTTCGCGTCACATCGCGGAGGGCCTGCAAGAATTCGGTTCGAGCGGGCACGAGGCCGACGCGATTGGGGACCGGATCCACGAGTACCGCCGCCAGGTGCCCGGCCTCGCGTTCGATGCGCGCGACGGCGTGCTCCGCGTGATTGAACGGCAGCACGACGACGTCCTCGAGCACCGCCGGCGGCGTCCCTCTCGAGTACGCGGTGCTGGCCGGCGCCGCCAGACTCCCCCACGTCTCCGGTGTCGATGCCAGGCTCACCTCGGCGTAGTCGTATGAGCCGTGGTACGCGCCCTCGAACTTCGCGATCTTCGGGCGGCCCGTGAAGGCGCGAGCGCCCTTGACCGCGATCATCACGGCCTCGCTGCCCGAGTTGGTGAACCGCACCCGCTCGGCCGAGGGCAGCCGCTCGCACAGGAGCGCCGCCAGATCGATCTCCTCGGGCGTCGGCATCGGGAACGACGCGCCCTGCGCGAGCCGGCGGGTCGCCGCCTCGACGATCGTCGGATGGGCGTGGCCATGAATCAGTGCCGTGTAGTTGTTCAAGCAGTCCAGGCGGCGGTCGCCCTCGACGTCGGTGATCCAGCAGCCGTCCCCGGCTAAGGCGTACGGCGGGTACGGCGCCATGTAGACGGTCGTGCGCGAGTTACCGCCGGGCAGTACGCCCTGGGCGCGCGCGAACAGCGCCGCCGATCTGGAGCCCGGCTCGGCCCACCGTGCGGTCCGCGCGAGTGCGCGGGGTGTCCTCACCTTCGAGATCGTCGCCATCGCCACGCCTCCCTCATCTATATGGCGGCCGCTGCCACGGGTGCCACGATGATACTCTCGTCTCGGCGGCGGCTTGGACTTGGCACGCCGGTCCCCATGAGCGTCATGATCTTGCGGTGCGCAGCGACGCTTCCTGCGAAGTAGAATCTTGACCGTGACCGACGCCGATTACATGGACCAGGCGCTTCACGAGGCAGAGGACGCGCTCGCCCGGGGCGACTGGCCCGTGGGCTCGGTCCTCGTGCGCGACGGCGTCGTGCTGGCAACAGGCCAGAACCGACAGAACACCGAGAGCGACGTGACCTGGCATGCAGAGTTCGAGGCCCTGCGCCGCGCGACGCGCGAGCACGGCGCCGCCATGCTGGCCGGAGCTACCGTGTATTCGACCATGGAGCCGTGTCCGATGTGCGCGGGCGCCATGAAGCTCGCGGGCATTGCGCGCCTGGTCCTCGGCGCCCGGCACGCCACCCTCCGCCGCACCGACCTCGGCACGTATTCGATCGAGACGTTCTGCCGGATGGCCGGCTACGATCTCGCCCTCACCACCGGCGTGCGCGAGCGCGAGTGCACGGAGCTCCGCCGCCGCTGGGGCAAAGATTCCGTTCGCGCCTCCTAGCGCCATGAGCGAGACCGCGCTCGGCACCGTCGTCGGCAACCTCGCGTGCGCCGCTCCGCATTGCGCGGCGGACGTTAAGACCGGAGGCGGTTCGGGCTCGGCTTGGCTCCGTTCTCGCTCCGATCGTCACGTTCGCCGGTAGATCACGCGCCCGTCTCGCATCGTCATCCGCACTTTGGCGAAGGCGCGCACGTCCAGGGTCGGATCGCCGTCGAGCACGACGACGTCGGCGGTCATGCCCGGGCCGATTCGTCCCGTTCCGCGGCGCCCGAAGCGGGCCGCGGGCGCCGTGGTGAGCATCGCGAGGATCTGCATCGCTCCGAGCCCGGCGCGCCGCAGGAAGATGAACTCGTCCGTCGGGTCGTAGTCGGTCATGTAGCCGACGTCGGTCCCGAACAGGAGCTCTCCGCCCAGGTCCGCGACGGCGCTCGTCTGCGCCATGGCGATGCCGAGGACGCGCTCGATGAGGTCGTTTGGCAGTCCGGCCTTCCTGAGCTCGTAGGGCCAGAGCTTGAGGGTGGGGATCAGCGCCATGCCGCGCTCCCTCATCATCGGGGGCAGTGCCCGATCCCACGGACTGCCGTCGAGCGAGGTCGGAAAGGTGTGCGCGAGCACGTCGACGCCGCCCTCGATCGCGACCCTCGCCCCCGGACTATTCGACGGATGCGCGAACACGAGCTTGCCGCGGCGGTGACCAGCCTCGACGGCCGCCCGCGCGATCTCGAGCGGCATCACGACGATCGAGCGCGGCGCGGCAAAGGAGCCGGTGAAGAGCTTGACGATGTCCGCGCCGCCCGCGAGCTCGGCCTCGACGCGGGCAACATCCTCAGGGCGGGCGAGCTCGGGGAGTCTGGCCGGAAGAATGTAATAGGGGCTGCCTCCGGCCGGCGCGAAGCCTGCGCCCGCGGTGAGAATCGAGGGCCCGGGAATCTCGCCGCTATCGATGCGGCGTCGAAGCGCGAGTGTGTTGGCGAGCAGGGAGCCGGTGTCGACGACGTGGACGACACCGTAGGAGGTCACCATCGCGCGGAGCGCGCCGACGAGAGCCTCGGCGCCCGCGGTCTCCGCCCCGCGAAACTGCGAGCCCGTGAAATGGACGTGGCTGTTCCAGAACCCGGAGGTGAGCGTTCCGCCCGTGCAGTCGACGACCGTGGCGCCCTCTGGAGCGCGGAGGGTCGCGCGGGAACCGACGGCGGTGATGGTCGTTCCTTCGATGAGGACCACGCCATCGGGAATCGCCGCGGCCTGCGGTGAGGGCAGCACGCGGCCCCCAACCAGTGCGGTCACGCGCGGCGTCGACGGCGGCGACGGAGCCGTCGAGCAGGCGACCAACACTGCGACCAAAGCCAGCACGAGCGCTCCGGTCTTCATCGATGGTGGCGGCTAGGCCTTCAATCGCGGCATGAGCCGCACCGCGTTGTCGCGATCGATCGCCTGCAAATCGGTCGCGCTGAAGCCGTAGTCGGTCAGCCCCTTCACGTGATCGATGGCCGTGCGGTACGGGAAATCGGTCCCGAAGACGATCTGTGAGACCGGGATCAGCTTCGTCAGCGACGCGAGCGCGTACGGATGCGCGGCCTGCGCGGTGTCGTAGTAGAAGCGCTTGAGCTCGGCCTCGACCCCGTTCGGCACGCGGGCCGCCAGGTTCTTGTTGATCAGCGGCAAGCGCACGAAGCGCTCGGTCAGGAACGGCAAGGTCCCGCCGCCGTGAGAGAAGATCATCCGCACGTCCCGGAACCGCGTGGCGGCGCCGCTGAAGACCAGGCTGGCGATGGTGCGCGTGGTGTCGGTTCCCCACTCGATGATCGATTCCGGCACGTCGGGAATGAGATTGCCGCAGCAATTGGCGGTGGTCGGATGCGTGTACACGACCGCTCGCCGGCGATTCAATTCCTCCATCACGGGCGTGAACGTGGGGTCGCCCAGCCACTTGTCGCCGTAGCTCGTGAGCAGCGCGACGCCGTCGGCCTTAAGCGTGTCGAGCGCGTAGCCGATCTCGTTCAGCGTGCCCTCGACGTACGGCATGGGCATCACGGCGAACATGCCGAAGCGGCCTTTCCCATCGGCGATCAGCTTGGCCGAATAGTCGTTGCATTCCCGGGCCAGCTTCCGCGCGCTCGCGTCGTCTAGAAAGCGCAGGGCGGGCGTCGTGATCGACGTGATGGACGTCGCCACGCCGGCCTTGTCCATGTCGGCGATCGACTTCTCCGGGGTCCAATCACGCACCGGGCCCGGGACGTTCTTGGCCGTGATGGCGGCGACGTACGGCGGCGGCGTGTGGTGATGATGGACGTCGATCCGGTGGGGCTTGGTTGTCGCCATCTGCGCCTCCGCTGGGTGTCGGGAAACGAGCCCGCTCGCGCCGAAGGCGGCGCATCCGGCCAGGAACTCACGTCGCGCGACGCTGTCGGCTCGGTCTACCACAAGTCCCTCGTCTCGCCCTGGACGGTTGGTCGCGTTCGGGCTAGCGCGTCCTGCGATATTCGTAGTCTTCGCGCTCGCCGTTCCCGACACGGAGCTCCGGGAGCAGGGGCGGCCGCGTACTGTTGAGCTTCGCGTGAGCGTCCAGAGCCGCCTGGTCGGCCCAGCGCTCGAGCAGGGTCAAGCGATCCGGGTTCACGGCGCTCTGAAAGATCTCGAACTGCTCGCAGCCCGGCTCTTTCATCACCTGGGCGCAGCGGCCCTTGTAGGCTTCCGCGAGCTGCGACCCTTTGCCGGGCACGGCGGTGATCGTCACGACGAGTCGGATCGCCATCTCTCGGTCTCCTTGGGAGCGGCGCACTCGGCCGCCACCCATGATTCGATTCGAGACTGTGCGCGGTGGCCTAGCGGGCTGTCAAGGCTTCCGCGACAGCGAGACAGTCGCGCCGAGCCGAACCGACCGCTCGGCGGCCTCGACGACCTCGAGGGCGCGAACGCCGGCCGAGGCGGGAACCGGATTGGACGTGCGGCCGGCGCACGCGTCGATGAACGCCTGGAGCTCGAGCCGTAGTGGCTCGTCGCCCCGCGTCGGTAGCTCTTCCTTCCCGGTCTCGACGGCCTCCCACGCGCCGGCGTGCTTTCTGTGCTCACCCAGAAACAGCGTGACGACCGAGACCGCGTAGTCGGCGACGAGGGTCCCTCGCTCCCCGACGATCACACAGTCCCGCCAGGTTCCCGGGACGAAGTAGTTGGCCTCCACGATCGCGGGCACGTCGCCGTAGTGGATGACCGTCACCGACAGATCGTCGAGACCACGGCCCAGGAAATCGCGCTGCAGCCCGCCCACCTCGGTCGCCTCGCGGCCGAACAGATGCGCGAAGAGATCGAAATAGTGGATCGCGTCCGTCTGCGTGACGCCCACGTCGACGCGTGGCCGCTTGAATCCAGAGAATCGCCCGGTGGCGTAGCGCACCCGACCGATCCGGCCGGCGCCGAGGGCCTCGCGCAATGTCGCCGTCACCGGGTGAAAGCGAAAGATGTGGCCGACCTGCACGATCCGACCAGCCGCCTCGGCGGCCGCTTCGAGCTCCCGCCCCTCGGCGGCCGTCCGCGCGAGCGGCTTCTCGACGAAGCAATGCCGGCCGGCCGCCAGACACGCGCGCGCGACCGGGTAGTGGCTGTCCGCCGACGTGACGATGTCCACGGCGTCGACCTCGTCGAGCGCCACACGGAAGTCGGCGACGGCGCGCTTGGGGTCGACCCCGTGGCGGACCGCCCACGCCAGGCGCGCCGCCGACACGTCGGCGGCCCAGAGCGTGACGCCGAGCTCACCGAGCACGCGCAGGTGCTTTTCGCCCCAGCGGCCGAGGCCGACCAGCAAGATGTTCAGGCGCGGGACTCAGTCGCGGATGAGGTCACCGCCCACGTCCTCGACGACTTCGTAACGGAGGAGGCGGGCGTTCATCCAGCGGATGACCAGGAGGTCGGCCAAGGCCACCAAGGCTCGATTCATGACGCCGTACTTCGACCGGCCGAACCGCCGCGGGCGGTGGCCGACCGGCACCTCGATCACGCGATATCCGCGCATCTTCAGCAGCGTCGGAATGAACCGGTGGAAGCCGCGGTAGAGCACCAGCCCGCGCAAGCACTCCCGCCGAAAGGCGCGGAAGGTGCAGCCGCTGTCCTGGATCGTCTCGTCGGACACCCAGTTGCGGATGCGGTTCGCCACGCGCGACGACACGCGGCGCACCACGTTGTCGCCGGCGGCGCGATCAACCCGCCAGCCCGTCACCGCGTCCCAGTGGTCGAGGTGCGCGAGCAGCATCGGGATGTCGGCCGGATCGTTCTGCAGGTCGGCATCCATGACCACCACCCGCCGGCCCCGCGCCGCCTTGAACCCGGCGTCGGTCGCCGCCGTCTCACCGCCGTTCACCTTGAGTCGCACCAGACGCACCCGCCGGTCGGCCTCCCGAAACGCGCGAACGATCTCCGCGCTCCGGTCGCGGCTTCCGTCGTCGACGAACACAACCTCGAAGGTGAGCCCGAGGCGCTCGAGCACCTCGCGCAGCTCGGACCAGAGTGGGGGGAGGCTGGCTTCCTCGTTGTAGACGGGGATGACGACCGAGAGGTCAGTCACCCGGCTCCCCCGACGAGACGCGCCGGGCGGTGCCCTGCCACTCGGCGACGAGCGTCTGCGGGAGATTGAGCCGGTCCAGCACCCGGGCGATCGTGTGATTCACGATGTCATCCAGGTCTTTGGGACGGTTGTAAAAGGCAGGCATCGGCGGCAGCAGCACCGCGCCCATCTCGGCGAGCGCGACCATGCACTTGAGATGTCCGAGGTGCAACGGCGTCTCGCGCAGCATGATGATGAGCGGCCGGCCTTCCTTCAAG
>Ga0209055_1001578_pt1 | contig 14910 bp, 21 predicted proteins | sample GraSoiAngelo_110_FD_185875 | JGI IMG/M metagenome (GOLD analysis project Ga0209055, IMG submission 185875) | Grasslands soil microbial communities from the Angelo Coastal Reserve, California, USA - 14_0903_12_30cm (SPAdes) (version 2) | ecosystem: Environmental > Terrestrial > Soil > Grasslands ... | reverse complement strand
GCACAGCTCGCCGATACTTAGGCGTCCACACGCAATGGTACTTGCTTGAATAGACCACGTTGTGGTTTGATTTGTACCCTTCCAGGGCCATACTGATGCTTATACCTAATGAAGCAATCTAAGACAAGGCAAAATCACGCCTTATATCCCCAGCCCTAAAGGGCGGGGCTTTACGGCGCTTCTCGGTAAAGTCACGACGCACGGTCCGAAGCTGTGGTTGACAGGCCGACGGGCGTTAAGCCACTGCGGGAAACAGACGCTCCCAAAATAGCGGCCTCCTCAAGGTTGCACCCGAATAACGGGCGCGGGTATGCAGCGAGGGCGCCATCGGATTTACCGTGTCTTCGGCATACCATGGTGCGCACTACCGGATGACATGGATCCGAATGCCCAGTTTCAGGTTTCTCCATGATTCGTCGGCGGTGTACACCGGGGCTTTCAACGCGAGTCCCAGGGCCAAACAAGCCCGGTCTCCCAATGACAAAGCGAGCGCACGGGTCTGGGCAACGAGGCTTCCAGCGGTCCTAGCCTGTTCGGCAGTGAAGGCAGTAGGCTCCCGAATGGGGCTGAGAGCGGCTTCCACGCATCGCGAGGGCTGAGACCATATTTCATGGCGCAGGTGAAAGAACATAGTCTGTGCGTATGTACGTCCACGCGTTGGCATCAGGCACTCATGAAACGTAAACGAATTTTCGTATCATAATCCCAAAATACTCCTGTCCCGCACTCAGGTCTTCCGGCCAGATACGTCCGCAACCCGCATGTTCGGCTGCAGCCACAATCATAAGATCATAGAAATGTAGGCCATAGTTGGCGCGAACCTCCACTGCCCGCCGAACGGTTTCGGCGTCGATCGAGATAAGTTTGATGGGGCTGAGTGCATCGAGCAAAACCATCAGGTCAGAGTGCTTAGCCGGAGGGGAGATTTCGTGAAGCAGGGTCGCCGCGAGCTCGGCGAGCACCTGGGGAGAGACATTACAATTTCGCCCGCGACCGCCTTCCGCAGCAACTCCTGCGCGATGCGTTGCTTTTCCGGGTCGCTGACATCATATGCATATACGAGGACATTGGTATCAAGGAAGTCAGGACCGGGCATAGAGATCTTCCCGTTTCCAGGTTCGCTTTCCTATCCGGAACTGAACTTGCCCGAAACTGCGCTCGAGCGCCTCGCGCTCCCGCCGCATACGCCCGGAGAATCGGTTCTGGGGCACGAGATCTTCGAGAAAATCGCGGACTAATGCCGTCAGCGTGGTGTCTCGTTCCACGGCAATCTTTCGCGCCTCCTTGACGACCTTCTGGTCTAAACCGAAGTTCCAGAAAAAATCAGCCCAAATTCTGAAACTAAATTTTGAACTATCCCTCAGCGAATCAGCGGAATACTGTCTGAACTTATCTGGAACTTCGGTCTAAAGATAACGTGAGATTCATATACCCATAATGAGTGGTTACCTTAATCCGTGCAACTCAGACTTAAGGAGTAAACTGTTATTTTGTAATTAGTTACAGGCAAGAAAGCAAATCGAGGCAGGGTCGAAATCTCGCTCCACTTTCACGGATCCGGCGAGCCATACGCCTGGCTGGCTTAGCCGGGCTCGCGAGTCAAGACCGGTTATTCCTTCCTCATTAGGGGATCTGCTTGAGTGATGCTGCCTTTAGCCAGTTCCGTCTCGATCTTAAACTTCTGCTTGGGTAGGAGGGTGATCTCCGTCTCGAAGGTTTGGTATCCAGGCAAGGCGATCTTGATGCGATGCTTTCCAGGGCTCACCAGCATGGCTCGCCCAACTCCGGTAAACTCGTGGACGTTGCCGACAAAACCACCGTCGAGAAAGACTGCGGCCCGGTCAGGTGTAACCTGGAGCTTGACTTCAGATGTTACGTTGGGAAATTGAACGCGAAGGTCTCGCTCCATTTTCACGGTGAGCGTGAGTCTCTTATTTGGCTCTACAACTACATTGCGAATGAAGTCCATATAGCCAGACTGTCGCACAGCGATCACATGTTCTCCCGGCAGTAAGAGCATCTTTTTGTCGTCCTTGAGTTCACCCAGGTAGCCGACGTATTGGCCGTCAATCCACACGCCGGACGTCTTCTCTACTTTGCTGGGACCGACAAAACGAACCTCTCCCAACACTCCGTTCTGCGCGTGGGAGGCGTCGCCGAGAAAAAGAACGATCCAGAGCGCCACAAGCAGTGTCTTGAATTTATTAGGCACAGCCATCGCCTTTCAATTGAGCAATTCTCGATGCTACTCCACACCATATAAGAGCTAGACGCCAGGGCAAAACGACACCCTGCGAGAGTTTGATTTGTGGAGGGTCGATGAGGCTAGCCTATCATAACTATTACCCCGACAAGTTGAGAAATACGAGGAAGGAGTGGCATGAAGCGCCGAATCCAGGGATTGAGTGAGGTGACCCTGAGGCGTACCCGCGGGTCGAGCGTCTAACCTGCTCAAAAGCTTTCCCAAGCCCGTGTTCTCGAATACACTTGAAGAGCCGCTCGCCGCGCGGATGCTCAGTTCTTGCTAGGTTTTTTCGGGGTCAGGTCGCAGGCCTGCTTCACCCGGGCAAGATCCAGGCCCGCTGGGGAAAATTCCGCGATTTCGGGGCCGTTTCGGCCGCGGATTTCCACCTTGAAGATGTGAGCACCGATCAGTCCGCGAATCGTGCCTTTATCCATCGAGAGAAACTGGCCGTGAACCCAATCCCAGCCGTGATAGCCATGCGCATCGTCGACACGGACCATGACCTGCATCTGCGGCTGTCCCCAAAAGCCGGGACGATTAGGCGGCCCCAGACGCATACCGGGATCGAATGCGGCGTTGGTGTACTTTCTGTCCGTGCAGGTGAATTCGATTCGCGGCTTATAGTCCAGGTCCTCGCTCAGGTAGTTATCCGACCGAAGCTCAAAGCGAGCTTTCTTGGCACCGGTCATCTTATCTTCGGAGTGAAACTCCATCCACTTTCCGCCAGCCCTGATGCCGTCACTCTCGCCCTGGTAGGGACTCATCACGCCAGTCTGGGCGCCGGCCAATAGGCCTACCTCGCAAACCAGTAGCAAGGTCGAAAACCGGGCTAGAGGCGCGGAACGCAAACGGTTTAGTCTATGGAACTGTGAAGCTTTCAAGCTTCCTCCAATATCCATCACTGCACGTATTGAACCGGGCACGCGAATAGGAGTTGCACGACGTGTTCCGTATCGGAGGTTCATGTGGACCTGAGGCGAGCTGGCCTAAGACGGTGAATACCGGGGCCTACATCAGGTTGAGCAAAGGAAGGCTGGATGTTAAGCGCAGCTTACTGGCCGAAAACCACCACCCTGGTGGAATTGGGCCACCAGATTGCCTCTGAGCCACAACCCTCTGTGCAGGCTGACACATTAAGAACGTTGCAGTTAGTAGATGGGTGATGACAGGCCGACTGTTGGCAGTCGGTTTGCACGTTTCCAGCGGGTTTTTTGTCCGCAGCGAGGCCGGGACTGGACAGGCGGCAACACCTTGAATCTAAGTCCCTGCTGCGGGCCGGCAGGAAAACGCCGGTGGAAGACGCTCTCGGAGAAAAGCGGAAACGCGGCTTGACGCAACTTATATTGCGCGCCACCCCTTGCTTAGCACGGGAATCCGACCAAGACGACGCGCGGCCCCCGCGCTATGCTTCCTCGATCGAGATTGCACTGCCACACGGGAAGGGGGTTCAGAGATTATGAGGAGATTGGGTGCTGTTGTTAAAACCCTCATCACAATCGGTGCTTTCACGAATCTTGCTCTCGCACCTAATTCGGCCTTCGCTCAGCGCGGCGGTGGTTTTCATCTTGGAAGTGGTGGTGGATTCCATGGTGGTGGGTTTCATGGCGGGAGGGGTGGAGGATTCGCCGGAGGCGGCTTCCGCGGCAGAAGCGCTTCTCATGGCGGGGGTGGAGGATTCCCCGATAGTGGCGGCTTCCATAGCGGCGGCTTCCGCGGTGGGCCAAGGGCAGGCTCCTACGGAATGGGCAATCGCTCCTACGGTGGGTTCGGTGCGCCGCGGAGCATGCCCGCGCGCAACGGCAGCTTTGGAGGCAACCGAACCTTCGGCGCGTTCGGAAATGGGTCGTCGTTCGGGGATCATTCGGCGAATTTTCATTCCGCTATGAGGGACGGCCAGTGGCATTCGTTCGGAACCTCCAGCAGCGCCGCGCGTTTCAACGGCGGACGCAATTCGGGCGGCTGGACGAACCGAAGCCACCCTGGCGGTAACGCCGGAACACGCGACGGAGCGTGGCACTCTTTTGGACCGTCAAGAGTCGCTTCGCCAGGAAGCGGGTCGCGTTTCGCAGCCGCGGCGGGCACAAGGCGAACTTCACGATCCGAACCGATGCGGGCAGGGACTGGCTTCGTCGGCGCGCGCTCTGGCAGTTCCTTCATCGGCAATTCGCTTCACGTTGGATCGCGTTTCGGCCATTCCACGTCCGGATCTCTCTTTGGGAACCCGCGATTCGGATCGACCACATCCTTATCAGGTAGCTCGCGCCTCGGCTTCTTTGGCGGCTCGGCCTCAAGATTTCTCGGCGGCCTGGGGTGGCATGGCAACGCCTTCGGGCCCTTCCGCACAGGCTATCGGTGGGGTGGTTATGGTTGGAGAGGCTCTTGGCCAGGCTTCGGTCGGGGCCTAGGATGGCATCCTGGCTGGGGTTGGGGAGGTTGGGGCTTCGGATGGCCATTCTGGGGTGCCTACTGGTGGGCACCAGGCTGGACATTCGGTTGGAACCCTTGGTGGTACGACCCGTTTTGGTATTCTCCATGGCCGACGTACAGCTACTATCCGGGTTATTACCTGTACGATGATCCGCCATCGTACTATCCGGATTCCTCGTATGTCTACGACTCGCCCGGAAGCTACCTGACTAGGCCGCTCTCGAACTATGAGTATCATCAAACAATCGAAATGGCGGTGAAGTTGAAGGCAGCGGGCGTGCAGCATGAGACTATCGTACCGCCCGGCATGAATCACAGTTTCGCAGGGAAAACGCCTGACCAAACTCGCGCAGCCAATTTGAAAGCGTTGGACGCCACATTTAGTTTCATCGACTAGTTTCATCGACAAACATTGATGAAAGCTCAGTGGAGCCGGGCGGTATGTCGCTAAATGCGTTCGGTTGGGAGACTCTTTGGAACTACGCGCCGACCGCAGATGCCCGCTCGACTGACTGCTTCGCCGGCGCCAGCACGATCAGGGTTACACCGATGGCAACCAGCACAGCCGATCCCCAGAGAGCTCCGCGTTCCTCCGCCTTCTGGAATGCCATCACCGCCATAACAGCGGCGTGACTGAAACTTGACCATGCGGTGAAGGCGATCAGGCTGCGATGTGCCGACGGGCTGCGCACTGCTATCAGCAGGAAAATACCGAGCGCGACATAGAGGCTAAGCATCATATCATCGGTATACATCGACTGATTCGCGTGCCATAAAGAATCCGTAACCGGATAAAGGCCAGCCGAAAAAAGCAATCCCACCAATCCCAATACAACCTTCAGCGCCCGTTCTCGACGCATAGCGGCCTCCTGCTAGATCGCTAGATCACCTGATGTGGAAAAGACACGTACATCCCGACTATTGCAAAGATGCTGAAAGACACCATTAGGGAGGCATCTTAGGGCAGGCCTCAAGCCAAGGTCAATCGCCACTTTATCGCGCAGAAACGGCTATCGCAGCTTTGCGTACTCGGCTTTCGCTTGTTTCAGAATGGGGTTGTCGGGATTCAACTAACGGAAGCGGGGCAACTAAGAGGATTTGGCACGCCCGGTGCACTTGAACCAAAGGTGAACCATCTCGGATTAGGAAGTTGAAAGCTGCATGAAGTCGTTCGCACCGATGAGCCGGAGCACGATTCGCACAGGAATGGGAAACCGTCGCCGACTGGGGTCGTGCACGATCGTCGGTGCAGAAAGCCGATACCGCACGCCGCGAGTCTCAAGCTGGCATCCGCCAGCCTCAAGCACATTCTTGACCCACTCGCTCTCTCGTCCGTATGTGAGCGCGATGAGGAATCTGTTCGGCGCTCGAAACACATTCACGGGCGTCCGATAGGTTCGCCCCGACCTCCGACCTATATGAGTGATGATGCCAAAGCCGGGCAGCCGAGCGGCGAATCGGCTCGTGATTCGGTTCGTAATAGCGATATTGAAGGCTGCTACCCAGCGTTTGCGGAACCGGATCAGGAGGATCGGAGCGAGCAGGATTGCCAGAAGCGAGCTGACCCAGGCGATTACCATGGCAAATTGCCTTCATTTCACCCTATAGTTGCTAGCACCTCACTGGTCACCAGCTCCAACATTCTCCTGTCAGCATCGCGACGTACCTAAGTGCGGCTTACGCTCTTGACCATTGCCGCTTTTGAACCCTCGGCAAATCTCTTTTGCAGAAACCGTGACAGTGGATACCCCAGTCTGGCCAGCATCTGCCGAGGACGAGAGAAAGCAAGAATGTCGTACCAGACCTTATCATCGTCTCGATTCCATTCGACCGTGAATCGCTCCTCTCCACGTTCGGCATGCTCCGCCAAGGTGCCGTAGGCAAAGCCAAACCGCTTTATTGGATCTGCTTCATCGATGACATAGACGATACGACAGGCGTTCAGCGAATGGAATCCGAAGTGACGTACCAAAACCGCAACCTCGGTTCCGACCCGTATCGGCACAGTCGGCCAGCAAAGGCGTATCCATGGTATGTTGAACATTTGCCATGCGCGGATTGCCTCGACAGCCCGGTTCCATGCCAGTGTGCCGGTGCCAAGCTGAACACGATGGTGGTCTACGTTGTAGCCCGTTGGCACCAGGGTAGCCGACGCTCCGACATCCGGGTACGAGAATCCTGAGTCAATCTGCTTGGAAATGAAACGTCGAATCCCATCGTCCGAGGGTGCTGTCAGGCTGAACACGTGAGCCCCTTTCCCGTCAACGATTCGGCCGCAGCCAAACGTGCCAGACGAATAGCCCCACGTAGCTTGCGGCAAGCACCAAGAACAGAAGAGTCAGGAGTGCGTGTCCCACAATAAATGCCGTTCCCTTGGGCCAGTCCGCGTGCGAAAAGTAGAACGCGTCCACGAGAATTCGAGTAGTCCAGTAAATCCCGATAAAGCACGCAATTCCCAAGGCAGCACGGTCGCCCCGTAGCAATTCCGCGTGCAACAGTAAGGTTAAGGTGCCAAAAGCAATGATAGTCAACACTGTGAATCCACCCTGTACCCAAAGCACCTTCCGGTTGAAAGGCATCAACTGCCGCAAGTCCTTTTTCCACCCCAGTCGGTATGGCACTTGGGAGCTGGCGAACAGGATCACAAAATGCGCACCGCCGATCAGCCACAGGTCGAGGTCAAAGAACCGCTGCGCGAGTGAATTGTTCATAGCGCGTGAATTGCCCGCGTGAACGGAAGTATTACACGCAGTACGAACCATGGGTGAAAGAGCCAAAAGACAGGTGCCGTAAGGAACACCATCATGAAGCACCAGCCACGCACTCCCTGTCGAAGGCCGAGCCGCTCACCGAGCCGCGAATGCTCGATGGTCATTCCAGAGCCTTGAATCAGGAAGTATATGGTGGGGAGACCATATCCCCCGCGAGCAGGCAGCGAGATCACCAAATCGTGGATCAGACCGGATAAAACGAACACTAAGAAGCCAGCCACGCCCGTACTCAGCCTTCGATGTAACGGGCGGAAAATCAACTCATGAGAAAGCTGACGGAAACCGAGATTCCACCGCTTTCCCCAAAACTCTCCAAGCGATGTGGAGCGGAGTGGGGCGGACATGATGGCTTTTGCTTTGACACCAAGGCTCTGCCACAGCAGAGCGACGATTTGGAACGTGCGAAGTGAAGCAGCAGGATGACTCCTAACATTGCCACCCATCCGCGTAAAAGGGGCTCTTCTTGCGGAACGGATCGGGCCACGATCCAGAGCAGAGTCGCACCAAGAAACGTTTCGAATGTCGCCCAGAACCAAATTGAGGGCGCCGGCGGCGGTACGCTCTGGCTCGCATCCAAGAAAGCGTCTGCGTCCATTCCCGGCCAACCCAAGAGATAGGCGGCAGAACGCCAAGCCGAATGAGCGACTCGTGTTCGCGCCCTCCACCATGTCAACCATTTCAGGCTGAAATAAATCGCAAATGCTAACGACCACATGAAGCCCCAAGCCGGAAGCACATTTCGGAAAGCAACTGCGCCCAAAGGCAAGACAGGAATTGGGAGCCAGCCAATTATCGGAGAGCAGCGGAATCCCTCGCTCGACTCGACCGCCTTCGTTTCACTCAGCGGCAAGCAGGTCACTCTCCTCCAGAAAGGCGAATCTCATAGACGGTGGGAAGCGGGTCTGAACTGGTGGTACGAACGAAGCTGCGCACCAGTTCCGTGCGGGAAAAATGACCAAGGCTCAGGAGCCGGATGCACTCGTCGGTCGCACAACTCTCCCATGAAGTGCGCCTCCCCCATGGGAAACAGCTCGCTTCGATAACGCGCAGGGGAAGCTGCTCCTCAAACCCGGCTTCAATCTGCTCGCGCAGCCATCGCAGATAATCCAGCTTCTGCGCGATGGCGATTTTCGGGTCTTCCCGGATCACCACGCCGGGGAAATCAGGAATGTCGGTCCGTAACGTGTGAATGTGCCCGTGTCCTTCGACCAGAATCTGAATATCGAGTTCCATAAGCCGTTCAAGACTGACGAGCCATTTACCGCTATCCACGTCTGGGTTGGGGGTTGCGAAGTAGCTCCCCATGAAGGCATCGCCCGCCAGCAACAATTTCCTCTCGGCATCGTACAGAACGACGTGGTCATCACAGTGGCCGGGGGTCGAGATCACCTGCAACTGCCCGGAGTTGGTAGCCAATGTTTCGTCCAACACGTGGTAGGGCTGCTTCAGGCTCGGGGGCTGCCCGATGATCTTGGCGCGAACCCATGGCAGTTTCTTGAATGGCATTAGGAACCGGGCGGTCATCTCCGAAACATAGACGTGAGCACCTGTCACGTCGGACAACCAGTTAAGGGTTGCCGACGTGTTCTTCATGGGCGTGGGTCGCGACGATCTTTGTAATCTTCGGTTTCAGCCGGCGAAGGTGGCGTGCAAGCGACCTCCGCATCTTGGGGGAGCCGGGATCGACGGCGACTCCGTCGTAGAGCAACGTCGTAAAGAGTTCCCCGAACAGCAGCGGGACAGCATTAGGCAACACGCCGTTCAGAAATAGAATGGTGAGCTTGCCATCCAGCAGATCGAGCCGCTTATGGTATGTCCGGGCGAAAATGCTCATTCGTTGTGCCGCAGCCTTCATGCCCGCCCACAGGACGAGTGGCAACCGAATGAAGAAGCCTAGCGTGTAGCACGACCAGAACGCTCCCAGTCGGGCTTGCCGTCGTACTGCTTCTGGTTTTGCAATGCGGCACGCGCCGCCGCGACACTTGCTAAGGGAATATCTGTTGGTCGCCACGAAGCTGTAGAGCAGCCGTCCGGCATTTCTAAAGGGGAACCGCTGTCCCAGCGTGCCAAGGATCCAGGTGAACCAGAACAAACGCGCCAAAGCCGCAACGGCATCCCAGCCAACAAGGATCTCGCGTTCAGAGGTGATCACGTGCAACTGCCGGAGACATTCATCCATCCCGAGCCGGGAATCTATCGTCGGCAACAGTTCTGCGCTGATTGGTAGGGGGAGCGTCTTGTTTTCGCGGTCGAGTGTTTTCAGCCATGCTACGCAAGACTGACAAATTTCGCACTGCCCGTCATAAAGAACGCGGTAAGCGGGTTGGGAACGAGTGCGACGTTGGTTATCTTCCTCGGCTACCCGGTCGCATCGCAAAGTGGGTGTGGCCACGCGTGGATCTTAGGGCGGCTTCTAGGCCGCGGTCAATATCGCTTGCTGTCCACAGTCAATTCCGTCGCCGAACACACACTCGAATGCGATTTTAGTCGCCATTCTGCTTGCACATCGGCGGCAAGTCTTTCAGGTGGCTCAGGAATGTAACCCCTTCCCAGGTATTCTGTTCCGAAATCTCGCCTTTACCCAGCACCCAGGCCTGTGTACGCCCTCCATCTTTTATGATCCAAAACAATGGCACTATTACGTAAGCAACGCTAGACTCTGGCAGTGATGCTTCGCGTGCCGAGTGCTGTTCCGCTCGTCCGCTGCGGGAGAGCTCGGCTAGCGGTTGGCTAGCCTCTTGACCACGATCTCTATGCTTTGCGCGGTTTCTTCAGTACTGGGTGTGACGGAAGACGGAGCCACAACCACCCCAAACGTGCCAGCGGTCAAGAACTCACTAACAGCGACCTGTAAGGGAAGCCCCCTCCGCTTCTGCAACCGCAGCAGAAATTCCCCCTTGTCATCAGAATAGACGACCTGGGTTCCGATACGAATAGCGGCGCCTTCAACAGGTGCCCTGTCCGGATCGTGCACGGTGCCTATTACGACATATTTGGGAAAAGAGAAGCTGTCCGGATCGGTGGAATTCCACATCCCGCGCTGGCGATAGAGATATGTACTGACGCCAAAGCTGTATCGTGGTCGTCCGTCGGGAGCAACGCTGCTGGCCGCCGTTATTTGCAGCGGACCGTGAACCCTGAGTGCAGTATTGAGAGCAAGGGCCTGTTCGAAGGGACGGGCAGGACGGTATGGCAGGTAAACATTCTGGTAGTCGGCGCGAAATTTCAACCGATTAGTGAGGAAATCTCCTCCGACCGCAACGGTGGTCTGGCCATTTGAGCGGGTAATCAACTGCAACAGGCTGATTCGCTTGGACAGCGTTTCCCGGACAGTGCCAGAGGCAATGTCAGTCTTTGGACCGTGCTGCGGGTGACTAGTGAAGTAGTTCCCGGTAACATCTACATTCTTCGTCATCCGGCGGCCAACATAGACGTTCGTGCCGTTGGTCAGCCGCGCTTGCACACTCGACGTGAAGTATCCAGCTCCGAAATAGCTCCGACCCACATGAAAGTTGGCGCCGATCTCATTGACCGAGGCGGGCGTGAAGGGCGCGTCTGGGGTGACCGGCTCGAGTATGTTATGGTGTCCGGCATTTATGCTGACGATGCGATTAGGCTGGTAGGCGAACTCGAGGTTGCCCTTTTGCACTTCTGAACTGAGGGGGCTGACCAGCGTCATACGTCGAAACCGTGCGCCAGTATCAATGTAGCCGGCCTTGAGGGCCAAGTTCTTAGTCTCAATATTGAATCCAACCGCAGCATAAGCATGGTTCGAGCCGAATCCGCCGGTGAAGGAGAAGTTCAGCCACTTCTGCGCGCGCCAACTGACCCCCTGCAAAGAACTTTGGTATTTGGAGACAACGTTACGGGAGGTGAACCGCAGGTTGGGACTCAGACGTCGGTCGTAAAAGAACAGAGCTGTCGGATCGTTGCTGCGCGCCGCCTGAAAGAAACCGGTAGAGAATCCAGTCGAACTCGTGCCTAGGAAAAGACGGACACTGCTTACCTGGCCGATATGGGAGACTTCCGCCCCACGAGCCATGAAGTAGTGGGTCCCGTCGAACCAGTCCGTCGGAAGATCGAACAGAATAGAATCATCGCCTGCGGTGACGGTGTACTGGTGAATTGGGTAACGAACGACTGCCCCGAACTGGAAATTGCCGTTGTAAACACCGAGGCCCATGTTGCCGGCGTAATGGGGCGCTTTAAATTCTACCGAGCCGCCATCGGCGTTCAGGAGAGTAGAACTGCCACCTTGCAGTTTTAAAACTTGTCCGCTTACAGGCAGGGCCGCCAGAAGCAAACCAACGAGTAATGCAATAGCGGCCTTCAGGTATGCCATGGAAACGGCGGCTACGGGGTTGAGCCGAGCTTCTCCTCGAGCTTGAAGCGTTGAAAATCGACTACTACTTCGTCCGGCATTTCCATTTCACCAATGGGAACTTCTATTCGTCGTTTACTCCGTGGAAACACCGGAAATCCAGGACCTTCTGTCTTCTTGCGGCCTGCGGCAACAACGGTTTGCATCGCTCGCCCAAAGTAATCGCCTGTGTTCTCGACTTCGATCAATACCTTGTGCACTTCGGGCTCAAACTCCGCCCTCGTTATCCGCACTTGCGATTTGTTCAGAGACTTTTTGGGAAGCAGATACACGGTGTGAGGCAACTCGAGGCGTACATTCATGCCGTTTTGCACGCGAAAGCCGAACCCGGAGAATGCTGCATAAATTACAAACCAGCCTATCGAGGCATCGGTCTTTGCCTCATAGAAAACAAAAAACGTGTCATGCGGTTGGATGCGGAAACTGGTTGAGGACAGCTTCAGGTGGATACTCGGATCCAGCGGCCGGTAGGAAATGTCGCCCGTCTCCGAGACGCTGAAGCTCTTGGCCGAGAGGACGACATTTAGCGGCGTGTCGTTGTCGTTCACGTACTCGACACGCCCTTGGGCAGGGTTGCCAAGCTCCGCAATCAATGGTCGCACTGTCTGCGCCCCGGCACCGACAAACGCGGAACCAAGGGCACAGCACAGAATGAGTGCGCGAGCGAGATTGCGGACCTGATCGTTCATACCTGTCAGATCGCCTGCACTTGGATCGTTAAAGTTCCCGTGTACACTCCGGCCGGGAGCGAAGGAGTCGTACTTAGGTTGATGTTGAAGTTCATCGTATCGGTCCGGCTTCCTTGCTTGTTGTTACCGAGAATCGGCACCGTTGCGAGCTGCAATCCGGCATTAGCGCCGCCGAAAGGGACGGCATTGGTAAGCGCCAGGAAAGCACCCCCGTTTTCTGAAACCTGAAAACTGGAGCTGGGAATGTTGTTCCCCGATCCATCACTCAATGCTGAACTGGCGCTGCTGAAAAAGGCATACACGTTAAGACGGCCGCGACTGGGTCGCAAGACCCAGCTTGTGGTTGCGCTGATGGACGTACTCCCCGGGTTACTGGCGCTTCCCGCAGTCAAATTGAAATTCACGGCGCCGGCGGAAAGAGTGAGGCTGATAGATTCGGTCAACGCCGCATTCAACGATATGGCCTCTGCACCTGAACTGACGGCTTGCGCGTGCGCACCGACCATGGCAGCCGTCAGTACGGCAATCAGGATCGCCACCCGTATATTGGCACTTGATGTCATTTTTCACATCGGCGAAGCGTAAGGCGAATGAGGCAAAGGACCAGACTCCCGCCTGGTCCTTTGTGCCATTCATTCACTGAGACGCTATTACGGAGTTGCTTGCGCCTGGATGTTCAACGTTCCGGTGTATGTCGCAGCCGGGAGCTGCGGCAGCGTGCCCGCGCTCAAGTCGATGTTGAACGCCATGTTGTCGGTTCGACTAGCATTCTTGTTTATTCCCGTGATGGCCACCGTCGCGAGTCGCAACCCGGCGTTCGCGGCGCCGAACGCCACTGTGTTCACCAGTGGAGACGAAGCTCCACCGTTATCGGAAATCTTGAATGCTGATGAAGGAATGTTGTCACCTGCTCCGTCTGTCAATGCCACGGGGGCGCTGGCAAAGTACGCGTCGATGGTGACCTGTGTGCGACCTGGCTTCAGAACCCAGGCGGTCGTTGCGGTGATTGCAGCGCTGCCAGGATTGCCGGCACTGCCCGCCGCCATGGTGAAGTTGACCGCATTTGCCGATAGGCTGACGGTCAGCGATTCTGCCAGCTGAGCGCTCAACGTGATCGTCTGGGCCCCGGAATTCATTACCTGCCCGGATGCCAAAGATGCCGACATGAGGATGATCATCGCCAGCATCGTTAAAGTGAGTGTTCTGCTTGCCCCGTTGCTCAAGTTCTTCCCCCTGTTAACCGAGTTCGAAGTGTTTCTTCGGCTAATTGCCGAGATATCGTCGGTGATCCGACAAGGCCGATTATGGGGAAGGTGGAGGGGCTTAGAAAGTTACATTGGTCACAACAGATTTTAGAAAGGGGTGGGGCGCGAATTTGGGACGGGGCAAAGTCGTCAACAAGTCGCAGAGAGACAGAGGTATCTGCTTGCAACCAAAGAGGTTGCTGAACCGCGGTTCGCGTCCTTGGTCATCGCGGCCGGACACCACGGTGCGGCTGGAACCTGAAGTCAGTGGCCGTCTGTGCCGATTTATCCTCCCTTTCTTTCGTGAGCAGGTCTGGCGCGGCCGGGTTGCGGCCTTGCGTTTAGTCCAACTGAATTCTGCTGGTTCATTGCAGTAACAGCTGGAAATGCAGGGCTCCGTAATAGCGAGCCGGATATACGGTTTCCGCTCCCTCCCGTAACCGAAGGCTGATCTGATAAAGCTTTTTGCCCTGCCGTCCGACTTCGCTCAGATCTTCCGACGCAACAAGCACACCGCTGGACAAGCTTTCGACTGAACAAAATGGAAATGGCTTCCAATGCTGCTTGTCGGTGCTCAACTCGAGCTGCGCGGCAGTGATACTATGACCCGAACCGTCCTGCAACGCATCTCGGGAGTTGGGAAACCTCGCTACTATCTGCATTCTGCGAGTGAAGCGATCGATGTTCCAATCCAGCTCCAAAGTAGTGGAAAGGGTCGCGTCGCTGCCTTGCTCACTTCCCAGTGCAGCGGAGAAATAGGCCGAAGGCGGGTCGAGCTTCGCGGTGGCGGGTAAAACAGCGCGTACCGTAATGGCGCCCTGCGCTCGAAGGGGTTCCAGGCGTTGCCCGAAACACCATGGCACAACAAGCAACAGTACGGCGGCATATGCGCTTTTTTGCGAACCGGGCATTGCGATGCATCTGCACAACCCGCTGCCCGAACGCGAATGACGGTTGCTAGTCACGCAAACTACACAGCATCTAGCGGGCCAGATTGGGGCAGACCGCAACTTGTTGAAAGCTGTGACATAAGAGCCCGGCGTGGAGGCAGGTCCGTTATGCTGGCGTCCAGATTCGGGACGAGCGTTCGTTTATTGGACAAGTGCAACCAAGCCGCAGTGCAGAGTATCGCGCCCTCGTGGATCGGTACCCC
>Ga0209055_1001577_pt1 | contig 14917 bp, 13 predicted proteins | sample GraSoiAngelo_110_FD_185875 | JGI IMG/M metagenome (GOLD analysis project Ga0209055, IMG submission 185875) | Grasslands soil microbial communities from the Angelo Coastal Reserve, California, USA - 14_0903_12_30cm (SPAdes) (version 2) | ecosystem: Environmental > Terrestrial > Soil > Grasslands ... | reverse complement strand
GATCTGTCGGATTTGTTGCGGGCACAAAAGCAAGCTGCCTGGCGGGAGGTGGCGCGCCGTGTGGCACATGAAATCAAAAACCCGCTGACGCCCATCGCCCTGTCGGCAGAGCGCATTCGCCGCCACCTGGAACGTGGCACCCGTCCTGACGCAGCATCACTGGAGGTTATCCAGGGGTGTGCGGAGACAATCGGTGGTGCGGTCGAAACGGTACGCGCGTTGGTCGACGAATTTTCCACTCTGGCTCGCTTTCCTACTGCCCAGCCGCAGCCAGCCAACATCAATGCCATCGTCGATAGCACGCTGGCGATGTTCAATGGTCGCCTGGACAGTATCCAGGTGCGCACACAATTGGCGCCGGATTTGCCCAATGTCATGGCCGATCCCGAAGCCATTAAACGTGCTCTCGCCAATCTGGTGGACAATGCTGCTGAGGCGGTGCAGAACTCACTCGTGCGCGAGATTCAAATCTCGACGTCCTTGGTGGATAACCGCGAAATGGTAGAAATTGCCGTGGCCGACAGCGGTCATGGTGTCACCCAGGAATTGAAGGAGAAGCTGTTCCTTCCCTATTTCTCCACCAAGCAGCGTGGCACCGGACTTGGCCTCGCCATCGTCAGCCGCATTGTCGAAGACCATCACGGCTCCATTCGGGTGGAGGAGAACAAACCGGTCGGCGCGAAGTTTATTGTGGAACTGCCGATCGTCCCCCAGTCCATCCCGGACACTACCCCGGCCCCCAGCGAACATGCATAGCATCCTCATCGTGGACGATGAATCGGGAATCCGGCAGTCCCTGCAAGGCGCGCTGGAGGATGAAGGCTACAAAGCGGCTGTGGCCCAAAGCGGAGAAGAGTGTCTGGAAATGCTGCGCAAGCGCAGCTTCGACGTGATCCTCCTCGATATATGGCTGACCGGCATCGACGGGCTGGAGACTCTCCAAAAAATCAAGGAAATGGATAGTGGGGCGGAGGTCATTATGATCTCCGGGCACGGCACCATCGAGACTGCCGTACGCGCCACCAAATCTGGCGCCTTCGATTTTCTCGAGAAGCCTCTGTCCCTGGCAAAAACTCTCATCCTCATAAAAAACGCCATTGATACCCGGCGCCTGCGCCAGGAAAACGTAGATCTCAAGCGGCAGTTGCAATCCAAGAGCGTCATCGTGGGTGACAGCATTCCGATGAAGGCCCTGCGGCAACAGATCATGCTGATGGCGCCTACCAACGGCCGCGTCCTGATTTATGGCGAGTCCGGCGTTGGCAAGGAACTGGTCGCGCATGCTATTCACGCCCAGAGCCTCCGCAAAGATGCTCTCTTCGTCGAACTGAACTGCGCCGCCATCCCCGAGGATCTGATTGAAAGCGAGCTTTTCGGCCACGTCAAAGCCTCCTTTCCCGGCGCGACCGGAGACAAGGAAGGTAAGTTCCAGAAAGCCCACGGCGGCACGCTGTTCCTCGACGAAGTGGGCGACATGAGCCTGAAAACGCAGTCCAAAGTCCTGCGTACCTTGGATGAACAGCGCTTCACGCCTGTAGGTAGCGATGAGGCCGTTACCGTTGACGCGCGCGTCATCGCATCGACTAACAAGGACTTGGAAGAAGAAATTTCGAAGGGGAACTTTCGCGAGGATCTCTTCTACAGGCTGAACGTAATCCCCTTCTACGTTCCCCCCCTGCGAGAGCGGAAGGAAGACACCCCGCTTCTGGCACGATATTTTCTGAAGGAGTTTTCCTTAACCTACGGGCGGCGTCCGCGCGAAATTGTCGACGACGCCATTGATACTCTCATGCGTTACTCGTGGCCGGGCAACGTGCGCGAATTGCGGAATGTCATCGAACGTATCGTGATCATGAACCCGACCACTTCTCGGTTCGACCGCAAACACTTGCCACCCTTGGTATACCGCGACGGGAGCCGGGGCGCTGCCGGAACTGAATTTTCTACGCTTCACCAGGCCCGGGCAGCCTATGAACGTGACTACATCCTCAAAAAGTTGGACGAGAATCACGGCAATGTCAGCCGCACGGCCGAAGTGCTGGGCCTGGAGCGCAGCCATTTGTATCGCAAGATGAAAAGCCTGGGAATTGCGGCCAAAGAGTAGGTCAGTGGTCAGTCGGAATCCGCTCTTGCTGGCCATTGTCCACTAGCCACTGCCCGGCTATTTCTTCACCATATGGATTTCCGTCCCATTCTTGTGGAATCCAACTTCATCCATAAGCTGGTTGATCAGAAAAATTCCTCGCCCATGGTTGGAGAAAACATTTTCGCTGTGGCAAGGATCGGGCAATGAGGTGGGATCGAAGCCGGAACCCGGATCACGCACCATAATTAGCATTCCGCGCTCTTCGTCGCAGGCAACCAGGCACTCGACAATCTTTTTGGGATCTTCTTTGGCCCCGTGCACCACCGCGTTGGCAAGAGCCTCCGTGAGGGCTACTTCGATGTCATCTTCCTTGCCCGTGGCACACTGCATGTTGCGCACGATATCCATTACGCTGCGCACCACCGGATCGACTGACTTGCGCTCGGCTGCCAGCGTAACCTTCAACTTCATGACCAATTTGTCGGATTCGAAATTGCAGACTGCGGGAAGCTTGTTTGACATGCTGCTGTTCTCGTTCCGAGGATTAGATGCCATTGTCTGCAACTCGATTCTATCGGCCCGAAAGGATTGACGGCAAATTCCTTACATTACTTCAGTGCCCGCAATGATTACGGGTTCCCGGGCGTAACCAGTTTTTCCAGTTGCCGGCGCCAGTCCAGTTCGTCAACAAATTCGCGCGAATCCCGCCAGCCAGGCCGTACTTTTACGAACAGTTCAAGGAATACCCTGGTACCCACCATTTTTTCGATCTGCAATCGCGCGGCTGTCCCGATTTTCTTGAGCATTTGGCCGCGTTTCCCCACCAGGATTCCCTTCTGCCCTTCGCGCTCGCAGTAAATGGTGGCGGCAATTCGGGTCAACCTCTCCCCTTCCTCGAACTGGTCGACCACCACCGTCGTGGAGTAAGGGAGTTCTTCCCTGGTACCCAGCAGGACCTGCTCGCGAATGATCTCTGCCGCCATGAAGCGCACCGGCTGATCGGTTATTTCGTCTTCTGAGAAGTATTTTGGGCCTTGCGGAAGAGCTTGCAGCACTCGTTCCAGGAGTACATCTAATCCCTTTCGTTTCAGCGCAGAGATCGGAATAATTTCGCGAAAATCGTGTAGCTTTCTCCATTCATCGATGATCGGCAACAGCTTGCCTTTTTCGATGCGATCAATTTTGTTCAGCAAGAAAAAGATCGGCGTGCCCGACTGCCTGGCCATATCGAGCACGAATCGGTCGGCAGGATTGGATTTTCGGGTGACATCGGCAATGAGCAGGATCAGGTCGCTGCCTTCCAGAGCTTCGCGCACCTCAGCCATCATTTTCCGGCCGAGAGAGCTGTCCGGCTTATGCACGCCTGGGGTATCAATGAGGATCACCTGCCCGCCGGCGATTCCCTCTCTTTCCGGGATGTGGATGACGCCTTTTATGCGGTTCCTAGTGGTTTGAGGCTTGGGACTGATGATGGCTAGCTTCTCGCCTACCAGCGCATTCAGCAGCGTGGACTTCCCCGCGTTGGGGCGACCGAGAATGCAAACGAAGCCGGAATGGATGGACATAGTCTAGCTTTCAGGACGCAGGGCACGGTTTAAGTTGCAGGGCGCAGAGTGGCAGGAAGCAGCAGGTCACGTAATTGCGCTGTAAGGTGTCAGGTCTCAGGTGTCAGATCTCAGGCCTCAGGCGTGTAGCCATCCAGCCCTGAACGTGATCTGAGACCTGTTGACCTGCTACCTGCACCCGGCTGCCCGCCCCCGCGACCTGATACCTGACGCCTGATATCCGAGACCTGCCATTAGATCAACTTCATCTGTTTCGGTTGTGTCATCGTGATGCGCACCCGCTCGACCCGGCGCTCGGTCGAATCTAACACCTCAAAACGCAGGCCATCCTCCTCGACGACTTCACCTGCTTGCGGTATGCGCCCCGCCAACTCGCTGACCAGTCCCGCTACTGTCGCGGCCTCTTTCCCTTCCACACGGACTCCAAACAATTCGTCGAGGCGATCCACGTCCGTGTTGCCGGTTACGATATATACGTGCTCACCCTCGCGGACGATATCCACCTTTTCGTGTTCGTCACGGATTTCACCAACGATTTCCTCCACCAAGTCTTCAATCGTGACGAGACCTGCCGTGCCGCCATATTCATCGACAACGATAGCCATCTTGATATTGCGCTTCTGCATCTCCCGGAGTAATTCGCTGCCCAGCTTGCTCTCGGGTACGAAGTACACGTCGCGGCGCATTAGCGTGTCTACGGTGCGCGTGCGTGCCTCCGTGTCAGCCACCTGCAGAACATCCTGCGCCACAACGATGCCCTTGATGTTGTGGAGAAGGGCTTGGCGCGCAGGAGCTCGACCAGTTGTTCCACGGTCATGTTAGTAGGCACAGCGACCATGTCGGGACGAGGTTTCATGGCTTCCCGCACCGTCTTGCCGCCGAACTCCACCACCGACTGGATGAGGTCGCGATCGCCTTCGTCCAGAATGCCCTCTTCCTGACCAGCCTCGATCAACGCGTCTACGGCTTCGGCAGGGCTCTCCGGCTGCTCGTCGGCGTGCTCCTTGGTTAAAGCGGCAACCGATTGGCAGAATCCGAGTGCCAGGGTAATTGGCAGCATCAGGTAATTGAGAAGACGCAGCAGGAGCACAAAATGAGTGAGCCACCGTCCCCGGGTACGCGAGAAGAAAACAAAGGGCAGCAGCCGGTTGCAAATGATGACAATGAGGATCAGGCTGGCGGTAGCTTGCAGAATCTCATAGATGCTCCAGGCCCGGTCCCGGAACACCGTGAAGCCGATCAGCATGGCAATCGCGGCGGTCGTGAGTTGCGTCAGAATGGCTACCGACAGCGAGGCCCGTTGCCGGCTCACCCCTAGCCTGGGCTCGACTTCCTTCTCGAAGACATCAATGTTGTCCTGGAATTCGCGGGAGAGGAACTTGCCTATCTCGGTATAAAGGCGATCAACGTAGGAGAGAAGCGTGAGCAGGCCAAGGAGAACAACGACCGAGATGGCGACGGCGTAGCTCATCGTTCCCGCCTCCGCGCAGACTGGCGGTTGCGTTCGATCAACCCCACAGGCAGACGCAATTCCCGCCGCAGCCTTTCTTCCTTGCGAGCCATCGCACCATTGTCGCGCTCATGGTCATATCCCGCCAAGTGCAGAACACCGTGCAGAATCAGGATCTTGACTTCCTCGCTGGCCGTGTGCCCCAGTTTGCGCCCATTCTGGGAGGCAAGCTCTGCGGATATGGCGAGATCCCCGGCATACTTCAACGGCAGGTGCGCGGCAGCAGGAAACGATAGCACGTCCGTCGGCTGGTCTTTGCCCCGAAAGCGGCGATTTAGTGACCGCAGTTCGCGGCTGGTGGTAATCACCACGTTGACGGTGCCACGCAACCCGACCGCCCGCGTCGCCCGCCCCAGAAACCGCGCCAGAGCAATCTCGGTCAGACCGGCTACAGTTTTTCGTAAGGTCACCACTCTGTCTTCTCGGTGCCTTCGGCCTACTCGGCAGTAAATTCTCTTTTTTCGTAAAACAAAACAGGAGGGCCCGCTAGGCACCCTCCTGACTAATCTTCGCCTTTTTTATTCTGCGACCCGGTTCTCCGCCGGCGAATTCTCGTTCTTTTCCGCTATCGAAGCATCTGTGCCATTGCTCTTTCCGTTCGCGCTCGCTTTGTTTTCGAGCAGTGACAGCTGTTCTTCAATCCGCGCCTTGTGTTCGTCATAGGCCTGGATGATGCGCTGCACCAGGTGGTGGCGCACCACATCGCCCTGATCAAAGTAGACGAACGACAAGCCTTCCACTTTCTTCAGCACATCCACCGCTTCAAGTAATCCGCTGCGGCGCGCCGCCGGCAAGTCGATCTGCGTAATGTCGCCGGTGATCACTGCCTTGGAGTTGAATCCCAGGCGCGTGACAAACATCTTCATCTGTTCCGAAGTCGTGTTCTGCGCCTCGTCGAGAATTACAAACGAATCGTTCAACGTACGTCCACGCATGAAGGCGATAGGCGCGATCTCGATAACGTTCTTCTCGAGATAGCGATCCACTTTCTCGGGATCGAGCATGTCGTAAAGGGCGTCGTAGAGCGGGCGCAGATAGGGATCAATCTTTTCTTGCAGGGTTCCCGGCAGAAATCCCAGACGCTCCCCTGCCTCGACCGCTGGACGCGCCAGGATGATGCGGTTCACCCGCTTGGCGAGCAAAGCTGAAATCGCCATGGCGACAGCCAGGTAGGTCTTCCCCGTTCCGGCCGGCCCGATGCCAAACACCATATCGTGTTTTTCGATCGCCTCCAGGTAGCGGCGCTGGTTGACGCTCTTGGGCTGGACGGTACGACGCCCGCCAAACGACCGCTGCTTGCCGGCCTCAGCCAGTCCGCGCAGGCTGGCCTTGGGATCGGCCACCAGCACACGCAGCATGCTGTTCAAATCGCCATTGTTGAAGGTATATCCGGAGCGCTGCAGGTTGTCGTAGTCAGAGAAGAGTTGCTCAGCCCGGGCGACGTCTCTAGCCGCCCCTTCCAGTTCGATGGAGTCCGAGCGCAGATCGATAGTGATATTCAGGCCGTCTTCCAGCACGTGCAGGTTCTCGTCGCGCGTGCCGAACAGGGTTTCTATGTTCGGGCTGATCTCAATATTTTTCTTCATTAAACGTTTGGCGCTTCCCTCCTTACCGTGCGGGACCGCGAACTCCCACGCGGGAATACTTAGATGTATTTATCGGCATGCAAGCATACTCAGGGTCCGGCCAAAACCTGTAAGCACGATTGTTCTGTCTGGAGAGTAACCAGCCGGGATGCTCGCCACCGAAGTGCAAGCAACTGCCATTGCGCTTAGGGTACCCCCGGTACCCTCGGGAGTCAATGCCAACTACTCGCAGAAACTCGCAGAATTTGATGAGGTTCCGCCGCAAAGGAAGCTTGGAAACATCCATATCTGCTCTAATGCGAACTAACCCGCGCGGCTTCCGTGTCGGCGAGTGACGCTGGGACCGCCCGATCCCTCGCCCACGTCCGCAGAGCTTCGATTTCCTCGGCGCGGGTTGTCGATAGAGGCACGGTGGATTTCAGAGCATCCAGTAGAGTCTGAGCATCCAGATCCTGCGTTTGCCCATGTGGGGGCGGGTCTTTGACCCGCCCGGAAAGGTCGGAGACCCTTTCCCATACAATCTTTGCCTGCGAATAGGCGGCGTACATCGCCGACTGAACCGCTGCCCCGATTTCCGCGCCGGAGTAGCCCTTCGCAGCCAGAGCGACACGATCCAGGTCGAACTTCCCCGGATCTCGCCCTCGCTTACTCAACTGGATCGAGAAGATCTGCTTTCGTTCTGTCTGATTCGGCAGGTCTGCAAAGAACAACTCGTCAAACCGGCCTTTGCGGATCAACTCAGGCGGAAGCGCCGTGACGTTATTACAGGTTGCCGCCACGAATACCGGCGCCTTGCGGTCCTGCATCCAGGACAGGAAGGAAGCCAGCAACCTGGACGAGACGCCCGCATCAGCGGACGCCGAATCCGGGCCGCTCCCGGCAAAGACTTTCTCCAACTCGTCAATCCACAGAACGCAGGGAGCCAATCCTTCAGCCACCCTGAAGACCTTCTGAATCCGCTTCTCGGTCTCGCCAATAAATTTGTCGTAGACGGCCGCGGTATCGAACTTCACCAGCGGCAGATCCCATTCACCGGCAACGGCGCGAGCACAGAGGCTTTTCCCGCAGCCTTGCACCCCCAGGATGATCATTCCGCGCGGCGGCTCCAGACCAAACTTGCGGGCGCCCTCTTCCCAAGCCCCGCGCCGCTGGGACAGCCAGCGCTTCAGGTTCTCCAGGCCGCCCACGTCCGCCATGCTGTCGGAGGCGTCGGTGAACTCCAGCATCCCTGTGTGCCGCAGCAATTCCTTCTTGGCCTTCAGAACATCGGTCACAGACTCCGGGCAAAGCGCATACCGCGCCACCAGCGCTTGCGAGACCGCCCTGTCCGCTTCTTCCTCGGTCAGGCCGCGTAGATTGGCGGCCATAAGATCAACCCCCGGCGCGTCCAGCTTGAGTTGAAGGGTATAGGTCTTCGACAGGCGTTTGAAAGTTTCTCCGATGATTTGTCTTAGCCGTTCAGGATCGGGCAGGGGCAAGTCCAGGTACTCGACCAGGCTGGCCAGCTCGGGCGGCATCTCAATCGAGGGCGCAGTGATCACGAGGGTGCGGCGGTTAGCCGAGAACTTCTGCCCGACATCGCGCAGGCGGCGCACCACCACCGGACTCTCCATGTGCCGGTGAAAATCCTTCAGTACAAATACAGCCTCGAGCGTCATCGATTCCAGGTTGGCCAGCACCTGCACCGGATCCTGGGTGTTATAGATTGCTGCCTGAGTAGATTCCGGGGTATTGGCATCGGCAGCATGCCGCACCGCATTTATGCGCATCTGCAACGCTGCTGCCGGAATGGCAGGTGCATTCGTACCTGAACGTACCAAGCCATCGGCGATGCTCCATTCGAACACAGCCAGATTCAGCTCGGCGCACGCGGTCCGAACCATGCCCACGGCCCGCATTTCTTCTACGGTCTCCATGACCACGATGGGAGTCGAGGACTTGATGAGGACCTTAAGGCGCTCTAAAGGATCAGCCATATCCGTTTGACCACTCGGGAGTTACTCCCGTAAAATAACGTATTCGGCACCCACCGGAACATCTCTCTAAGGAAACGAAGGTAACTAGACCTAGATGGCAAACCATTTTTCGGCGCTAAAACGCGCCCGTCAGACCGAGAAGCGCACTGCCCGCAACCGGGCTAACCGTTCCCGCCTGCGCACCGCGCTGCGCCAGCTTCGTGAGTCGCTGGCCAAGGGTGAGAAGCAGTCCGCTGAACAGGTTTTCCGGCAGACCGTCTCCGCGCTGGATAAGGCTATCCAGAAAGGCGTTTTGCACGAGAACACCGCCTCACGCTATAAGTCCCGCCTCTCTGTGCGCTTGAACGCGTTGGCCGGAAAATAGCTACCACCTGTATGAGACGCGGCGAGCCGCGTCTTTACCCACAAGAATTCAGGTGGAGACGGGGCTTGCCCCGTCTCACGGGCTTCAGCGCTGGACACCCTTAGGCTTCCCCTCCCGTAATCTACGTCACAGACATTCCTTATCGCCGGTGCTAGGGTTGCGCTCACTGGGATTTTCCTGCTATGCCGGAGTTCAAGAGTCGAGACGCAACACGCTTTGCCATGCGCCTGTCGCTGATCTTCGGCCTCCTGATGCTGCTGGGAAAGGGCTCCGCCTACTTGCTGACCGGATCCGCGTCTATCCTCTCCGATGCCGTGGAGTCCGTTGTCCATGTTGTCGCAGTCGGCTTTGCGGCTTTTAGCCTGTGGCTTAGTAGCCGGCCGGCGAACCAGAAGTATCTCTACGGATACGAGCGCATCACTTTCTTCTCCGCGGGATTTGAAGGCGCGATGATTGCCCTGGCGGCATTCGCGATCATCTATGCCGCAATCCATAAGTGGATGACCGGACTGAAAATTGAGAATCTGGGTCTCGGCACCCTGTTCGTGCTGGCCGCCTCCATTGTCAACGCAGGCCTGGGCTGGTACCTGCTGCGCACAGGGCGCAAGAACAATTCGCTGATCCTGGAGGCCAACGGCAAGCATGTTCTGACCGACAGCTGGACCAGCTTTGGCGTAGTTGGCGGCCTGTGCCTAGTCCTAGTCACCGGCTGGAAACCTTTCGACCCATTGTTCGCCATTGGAGTCGCACTCAATATTCTCTGGTCCGGCGCGCGCCTGGTATGGCGCTCGGCGCGAGGCTTACTCGACTATTCCGACCCCATCGTCGGGCGTGACCTGCGCCAGAAACTGGATGGCCTGTGCACGGAATTGGGCGTGCATTATCACGGCGTGCGCTTTCGCACAACAGGCTACCGCTTGATGATCGAACTCCACCTGCTGTTTCCTTCGGATTGTCCCGTCGGCGAGGCCCATCGCCTGGCTACTCTGCTGGAGGAGCGCCTGCCTGAAACCCTGGGCACGCCGGCGGAGGTGGTCACGCACCTCGAAGCGCTGGAAGACCACGCTGACGTCCATCGTGAGGAGCATTACACTGGGGTTCCCGGAACCGGCGGCTAACTGGACGTGGCTATTGTCTTGAAAGCACCTGTTCCGTCCCCAGACTTGGACCCCGCCTTCCTGCCCAACTCCGCAGCCTGGTAAAGCACTACCCCGAAGTGCTCGCGCAGCAGTTCGTACCATTGCTCCTGGCTGGTGACGGGATGCTCATCCCGGACGCTGCCCTTAGTGACGATCAGCCGCCTGTCGGTCAAGGTGATCCGGCCCTCTGGAATAGCGCGCGTGCAGACGCGCTTCCGGGTGAACGGTGAATTGCGAGAGGTCTGATGGTAATGGCACATCCCGGCAAACTCTTCGAGCTTACGCGGCGTTAACGTGAACGAATACTCGGGCTTGCGGAACCAGCCGTACTTCCTGGCCAGAAGGAGCACGCCGTCAGATTTGATGATCGAAAATTTGCGCATCCCCTGCTTCTGATCGAGACCGATTTTCAGTTGCAATGGTTCAAGGAAAGCATCGCCGAAGCCCACGTCGGCAAGCCAGGTTTCATCCAGGTCTACGCGTAAGGTTAGATGGTCAAATTCCTGGCCGTAGCTTCCGTCGTCGCGGGCCGCGCGGGCTGACAGCAGGGTCACGCGAAATCCGATCGCTTGCAGCAGGGCGGCAAAGGCGCCGTTCAGTTCGTAGCAGAAGCCGCCTCGTCTCTCGTCGACAACCTTATGAACAAACCGCTCCGGATCGAGGACAATCTTTCGCTTTCGCCAGATATCCAGGTTCTCGAACGGGACCGCCAGCATGTGCGCATGATGCACTCCCCGCAAGGTGTCCACGGTAGGCGAGACCAGCCCCGAATAGCCGATTCGCTCTAGATAGGCTGGCACATTCACTGACATCCCTATACAGGATGGCACAGCGGGTGCTCGGGATTCTGGGAATTCTCTTAGTGGATAACCCACCAACCGGCGGGAGGAAGCCGCAGTCCACCAGCTCTCAACTTGTCAAGCGAGAACCGACTGAGCAGAGGAGGTCCGAGCCGAGGGATCTGCTGTACCGTTAGCTCATATCCACGAATGTCGTCGTCCTGAGCGGACGCACGCCCGCGAGGGATCTCGCGTGCGGTACTACTTCTGTCGTCAGCAATCCTAACGGAAGCTAAGAGCTTCCGAAGCCAAAAAATATTTGAAATTTCCGAGCTAATCCGCTCTCGCGATCGTCTGCCCAGGATAGCCCAGCATTGTAGTGACCCGACCGGTGTCACGATCGGGGTAGATGAAGGCGGGGCCCTCGATGTGATAGCGCCCTTTTCCATCCGATAGCGAAGCTGGTAATCGCTCTGTTCCAGATGGATGGGTTCCGGGTCGCCGTCTCGTGCCCGACGGGCCGCCAGTTGGTCAGTGCCGTCTAGCTCTAGCAGCCAGGCACCTCCCGTATCGGTGGAAAATAGGACCAGTTGACCGAGAGCAACCACCCGGCCATCATGCTCGGCCGCCTTGTTCTGAAGGTAACGAACTTCATCGGCCAAGCGGAAGCGTTTCCCCTCCCCCCATTGTTTTCCCGATCCGCGCTTCCTATGTTCTGCGACCCACCGGTTCTTCTCCCTGGCGAGTCGAGTGCGGGACCATGGAAGAGTTCCCTCAGTGATTCGGAAATCTGCTGGCCTTTGTCTACCACTGCTTCGACCGCATGGTCATTCACGGCTACCTGAGCGGGCTGTCCCGACCCGAGCAGGTGGTGTACTTCCTCCGTCAGGTTCTGGGCCTCCCCGTGGTGAGCAAAGAAGTGCTCAGGCAACGCACCCGCGATTACCAAGAACTGCATTGTCGCTTTTATGGAAGCCGATGTGGATGCGATTCAGTTCTTGCTCGATGAAGGAGTGGCCGTTGATCAGTAGGTGGCGTGAAAGGGAAAGCACGAGGCTACGCGCAGCACGATCGGTCCTGGAACCTCATCCCGGATGTAGAAGTAATAATGGCTCACCCTCAAAGGGGTTCAGGTGGCACTCCTGTTTCTGTTCTTCCACAAGCGCCTTTGCGGCCCTTTGGCCAACAGCCGCTTTCACCACCCTCCCGACCCAGTTCACGCACCCGACAGCAAACTCGAGGCCGCCTATCACCAGGCTGACAAGGCCATCCAGAACATAGTCGACCTGCTCGCCGCCGCATGATGTTACACCTTCAAATGTTGAAGTATTCTTGTTTGCGATCTTTAATCTAAGAATCTAAAGGCTAAAAGCTAATAGCTCTTTTCACACCGGCAGCTCTTCCTGCTGCCATCCCGTCTCCGGCTTGGGCTCACTGGTCAGATCCAGAACGAGTTTCTCGAGCACCACGCGCTTGCTGGGAGGATTGGAACGAAGTGCCAGGTCAGTCTTGGCGATCAGGCGAATCGCTCGCGTTAACTCGCGTTTAGATTTATACCGTCGGGCTTGCTTGATGATGTCCTCAGCCGCGAAGGGGGGAACGCGGAAACCCTGCCAGAGCGCTGCCCACAACATGCGGGTGTCGTGCACGTTGCGCTCGGTAATCACCAACATCTGGCGGAAAGTCTTAGCCAACATGTAAAGATGCCCAATTGCAGCTTCGTCGCCTTCGCCCGTGTTCAGGATCGCATCCAGCATCTCCAAGGCCCGCACGCTGTCTTTTGCTGAGATCGCATCGGTTAGCTCATATAAACTCCGCTGCTTGGCGGCGAGTACCATGGTTTCAACATCGCCTAGGCTGATTCGCTTCTTTTCACTTACGTAGAGAATCAGCTTCTCCAGTTCATTGGAGATCATCATCATGTCGCCGCCGAGCGCGTCGACCAGTTCGCGGGCAGCGTCGGCGTCGATTTGCACGTTGCGAGTGCCGCAATAGTCAGTCAACCAGCGAACTGCCTCACCTTCCTCGACGCCCGCCAGTTCCACGATCCCGCAATATCCGCCCAGGGTCTCGCGGATGCGCTCGTAACGCTCGCGGTCGGTCATCTCCATGCGGCGGGCGTCGGCGGGAATACTGATGTGGTCGGCGACAAAGATAAGCAGAGCATCTGGATTGGGATCCTTGCAGTAGTCCTCAATAGCGGCGAGTTTTTCTTCATTCGACCCACGGCCGAAAAGCGCCTTCACCCCGCGAACGAAGAACACCTGGAAAGGCGCCATTAGAGACGGCGTCCGCGCACGGTCCAGAATTTCGCTCAGATCCGTTTCCCCAAGATCAAAGTCGAACAGGCTGAAATCGCGCAGATCAGGCGGCACGAGATGCTGAAGAATAGCCTCGCGGCAGCGCTTCCGGAAGAACGTCTCATCACCGACGAATACATAGGCGGGCCGAAGCTTGCGGGCTTCGACGGCGGAGAGAAACCGGTCGGTCTGGGCAAAAGCCCGCATTCAGAAGCCCTCCAGGATGTTGCTCACCAAGGCGCGAGCAAACGCGCGCGACATGCGGTCCCACGCGGGCGAGTCTTCCTCAAAAAAACTCGAGAGTTCCCTCGAGACCTGGTACTGATCGCGGAACGAATAGGATGGATTTTCGTAGAGTACCTTACCATGGCGGTCCGTCAGGGAGACTTTGACCGCCACCGCCACCAGTACACTGGCGGCTCTACCAGTTTGCGAATCATAAGTCGCCGGTGCAGCAACCGTACCAAGGACTATTCCCTGCAGCGTAGCGTCAGCCGACTGGTCCGGTTCGTTGACAACACGATAATTCGTGCGCGTGACTAACTCTCGCACCACAGCCGCAGTGAGCCTCTGCTCCACCCTATAAGTCCGTGACTGGTTAATGAAAGCCGGTACTGCAATAGTATGAATGTCCTGGGGTAGAGTCTTGACATGCCCGGCAGTGTGGTAACCGCATCCCGAGACTGCCACCGAGAGCACGCCAGCCAGGACAACGCCTCCCAGCCTCATTGGATTTTGCCTCGTGGACGGGTGGCAGCCATGGTTTCGGCACATTCTACGGCCGTCGAAGCAGAGATCCGCAGATTATCCGCGGCGGCCCACAGCCAGCAGCCATTCTCATGATTGGCGTCGCGTCCGACTGAGAGCAGGATCTCGCCCTGTCCCGCAGCATTCACATTGCTGGGCGAATCCTCAGCCAGCCGGGTGATGGTCACATGCTCGCCGGTCAGAGCTTGCGCCAGATCGCCGAGAGCCACTGTTTGTTCCATTTCCAAGTAAATCGAAAAGGCATGTCCGTGGAAAATCGGCGCCTGCACCATGAGCAAGGATGGCTTGGGCGCTTGCTCTCCGACCACTCCCTCGTAGTGCTGCAAGACGCGCCGTTCGACGGTCTCGAGCGCTGGAGTAGATTTATCACCGTAGCGGGTGACCATGTTGAAGGCAACCTGCGTATCGAACACGGCTTTCGGTAATTGCTGAAAAGAAAGCAGGTTCACCGTCTGCTGGTGCAGTTCGTCCATGCCACGCTGGCCATGCTCGGAGGCGGGTTCGAAGACGGTAGCGACGACGCGCTTAACAGCGCCAGCCTTCTGCGCGCGCAGGATCAGGAGCGCTAGCACGACTGCTGCGGGGTGGGCGGCAACGGCAGGTCCAGGCTGCAAATCCACCTGCACCGCTTTTCCGAGTTCGCGTTCAATCCAGGTCGAGCGTACCGACGCGCTCTGTTCCTCGTCCAGGGCATACGAGAGGTCCACAATTGCGCTGCCTGCGCGCCGGGCCGTCCCCCAATTCTTGCGGGTGCATTCCTGGTCGGAGGCAAAGAACGTGAAGTCGACCCGCTCAAACTGCTCGGCTCGCAGGCTCTGAATGAAGGTGACTTCGTCGCCCATCG
>Ga0209055_1001576_pt1 | contig 14918 bp, 15 predicted proteins | sample GraSoiAngelo_110_FD_185875 | JGI IMG/M metagenome (GOLD analysis project Ga0209055, IMG submission 185875) | Grasslands soil microbial communities from the Angelo Coastal Reserve, California, USA - 14_0903_12_30cm (SPAdes) (version 2) | ecosystem: Environmental > Terrestrial > Soil > Grasslands ... | reverse complement strand
TGGCAGTCCTGTACCCGCTGGCCAAACGGGTCCTGCCGCTCCCCCAGGCCATCCTGGGCATGGCGTTCGGGTGGGGCGCGATCATGGCGTGGTCTGCCGTGCGCAACGAGATCGGCTGGCCGGCCATCGGCCTCTTCGTCGCCACCATCTTCTGGGCCATCGGCTACGACACGATCTACTCCCTGCAAGACCTGGACGATGACCAGCGGATCGACGTGCATTCCGCCGCCCTTCTCTTCGGGACATGGGCATGGGTGGCGGTCGGCAGCGCGCTGTCCTCTATGGTGGCGGTGTTGGGCCTGGTCGGCTTGGCGACAGGCCTCGCTTGGCCGTTCTACGTGACGCTCTTGCTGACGGGAGGGCTGTTCGCCTGGCAGGCGCGCCGGATCAAGCACCCGGTCGCGCCCGCCCAGGCCTTCGCCTTATTCAAGCAGCACGTCTGGGCCGGCGCGCTCATCCTGGCAGGGCTCTGGAGCGGCGTGCTGCTGAGGTAATTGGGGTCAGAGTCGATTTTTGAACAATAGAGCGGCCGCGGTTCGGCAAAAAACCAAAAATCGACTCTGACCCCAATTCAACTAGGAAGAAGCCGGTAGCGGCCGGTCGGGCGGCGGCGCGTTCAGCGTCTTCAGGAAGAACATGATGGCCTTGGCGTCGTCGTCGCTGACGCCCAGATTCGGCATCTTGGTGTGCGGCTTCATGATCTGGGGATACCTGATCCAGCGGTACACCCATTGCGAGTTCAAGCGAAAGCCCGCGCGATCCAGAGGCGGCCCGACCTCTCCCCCGCTCTGCCCGACCCTGTGACAGGCGTTGCATCCGTACTTGTTGTAATAGAGCTGCTTGCCACGTCCAGCGAGCTTGGCTTGCTGGGCGGGAGTTGCCGTCACCATGGGCTTGGGAACCGGCGCGAACCTGGGGCGCTCTTTTTTGAGCGATGCCCAGTCTGTCTTCTCCAGCTTCGTCCCATGCAGGGTCCGCACGAAGGCCACTAGGGACCAGAGCTCTTCCTCCGACAGCGTGTGCTTGAACGTGGGCATGGTGGGCACCGCGAACTCGTCGTCGCCGACCTTGTCGCCGACCTGCGGCGTGGTGTCCTTCATATCGCGTGAGATGGTCGCGAAGATCTCCTCGTCCTTCAGGGTGCTCATCTCGTCCTTGTTGGACAGGTCCTTGGGCTTGGGATCTGGCATGAGCTTCCAGTTGAAGCCCTCGCCGGGCCTGCCGTGCTCGCCGTGGCAATGGGAGCAGTAATAGGCATAGAGAGCGCGGCCCTTGGCGACGTGCTCGTTCTCGAACAGGGCGCACCCGCCCAGCCCGACCAGCAGCGCCACCCCCGCGACCGCAGCCCTCTCCACGATGCGCTGCCTGCTCATGCCGGCTGCCCCTTCTTCACCTTGCGGATGATGACGTACTCCACCCCTGCCGCCACCACCACCGCAATGAGCCCGTAGAGGTAGATCGCATAGTTGGTCGGCGGCTCCGCGTTGAAGTACCACCACGAGGTGACGGCTTTCTGCGAGCCCGACTCCTTCAGATCGCCGCTTTCCAGCTTCTTGCCGTCCCAGACCGCGAACGCGATGTTCGGGAACGTGCCGGGCTGGAACTGAGCGTCGTTCGGATCGCTCGTGGTGAGCGCCCGGACGAACACGACGCGCCACACGCCGGTGACCTCCTGCTCAACCACTTTCGTCTCCTCATCGAAGAGCGGGTCGCCGGTCTTGGGATCCTTCACCGCCTGTCCCTGAGCGTCCTTCCGAGGGATGAGCTTCCGCTCCTTGAACCGGACCTTGGTCTTCTCGTCCTTCCAAACCCCCTTCGCCTGCACGTCCTGCTGGGCCTGCTTCTTCAGCGTGCCGAAGCCCTGGGCGTTCATGTCCGCGGCGCCGGGTGTATCGTTTCGCCAGTACCAGATGTTGACCGGTCCGCCTTCCACCTGCGCCATGGGCTGGCCGTGGGCGAAATGGGCCTTCTTGTCGCCGACCATGAACTCCAGCGCGGCGGCATCCGCGGGGTCCCGGGTCGGATCGGCGTACTCCAGTAGGAAGGCGATATGCTTGGTGTTGTGCACGCCGCGTACCCTGATCGATTTGACGGTGACCTGCAGAATACGTTTTGGCCAGTGGACTTGCGGCGACATCGGAAACTCGGTCGCCGGGATCGTATTCCAGATCGGCGCCGTCGGATCCGTCGGGACCTCGCCCTGGATCAGCTTCACCCGGACGACGACGGTCTCCTGCGAGAGAACCGGCGCCCCCCACAGCAGCCCGACCGTCGCGGCCAAGAGGGCTGCCAACGCACGTCCCGATGGCGCTCCCCTCATCGCCTCTACTCCCACGTCCGGGGCTTCTGCCCGGAACCCGCGTATTCCGCCATGATGATCTTCCAGATCCATTCGTCCGGCAGCTCCACTTCCCATCGGGGCATGGCTGACTTCCAGGGGTGACCTTCGACATTCAGCCCCACCCCGCCCTTCTTGATGCGCCAGAACAGGTAGGACTCCTGCAGTTGAGCAATCGTGCCCGGATCGACAAAATTCGCCGGCGGAGGGTTGAACCCGTCGGAGGCAGGCCCGTTGCCGTTGAACTTGGCCCCGTGGCACGGCGAGCAGAACGCGGAAAAGAGGCCCTTCCCCATCATGACGTTCTCCGGCGTGTTCGGCACCGGATTCGCCAGCCCGACGAACTCGCCCGGCGGGGCTGGATGGATGGTCCGGTTCTCGGCAGGCGGCTGCGAACTGGGCACCAATTCGCTGTAAGTCTGCCACCCCACCAACAAGGGAACGAGCACCAGCACCGCGAGACGGGCAAGTTTAGCCGACCCATTCAACCCTTCCCCGCCAAGGAACCGGAAGATGGGCCCCAGGAGCGCCTCCGTGGATTCGGCGCTGAGCGTGCCGTACACGACAATGCCGACAGTGGTCAGGAACAGATAGAGCCAGATGAGACTCATGGGCAAGGGCGCGGTAATCAGCGGGAGGCCGAATTTCACGATCAGAAACACCGCGACCAACAGAACGGCCCCCTTCATCGCTAATGTCATAGCACTCCCCTCCTGCTCGCCGAGCCTGCTGAGCCCGGCACTTCGATCTCAGACAACTCGACGGTCACCTCCTCGCCGGACATGTTCTGCAAAAACGCGATCACCGCCAGGATCTCGTTCTTGCTCAGCCCGATCGGCTTCTTGTTGATGTACGGCATCTTGGCCGGGAAGAACTTCGCCGGGCCGACGTGCTCGTAGTCCTTATAGACGTAAGCCTGGGGCTGGGTCAGGCTCTCGTACATGAAGTCGCGGGTGAGCTTGGAGCCGATTCCTTTGAGATCGGGACACCGGCCTTCGCCGGTTCCAATCGTATGACACAACGCGCACTGGCCCTTGCCGAAGAAGATCTTCTGGCCGATGGAGGCCAACTCCTTCTTGTCTTTGATGGACGCCACATCGAACTTCTCCACACCGGGTGGCAACGAGGCCATTTGAGGAATACTTAAGGCGACCAAGGTAAAGCCCCCCAACACGATGGACACAAAGGCAACGACGCGGACAAAGCGGGCCTTCACAAAGAGGAGAATTGCTCCTCCCAGGCCCACGACGCTCAACCCGATCGTTTGCAGCAGTTGGACTTCGGTCATGAGATCGCCTGCCCCCCCTCTTGTTGATCAGTCGCGGTCACCGGGCCCCTGCGACAGCCGGCCTCACGGCTTCCTTCACACGGGCCTTCCCCGGAGCGCCACCCTTCTTCTCTCCACCGAGAGAGGCGACCCAGAAAATGAACGCGACCATCAGACAGAACAGAAAGGTATTCAACGACATGAAGGCCGCTGCATATCCGAGCGCGGGTGAATAGGCGTAGGGTGAGGTGTCTTGCATCACCCCGTACACGTGCCAGTGGACCCTTGAAGATGACCGCGCGTAGCCCATGAGGGTCATGAGCAGGATGACCATGACCGCGTTCAACACGAGGGCGTAGGCGGCCCGGGGCGGCATGATGCCCCAAACCATCTCCGTGGTCGTCTTGGCGCTCTTCAGCACGAGCGCGGTCAAAGGCGTAATGGTCAACAACACGAACAGCATGACCAGCACCTGCGTCGTCGAGAAGTAGTTGATGCGGGTGATGGCCGGCACGAAATAGCCCCAGACCCCCAGCACGAGGATGACCACCGTCGCAATCCCCAGAATCAGGCCTTGGCCCACCTTGGCCGCCTTGGCCCACGTGGCGGTCTCCTGCTTGCCGGCCCGCCAGTACATCACGAAGCTCATGAACGTGACGAGAATCATGACATTCACCACGGTCATCTTGGCGGACATCACCCCGAGAACCCCCAGCATCGGATGGTGCGTGCCACCCATTTTCCGCGCCTCTTCTAGGCTCGCGACCAGGGAATGGGGAGTCATCCAGACACCGAGACAGATGAGCAAGATCACGAGCATCGCTAAGATCGGCTTCCGATACTTGGCTTCGGAGCCGGGGATGCGATACATGATGCCCAGCCAGAAGTAATAGTTGGCTCCCAGGAACAGAATGCCGATCAGCATCGCCTGGAGGATGAACAGCCAGGAGAGGAAGCCGCCCATCAGCGTGATCCCCATCTGCTGGTTGTACTGGTAGACCTCCCGCATCAGCCAATACCCGGCGAACGGCAGCGGCAACATCCCGAATACGCCGATGAAGTTCCCGACGTACCCCATCCAGTCGTAGTGGACGCGTTCCTCCTTGCTCTGGGCCATGAGATACTTCAACCCGGCATAGGCGCCGCAGATGAAGCCCCCCAGCACGACGTTGGCGATCAACCGGTGCACATTCACCGGCCACCACGTGGGATTCCAGGTCGCCGCCCAGGCCCTAGCCCACATGCTCCCTTCCGTGATGACAACCGGACTCGCCTGGAAGGTCGCCCAGGAATTGGGCACGATCATGATGAAGAACGCGAAGACGTTCAGCAGGAAACCCAGGAAGAGGTGGAACCCCTTCGTGGCTCCCTGCATCGAATCCCATCCATACCAGTAGAGGTACAGCGTCACCGTCTCCAGCAGAAACAGCACGCAGTACACGAGGAACGACGGGAAGAAGACATCTGTCAGGTAGGACATGAGCTTGGGATACAGCCCAATCAGCAGGAACAAGAGGATGCCGCCGAAGAGGGCGGTGGTGGCATAGGCGGAAGTCAACAACTTGGTAAACTCCTTGGCCAGCGTATCGTAACGCGGATCCCCGGTCCGCACCCCGACGATCTCACAGACCCAGGCGAAGATCGGCACCCCGAGCACGAAGCCCGCCAGGAGGAGGTGCTGTTGCGCGATGATCCAGATCAAGTTCCGGCTGCCGACCACACCGGGAAGGATGTCGCGATACTCCGTCGCCGGCCCCGCAGGGGCTTCCTGCCCCCAGGCCAGGCCCAGAGGGGCGGCCACCGTGAAGAGCATGAAGACCAGAGCCGCGTATGCCCACACGCGCGTCGCCGGGACGACTGCGCCGGCCTGTCGTGCCTGTCTGTTGTCCGAGCGCCGATGGCTCGTATGCGGTCCCATGGCGATCTCTCCTTTTATTTGCTTTTGCCCTTTGTCGTTTCCCTGCTCTTTTCCTTCTCAAGGGCCGCCAGCACGGCCTCCGCCTTCTTCAGGGTCGCTTCGGTCTTGTTGATGAGCTCTTCCGGCTTGACCGGCTTTGAGGCCTTCTGGACCTGCTGGAGCGGATAATCCGGGTGGGGCGTCGGCGTCGTGACCGGCAGCAGGACCCAGAACACGACCGTGAGCGTCACGATGACCCCAGCGAACGAGACCAGCACCAGTGTCGGATCAGCCGGCACGCGCGCGTAATCCCACTGACGGACGCGCTCCACGAAACTGGCAGAACTGGTCTGGCCCGAGGCGACGACGACCCGTTTCACGCGCCATCCGAAGAGGTGCAGCCAAAGCAAAACAAACACCAGCAGGACGATCGCCGTGGGAATGGTCCAGAGGAGCAACTCGAGCGTGATCTGCTCGGCAATCGGAAGCGCCGGGTAGAATTTCTTGATCAGGGCGATGATAGCCGCCGCGACCTTCTGGCCGACGGCCACGGTGGTGCCGACCGCGTAATAAGCCCCGCCCAACACGAGAGCGCCCAGCACCGCCCCCTGCCACCACAAGCTCACCCCCACCGGTCCTCGGATTTCCATGCTCAGCCGCTCCAGGAAGACGGTCCTGGCCGTCAGCCCCACCGCCCAGATGTCGATCGGCATCGACACCACGAGCAGCGTGACGAGCCCCGCGCCTTCCCACGGATGCACCTGCCCCGCGAGCAGGAGAAGGGCGACAATCAGTTTGAACGGAAACCCAGTCCAGAAAGCCGACCAGGCCACGGCCCAAGCCAGCTTGATGGAGGAGAGGTTTTCAACGGGATGGGCCATGCCCCTGGCTCTCTTCAGTCCAAGAATTCACGGTTCAGGATCGCGGAGACGGTCAGGACCACGATCCCGATCATGACGACGGTCCAGGACAGGAGCGCGATGGGCCGCTTGAAGATGTTGCGCTCCGGGCTCCGGTCAATGAACGGGAGCGCGGCCAACAGCAGCAGGAACAGGCCTGGAATCGCGATCGCCCCCAGGAACTGGCCGAATTCGCCGGAGAAGATCTTCCAGCGCAGCATCTGGAACAGGAACAGGAAATACCATTCCGGTTCGGGATGGTACTCCCCGGGATCCGGCGTCGCCTGTTCGAGCAACTGCACCGGTTCGATGAAGGCCAAGGTACAGATGATCATGAAGACCGCCGCCATCGCGACGATGTCTTTCCACACCTGGCGCGGGAAGAAGAAATCGGTCTTGGCCTTCAACTCCTCCGTTGTCCCGCGGAACGGTCCGGCCGGTCCGGCCGAGCGGAAGAAGAAGAGGTGGAGGCCCGCCAGGCCCATCAGGGCCGCCGGCAGGATCATGACGTGGATGACGAAGAACCGGCTCAAGGTCATCTGCCCCGGCGTGGGCCCGCCCTTTAAGAACCGGGCCAGGAAATCGCCCACGATGGGCGTCTTGTCCATAATCTCGACGCCGACCGTCGTGGCCCAGTAGGCCCGTTGATCCCACGGCAGGAGGTAGCCGGTAAAGCCGAAGGCCATCACGATCACAAACAGGACCAGCCCGACCAGCCAGATCATTTCCCGGGGTTTCTTGTAGGCCCCCCACAAAAACACCTGGGACATGTGCGCGAAGACCATGACGACCATCGCCGACGAGCCCCAGAAGTGATAGCTCAAGATGAACCACCCGTAGTCCACCTCGTGGATGATGAACTGGGTGCTGGCGTAAGCATGGTCGGCGCTGGGGATGTAGTAGAACATCAGGAGCATGCCCGTGATCGCCTGCATGATGAAGATGAAGAGCAGGCATGAGCCGAAAACATACGCCCAGCGCGAGCCCCCCTTGATCGGCTCGTTCATCAGCTTGGCCTCGAGCGTCTTCAGACCGATCCGCTCGTCGACGAAGTCGTACACCTTCTGAAAGATCGCGTTCATCTATGCGATCCGAACCTGCTCCTTCTTGCCCGCCTTGTATTCGACGTCGATGATTTCGATGTCCCCGGAGGCGGCGACCTTGATCGGAAGCACGTCGAGAGAGCGGGGGGCCGGCCCGTCCAGGACCATCCCTGTGGCATCGTAAATGCTGAGGTGGCAAGGGCACAGAAAGACCTGGCCTCGCGTTTTATGGGACCGCCACTTGTAGCCGCACCCGAGGTGGGGGCACTTGCCGGAGAAGGCGACGTAGGGGACCGTCTGGTTGTTGACCCAGACGACCGCGCCCTTTTCGTCGTAAAACGTGATGTCGCCGTGCCGGTAGATCTTCTTGAGCGTCTCTGGAGACGCTTTGACCAGCCAATGATTCTTGTCCTCTTCCCGCTCGAGCACCGAGTCCTTGAAGGACTTCTTGAAGATGTACTGCACGCCCACATCGTCCGTTTTGATCTTGCTGATGTTGCCGATTTTGATCCAGTGGTTGTCGTACGGGACGTACATGGGCTTCATGATGAACCGAAGGACGGGCCAGACGAGGGGCAGGCCGATCAGCGCCCCGATGACCTTGATGAAGCCGGCGAAGAACGACCGCCGCGCGCAGTTTTTCTCAAGAACGGGGAGCGGCACGAGGACTTCCCCGGGCTCCACCCGGATCCGGTCTTCCAAGTGCGGGATCTCGACCTCTTTCGAGGAGACATAATCCTCGCGCTCGAGCTCGGGAAAGCCGCTGAATTGGGCGACATTGCAGGTGAGTTGGACCGCGTCGTCGCGGACTGCGCCTATCGCGCTAACCGGGACTTGTCGCTCGGTCCCGTTCGCGCGCACGACGATGTGGCTCACGTCTAGTGAGAGCGGATCGGCGATGACGTGGGCGACCTCGCCGACCTCCCCGTCTACGCACCGGACCTTGGATTTGATCTTGGGTTGCACGCTGCCCATGGAGGGCGACCCCGGCGCCTACAACTTCTTGACGGGTTTGGGTGTCTGGACCGACGCGTCCTTCAACGTCGACAGATACGCCACGAGCGCGTCGATCTCCTGGTCCGACATGAGCTCCTTGTACTTGTCGGGCATCAATTTCTTGTTGTACTCCTTCTCGAAGCCTTCGGCCATCCACGCCCGGGGGTTCAGGAGTTTTTCCTTCATCTCTTCGGTCTTCATGAGGTTGCCGATGTTGTCCAGCACCGGCCCCCGCTTCTTGACCGACCCTTTCCCGCCGATCTTGTGGCAGTTGTAACACTCCTGAAGCTCGTACTGCTCCTTTCCGAGCGCGACCAGGTTCCCGCCACCTGCCCTCGGTGCGGCGCCAGCGGACGCCCCACCGCCGATTGAGGCTTCGATCCTCTTCGCCTTCTCGCCCCCCAACGTTTCCAGCCGTTTGAGGATGGCTTGGCTCTCGGCATCGAGTTCTTTCGTGCGTTTCAGCAACTCCTCAATTTTGCCTTTTTCGGTCGCCGCCAACTTGGGCTTGACAATCTTCTCGATCTTTCCTTTTTCGACCATGGGATCGTACTGCGGGAGCGCGCTGGCGCCGGCAATGAAGACCAGCGAGACCACCACGTAAAACCCCACCAGCAAGGCTATCGCCTTGATACCGCTGACGGGAGAGAGGGACGGCGCGTCCAGCAAGATAAAGACGCCGGTCCCGAGGAGAGCATAGAGAACAAACATGACCTGAAACACCGGGGGAAAGTGGAAGAGATACCGGGACGCCAGCCACATCACCACGGCCGCCACGATTCCCTGGAACCCTCTTTTGACAACCACTCCGATGAAACTTCGTTGCGCCTCCACGGTGGATTCCCTTACTCCGCACCGGCGACGGCCGGCACCCCTTTGGCCGCCTCGGCGGGGGCTTTTTCCTTTCCCGTGCGAAGCGTGAGGACGATCGCGAAGCTGACGATGATGTAGAAGGTCACCGTGACGCCGGTGAACACCCAACTGGAATAGGCCAGCGTGGGCGTGTAGGACTCAGGCGTGAAATCATAGAGCAGGTTGAAGACGTGAAAGTACTTGCGGGTCAGCTCGCGCACGGCGCCCATCAGCGTCATCGTCCAGATCGCGCTGAAGGCCAGGAAGACCAGGACGAACTGGGCCGCGAAGTCGATCGTGCCCCAGGTGATCCGTCCCTGACGCAGGGCCCGATTGTAGAGGATGTAGTTCACGACGGTGACGAAGACCAAAGTGAACGCCGCGGCATTCTTGGCCGGCATCAGCGCCAAATCGCCCCACGATATCGTCACAAAGCCCAGGCTGAGCTCCCCATGCGGCAAGCTGAGCGAGCCGTCATCGGGTGCCAGCGCCTGGGTGGCCACGAAGGCATGGGGCGTCATCCAGATGGCATTGCCGATGATCACCATCAGGAACGCCACCTTGACCAGGGTCTGCGCCCCGACGGTCCACTTGAGGAATCGGCCGGCAATCACGAACAGCGCGACCCACACAGCCGGTAAAATGAGGGCGAACTTGTCCGGGATCGGAAACTTGGTCCAGATCAGCATGAAGACCACGGGGATGCTCGCCATGAGGACCAGCGTGGTGGTCCTCATCCGGATCTGTTCCAACCCTTCGATCCGCTTCATGCTGAGCCAGATATAATAATTGCTGGCGAGGAAGATCAGCCCGACCATCGCCCCCTGCATCTCAAAGAACATGGACAACTGGTCGGCCATCATGTAGGGACAGATGGAGGCGTCGTAGTCGCAGAGCTCGTAAGCCAGCAGGTAGCCGGCGAACGGCAGCGCCAGCAGCGCGCCCACCCCGATCAGATTGCCCACAAACCCGAACCAATCGTAGAAGGCCCGTTCCTCGTCATTCTTGGCAGCCAAATATAGGTAGGCCCCGATCAGGCCGGTGATGAACCCGCCGAAGACCACGTTGCCGACCGTGCGGTGGATGTTCAGCGGCCACCAACTGTAGTTGTTCATCTTGTCCCACAACGTCGCCGTGGTCTCGATGAACGTCTTGAGGTCCATCCCCCCCTCTGCAAACTTTGCCGGGGTGTTCATGAACGCCGTCGGGCCGTCGATCACGATGAGCGTCGCCAACCCGATGATGTTCAAGAGCACGCCGAGCATGATGTGCCGGAGCTTCTTGGGACCCTGCAAGGCGTCCCAGGTGTACCAGTAGAGATAGAGGACGATCGTCTCGAAGATGAAGAGCAGGGGATACATCACGGCGAAGACGGCGAAGAAGTGATTGATCAGCCACGCCGTCAGTTGCGGGTAGGTGGCCAGCAGCACGAAAATGAAGAGGCCACCGGTCAGAGCCGTCATGCTGTAGAGGATCACTGTGACCTTGGTGACCTCCTTGGCCAGTCGCTCGTACCGGACATCCTGGTTCTTCCAGCCAAGGATCTCACTCACCACCACGAAGATCGGCGCTCCCAGGATGAACGCCGCAAACAAGATATGGAGCTGGGCCACGACCCAAACAGCCCCACGGTTTCCCAGATAGGGAAACTCGTGTGCCCTGGGCTCAGGCAGTTGGGCGTAGGCGACGGCCGTTCCGATGAACAGGAGCCCCGCTACGACCAGGACAATCTTGAGAACGCCGCGCATGGACCTGTTATTTCCCACCCTTACCCTTCTTGGCGCCATCTTTGGCAGGTGCCGCTGCCGGAGCCTTGCCATCGCCGGCCACCGGGGTCGCCCCTGCCGCGGGCGCGGGTTTCCCGAGTTCAGCCAGAGGGACCCACTCCTGCCTGGCCACATCGTAGCCCATCCCCTTGAGTCCGAACGTCCGTTCGTAGGCCATGGCCTTCCACCGGTCCTCCTCGGGGAGCTTGCTCTTCCAGGCCTTCATCTTGGTGTTGGGGACGCCTTCCGAAATCCGCCAGAACCACACACTGTCTGGGTAGAGCTTCATCCGCTCGGTCTTGCGGAAGTCCCTGGCGCCCGCCTTGACCGGCTTTCCGTCCTTGCCGTGACAGGACGAGCAATTGACGTCGATGTTTTTGACCCCTTCGAAAATCTCTTTGCCCTCGGCGATGATCTTTTCATCGGCCCACCACCCGGCCGGCATGTGCTTGTCGGCATACTCCGGAGGAGCAGGCGGAGGGGGCTGGATGGGGCCCTCCTCTGCCTCGCACCCCGTCAGGAGCACTCCAACACACCCGATCATTGCCAGCGCCATCAGACCGTTGATCTTCATAACCGCCCTCAAGCTCCTTTCTTATCTGCTCTTATCTGCACACCCCTCGCATAAAAAAGACGCTTGGCTTCAGGGCTTCACACCCCTGAAGCCAAGCGCCCGAGTCCACGTTCTCTTGTGCTCAACGTTTCTTTCCGCGTCGATTCGGAACGGCCCGGGCCTGCTGATGCCGGAACCAGGCAACCCCTGCACCGAGCGCTGCCAAGGCCAGGACTCCTCCCACTCCGTACAGCCAGTATGAGGACGCTTCATCCGTACCAACCAATCCTCCAAGCCCGCCCCCCGACGATCGCTCCGGCTCCGGTCCGAAGCTCACCGTCGCCCCCCGTTCGGTCCGCCGGTCGTTCGGATTAAACTCGGCCCGAATCTTTTTGACCTCATCGACTCCAGAGCGCTCGTCCTTGATCGAGACTTGGACAGGATCCCCTGCATTGGTGTTATGCAGGTGGAGGACCACCTTGTAAAATCCGCTTCCATCTGCGTAGGTGTTGACGGGATCAACGCTCTGGTCGCGCAGGTCCCGCACCTGCACCCGAACGTCCCTGACCGGCTTCCCCTCCTTGTCCCGCACGTAGCCTGAGATGATAAACCGGTGATCGATCTCGTGGGTGGCCCAAGCTGGGTATGGAACGATGAGTCCAACCAGAGCGAAAAAAGCCGCCGCGCCACTCCACGACGGTCCCGTACTCAGCACCTTGGAAATAGTCTGTCCAACTCTGCTAAAGTCCGGCCTATCTAACACAGGTGTCCACCTTTGTCAATAAATTCAGCCGCCAATACCGGCCCCGCCCCAAACGGGGTAGAACACAGGAATAACCCGTAAGCTAAGAGTGTGCCTGTGAGGACGCGGCCAACCCGAAAATGTCGGCATAGGCGGCGCCCAGCATGCTCCCGGAGACCGCCACCCCGACGGCTCCGCCCACCATCATGCCGCTGACCAGCCCGATCACCATGCCCAGGTTGATCGTCACACCAGTGGCCGGCAGTGCGAGGGGAAGCTGATCCAGGCTCACCTCCGGGAACCATCCCGAAAGTCCATAGCCGATCGGCAGCCCAAGAATGACCGCCCCGATCATTCCGCCGATGCCGATCAGGAGGAGCATCACCAGCGTCAATCCGAAGACGCCCCACCAGTGCTTGTTCACGACCCGGCGGCTCCCTTCAAGCGCCTGCCAGACCCCCATTCGCCGATCCACGATCAGCAGGTAGGAAAAGGTGTAGGCCACTAATAAGTAGATGCCGGGAAGGACCAAGAAAGCGAGCCCGATGACGATGAGAAGGAGACCGACGACCGTACACCAGACCAATTGAGCCGTCGTCCTCCAATCAGGAAAGAAATCGGCGAACACCGTGCTGCCGTCCTTGCCCTGTTTCCAGGTCACGAGAGCCAACCCGGCGAACATCACAACCTGGATCACAATGCTGAGCAATTGGCCGACGATGGGAGCCAGCAGCGGAACGGCCTGAGAAGCGAACGTCAAGGCCAGCGTGAACCCGAGAAACCCGACAGGATTGTCCGTAAAAGCGTCCCAGCCCTGCCGGAGGTATGCGAAGGTTTTGACGGTATAACCGCGCGCGCGGATGTCTTCGACGGATCGGCCCCCGGAAGAAGCTGTGTTGTCGTCGGCCATCAGCGCTGGAGGCCTTTCAGGGAAAAAGCTGATTACAAGTGGCCGCGGGCCTGAGCTTCACCCGCGATGCGGGCGGCTTCCGCCTTGCGCTCCGACTCTTTTTTCCTCACCCAGGCTTCCCAGGACTTCCCGGAGGCGGTGTCCTCGCCGGTAAAGGCGATCGCCACGATGTCGGGATATGGAATCTTCATCTCGCCGGGCTGTCCCTTGGGAAAGAGCTGCAGGAAGGGCGGGGAAGCCACCGCGTTGCGATTGAAGATGTACCCCTCGATCTTCTCTCCGGAGGTCACTTCCAGCGTCACATCGCCACGGTAGTCGAAGGCGAGCTCCACAGCTTCTCGCAGCTCTGTTGCGTTCGCCGGCCGGAAGAGACGTCCTTCCAGTGAAGGTGAACTCGTGCTGTGGGGCTGAGCGTCAGGCACAAGGCGCGAGCAAACAACTAGCGGGCAGTCGGCATGAGTGTGGCCACGACGGTCCGGCCAAATCCTCGCAGCGTACTAAACGTATCGTTCACGGCCGATGCCTCGTAGCCGCAATGGACCATGCAGTCAGCGCACTTCTCGTTCCGTCCAGTCCCGTAGTTGTCCCAGTTCGTGTCCTCGATGAGCTCCGTGAAGGTCGCGGCATAGCCGTCCTGAAGCAGATAACAGGGCTTCTGCCAGCCGAAGATGTTGTAAGTCGGGTTGCCCCACGGCGTGCACTGGTAGTCCACCTTGCCCATCAGGAAGTCCAGGAAGAGTGGCGACTGGTTGAACCGCCAGCCCTTCTTGGGCGCGTGCAGGATGCGCGCGAACAATTCGCGCGTCCGTTGCCGCTTGAGGAAGTTCTTCTGATCAGGCGCCTTCTGGTAGCTGTAGCCGGGTGAGATCATCATGCCCTCGACGCCCAACTCCATCATGGCATCGAAGAACTGGCGAACGCGCTCGGGGTCGGCGTCGTCGAACAAGGTGGTATTGGTTGTGACGCGGAATCCCCGCCTGAGGGCCGCCTTGATCGCCCGGACAGCCACCTCATAGACGCCGTCGCGACAAACGGCGATATCGTGCTCCTCCCGGAGCCCGTCCATGTGGATGCTGAACGTCAGGTACTTGGACGGCGTGTAGTCATCGAGCTTGCGCTCCAGCAAAATGGCGTTCGTGCAGAGATAGACGTACTTCTTCCGCTCAACCAACCCCTTCACGATCGTCGGCATTTCCGGGTGGATGAGCGGCTCCCCGCCGGGGATGCTCACGATTGGCGCGCCGCACTCTTCGGCCGCCGTCCAGCATTGCTCCGGCGTCAGGCGCTTGTCCAGGACGTGGTCGGGATACTGGATCTTGCCGCAGCCCGCGCACGCGAGGTTGCAGCGAAACAGGGGCTCCAGCATCAGCACAAGCGGGTACCGCTTGACCCCCTTGAGCTTCTGGGCCAGCACGTACGTTGCGACGGTGTACATCTGGGAGACGGGAACGGCCATGCTCGGTTCCTCGGTTGCGGTGCGAGGAGGACTCTATCACCCCCGAGGCGTCAGCGTCAATGCTGGCCCTTCGGAGGAACACCTGCCTGTGTGGTACACTCCCAGCGATGACCGATCCGGCGAAGATCGAAGCGGGCCGCGAGCTGGACAGACTGATTGCGGAACAGGTGATGGCGCTCACGCCGGGAGAGCCCTTCCC
>Ga0209055_1001575_pt1 | contig 14920 bp, 17 predicted proteins | sample GraSoiAngelo_110_FD_185875 | JGI IMG/M metagenome (GOLD analysis project Ga0209055, IMG submission 185875) | Grasslands soil microbial communities from the Angelo Coastal Reserve, California, USA - 14_0903_12_30cm (SPAdes) (version 2) | ecosystem: Environmental > Terrestrial > Soil > Grasslands ... | reverse complement strand
CGCGAGGAAGAAGGCGCCGAACAGCCAGAAGGCGGTGGGCCCGAGCCCGCCCAGGTGGGCGGTCAGGTACGCGTAGGAAAAAGAATAAACGCCGGTCTGGTGGCCGACGAGCGAGACGAGTGCCAAGATCGCCACCAGCATCAACAGCGATCCGAAGAACGTATAGATGAAGAACTTGATGGCGGCGTACAGGCGACGCTCCCCGCCCCACACCCCGATGATGAAATACATCGGGATGAGCATCACCTCCCACATCACGTAGAACAGGAACAGATCGAGCGACACGAACACCCCGATCATGCCCGACGTGAGCGCGAGCATGAGCGCGTAGAACCCGCGCTCCCGCGTCGTGATGTAGGCGTAGCTGCCCAGCACCGACAACGGGACCAGGAACGTCGTGAGCAGCACCATGAACAGCGAGATGCCGTCCACGGCGACGGTGTAGCGGATGCCCCAGGCGGGAATCCACGGCAGGTCCAGCACGAACTGCATCCCCGCGGCCGGGCGGAAGGTCCACCACAAGGGAACCGAGATGGCGAACTCCACGAGACTCGCGGCGAGGGCCACGTGCTTCGCCCAGCGCTCGGGCACGAGCAGCACGATCGCGGCGGCCACGACTGGCCAGGCGAGGAGCGCGGTCAGCACTGCTTGGGCGTACATGCTAGCGCACCACCGCGCCCACCACGGCGAGCACGCCGACCACGAAGAGCACCACGTACACGCCGACCTCCCCGGACTGCAGCCGGCTCCCGACCCACCCGAGGGCGCGCGACGCGGCCGCCGTCCCGTTCACGAGCAGCCCGTCCACCAGCCGCTGGTCCACGACTTTCCACAGCACCTCGCGCGACAGCCACATCACCGGTCGGACGACGATCGCGTCGTACAGCTCGTCCACGTACCACTTCTTCCAGAGGAGACGACCCACCCCTCGCTCCGGCGGTGCCAGGCGCGCCGGGGCCAGCGCCTCCGGCTTGAGGATTCGGAAGGCGGCGACCATCCCCAACGCGGCCACGAGCACCGCCGCCACCACCAGCGCCCACTCGGTCGCGGGCGGTGCTTCGGCCGGGGGCGTCAGCGCGGCGCCGGTCACCGGCGCGAGCCAGTGCTCCAGCCGGGCGCCGCCGCCGAACAGCGGCGGGATGTTGAGCGCGCCACCCAACACAGCGAGCACCCCGAGCACGACGAGCGGCGTGGTCATCAGCGGGGGTGCCTCGTGCAGCTGCTCCCGCTCGCGATCGCCCGTGCGGTTCGGCCCGTGGAACGTGTAGAGCATGAGCCGCGTCATGTAGAATGCCGTCAGCAGGGCTGCCGCGAGGCCCATCCCCCAGAAGACGTACCACGCGGGCCGGACCGCGGCTTGGGCGAACGCGGCGCCCAGGATCTCGTCTTTCGAAAAGAAGCCAGCGAAGGGCGGGATGCCGGCGATGGCCAGAGTAGCGATCCACATGAGGGCGGCGGTCCACGGCATGTACCGCGCCAGCCCACCCATGTTGCGCATGTCCTGCGCGTCCTCGTGCGCGTGGGTCGCGTGGTAGGCCCGGTGCATCGCGTGGATGACGCTGCCTGAGCCGAGGAACAACAGTGCCTTGAAGAACGCGTGGGTCGTGAGGTGGAACATCCCCGCGGCGTACGCCCCTGTGCCGACGCCGAGGAACATGTAGCCCAGCTGGGAAACCGTGGAATATGCCAGCACGCGCTTGATGTCCCACTGCTTGAGGGCGATGGTCGCGGCGAACAGGGCCGTGAGCGCGCCGACGCCGGCGACGGTGGCGCTTCCCACGGGCGACAGTGCGAACAGCGCGCCGCAGCGCGCCACCAGATAGACGCCCGCGGTCACCATCGTCGCGGCGTGGATCAGGGCCGAGACGGGGGTGGGACCCTGCATCGCGTCCGGCAGCCAGATGTACAGGGGGATCTGCGCCGACTTGCCCGTGCACCCGAGGAACAGAAACAGCGTGATGGCCGTGACGACGGGTCCTCCAGCCGCGAACGCCGTGGGGGCCTTCGAGAACACCGTCGCGAAGTCGAGCGAGCCGATGTGCCAGAAGATCAGCAACATGGCGACCAGGAAACCGAAGTCGCCGATCCGGTTGACGATAAAGGCCTTCTTGCCGGCGTCGGCGTTGACCTTCTCGGTGAACCAGAACCCGATCAACAGATAGGAGCAGAGGCCCACGCCTTCCCACCCGACGAACATCACGGGGAAACTCGCGCCGAGCACCAGCGTCAGCATGAAGAACACGAACAGGTTCAGGTACGCGAAGTAGCGCGCGTACCCGGGATCTTCGCGCATGTAGCCGACACTGAACAGGTGGATGAGCGCTCCAACGCCGGTGACGACCAGAATCATCACCGCCGACAACTGATCGAGCTGCAGCGCGAAGGCGACCTGCAGATCGCCCACCGGGAGCCAGTCCCAATAGCCGACCACCAGCGGGGCCGACGCGTGGAGCTGCGCCAGCTCGAGCACGGCGAGCGTGGCGGCCGCGAACGCCAGCACCAGCACGCCGACGCCGACGATCGAGACGGCGCGCTTGGCGCCGGGGGCTGCGAGCGCCAGCGCGCCATTCACGAGGAAGCCCGCGAGCGGCAGCGCCGGCACCAGCCAGAGCAACCCGAGCGGAGGGAGTGGGAGGAGCGGCATCAACCCTTGAGCAGGTTGATGTTCTGCAAGTCGAGCGTGTGGCGGTGCCGGTACACGGCGAGGATGATCGCCAGTCCGACGGCGGCTTCGGCGGCGGCTACCGCCATGACGAAGAACACGAAAATCTGCCCGGCCACGCCGACCTGCTGGGCGAAGGCGACGAACGTCAGGTTGGCGGCGTTGAGCATCAGCTCGACGCACATGAAGATGACGATCGCGTTGCGGCGCAGCAGCACACCGAGCACGCCCACGGCGAACAGCACTGCCGAGACGGTGAGGGCGGGTCCGAGGAGCATCACAGCTTCCGCTTGGCGAGCACGACCGCGCCGACGAGCGCCGCCAGGAGGAGCATGCTGGTGATCTCGAAGGGGACGAGGTAGGCGGTGAACAGCAGCCGCGCGACCGGCGGGATCATTCCCTGCTCCGCGGCGGGGCGTACCGCGCCGCCCGCGCCCGCCGCGGCGGCCTGGCGCAGCACGAGCAGCTGCACGAGGAGCAGACCGGCCAGCAGGACGCCAACGCCAAGACCGAGCGGACCCTTCAAGTCCGTCGGCCCGGCCCCGCCCAGGTTGAGGAGCATGATCACGAACAGGAACAGCACCATGATGGCGCCGGCGTACACCAGCACCTGCAGCACGGCGATGAACTGGGCGTCGAGCAGTACGAACAGGGCGGCCAGGGAGAACAACGTGACGACCAGCCACAACGCGGAGGCCACGGGGCTGCGACGGGTGATGCAGGCCAGGGCGCTCGTCACGGCCAGCCCGGCGAACGCCCAGAAGATGATCAGCGTCCCGTCCACCGCCTACTCACCCTTCGGGTCGGAAGGGTCCCACAGCGTCGAGACGGGGTGCGTCTGCGCGCACAGCCGCTCGAGGTCGTACACGAACCGGTCGCGCGAGAACTCCGAGTTCTCGTAGTGCACGCCCACGTGAATCGCTTCCTCGGGGCACACCTCCTGGCAATAGCCGCAGAACACGCAGCGGAATTCGTCGATCTCGTAGATGAGCGGGTAGCGGTTGCCGGCCTCGTCCTCCCCGGGCACGAGCTTGATGCAGTTCGCGGGGCAAATCTGGGGGCAGAGACCGCACGCGACGCACTTGGCGCGTCCCTGCTCGTCGGTGAGCATGCGGTGCGTGCCGCGCCACCGCGGGGACAGCGTCCAGTCCTGGCTGCTCTTCTCCTCGGGATACTGCATCGTCACTTTGGGCCGGAACAGATGGCTGAATGTGAGCGCCATGCCCTTGAGCGTGGCGCGGAGGTAGGAGACCTTCGCGCCTGGCCGTTTCATCACCTTCACCCCGACGGTCATCAGGCCTCCGCCACGGAGCCGGCGACGATGCGACCGCGGTCCAGCACGAAGAACAGCGGCACCGCCAGCACCAGGTTCAGGGCGAACAGCGCCAGGGCGAACCGCGTGTCGTATGTCCAGCCGAGCCCGTCGTGCAGGAACCAGATCGCGGTGGCGATCACCGTCACGTAGGTGAGCGCCAGCGGCAACATCACCTTCCACCCGAGTGCCATCAGCTGGTCGTACCGGAAGCGCGGCAGGGTCCAGCGCACCCAGATGTACAGGAACAGGAAGCAGATCACTTTCGCGGAAAACATCGCGAGCGTGGCGAGCGTCTTGAGCGTCGTCCAGGGAGGCGTGTTGTCCCAGGTCGTGAACGGGATGTCCCAGCCGCCGAAGAACAGCGTGGTCATCAGGGCCGACGCGGTCACCATGTTCGAGTACTCGGCGATGTAGAACATCGAGAACTTCATGGCGCTGTATTCGGTGTGATAGCCGGCGATGAGCTCGCCCTCCGCCTCCGGCAGGTCGAACGGCAACCGGTTGGTCTCGGCGAACGCCGCGACGATGAAGATGAAGTACGCGAGCGACAGCGGGAACACGTTCCACGTGAACAGCGATTGGGACTGCTTCGCAATCACGTCCGTGAGGGTCACGTTGCCGGCGATGAGCAGCACCGCGACCGTACTCATGCCCATTGCGATCTCGTAGGAGATCATCTGGGCACTCGCGCGCAAGCCACCCAGCAGGGAGTACTTGTTGTTCGACGACCAGCCCGCCAGCACGATGCCGTACACGCCCAGCGACCCGAAGGCGAGGATGTACAGGAAGCCGACGGGCAGGTTCGCCACGACCATGTCCACCTCGCCCCACGCGGTGGGGAGCGGCGTGGCGAACGGGATCACCGCGAAGGTGAGCAGCGCCGGGACGAACGACATCGCGGGGGCGAGCAGGAAGAGCACCTTGTCCGCCTGGGCCGGAAGCGTTTCCTCCTTCACGAGGTTTTTCAGGCCGTCGGCGGCCGGCTGGAGCAACCCCTGGGGGCCCACCCGGTTCGGGCCGAGGCGGTCCTGCATCCACGCGCAGATGCGCCGCTCGGCGAGCGTGAGGAGCGCCACACCCACCATGATCACCGTGAACACCACGACGATCTTGATGATGGACGCCACCAGGAAAAAGGTCATACCGCCGCCGGCACGGCCGCGGGCCTTCCGCCGAAGCCCAGCTGTTCGTAGGACAGACCGCGCAGCGGCTCGATTGCCTGCGCGACGCGCTCGAATGCCTCGGCGGCACTGCCGACGGGCTCGCCCTGGCCCAGCGCCGCGCCCAGCTCGGAGAACACCCACCAGGCGGGCCGCGCCATGCCCGGAGCTGTCTTGGCCTGCGCGTAGCGTTGCACCCGGCCGTCCCGGTTCACGAAGCTGCCTTCCTCCTCCGCGACGTTCGCGATCGGGAGCACGACGTGGGCGTCACGGGCCCGCTCGGGGAGCACGGTCCCCACGTAGATGAGCGTTCCCGCCGTGCGCACCGGGATGTCCGGCTCGTCGAGCACCAGCACGACGGCGGCCGATTCGGCCGCGGCGAGCGCGGCGGCGTACTCGCGACCATAGCCGAGCAGCTCCGCGCCCCGGCCGTTGGGAGCGCGCTCGGCGCGCAGCGCCAGGTCGGGCACGCCCGCGAGCGGCGCCTCTTCACCCATCACGACCTGGAACGCGCCCGTCCAATCGAGGCCCCCCCCCCGGAACAGCTCGCGCGCGAAGAACAGCGCCTCGGTGGACGCCCGGGGAGACACCAGCGTCACGACCCGCCCGCCCGCCCCGCGGAGCACGGTCGTCACGCGCTCGAACGCGTCCTGCCAGTCGGTGGCGTGGAGCTCGCCACCGCGCTGCACGAGCGGGGCCTCGATCCGGTCGCCGCGGTTCATCCAGCGGTAGTTCATGCGGCCGTGGTCGCAGATGAAGTAGCGGTTCACCTCGAGGTTCGGCCGCGGCCGTACGCGCACGACGACGTTCTCGCGCGTGTCGAGCGTGACGTTGCATCCCTGCGAGCAGCCGGTGCAGACGGAGGCGCTCTTGTCGAGCTCCCAGGCGCGCGCCTTGTGAAGAAAGTCCTTGGACAGGAGCGAGCCCACCGGGCACAGATCGACGACGTTCCCCGCCCACGGATGGTCGAGCCGGGTCTCCGGGTGCACGCCGATGTAGGCCCGATCTCCCCGCTCCGAGACGTTCAGCACGGGCTCCTGGGCGACGTCCTCCATGAACCGCACGCAGCGCGTGCACAGAATGCACCGGTTCGGCACGTACAGCACGTCGGGGCCGAAGTCTTCGACCGGGTTGAACCGCTTGGGATACTCTGGGCTGTAGCGCGTCGCCGCGCGGCCCTCCTGGAACGTGAAGTCCTGCAGCTCGCACTCGCCGGCCTGATCGCAAATCGGACAATCCAGCGGATGGTTGATGAGCAGGAACTCGAGAACGCTGGTGCGGGCGCTCTTGGCCGCGGCGGACTGCGTGTTCACCACCATACCCTCGGCGGCCTGTATGGCGCACGCGACGGCGAGCTTCGGCTGCTTCTCGATCTCGACGAGACACATGCGACACACGCCGGCCACCGGCAGACCGGGATGGTAGCAGTAATGGGGGACCAGGACCCCCGCCTGCTTCGCGGCCTCGATGACGAGCGTGCCCTTCGCAACGCTCACGGGCACGCCGTCGATCGTGAGGGTGATCAGGTCGTCGCTCACGCCACCAGCACCGGCTGGCGTCGTCCCGCGATGTACTCCTCGAACTCGCTTCTGAACTTCTTGATCCCGGAGACGACCGGCGCGGCGCACGAGTCGGACAGCACGCAGATCGTCTTGCCCGTCATGTTCTCCGCAAGATCGAGCAGCAGGTCCAGGTCGGCCGGCTTGCCCTGTCCCGCGAGAATGCGCTCGAGGATCTTGGTGGTCCACGCCGTACCCTCGCGACACTGCGTGCATTGCGCGCACGACTCGTGGGCATAGAAGCGGGCCAGCCGCATGATCTGGTACACCATGTCCGCCGAATCGTCGAACACGATGACGCCACCCGAGCCGAGCATCGAGCCGCGCTCCACGACGCCTTCGTAGTCGAGCAAACAGCTCTCGGTCTCCGCCCGGTCGAGGATCGGTACCGACGAGCCGCCGGGGATGCACGCCTTGAGCGTGCGGCCGGGGCGCATGCCGCCGCACAGCTCGTACACCAGGTCCTTCAACGGAAAGCCCAGGGTCACCTCGTAGTTTCCCGGCTGCTGTACGTGGCCGCACACCGAGAAGAGCTTCGTGCCGGTGCTCTTGGGCGATGAAAGCGACAGGCTCTTGTACCAGGCGGCGCCCTTGGTGAGGATGGGCGGCACGGCGGCGAGGGTCTCCACGTTGTTGATCGTGGTGGGCATGCCGAACACGCCGGCGGCCGCCGGAAACGGCGGCTTGATGCGCGGGTTACCGCGCTTCCCCTCGATCGAGTTCATGAGCGCCGTCTCCTCGCCGCAGATGTAGGCGCCCGCGCCCCGGTGCAGGTGGATCTTGAGGTCGCCGAACACGCCGGCGGACCGGGCATCGGTGAGGGCCTTCTCCATGATCGCCAGCGGCTCGGTGAACTCGCCGCGGATGTAGATGTAAGCCACGTCGGCCTGGATCGCGTGCGCCGCGATCGCCGTCCCCTCGAGCAGGGCGTGCGGCGTCCACCGCATGATCTCGCGATCCTTGAACGTCCCCGGCTCGGATTCGTCCGCGTTCACGCACAGATAGTGGGGCTTCTTCTTCTCCTTGGGCATGAACGACCACTTGAGCCCGGTGGGGAAGCCGGCGCCCCCGCGCCCGCGCAGCCCCGACTCCTTCACGATGTCGATGACCCGCGCGGGCTCCATCGCGCGCGCCTGCTCGAGCGCGGCATACCCGCCGCGCTTCACCCAGCCCTTGTAGGTGCGGGCGTCGGCCTCACCGAAGTACCGGGAGAGGAGGACGGTCTCCTTGGGATGAGGTTTGTGCGGGTACCCCATTTACTTGTACTTCCTCACGATCTCGGGAACCTTCTCCGGGGTCACACTCTCGATGAAGTCGTCGTCCACGAGCACCGGGGTTGCGAACCCGCAGGCGCCGAGGCACTCCACCTCGATCACCGTCCACTTGCCGTCCGGGCTCGTGGCACCGAGCTCCTTGGCTCCGGTCGCGGTGAGCAACGCCTGCACCACCGCCTCCGCGCCGCAGATGTTGCAGGGCGACGTGGTGCACACCTGGACGAAGTGCCGGCCGACCGGGTGCTGGTGGTACATCGTGTAGAAGGTGACCACGCCCTTGACGTACGCGGGCGTCAGTCCCAGCACCTCGGCCACTTCCGCCATGTGGCGGTCGGAGATCCAGCCGCGCGCCCGCTGCACGAGCCACAGCGCCGGCAAGAGCGCCGCCTGCTTGGTGGGGTAGCGCGCCAGAATCTCCTGGAGCTGCTCGAGCATTTGCTCGGTGAAGACGGGCTGGTACTCCTCCGGGCCCACCGACGGCGATGAGTGCGCGCCGGCACTCATCGATCCACCTCGCCCATGACGATGTCGATCGATGCGTTGATGGCGATCAGGTCGCTCAACAAGTGCCCCGCCGCCATCTGCGGGAGGGCCGAGAGGTTGATGAACGAGGGGGGTCGAATGCGCCAGCGCACCGGTTTCGCGGTGCCGTCCGACACGAGGTACGTGCCGAGCTCGCCCTTGGGGTTTTCGATCCCGACGTAGGCCTCCCCCACGGGTGCCTTCACACCCTCCATCACCTGCTTGAAGTGATAGATCATCGCTTCCATGTCGTTCATGGCGCGCGATTTGGGCGGCAGGATCACGCGCGGATCGGCGATGTTGATGGGGCCGTCGGGCAGGCGATCGAGCGCCTGTTGGAGGATGCGGTTGGACTGAGAGCATTCCTCGAGGCGCACCAGGTAGCGGTCGTACACGTCGCCGTGCTCGCCGACGACGACGTCGAAGTCATAGGTCTCGTAGTCCAGGTACGGCTTGTCTTTGCGCACGTCGTAGGCGACGCCGCTGGCGCGCAGCATCGGGCCGGACAGCGAGTGGTTGATCGCCTCGGCGGCCGTGAGCACGCCCACCCCCTGCGTGCGACCGACCCATACGGCGTTGCGCGTGAGGACACGGTCGATCTCGCTCAGGGTCTTGGGGAACGTCTGCGTGAAGTGGCGCAGCCCCGCGACGAAGTCGTCGGGCACGTCCGCCATCATGCCGCCCACCCGGGTCACACTGGTCGTGAGCCGGGCGCCCGTCCACATCTCCTGGAGATTGTAGATCCGCTCGCGCTCCTGGAACGCCCACAGGAACGGCGTGAACGCGCCGAGGTCGATCGACGTCGTGCCGAGCCACACCATATGCGAGATGATGCGGCTCATTTCGCACGCGATTACGCGCAACACCGTGCAGCGCGGCGTGATCGCGATGCCCATGAGCTGCTCGGCCGCGAGCGCGAACCCGACGTTGTTCGCCATCGGAGACAGATAGTCCGTGCGGTCGGTCAGCGGGATGATCTGGTTGTAGTGACGGTACTCCCCGAGCTTCTCGAAACCGGAGTGGAGGTAGCCGAGATGCGGGATCACCCGGACCACCGTCTCACCGTCCAGCTCGACCACGAGCCGGAGCACCCCGTGCGTGGCCGGATGCTGCGGCCCGATGTTGATGAGCATGTGCTCCGCGGCGAGGTCGGGCTGCTGCGCCACACCGAGCGGCACCCGCAGCGTCTCACCCCTGGGACCGACGCCGGGCGTCGCGAGCTCGACCTCCACCGTACGCTTGCTCATTCCGAGTCCGGGAGCTCGCCGCGCGTGCCGCGGCGCAGCCGCTCCTTCATGTCCGCGGGGAGTTCCTCGTAGGCGTCGGCGATCGACAGCTCTTCCATCGAGTAGTGCGCTTCGGGGCTGGCGGCCAGCGCCTGGCGGACCTGCTCGGCGCGACTGAACCGTCCGCGCAGCGGGAAATCCTTACGCAGCGGGTACCCTTCGGCATACGTCTCCCACATGAGGATGCGACGCAGGTCGGGGTGCCCCCGGAACGTGATCCCGAACATGTCGTATACCTCCCGCTCGAGCCAGTCGGCCCCGCGCCACAGCGGCACCACAGAGTCGACGGTGAGGTCCCCCTGCGAATCGAGCTCCACCTTGACGCGCAGGTCGGCGCGGCGCGACAGGGAGCGGAGACCGTATACCACCTCGAGCGGCCGCTCCCGGTCGCGATACTCGACCGCCGTGACGTCTACCAGGTAATCGTAGGTGTGCCCGGGCGTGTCGCGCAGCCAGGCCATGACGTCGAGCAGCGCGTCACGCCCGACATAGACGATCGTATCGCCGCACGACTCGAGCGCGCGGCCGATCGCGTTGCCGAAGGTCGCCCGCAGCGCGTCGACGGAAGGGTTCACGCCGAGCGGAACTGGTGGACGGAGTTCCCGAACGGCTCCGAGATCTCGTCGATCTGCTCGGGCGGAAGGCGCAAGCCGCGGTCGTCGAGCGGTTGCTCCTCACGGCGCGGGACGTGATCGAACAGCGACTCACCTTTGATCTTCTTGTGCAGCAGCAGCACCCCGTACAACAGCCCCTCCGGGCGGGGCGGGCACCCGGGGACGTACACGTCCACCGGCACGATCGTATCGATCCCCTGCACCATCGCATAGTTGTCGAAGATGCCGCCGGTCGAGGCGCAGGCTCCCATCGAGATCACCCACTTGGGCTGCGGCATCTGGTCGTAGATACGACGGATCACCGACGCGAGCTTGAACGGCAGCCGGCCGGCGCAGATCAGCACGTCGGCCTGGCGGGGCGAGAACGCCTGGCGCTCCATGCCGAAGCGGGCGAAGTCGTAGCGGCTCGCGGCCGTGGCCATGAACTCGATGGCGCAGCACGCGGTGCCAAAGGGCATGGGCCAGAGCGAGTTGGCGCGCGAGGCGTTGACGGCCCAGTCGACCAGGTCCTGGAACTTGGCCAGGAGATAATTCGGGCTCTGCCCGGAAACGTGTTTCGTCTCGAGAACGCGCTTCATAAACGGAACTCAGCGGTCAGTCCCATTGCAGCGCCCCCCGCTTCCACACGTACACGTACCCGACGGCGAGAATCAGCATGAAGACGAGCATCTCCACCAGCAGAAAACCAGTGCTCGGGCCTCCCGCAGCCCCGCCGCCGTCCAAGAAGATCGTTCCCCAGGGAATGAGAAACACGGTCTCGATGTCGAAGATGATGAACAGCATCGCGACGAGGTAGAACTTCACCGAGAAGCGCTCGCGCGCGTTGCCGAGCGGCGGCATGCCGCTCTCGTAGGGACTGTCCTTGAGGGCCGTGGGCTTGCGGGGGGCGAGCAGGTGCGACAGCCCGATCAACAGGACGGCGTTGAACGCGACGAAGCCGAGCAGCAGGAGGAAGGAGAGATAGGGCTGGTTCATGAGTTCGTGAAAAAATTCACTTGACCCGCCGAAACGTATTCGCACGCGCCCAGGTTGTCAACCGAATCGAGTGGCGTAAGTGCCGGTGCCACCGATATATTGGCGGCCCATGTCCATTAAGTCCGATCGCTGGATCCGGCGCATGGCGACCGAACACGCCATGATCGAGCCGTTCGCCGAGAACCAGGCGCGCGCCGGCGTCATCTCGTACGGCGTCTCCTCCTACGGCTACGACATGCGGGTGGCCCCCGAGTTCAAGATCTTCACCAACGCGCTCTCGGCGGTCGTCGATCCCAAACGCTTCGATCCGAAATCGTTCGTCGAGTTCACCGGCGATGTGTGCATCGTGCCGCCCAACTCGTTCGCCCTGGCGCGCTCGGTCGAGTACTTCCGCATTCCCCGCAACGTCCTGACGATCTGCGTGGGCAAGAGCACGTACGCCCGCTGCGGCATCATCACGAACGTCACGCCGTTCGAGCCGGAGTGGGAAGGCTTCGTGACGCTCGAGATCTCGAACACCACACCCCTCCCGGCCCGCATCTACGCGAACGAAGGCATCGCCCAGGTGCTGTTCTTCACGGCCGATGAGGGAGACGAGTGTGAAATCAGCTACCAGGATAAGAAGGGGAAGTACCAGGCACAGCGCGGCATCACGCTGCCGAAGCTATAGGGGCGTCCGGGCCGCGGCGCGCGAGCCCAGCACGGTGATCACGACGACTGCGCCCGCGAGCATGACCAGATCGGGCAGCCAGCCGAGCTCAGTTCGTGGGACCGTCATCTGCAGGAAGTTGAGCACGAAATCGAACACACCGACGAGCAGGCCGAGCAGCACCGTGCCATGGAGGGCGCGCCCGAAGCGCGCCAGAATGCTCCCGCCGACCAGGGCGACGGCGCCCTGCCCCGCCGCGATCCCGAGGGTGGTGGCGAAGTCCTCGAGCAGCGTGCTCCAGAAACCTGGGCGGCCCGCGTGATAGCTGAAGAACCACGTGTGGACCAGCGACAGGGCGCCCCCGGCGACGGCGGCGCACACCGTGGCCCACAGCGCGTACCCGATCACGATCTTCATCCGGTCACCCGTGTCGGCCGTCATGAGGAACAAATGTGGCGGCCCCCGGGCGGCGCCGCCAGTCGGGGCGTTATGTTAGCGCCTACGGTACGGCTCCTCGCGCGCCCCGCTCCGTGACGCCTCGGCGGCTGACCCCACCGCCCCCGGGGCGAACGCTCAGTCTGAGGATGACGCTGCTCGTCGTCGTCCTCGGGGCCGGCGTGTACGCGGGCACCCTGCCCCTCTACCTCTTCTTCAAGGTCAGCCGCCCGGCCCTCGCGCTCGGCGCAGCTACCGAAGCTATCGCGGCCGTGGGGGCCGACGTGGCCCAGCGCGCTGGATGAGGCCGTCGTGGTGCTGCGCGAACTCGACGCTCGCCCGACCGTCCCGAGTGCCTCCGTGGCGGCAGCGCGTCGCCTCGTGGAGCTGGGACGCGCGCCGGTGCGGGTGCCAGCGGATGCGGCAATCGCACCCGCGCTGCGCCGCGCCCTCGAGCGCACCGACGCCGCGATGTCCCGCGTGGCAGACGCCCTCGCGGGCGTGGTCGCCCGGCTCGTCGGGGGACGGCGGCCCCCGCCGGGGCAGGTAGCGGAGATCGAGGCGCTCGACAGGATCGCCGACGCCGAGCGGGTCGGGGCGGCCGTGGTCGCCCGAGACGACCTGCTCGCGCGGCAGCACGCCCTGCGGTTGGCGGCGGGCGAAGTCCGCCGCGACACGATCGTGTGGGTGGTGATCGGCATCCTGCTCGTGCCCGCCCTGGTCTGGGTGGTACGGCGTCGTGTCTGGCGCCCCCTGCGCGAGCTCGACGCCGGGCTGGCGCGGGTGGCCGACGGCGACCTCACCATCCGCGTGCCGGTCCACGCCACGGACGAACTCGGGCGGGTCGCACTGCATTTCAACGCCATGACCCAGGTGCTGGGGGACCGCGCCGAAGAGCAGGGCAGGTTCGCAGCCGCGGGTGAGCTGCTCGCCGGGGTCGCCCATGAGGTGAACAACCCTCTCATGGCGATCGCTGCGCACGCCGAGAACCGCCTCGCCGATCCGAGCCTCTCGGAGGAGCCGCGCAACGAGATGTCGCAGATCCTGCGCCAGGCCCGCCGCGCCGCCAAGCTGCTGCGCGGCCTGCTCCGGTTCGTGCACGCCACCGAACGGGAGGTGACGCGCGTCAACCTGAATGACGTGGTACGCGGCGCACTCGATCTCGTGTCCTACCGCTTCGGCGTCGACGAGATCACGGTGGGGGGGCGTCTCGACCCTTCTCTGCCGGCGGTGGAGGGCGACGCCATCAAGCTCGAGCAGGTCGTCGTGAATCTCTTGGCCAACGCGATCGACGCCCTGCGTCGCGTCAAGCCTCCACGGAAACTCACCGTGGACACCTGGGCGCGGGATGCGAGCGTCTGTGTGGCGGTCGGGGATAACGGGGAGGGCGTCGCCCCGGAAATCGCCGCCCGGCTGTTTCGACCGTTCGCCACCACCAAGGGCCATCGCGGCACCGGGCTGGGGCTGTACATCTCGCGGCAAATCGCCCGGGAAGCGGGAGGCGATCTCGCTCTCGTGTCTCCGCCCGAAGGCGGGGCCCGCTTCGCCCTCTCGCTTCCGCTGGCGCCGGCGGCGTCCGTTCCGGTCGCGGGGCCGGCTCGAGCAGCGGGAAGCGACCCCGCGACGCCAGGAGGTGGGCGCGCTCCCGGAGGGGGAGCGAGTCTGGCCGGTGTGCGCGTGTTGATCGTCGAGGACGAAGAGGGTGTGCGGCGACCGATGGCGCGCTTTCTCGCGCGGCGTGGCGCCGAGGTGGAGGAAGCGGCGGACGGCGTGGATGGGCTCGACCGACTGCGCGCCCGGGCCCCGGACGTGGTCGTGGTCGACCTGCGCATGCCCCGGATGGGCGGGATCGAGCTCTACGCGCGGCTCGAGGAGGAGCGACCCGAGCTCGCCCGGCGGGTATTGTTTCTGTCGGGGGATGTGTCGCAGCTCGCGGAACCGGGGAACACGCCCGTGCCGCGGGAGCGCGTGCTGGTCAAGCCGGTCGAGCTGGCGGAGCTGGAGCGGCGCATCGCGGCGTTCGTACAGGAGCTGAAGGCGTCGGGCGGTTAGGATGGCCGGACCGCGAGGCCCGCGCTATGATACAGCATGCTGGTGGTGGTCGTGCTGCTCGCGACCGTGCTGCTGCGAGTCGCGATCGTGACCGCAGTCGTGTATCTGCTGCTGCCGCAGGGCTCGCTCTGCCCGCACTGCAGCTTCGAGATGGTCTCCGTCCGGAACCGATTCCTGGATCGCCTGGTCCCGCTGCTCGAGCGTCGCTGGTGCCTCGGCTGCGGCTGGGATGGCGTGGTGCGACGCGTGCGCCGGGCACGCGCGCGTACCCGGCCCCGGCCCCCGGCGCAACGTCCGACACCCCGGTGACTCAGTCCATCGAGGTGATCAGCCGGGCGGCGCGCTCGTAGAAGAAGTAATCCCACGCCCAGTTAAGCAGCACGAACAGCTTATTGCGAAACCCGATCAGCTGGATGA
>Ga0209055_1001574_pt1 | contig 14925 bp, 15 predicted proteins | sample GraSoiAngelo_110_FD_185875 | JGI IMG/M metagenome (GOLD analysis project Ga0209055, IMG submission 185875) | Grasslands soil microbial communities from the Angelo Coastal Reserve, California, USA - 14_0903_12_30cm (SPAdes) (version 2) | ecosystem: Environmental > Terrestrial > Soil > Grasslands ... | reverse complement strand
CGAGATTGATGATCCGGTACGGCGGTTGCCCGGCGATCTCGCGACCCTCGAAGCGGATCGAGCCGGCGTTCGGCGCCAGCGTGCCAGAGAGCATGTTGAAGATCGTGCTCTTGCCGGAGCCGTTCGGGCCGATCAGGCCGAGAATCTCGCCCTTCTCGACCCCGAACGACACGCTGTTGACGGCCGTGAAGCCACCGAAGCGCTTGGTGAGGCCCTGGACGGCTAGCAAGTAGCTATGTCGCGAGGCTCATTGCGCCGCGTACGGCGACGTGCCGGGCAGCGGCAGGACCGGCTCGCGCTGCTGCTGGCTCTTGGGCCATACGAGATAGGGCTTGTCGTCGACGTACTGGAGAATCACCGGGAAGGCGCGATCGTTCTGGCCCGCCATGGGTCCGCTCTCGCCCTCGAATTTCACGCCGAATCCGAGCATGGTGCCACCCTCCGGCAGATCGACCTCGAGCGCCGCCTTCCGCAGCGCTTCGGCATCGATGCCGCCATGCTTCTTGATGGCGCGCGGCAACACTTCCGACATGAACACGTACGTGTTGCTGGCCGACATGCCCACGTGCGCCGAGCGCACCTGTGTGCCGGGCCGAGCCTTCTCGTACTCCTCCCCGACCATCTTGATCATGGCCGGCAGCGGGGCGCGCAGAGACTTCTCGTTGGTGAGCCAGATCGAGATCGGGTCGACATTGAAGAAGTAATTGACGTCGCGGCCGAGCGACTCTTTCAGCTTGTCGTAGACGCCGTAGCCGGCGCCGTGGCCGATCAGCGCGCTGAAGCGAAGCCCCTGCTCGCGGGCCTGACGGAGGAACAGCGTGATGTCCGGGTTGTAGCCGGTGTGGAAGATGACGTCCGGGCGGCCGCGCTTGAGCTTGGTCACCAGCGCCGACAGATCCGGGGCCGTCGCAGAATATCCTTCCTTCAGCACGATGTTGAAGCCGGCCTTCTTGGCGCCTTCCTCGTTGCCCCGCGAGACGTCGACGCCATAGGCGCCGTCCTCGTGGATGATCGCGACCCGCAGATCCTTGGGCTCACGGCCGAGCTTGCTCTTCGCGTTCTGGGCGAGGAAGTCCGTCGACATCAGCCCGAACTGCTTACCGCTCGGCTGCGTCCGGAAGACGTACTTCAGGTGACGATTCTCCAGCACGGCCGAGGAGATGCAGGTGGTGATCCACATGAACTTCTTGAGCTGCTCGACCCGCGCAGCCGCCGGCACGCACTGCGCCGACGAGTAGAAGCCGAGCAGCATGTCGACCTTCTCCTGCTCGATCAGCCGCACGGCCTCGTTGATGGCGACGTCGGGCTTGCTCTGGGCGTCGGCGTACACCGCTTCGATCTGATAGCCCTCGACGCCGCCCTTCTTGATGAAGTAGTCGATCATGATCTTGGCGCCGAGCGCGTGGAGCTCGGAGCCGCCGCCCGCGAGCGGGCCGGTGTAGTCATAGATGACGCCGATCTTCAGCTTCTTGCCCTGCGCCGGCGCGTCCGACGCCAGCGCGAGACCCAGCACCACCGCCAGCGCGACCAGCCCACACCCGACGCGCATCGGTCCGTTCCGGAACATGAAAGCCTCCCAAGCGAGCGTGGATCGGCAGCCGCGGGCATTAGAAGTTGGTCGTCCAACAATGTCAAGGGCCGCGCCGGGCGGCGGGTCGTGATACGGTTCGGGATCATGAGCGCGCCACCTTCCGCTCGCGAGGTTCCCGGCGGCGGCTACCGCTTCCTGCCGGGCATCGCGCCGTTCTCGTCGGGCGCGGTGGCGTCGTCAGGCTACCAGGTCGTCCACGCGACCCTCCGCGCGCTCCTCCCCTGGCGCGACGGCTTCACGCTGATCGACCGTCACCTCCACGCCGAGGGTCGACCGCGCGCGGCGCTGTGCGCCATCGAGCTGCGGAGCCGGGCGCCGTTCAGCTTCGAAGGGTTCGATGCGTTCAACGCCGGATATCGCGCGCTGCTGACGGACTGGAAGCTGCTGGTCGACGGCGAGAATCCGATCGCCCGCACGAACGTGGCCCCGGTCGTCGGTGCCCCGACGGAGCCCTCGCTCTACGGCTTCGGTTATACGATTCCGGGCGGGACGCCGCGCCCGACCTTCATCGTGGCCGGCGCGGGCGAGATGCGCGAGCGCGGCGTCGGTGTCGAGGGAATCGTTCGCCACGGCGAGACCTCGGCCGCGGCGATGCGCGAGAAGGCGGCGCATGTGATGGCGATCATGCAGGCGAGGCTCCACGGCCTGGGCGTCGCATGGTCGGACGTGACCGCGATCGACATCTACACCGCGCAGCCCATCGAGCCGTTTCTCGCCGACACCGTCCTGGTCCCGGCCGGCCTCTCCGCGATCCACGGCGTCCACTGGTTCCCGAGCCGCCCGCCCATCGTCGGCCTCGAGTACGAAATGGACCTGCGCGGCGTCTCCCGCGAGCTGCTGGTTTAAAAAGATTGGGGGCCTCGACGGGCCCCCCAAGCCCCCCGCGCTCGGAAGCGCGCCGGCGTAGCCGTGGCGCTCCTCGATTTTGCGTTGCCCCCGTGCGCTAGCCTCCGACCTTTACGCCCGCGAGGCGCTCGAGCACCTGGATGATCGCGGTGCCGTCCTGCTTGCCGAGCCCGGCGGCGCGCGCCATCTGGTAGACCTGCTGGCTCACGTTGGCGAGCAACAGCGGCGCGCCGAGCTGCTTCGCGAACGCCGTCTCGAGCTCCTGATCCTTGAAGGAGATGTCCACCGTGCCGGCCGGTGAGAAGTCACGCGCCAGCATGCGCGCCGCGCCCCGCTCGAAGGCCGAGCTCGTTCCAGTGCTGACCCGCACGACCTCGTAGATCGTCCGCGGGTCGAGCCCGGCCTTGACGCCCAGCACCAGCGCCTCGGCCACGGCCACCATGTTGACCTGGACCAGCATGTTGTTGACGAGCTTCATCGCGAGCCCCTGCCCGAGCGAGCCGACGTGAAAGATCTTCGTGCCCATGGCCTTGAACAGGTCCCGGCAGGCCTCGAACGTCTCAGGGGCGCCGCCGGCGATGATCGAGAGCTCGCCGGACTGCGCCCGCTCGGTGCCGCCGCTCACGGGCGCGTCGAGCATCGTCACCCCGCGCGCGCCGAGCAGGTCGGCCAGGCGCTTGGCCACGAGCGGATCGATCGTGCTCATGCTGATCACGATGTGACCCGCCCCGGCGCTGCGGATGATCCCGCGCTCGCCGGCGATCACCGCTTCCGCCTGCGCCGTGGTCTCCACCATCGAGATCGTGCGATCGGCGGCGGCGGCCACGCGCTCGGGCGACTCGGCCACCGTCGCGCCGCGCGCGCGCAGGGGTTCGATCTTCGCGGGATCGATGTCGTGGACGATCAACGGAAAGCCCTGCTTCGCGAGGTTCAGCGCCATCGGGCGCCCCATGTTGCCCAGTCCGATGAATCCTACGGCTCCAGCCATCGTGCCCTCCCTGGCCCGTCAAGGTAGTCGTCGCGTCCCGAACAGTCAACACGCCCGTCCGTACGACCGGCGCATTCTTACTCGATAAGAATTACCCGGTCACGCCAACTCGTGTGACGAGATCGTCTTCGATGCGGCGGAGCGCTGATGTCATTGCGAGATCGGCGACGTCGCGAGTGCGCCCGCGCGTGGCACGTCTCTTGCCGCTCAACTCCCGGGAGGACGACCGAATGATCTGGAAAGGGCACGTCAGCTTCGGCCTCGTCAATATCCCGGTCGCCCTTCATCCGGCCGTGACCAGGGACGAGCTCGATTTCACGCTGCTCGACAAGAAGGACATGTCCCCGATCGGCTATCGCAAGATCAACAAGCGGACACGCGAAGAGGTGCCGGCCAATCGGATCACGCGAGGGTTCGAGCATCCGAAGGGTCGCTACGTGATCGTCAGCGACGAGGATTTGCGGCGGGCAAGCCCGGAGCGCACGCAGCGGATCGACATCTTGTCGTTCGCCGACCCGAAGGACGTCGACTCGATGTACTACGATCACCCGTACTACCTGGCGCCGACCGCCAAGAACGAGAAGGGCTACGCGCTCCTGCGCGAGGCGCTCCGACGAAGCGGGCGGGTCGCGATCGCGACCGTGGTGGTGCGGACCCGGCAGTACCTGGCCACGGTCGGCGCCCACGGATCCGTCCTGGTGCTGATCCTCCTGCGCTATGCGTCGGAGCTTCGAGACCCGAAGGCCCTCGCCCTGCCCTCGGACAATCTGAAGGCCCTCGGCATCAGCGAGAAGGAGCTCCGGATCGCGGAGCAGCTCATCCGCGACATGACCGACTCGTGGGACCCGACGAAGTATCAGGACGAATATCGCCGCGAGGTCCTGGCGTTCATCCACGAGCGGGCCAAACGGGGCGACGTCGAGGAGGCTCCCGCGCCGGCCCGGCCGAAACGCGAGAAGGGCGAGGTCATCGACCTCATGGAGCTTCTCAAGCGCAGCGTGGCGAGACGCGGTCACGCGGCGGCGGGCAGGCGGCGGTCGCAGCCCAGGGCGCGCCGATCGGCCTGACGCGGCGTCGACGGCGATGAGCGATACGAGCTGGCTGGTCGTCGCGGTGATCGCCGGCACCTTGCTGGTCGTGGGATGGGTGTCGCGGGAGGTCGCGATCCATCGCCGCCGCAGGCAGCGTCGATAGAGAGGAGACGAACCAATGACTCCGATAGTTGGCATTTTCGTCGATAGAGCTTCGGCCGAGCGCGCCGTCGGCAACCTGCGCGCTGTTGGCCTTTCCACGAGGAGCATCCACGTCCTGGTTCCCGGGACGTCCGAGCCACTGGTGTCGAGGGTGCCGACGAGCGAGGCCGAGCAGCCGGGAATGGGCAAGGCGATCGGCGGTGTGATCGGCGGAGCCGTGGGCGTTGCGACCGGCGCCGAGCTCGGGGCGGCCGCCGCCGCGAGTGCCTTGCTGCCGGTCGCGGGTCCGGCGATCGCGATCGGGATCGTCGGGGCCGTGCTGCTGAGCCTCGGCGGTGCGGCGGTGGGCGGCGCGCTGGAGAACGCGCTGGCCAATGGTCTGCCGAAAGACGAGCTGTTCGTCTACGAGGACGCCCTGAGGCGCGGCTACTCGATCGTGGTCGTCGTGCCCGCCGATGCCGACGAGCACGAGCGGACGGTGGCGGTGCTGGAAGGCTCGGGCGCCGAGAGCGTGGACGCCGCCCGCGAGCGGTGGTGGATCGGCCTTCGCGACTTCGAGGCGTTCGAATACCACGCCGAGGGGCTCGACTTCCAGCGCGACGAGGCCGTCTACCGCGAAGGGTTCGAAGCCGCCCTCTCGTTCGCGACGCGCGACCGGTCGTCACGCGACATCGACGTGCTGTTGAGAGAGCTGTACCCGGCGACCTACCGCGAGCCCGCGTTCCGCCGCGGGTATGATCGGGGACGCGCCTACTACCGACGACTCCTGGAGGAGAGCCGGCGCAACGAGGGGTGAGCCGCCCGAGGACTACGAAGGACTCGAGAAGATCCGGAGCTTGAGTCGCCGGGGGACCCAGGCCGCGAGGACACGGGCGGAGCGCGCGATGCGCTCGAGCGACTCCGGGCTGCCGGGCCAGTACTTGAGCACGAGGCCGCGGTTGACGAAGTTCAGCATCCCGTCGACCAGGATCGCCGCGACGAAGACGTCGTCGAGATAGCCGAGCACGGGCACGAAGTCGGGAATCAGGTCGATGGGCGAGATGAGATAGAGGACGGCGGCGCCCAGCGCGATCTTGGCGGCTTTCGGCAACACCGGGTCGAGGGCGAGGCCGCCGATCGTGCGCACGATGTCCGGGAGCGCGCGCAGAAGCGCCCTCACCCCTCGAGGCTCTCGGCGACGAGCTCACTCACGTCCTTGACGGCCAGCGTGTCCTCGGCGCCCTTCACCTTGCGGCCGAGGTCGATCATGGCCAGGCAGAAAGGGCAGGCCGTGCCCACCATGTCGACCTTGGCCTCGAGCGCTTCCTCGACGCGAATCAGGTTCACGCGCTTCTCGGCCTTCACTTCCATCCACATGTGACCGCCGCCGCCGCCGCAGCAGAGGCCGCGCTCGCGATTGCGCGGCAGCTCGACGACTCTCAATCCCGGGACGGACTTGGCGACGTTGCGCGGCGCCTCGGTGAGGCCGTTGTAGCGCCCGAGATAGCACGAGTCGTGGAATGCCAGGGTAGCGTCGAGCGGCTTTCGCGGTTTGATGCGTCCGTCGGCGATCAGCTGCTCGATGGCCTGCGAATGATGCAGCACCTCGTAGGTCCCGCCGAACTGCGGGAACTCGTTCTTGATCGTGTTGAAGCAGTGCGGGCAGTGCGTGATCACCTTGCGGAATTTGTACTGCTTCACCGCCTCGACGTTCTCCTGCGCGACGGTCTGGTAGAGATACTCCTCGCCCAGGCGTCGGCCGACCTCGGCGTGACAGCGCTCTTCCTGCATCACCCCGAAGCTCACGCCGGCGCTCTTGAGGATCTTCACGACCGAGCGGGCGATCGCCTGATTGCGCCGGTCGTACGACGCCGAGCAGCCGACCCAGTAGAGGTACTCGACCTCGCGGCCCGGCTCCATCAGCGGGACCTCCAGGCCCTGGGCCCACGCCAGGCGTTCCCCCGCCGGCAGCCCCCACGGGTTTCCAGCCCGCTGCATGTTCTGGAGCGACTGGGGCGCCGTCGAGGGCAAGGCGCCCTCCGAGAGGGTCAGATAGCGCCGGAGGTCAATGATCGTGTCGACGATGTCGATGAAGGCCGGACACTCTTCCACGCAGGCCATGCAGGTCGTGCAGGCCCAGAGCTCGTCGGCCTTGATCAGCTCGCCGTGGATCGGACCCGGCAGGGCCCCGTGCATGTGACGCTTGAGCTTCACGATGATCTGCTTGGGCGAGAGCGCCGTGCCCGACATGTAGGCGGGGCACGCCGCCTGACAGCGGCCGCACTCGACGCAGGCGTCGAAGTCGAGCCGCCGCTTCCACGAGAACTCCTCGAGCTTCGAGATCCCGAGCGATTCCGCCTCCTCGATGTTCTTGATCGGCGCGATCGCGCCGCGTGGTCCGAGCTTCGAGAAGAAGATGTTGAGGGGCGTCGTCAGGAGGTGGACGAAGTACGAGAACGGAATGACCGCGATGAAGGCGAGCGCGACCACCGCGTGGAAGACCCAGGTCGCCACGTGGAGCCCGCGCAGCGCATCCGGTGTCAGTCCGAGCGCCACGAAGCCGCGGCCGAGTGCCCAGCCGACCGGCGACCACGGCGCCCACCAGGGCTCGACCACCGCGAGCCGGCAGGCCTCCATGATGAACCCGCTCACGTTGATCACGAACAGGAGCGCCAGCACCCACGCGAAGCGCGCGGTCGCATCGACGCGCGCCGGCCGCTGGACGAACCGCCGCCAGACCGCCATGCCGAGTCCGATCACGAAGAAGAGCCCGAACATGTCGAGCACGGTCTCGTAGAAGAGGTAGAACGGCCCTTTCAGGAGCTTGTAGCCGAACAGGGGGAGCGTGACGTCCCAGTCGAGCGTGGCCAACACGGTGCCCATGAACAGCGCGAGGAAGCCCCAGAACATGATCGCGTGCATGACGCCGGGATAGGCCTGCGTGAGCGTGCGCACCTGGCCGAGGGCGTGAGTCAGGACCAGGCCGATGCGCTGCGGGATTCGATCCAGGCGGTCCTCGGGGAGCCCACGCCGCCAGAGACTTACCCGCTGCCATATTCCATACGCGAAGATGGCGATCGCCAGCGCTCCGCCGACGTAGAGCGCGACCTGAGCCCAGCCGGGGACGTTCCAGAAGGTGTCGCGGAAAGGAACCGACGAGGTCATGAGCGACTCAACCTTAGCACAAGGCGACACCAGACACGGGGAGGGCGCGGCGGGCAGCGCCCTCCCCGGACCACTGAAGAGGACGGTCGTTAACGCGTCGGCTGCTGCGCTGGCGGCGCCGGCGCCTGCTGGGGCGGCGGGACGCGGAACGGCGTGTGGCAGGCGCCGCACGCCTGGCGGCCGAAGTCCTTCGCGACCGCTTCTGTGGCGGCCAGGTCCTTGCTGCGCGCCGCATCGCGCAGCTTCTCGGCCTGCATCACGTAGTTCTTCGACGCCGCCTCGAACTCGGGCCACTTCTGCCAGATCTCGGGCTTCGCTTTGGACTTGTCGGTCAGCGAGCCTTCGGGAAAGAGCGGAAGGATCTGGGTGGCGATGAGTGCCATCGTCTCCGCGTTCACGGCGACCGCCTCGGCGTTGCCGGCCTTCAGCTTCGCCTGAGCGTCCGCCCAGCTCGCGCCGTTGAGCTTCATGAGCCGCTGGCGATCGGCGACGACGTCGCTGGTCCACAATTTTGTCGTGGACTGGCCGGTCGCCGAGCTGGCCATCGCCAGCGCAACGAAACTACCGAGAACAACCCTGGTCTTCGCCTGTGTGAGCTTCATCTCGCCTCCTCGATCTCTAGACGCGCCTCGGCGGGGGAGGCCCCAGCCCCGCGACAGCCGCGGCGCGCACTGCCTCTGGAATTAGGACCGCGGCTGCGCCGGCTGCTGCTGGGGCGGCGGAACGCGGAAGGGCGTGTGGCAGGTACCGCACGCTTCCCGGCCGAAGGTGGCGACGGTCGTCGTCACCGCCGCGCCGTCCTTCGCGACCGCCTGATCGCGCAGGGTCGCGGAGCGGTTCTCGAGATTCTTTGCGGCGGCCGCGAACTCGGGCCACTTCTGCCAGATCTCGGGCTTGGCCTTGGACTTGTCGGTCAGCGAGCCCTCGGGGAAGAGCGTGGGAATTCGCTGAGCGTGGAGCGAGAGGGCTTCGGCGTTGACGGCCACGGTCTCCGGCGCGCCCGCCTTGACCTTGGCCTGGATGTCCGCCCAGTTGGCGCCGACGTTCTTCATGAGCCGCTGGCGGTCGGCCACCGGATCTCCGGTCCCCATCATGGGGGTCTTCGGGGCGGTCGCGCAGCCGACTGCGGCCAGCGCGACGAGGCTGGCGAGGATCATACCGGTCCTCACGAGTCGGAGCTCCATGTCCCCTCCTCCTTGACTGGTTGCGCCGGATCGTCGCTCGACCCGGCTATCGTGAAATGCACTGTGCTCACTTGCCGATCTTGTTCTTGATCGGCGGAAGGGTCTTGAGGTACTTGGCGATCGCCAGCCGGTCGGCTTTGGTCAGGTCCTTGTAACCGGCCAGTGTTCCCTCGATGACCTCGCCCATGAGCCCGCCGGCGACGTCGCCGTCGGGTTTGTTGCCCGTGCCGAGATAGTCGGCGATCTCCTCTTCGGACCACTGCAAGCCCGTCGTCTTGTCGGGCGTGATGTTGGGGACCTCGGAGTCCTCGGGGCCCTTGGGATTGCCGGCGAGGAAGCGCGAGTTGTCGGTGGCCATCGTGATCGTGCGGGGCGTGTGGCATTCCCCGCAGTGACCGACCGCACGCACGAGATACTCGCCCCTGGCGACCCCGGAGGACGGCACCGACGTCGGCGGATTCTCCCTGGGAGCGAACGCCGCGAGCCACGCGGGCAGGAACACGCTCTCGAACATCGGCACCGAGATCTTCTTGGGCTGGTTGGCCCGCTTCACCGGCGGCACCGAGCGAATGAACGCGACGAGCGCCTTCAGATCATCGGCCGCCATGCCGTTGAAGGTCGTGTACGGGTGCACCGGGATCAGACGCTCGCCGTTGGGCCGAAGCCCGAGGCGGGTCGCCGTGATGATCTGCTCGTCCGTCCAGCCGCCGATTCCGGTCTCGCGATCGGGCGTGATGTTGCTCGAGTACACGCTGCCGAACGGGCCGTCGTATTTCCGTCCGCCGGCGTTGACCGGCTGCTTGGGCACCGTGTGGCAGCCGCATCCGCCGGTCGCGCCGAACACGTACTTCCCCCGCGCGAGCTCGGCGGCCGACGGCGCCTGCGCGGATGCGAGCGCGGGGAGCGAGACCAGGAACAGCAGAAGGAGAGCGGCGAGACGCCAGAACCGTCGGGCCAAGCGACTCACTATTGGCGGGCGAAGGTCAAGTCGGTCTCGAGCTGGATGTCGTTCGAGACCTTGTAGAAGAGGATTGCCGGAATCTTCAGGCCGTGATCGGTGAACGTCGTCGCGAAGCGGGCCCGCACCTTGATGTTGTCCGCGGCGAAGCCGAAGCGTTTCTGGGCCTCGACTTCCTCCGGAGTCAGCTTGACCCAGGTCACGGTGGCGTCGGCGACGCGCTCCACGGGCTTCTGCTTCACCGTCAGGATCCCCTTCACCTTGGCCGGCACGTTCTTGCCCGGCTCGAGCGGCCCGGCGATCTCGACGCTCTTCACCTCGAAGGTGACCCAGCGGTTGGCCTCGACCTCGGTGTCGAGATAGTTCTTGCTGCGCATGTCGGCATCACGCTTGTCGATCCCGGTCCTGACCAGGTTCATGTCGACCTTCACCGACCCGGTGGCGGTCTGGGGCTTCGCCGGATCGAGGCTCAGGGTGCCGTTGACGCCCTCCGCGGCGGTGTTGCCCACGAAGGTCTCGAGCGGCGCGTCGCTCTTGAACGTAGCACGCGAGTAGTTCGGCAAGAGCTTGAAGGACATCACATCGGCGGCGGCCTGGCCCGCCGCCACGGCCAGCACGAGCATAGCGCACGCACACGCAGCCAGTCGGGGCACGATGAGTCTCCTGTTCGAGAGTCGAGTGGCGGTCGAGCGCCGCCTTAATACCACGAACGAATGAGCCTAGGCACGGGTTCCCGGGTGGGCGGTCTGGAGGTCGGCTTCCATGACGAGGGCGTCCTCACCCGTGTCGTAGTAGTAGCCGCGCCGCCGGCCGACGACCCGGAAGCCGAAGGATTCGTAGAGTGTCCGCGCTTCGGTGTTACTCGGGCGGACCTCGAGGACGACGAGCTTGATCCGGCGCTGTCGGGCCTCCTCGAGGAGGCCCCCGAGCAGGGACCGGGCGAGGCCCCGCCGGCGGCACTCCGGGCGCACCGCGATGTTGGTGATGTGGACTTCGTCGGCGACCTCCCACAGGCACAGGTAGCCGACCACGCGCTCGTCCTCACGCATGACCCAGCAGCGGGCCACCCGATTCTGCTGCATCTCGTAGAGGAAGGCGCCGCGCGACCACGGCATCGAGAACGACGCGCGCTCGATGCCGAGGACCTCGTCGAGGTCTTCGGGGCGCATGCGGTCAACTGAGGCCGGCACCGCGTCGCTTCAGCTCGGCCTCGGACGGCCGGAGATAGATCGGAGTCAGATCGGCGGCCGCCACGGCGTCACCGACGGCGAGCCGCGCGTGGCCGAGTGAGCCGACGACCGCGGGTGCCGGTCCGCGGCGCGGGGGCTGGACGCGGCGTGCGTACGGCGAGCCGATCGCGTGGGCGCCGTCGCCGACGACGATCACCGGCTCGTCGAGGCGCCGAGCGAGATCATCGGGCGCGATGGCTAGGTACTCCCACTCGCGTCGCATGCCGAGCCCGTCCCAACGATAGAGTGAGGCGTAGACCTCGCGCTTGCGCGCGTCGAGCACGGGACACACCGGCAGCGCGGCGAATGGGAGCATGGCCGCCATCGCGTCGAGCGTCGGAACCGCCGCGACCGGAATCGAGAGCGCGAGCGCCAGGCCCTTGACCGTGCTGAGACCGACCCGGAGCCCCGTGAACGAGCCCGGGCCGACCGCCACGGCGAGTCCCTCGAGGTCGCCCGCGCTCCAGCCGGCGTCGTTCAAGAGCTGATCGATCGCCGCCATCAGGCGTTCGGAGTGAGTGACCCGGACGTCGAGGATGTACTCGCCGACGACCCGCTCGCCATCGAGGAGCGCGGCGCCGCCCGACATGGTCGAGGTCTCGACGGCGAGCACGCGCATGGAGGGAGTCTAGCATGCGACCAAAGCGCGACTCGTCGCCGATGCGGCACGTGCGATAATGCTTCGAGGAGGGTCGCGATGAGCGCTGCCGCCAGGAAAGATCCCGCCGCCGTCGAGACCGAGGTCAGGGAGAAGATCCACCTCGAAATCCTCAAGCGTACCGGCGCGTATCACGCCAACGATCACATCCTGCTTCCATCCGGTCAGCACACGACGGAGTACATCGAGAAGACCCTGGTGACCACGGAGCCCTCGTTCACCGAGGGTCTGGGGGCTGTCATCGCGAAGCACTTCGCTCAGTGGCCCGTCGACATGGTGCTGTCGACCGGCCCAGGCGCGCTCATCCTCTCGCATTGCGTGGCGCGCGCCCATCCCTCGCGCCCGATCGTCGTCTACGGGACCAAGGGGCTGTCCGGTGGCAAGCGCCGCGTCTCCCTACCCGTCGAGTTCCAGCGGCTCATCCGGCCCAGTGTGAAGATCCTGCTGGTCGAGGATCTGGTCAGCACAGGCTCGACCCTGAGCTTGCTCATCAATCTGGTCGAGGATCTGGGCGCGCTGGTCGTCGGAATCGGTTGTCTCTGGCGTCGCACGTCCGTGGAGTTCGACAATCGCCCGGTCTTCAGCCTGGTGAGGCGCGATTTCCCGACCTACGATGCGGACAAGTGCCCACTGTGCAAGCGCGGCGTCCCTCTCAACGAAGAGTTCGTCCGCCGCCGCCACGCCCGCCGCCCCTCCTCAGTCCAAGAACCCAAAGAAGTCTGACCCCACGGCGCCGAAGCCTCCCTCGCGCCGGCCCTACTCGCACCGGTCCTAAGAAGACGGAAGCAGCGTAGTCGGCCGGGTCGGGGGCGGGGCTTGGGTGTGCCCGCCTCGACCCGTGTAGTCAGGATTGTCCCGACGCACACGTCCCAAGCAATGTCGCAGAGGGCAGGTTGCTACCGGGTCGAGGTGGGCACACCCCAGCCCCGCCCCCGACCCGGCCGGCTCAAGCAGCTTCCCAGAGGCCTTCGGCGACGCCGGCGCTCTTGTAGGCGTCGCGGATGCGGTCGAGATTCTGCGTGAAGAGAAGCCCGATCTTGGCGAAGGGCTCGAAGACCGGGCCCTGACCGTCGAGCAGCGGGAAGCTCACGCGCGGCAGCTTCTCGAGCTGGCTCTGGAGCATCGTGTTGACGTTCGCGAGGCTCGCATAGAATTCCTCGCGCTCCTTGACGGCGCGCTTCACGATCGGCGTGATCAGACAGTCGACGGTCTCCCGGGCACGGGCGGCGCCCTCGGCCGCCGCCTCGGCCAGCGGAACGACCGTCACGCCGAGCTCGCCGAGGAAGCGCTGGAGCAGGCGCCCGACCGAGTCCTGGAGGAGGATCGCCGGTAGCCCCACGCGCTTGAGCGCGTGATGCCCGAGCTCCTTGGCGTCCGAGTAGAGCTGGGCCTTGAGCCACTCGACGTGCTGGCGGTTCTCGTCGTCCTTCCACCAGTCACGAATCATCCGCTTGCCGAAGTAGCGGATCGCCGCGTAGTACTTGTCCCCCTTGAGGATCTTCGCGGCGATGCCGCGCCAGGAGTAGAACTTCGCCATGGCGTTGATCGCCCCCATCTGCAGCTCGTAGGGGCTCATGCGGCGGGGCTGGTGCACCACGTGGTGCCCGTCGTAGAACTGCCAGTTCTTGCTGATCACGTACTTGTTGCCGCGGTCGTAGAGCTGCTCCCAGTCGGGCGAGCCGGGAATCGGCGTCAGGATCATGAACTGGATCGAGTCGATGTCGTTCTTCAGGGCGAACTCGGCGGTCGCATCGAGCGTCTCGACGTCGTCCTCGTCGGATCCGACCACGAACATGCCGTGGATCCGGATCTTGTGCGCGTGGAATCGCTCGATCGAGCGCTCGATCTTGCCGAGGTCCTGCTTCTTCTGGAAGAGCTTCAGCGTTCGCGGATTGATCGACTCGAAGCCGACGTAGACGTTGAAGCAGTTCGAATCGCGCATGAGCTGGAGAAGCTCGGGGTCGTCGACCGTCTCCGTCCGAACCTGGGCGCCCCACTGGGGGGTCAGATCGCGATCGATCATCCCGCGCAAGAGATCCTTGCAGCGCTTCTTGTTCGCCGTGAAGATGTCGTCGGCGAAGAACGTGTACATGTTGCCCTTGTGGACCTCGAGCTCCTGCAGCACGCGCTCGACCGAGTGCGTGCGGAAGGCGTGTCCGTACATGCCGGGCACCGAGCAGAAGGTACACGAGAACGGGCAGCCGCGCGACGTCGCCACCGAGATGACCCCGCCGGGCTTCCAGCCCGTGATGAGCTTGTAGTCGGGAATCGGGTTCACGTCGAGGTTCGGGATCTTCGGACGCTCCGGGAGATGGACCGCCTTGCCGTCCGCCATGAACGAGAGGTTCTTGATCTCTTCGAACCCGTGCCCGGCCTGGATGGCGTCGACGAGCTCCTGGAACGCGAACTCACCCTCGCCGCGGATCACGAAGTCGGCGTGCTCGAGCCCTTCCTCGGGCAGGAAGCTCACGTGCGTGCCGCCCATGACGGCGATGCCGCCCGCCGCGCGCACCTTGTCGGCCAGCCGGTAGGACTGCGGCGCCGTGGAGGTGATGGCCGAGATCGCGACGAGATCGGCCGAGAGCACCTCGTTCATGTCCGGGGCCTGGATGTCCTCGATGTAGACCCGGACGTCGTAGCCCTTGGCCCGCATGATGGTGGCGAGCAGGACCGAGCCGATGCGCGGGATGCAAACCCGGCTATAGATGTGTAGATGAGTCGACTTCGGCTCTACGAACACAAGCTTCTTGAGCGCACGTCTCATCGACGGAGATCTCCTCAAGAGCGGGTAGTTATTGGTGATGGGGTGTGTACCGATCGTGCGCTCACGCTACATCGTGGTCGCGTCGAAGTCAAACAACGCGTGACGCTACATGTTGGGCGAGAAACCCGGCCCGGCCCCTAGATGTTGTTTTTTGATCTTGACAGAATTTAACCACCTCTCTAGCATGCCGGGCAGATACGCGATTCGCAATCGGTGGAATCCCGACGGAGGGAGGTGACACGGTGGCCAAGAAGAAGGCGACCAAAAAGAAGAAGAAGTAGGGTCCACGCGGCGCTCGGCCCTGTCGGTCAGACTCCATCGGCAGGGCCGCGCTTTCTATGGCGACTTCATAGATGAGTGGACGACCGGC
>Ga0209055_1001572_pt1 | contig 14933 bp, 14 predicted proteins | sample GraSoiAngelo_110_FD_185875 | JGI IMG/M metagenome (GOLD analysis project Ga0209055, IMG submission 185875) | Grasslands soil microbial communities from the Angelo Coastal Reserve, California, USA - 14_0903_12_30cm (SPAdes) (version 2) | ecosystem: Environmental > Terrestrial > Soil > Grasslands ... | reverse complement strand
TGCCGGTCGGCAGGTTCACGTTGCTGCGGCCGAGGGCCTGCTGGACCTCATCGATGCCGATGCCCCGCGTCGTCAGCGCGCGGGGATCGAGCTGCACCCGGACCGCGTACTTCTGCGAGCCGAACACCTGCACCTGCGCGACGCCGCTGATCGTGGAGATCCGCTGCGCGAGGTTCGTCTGCGCGTACTCGTCGACCGTGTAGAGCGGCAAGGTCGGCGAGCTCAAGGCCAGGTAGAGCACCGGCTGGTCCGCCGGATTCACCTTCTGGTAGGTCGGCGGCGTCGGCATGCCGGGAGGCAGGAGGGGCGCCGACTTCGCGATCATCGCCTGGACGTCCTGAGCGGCGGCGTCGATGTTCCGGTCGAGGCTGAACTGGATCGTGATCTGCGTGAGCCCGAGCGCGCTCGCCGACGTCATCGAATCGATGCCCGCGATCGTCGTGAATTGCTTCTCCAGCGGCGTCGCCACCGCGGAGGCCATCGTCTCCGGGCTGGCGCCCGGCAGCGCGGCGGCGACCTGGATCGTCGGGAAGTCGATGTTGGGCAGATCGCTCACGGGCAGGAGCCGGAAGCCCATGATCCCGAACAGCAAGATCGCGCCCATCAGGAGGGTCGTGAGGACCGGCCGCCGGATGAAGAGCTCGGTGTTCATGACGCCTTGGGCGGGCGGGCCTCGATTCGGGAGCCCGGCACCAGCCGGAGCTGGCCGTCGGTCACAACGCGCTCCGACGGCTTCAGGCCTTTCTCGACGATCGTCTCGGCCCCCAGCCGCACGCCGGGCGTGATCTGTCGCGTCTCGACCGTCTGGTCCGGTTTCACGACGAAGACGTAGGGGCCTTGCTGACCCGGCTGGATCGCCTGCGAGGGCACCACGATCGCCGTGCGGCTCGTGAGCACCATCGACACGTCCACGAACTGGCCCGGCCAGAGCACGTTGTCCTGGTTCGCGAACGTCGCCTTGAGCTGGATGGTCGCGGTGGTCAGATCCACGGTGTTGTTCACGAACGTGAGCTCGCCGGTCGCGAGCGTCTCCTGCTGGCGCGGCGGTCTCGCGACGACCTTGAGCATGCCGGCCGCCCGGTACTTCTTGATGTCGGCCAGGTGCTGCTCGGGCACCGCGAACGACACGTAGATCGGATGGATCTGGTTGATCACGACGATGGGGTTATCGTCGTTGGCCTTCAAGATGTTGCCGTTCTGGACGAGCAGATTCCCCGTGCGCCCGTCGATCGGCGCGCGGATCGTCGTGTAGCCGAGCTGGAGCCGGGCGTTGTCGACGTTGGCCTGCGCGGCTTGGAGCGCCGCGCGGGCGTTCTCGACCGCCGCCTTGTCGGCCTCGACCGTGGCCTCCATGGCCGCCATGTTCGTGTTGAGCTGGTCGTACTGCTCGCGCGCGATCAGCTCCTTGGCCACCAGCTCGCGATAGCGACGCTCCTGCACCCGCGCGTTCGCGAGCTGCGCGGTGTCGCGCTCGACGGTCGCCTGCGCCTGGCGAACCTCGGCCTGGCGCTGATTCAGCGCCGCCTCCGTCTGGCGCAGCGCGGCCTCGAAGGGACGAGGATCGATGACGAAGAGGAGATCGCCCCTCTGGACGTCCTGTCCTTCCTTGAAGCGCACCTCCACGAGCTGCCCGTTGATCTGCGACTTGATCCCGACCGAGGTGTAGGGCTGCGCGTTGCCGACGGCCGTGAGCTGGACCGGGATGGATTTCTCGACGACGTCGCCCAGGGACACGGGCACCGGCGGCAGCTGGACCCGCGCCTTGCCGGCGGCGTTGTCCGAGCACGCCGCGAGGAGCAAGAGGGCTCCCAGGGCCCAGGCGGCGAAGGTCAGGTGGCGCGCCGTCATACGCTCGCCCTCCGGCCGCGGGCCGGTCGGGCGTCATCTTCCGGCGCGCCATCGGCCGCGTCGACGAGCGCCACCAGCCCCGTCAGCACGCGCCGTCGGTCGTCGGCCGACATCCGCGCGAGCACGCGCTCCATGCCGCGCAGGCGGATCGCTTCGAGCTCCTCCACCAGGGCCTTGCCCGCCCGCGTCAGGTCCAGCACGTAGACGCGCCGGTCGGCGGGATGATCGCCGCGGGTCACGAGCCCTTTTTCTTCCAGCCGATCCACGATGTGCGTGACGGCGGGGAGGGTCACTCCGAAGGCCTTGGCCACGTCGCCCATGTGCGAGCCCGGGTGCTCGGCGAGCCGGAAGAGCACCTGCGACTGGGCGTAGGTGAGATCGAGGTCGGAGGCTTTCTGCCAGAGCAGCTGCCGGAAAATCGAGCCGCCGAGCGAATTCAGCAGCTCGAGCATCTGGTGCGCTTCGCTGGTCGTCGCCCGCTTGGTCCTGGTCGCCATACCTTTCGCCCGTGATCTTTTGACTAAGTTAATAGTTTAGCCAATAAAGGGACCGAGGGGAACAACGTTAGAAGCCGACGCTCGAGAGCAGTCGCGGAAGCTCCCGCATGTCGTCGAAAACAACGGTTTGCGGGCCCTCCAGCGAGCGCCGCGGGGCCAGCCCTCCGGCATACCCGAAGGCCCGCATCCCGGCGGCCCGGGCGGCCTGTACCCCATACGAGCTGTCCTCGACGACCGCGCAGCCCGCGGGCGTCACCCCCATGCGACTTGCCGCGTGCAGGAAAAGATCGGGGGCCGGCTTGCCGTGCGCCACCTCGCTCGCGCTGAAGATCCGGCCCGCGAAGCGGTCGTAGAGCCCTGTGAGCCCCAGCGTGTAGCGAATCTTCTCGTGGGTTCCGCTCGACGCGACACACGTCGGGATCGCGATGGCGTCGAGCGCCTCGAGAATCCCGGGTACCGGCGCGAGCTCGGCGGCGAAGGCCTCTCGATACAGATGTCGGAATGGCTCTTCCCAGCTCGCCGGAAGCGACCGACCTAGGTGCGCCTCGATCTGTCGGGTCATTTCCTCGTCGCTCTTACCCATGAATCGCGCGATCACTTCCGCCTCGGTCATCGGCCAGCCGAGCTCGGCGAGCACGGCGACGTCGATCCGCACGGCGATGCGCTCGGTGTCCACCAGTACGCCGTCGCAATCGAAGATCACGAGTGAGATCGGGACACTCACCTGGCGGCGCGAGGTAGGGCGGCGGCCCAGCTCAGTACGTGCCGCCGAGCTTTCGGTGATCCCAGGAGACGATGCGGGTCGGCATGAAGCGGAGCAGGACGCGCTTGGCTGCTTGCTGCAGGACACCGGCCCGCGCCTCCGGTGAGAGCTCGGCGCCCGTGTAGCGGGCCATCAGCTTGAGGCCGAACTCGCCCACGCGCCCGGGGTCGCGCTCGATCGTGACGTCGCACTCGAGCATCGCGCCGCGCAGCTGGCCGTACGTGTCGCGGCCCGCCTCGAGCTGCACGGTGGCGCGCCCGTCGCGCTCGAGGTTGCGCACCTTCTGGGACTTGCCGTATGTCCAGGCGAGCAGCGCGCTCCCATCGCGTACGTACCAGAGCGGCATCAGGTGCGGGCGTCCGCCCGGCCCGATCGTCGCGCACGTGAGCACGCGCTCCTCGTCGAGAAAGTGCATCAGCTCCGGCTCGGACATGGTGATGGTGCTGCGTCGGGACGGCATGTCAGTACCCCAGGGAGCGGTCGACCACGTGGCGAAGCGGCCGGCCGGCGAGATAGCGGGCGAGGTTGTCGTTGAAGACCGGCGCGATCTCGTCGGGCGTGCTCGGCCCGGAGATGTGCGGCGTGACCACGACGTTGTCGAGCTTCCACAGCGGGTGGCTCGGCGGAAGCGGCTCGCGGTCGAAGACGTCGAGGACGGCGCCGGCGATGCGGTGCTGCTCGAGCGCCGCCAGCAGGGCCGCCTCGTCGACCACGGCGCCGCGGGCGATGTTGATGAGCCACGCGGTAGGCTTCATCGCGGCGAGCGCGGCGCCGCCGATGATCCCACGCGTCTCTTCGGTCAGCGGTAAGAGCACGACGACGAAGTCCGCCTCGCCCAGGGCGCGGGTGAGCGCGCTCACCGGGTAGACCCGTGCGGCCTCGCGCACCGGTCGCCCGCGTCGGGTCACGCCGAGGACCCGCATCCCCAACCCGCGCGCGATGCGCGCGATGTCGCGCCCGATGTCGCCGAGGCCCACGATGGTGAGCGTCTTGCCGAGCAGGCGATCGGGAAGCACGTGGTCGAGCCAGCGACGCTGTCGCTGCGCGTCCCGGTAGACGCGCATTCGCTGGGTCACCCACGAGCACCAGCCGACGACGTATTCGGCCATCCACGGCCCGAAGACGCCCGGCACGCGGGTGACCTGCACGCCCGCCGGCAGCTCGGGCACCAGCGCCCAGTCCACGCCCGCGCCCATCACCTGGAGCCACTTGAGCCGCCCGGCTTTCGCGTAGAGCTGCGGCGGAAACTTCCACGCGTAGAGGATCTCGGCCTCCGAGACGGGCTCGGCGGCCTCGCGCGGCGTGGCCGCGGTGCGGATGAGCGCGCCGCGCTTGGGCACGCGCATGAGCTCGACGTAGCGCGGATCGGCGTGGTAGACCAGGACCGTCGGGCGGGTCACCGCAGGCGCGCGTCCTCCGCCGAGAAGTCGACGTCGCGACGATCGAGCCCCTCGCGCACGTACCATTCGTAGGTTTGCGCGAGCCCGGCCGCCAGCGAGTAGCGGGCTCGGATGCCGAGCTCGGCGCGAATCTTCGTCGTCGTGTACACCGCGTGGCAGTCGTAGACCAGATTCTGGCCGAAGGCGACCGGCTTGTCGCCATGCTCCGTCTCGACGTGGACGAAGGTGACCGGCCGCTTGAGGACTTCGCCGATCAGCTCGACGAAGCCGACCTGCGTCACGGCCTCCTCGCCGGTCACGTTGTACGCTTGACCGAACGACGCCGGCACGCCGAGCATCGCCGCCATGGCATCGGCCAGGTCTTCGACGTGACCGAACTGGCGAAGCCAGCCGCCCGCGCCCGGAACGAGGATCGGCCGGTTTCGGACGAGCCGGTCGAAGAAGAACGTCTCGTTGTTCCGCGTGTTGAGCGGGCCGTACACGTGCGTCGGACGCACAATCGTGACCGGCAGCCGCCGCTCGCGCCAGCGCCGCATCAGCACGTCCTCGCCCGCGATCTTGTTCCTGGCGTAGTCGCCCCAGTAGAGGTTGCGCGGCGTGTCCTCGTGATAAGGAATCGGCAGCGCGTGATCGTGCACGCGTCCGGTCGAAACGAACACCGCGTGACCCACGCGGCCGTCGAGCGCATCCACCAGCGCCTCGACGTCGGCGCCGCTCGTCGGCGCGTAGGCGATGTCGACCAGCGCGTCGCAGCGCTCGCTCGCGAGGGTCTTGCGCAGGGCCGCGTGGTCGGTGCGGTCGCACACGATCGTCCGCACGCCGGCCGGCAGGCGCGCGGGATTCCGGCCCCGGTTGAGGACGGCGACCCGGTGGCCATCACGCAGCAGCGCCCGCACCAGGTGCAGGCTGATGAACTCGGTGCCGCCGATGACCAGGACCTGCATCTAGCCGATCGCCACCGCGAGACACGTGGTCGTTCGGGTTACTCGATTGAGGGCGATCTCCCTGTGGCCCTGCATCTAGCCGATCGCCACGGCGAGACAAGTGGTGGTGCGCGTCACTCCGTCGATCGAGCCGATCTCGTCGGTGACGAGGCGGCCGACGGCGTCGAGCGTCGGGCCTTCGACCACCGCGATGAAGTCGAACGGGCCCGTGACCGCGTCGAGGTTGGCGACGGTCGAATCGGTGCCCTGGATCGCCGCCAGCTCCTTCTTGACGGCCTTCGTCTTCCCCGGCGCCGTTTCGATGAGGACGTACGCGCGCATCTTCTTCGATCCGCCCTTCGTCATCTCGCACCTCCCGTGGGCGCCCGTCGGCGTGGCGTGGGATCGGGCTTGCTCCGACGTGACGCGGGTGAGTCTAGCAGATAGGCGCGGAGTAGCGATCGGTGACAGCGGGCCGCGTCGGAGCAGCCGCAGAACAAGGTGACCGTGCCGTCCTTCGCGGCGGCGCGCACCTGCGCCAGCTGGGCCTGCGCCTCCGGACGCTCGAGCCCCGCGAGATAGCGCCGCGTGTACTGGGCCCAGGTGAGCTCGCCGCCTCGAAACGCACGGAGCAGCGGCAGCACCGGGCCCAGCTCCTTCAGCCAGACGTCGACGCGGCTCTTTTTGATGCCGCGCGGCCACAGGCGCATGATCAGGACCCGCGTGCCGTCCGAGTCGCTGGGCGGGTCGTAGATGCGCCGGGCCGCGATCACTTTCCGATCGTCTCCGTCGATGTCTTGAGCTTTTCGCACGGGTCGGCTTCGTCGACCTTCGGCGTGAACCAGACGTAGTGGAAGGGGAGCGTGTCAATTCCGAATCGCTTGGCGTAATCGCCGGGCTTCTCCGCCGCGGCGTCGACCTCGACGAAGGCGACGCTGGTGATCGCGACGTCCTGGATCTGGCGCCCCAGGTGCAGCGGTACCCCGCGGTCGGTCCGGACGTGGCCGGCCCCCGCGATGAGGACGGCACCGTCGCGCTGGCCGCCGCGCGCCAGGCTCGCGGCGATGCGCGCGTCGCGCGCCCACTGGATGTCCGCCATCCGGTCGATCACGTCCTCGGGGATCTGGCCGCAGTGGGATTCGCGAAGCTCGCGCGTCATCGCCAGCCGTGTGTCGGGCGTCGGCTCGGCGAGCCGCAGCTGGCTCATGAGCGTGGGGCCGAGCCCCGGGAGACCGTTGCGCCGGACGGCGTCGGTGGCGGCGCGCGAGAGATTCGTGGCCACGATCGGCACGCTCGCGTCGAGGGCGACCTGCGCGATCGGCTGGTAGAAGCGCCACTCGGGCCAGCCGGAGCGCGACCAGTTCACGGCGTCGCCGAGCCCGGCGGCGTCCTTGGGGCTTCGCGCCAGATAGCGCACGATCGCGGGCGCGTCGTCGGTCGCGAGCATCTCGAATCCGACCGCCGGGCGCCGTCCCGCCTCGACCATGGCGCGGAGCAGCTTGGCCTGGAGCACGTGATGGTCCGGGTTGTCGTGCCGCTCGCCCAGCAGCACGAAGCGACTCGCGACCAGCCGCGCGACCAGCGTGTCCTCCGGGATGAACGTCCCGGCCTTCACGTCCCAGATCCGCCCCACCAGCGGATGCGCCCGCTCCGCCTGGCTCTCCCACTCGATCTTGCCCCCCTTCGCGCACCCCCCGAGGAGAAGCACTGCAATCAGAGCGGGAAGGATCGCGGGCCACACCGAGCGACACGGACGGGTTTGGGGAGTCATGCTCCGATGCTACACACTGTGAGCGCCCTCACCGAGCTTCATCGCCAAGCGTTCCCTCGGGAGTCGTCGCGGTCAGCCCGGCATCGATGACGAGAGTTTGTCCCGTGACCCAGCGCGCCTCGTCGCTGGCCAGGTAGACGGCGCCCCAACCTACGTCCCACCCGGTCCCCTCGGTCCCCAGCGGGCTCGCGCGTCGGCGCCTCTCGCGGGCGGTTTCGCCGAGCTCTTGCACCATCGGCGTCCACACCGGCCCGGGCGCGATCGCGTTGACGCGAATGCCCTTGGGGCCGAGCTGAACCGCGACCGAGCGGACGAACCCGATCACGCCCGCCTTCGCCGTCGCGTACGCGGTGCGACCGTAACCGCGCAGTGCCGCGATCGACGAGACGCAGATGACCGCGCCGCCGCCGCGCCGAACCATCGCGGGCACGGCCGCCTGCGTCGCGAGGAACATCGATTTGAGGTCGACCGCGATCACGCGATCCCATTCTTCTTCGGTGGTATCGAGCAGGCCCTTGCGCGACTCGATGCCGACGTTGTTGTGCAGGATGTCGACGCCGCCCCAGCGATCGACCGCGGCCTTGACCACCGCCGCGCACTCGGCGTGGCGCGTGACGTCGGCGGCGTGGGCGGCCGCCTCGCCGCCCTCCGCTCGAATCGCCGCGACGGTCTCCTCGGCGCGGTCCTTCACCTGGTCGACGCAGAAGACTTTCGCGCCCTCGCGCGCGAAGAGAATGGCCGTCGCCTTGCCGTTGCCGAGGCCCGGGCCGCGCGAGCCGGCGCCGGTGATGATCGCGACCTTGCCGTTCAGCCGTCCGCTCACCGGGCTCTCACTTCAGAGAGCGCGGACCGGGATAGCCGTCCCACGAAAGCCGCGGGCCATCGGCGCTGAAACCGGCCGCGACGAGCGGCTCGAAGATCGCGCTGCCGCGCACGGGGCCTCCGTCCCAGGTGGTGATCTCGAGCCGGCGCACCGGCCTCTGCAAGAGCGGCCGCTCCATGAGGGACTGGAGCGCGGCGATCACTCCAGGCAGATCGACCTCTTCCCAACCCGCGAGCGGCGTGAGGTCACGGCCGTAGCCCTCGGCGAGAAGTCGCGGCCGGCCCTGACGGAACACGAGCCAGTTCTGGGGCAGGCGCGGAGCCGTCACGCGCGCGCCGTCGCGCCGCGAGAGGGCGAAGACGCGGCCCCAGAGGTTCGCGGGGTCGACCACGTTGACCAGCACGTGGGGCTCGGCGCGGCGCGAGGGAGCATCGAGGTCGCGGAGCGCGTCGGCCAGCGCGTATTGCTCGCCCGACAGGCCGGCCACGAAGTAGCCGCGCACGACCTCGCCGCCATACTCCATCCGGAGCAGTGTGTGCCGTAGCGTGGCCCAGTCGCCCTGGGCCAGCTCGCGCGCCACGACGCCGTAGCGCGCGAGCAGCAGCTGGGCGCGCGCTTCCTCGCGCTCCTCGGGCGAGAGGCGCTCGTCGTCGCCGAGCACGCTCCAGCGTCCGATCACCGGTAGGCGCGCGAGGACGCCGCGGGCTTGACCGCGGCGCCGCCGGCGCTGGGCGCCGCCGTCCGGGGCGCGCCGCGGCGGCGTCATGCCGGCCACGATCGCGCTGAAGGTGTCGGGCGTCACGAGGCCGGCCCAGAAGAGCTCCCACAATGCCGCGAGCACCTCGGGCGTCGCGAGCCCGGTCGCGCGCCCGAGGTCCTGGGCGAACGAGGCGCCGCGAAGCTGGAGGTGCAGGAAGACGTTCTTGACGCGCGCGTCCATCTCCGGAGGCGCTGCCGCGCCTTCGCGGAGCCAGCCGACGTTCTCGCGGAGGGCGGCGCCGACTCGCGTGGATCGGCCGCGGTCGCCCGCCGCGCGATCGAACACCGTCCAGACCATCTCGCCGGCGAGTCCCAGACGATCCAGCCACTCGCGCTCGTAGTTCTCCACGCGCGCGGGCAGGAGGTCTTGCTCCCAGACCCGCACCGGCAGGTCCTCGCCCTGCAGGAGCTCGACCGCCGCGAGCACGCCCGGCGGCCCGATCAGGCGGTGGTCGGGATGAAGATGATGGCGGCGCAGCAGGAAGGCCGAGAACTGCTCGGCCGAGGCCACCGGACGGGGAACCCGGCGCGCGTGAACCTGCCGCCGCTGGATCTCGTCGAGCACCGCGATGTGGACGAACTGGGGAGCCGTCACGTCCGCGAGGTAAGAGCCCTGGCGGACGAGCCCGCGTGCCGCCAGCCGCTCGAGCGCTCCCGTCGTCGCGTCGAGGGCCAGGCCGTAGCGCTCGGCGAGCCACGCGGCCGTCACCGGCCCGCGCGTGCGCAGAAGGCGCAGGACCAGGCGCTCCAGCCCTTCGGCGGTGTCGAGCGATCGATAGAGCGCGGCGTCGGTCGCCCCGATCCACGCCCGTCGTCCGCTCGCGAACTCGAGCAGGCCGATCCGTTGCGCCTCGGTGAGGGCGCCGATCAGCGCCGGGGCGTCGGCGACCACCCGCGCGGCGATCTCCGCGTCGGTCAGATCGCCGAGATCGTCGAGGATTCCCGCCAGCTCGTTCGCGTCCCGCGCGCGCCGATCGGGCGCGGTCTTCTGGAGCTCCGCCTCGACGGCCTCGACGATCTCCGGCCTCAGCGGACCGGGCGCCACCGACCAGGCCTTGCGCATCGTGACCGCGTCGCTCCGTCGCTCCTCGGCGTGGCCGGCGCCCAGGTACGCCCAGTCCCACGCGAGCAGGAGCGGATAGACGAAGGGCGAGGGCAGCGGCGTGTCCACGTGGCGGCGCCACATCTCACCGTCGTGCACCCGCTCGAGCAGACGGCGAAGCCGCGCCACGTCGAGCGCGTCGTTGAAGCATTCGCGAAGGGTCTCGGCTACGATCGGGAACTCGGCCTGGCCGCCGACCGACTCGAGCAGCGCGTCGGCCTTGAGCCGCTGGAGATACGCGGGCGTCCGCTGGCCCCGGTACATGCGCGGGATGAAGAGCGCGCGGATCGCGCACTGACGGAAGCGCGTGCCGAAGAGCGGCGTGCCGATCAGCGCCTTGCCGAGGAGCGTGTCGACCTCCTCGGGCGCGATCAAGGTCACCAGGCGCTCGGGGGACGGCGGCACCTGACCTGGGGCGAACGAGAGGAGAATGCCGTCGTCGACGTGACTGGCCTCGGCGACGAGGCCGGCGCGCCGCAGCTTTTCCTTCAGCACCATGCCCCACGCGCCGTTGACCCGCATGCCGAAGACCGAGTGGATCATCGCGTGGCGGCCGCCCATCTCGTCCGAGAACGACTCGACGACGATCCCCTGATCGTCGGGAACGCCGTCGAGCACCTCACCGGCCTTCACGAGCCAGGCGTGCATCGCCGACGCGGCACGCGAATCGAGACCGCAAGCCTGCGCCGCCCACGCGGTAAAGTCCGGGGCGTCGAGACGCTCGGCCGCGTCGCGGCGCAGTCGCCCGACCGCCAGCCCGAGCTCCCACGAGCGCGAGGGATGCTCGCCCTTCCAGAACGGGATCGTCGGGGACATGCCCTGCGCATCCTCGACCAGGACCCGATCGGCGCGCACCTTGACGATCTTCCACGAATGCGAGCCGAGCAGGAACACGTCGCCGGGCAGGCTCTCGGTCACGAACTCCTCGTCGAGCGTGCCGACCTTCAGATCGGTCTCGGCGACGAAGACGTCGTAGAGCCCGTTGTCGGGAATGGTGCCGCCGGAGGTCAGCGCGAGGAACCGGCTGCCCCGGCGCGCGTGCAGCCGGTCGTTCACGCGGTCCCACAGGATTCGCGGCGCCGCGCCCTTCACCTCGGCGGGGAGCGGCTCGGCGAGCGAGCGGATGACCGCGACGAGCGCCTCGCGCGAGAGCTCGCGATACGGCGCCGCGTTCCGGAAGCGCGCGTACACCGCGTCGATCGTCAGCGACTCGGCGGCGACGGCCGCGACGATCTGCTGCGCCAGCACGTCGAGGGGCGCGTCGGGCATCGCGATTCGATCGAGGTGTCGCTCGTGGATCGAGCGGACGACCGCCGCCGCCTCGAGCAGCTCTTCGCCCTTGGTCACCACGATCCGGCCCTTCGAGGTGCGGCTCAGCAGGTGACCGGCACGGCCGACCCGCTGGAGGGCCGCCGCGATGTTGCGCGGCGACTGCAGCTGCACCACCAGGTCGATAGCCCCGACGTCGATCCCGAGCTCGAGCGACGAGGTTGCGACGAGCGCGCGCAGCTCGCCGTCCTTCAGCCGGTTCTCGGCCTCGAGGCGGGCGCGGCGCGAGAGCGAGCCGTGATGGGCTGCGACGCGACCGTCGGGGATCCGGTCGTTCAGATCGCGCGCGAGCCGCTCGGCGGCGCGCCGGCTCTGCGCGAAGACGAGGGTCGTCCGGTGCGCCTGGACCAGCTCGGCGATCTGCTGGAGCGCCGCTTCCCAGATGGTGTCACTCGGCGCCGTCAGGAAGTCGTCTACCGGCGCGATCACCTGAAGGTCGAGGTCGCGCGTGAAGCCGGCGTCGACCGTGATGGCGTCGGTCGCGGTGGCGCCGGTCAGGAAGCCGCGAGCCGACTCGATCGGGCTCACCGTCGCCGAGCAGCCGATCCGCTGCGGGCGGCTCGCCGTGTCGCGCGCTTCGACAACACCCTGGAGGCGCTCGAGCGAGAGCGCCAGATGGGCGCCGCGCTTGGACCCCATCAACGCGTGAATCTCGTCGACGATCAGGAACCGGGTGTGGGCGAGCGCCGGGCGGAATCGCTCGCTCGTGAGCAGGATGAACAGCGACTCGGGCGTCGTGATCAGCACGTGCGGGGGCCGGCGCGTCATCGCCTGCCGCTGCGCGGCCAACGTGTCGCCGGTGCGCACCGCCACGCGGATCTCCGGGAGCTTCAGCCCGTCGGCGGCGGCCGCGGCACGGATGCCGGCCAGGGGAGCCCGGAGGTTCTTCTCGATGTCGTTGTTGAGCGCGCGAAGCGGCGAGACGTAGACGACGTAGACGCGGTCCTCGAGCTGGCGGTCTAGCCCGAGGCGACAGAGATGGTCGAGCGCCCACAGGAACGCCGCCAGGGTCTTGCCGGAGCCGGTCGGCGCGACGATGAGCGTGTCGCGACCGGAGGCGATCGCCTCCCAGCCCTCGCGCTGGGCGCGGGTGGCTTCGGCGAAGGTCTCATCGAACCAGCGGCGGACGAACGGCAGGAAGTCGGCCATTCAACTGAATCTTACGCCTCAGCGGAAGCCCATCTGACGCAGCAGCAGGCGGCTCAACGTGGTGCCCGGGTCCTCGAGCTCCGCGAGGATCGAGAAGTGGTTGTGCGCGGGCATGTCGAGCGCCTGGCAGGGCAGGCGCCGGGTGCGCCACACCGCGGCCATTTCCTCACCCTGGCGGTGATATTCGGCTCCCTCGAGCTCGCCGACCGCGAGCAGCAGCGGTCCCGAGCGCGCCGGCGGGCAGTGCACCGGGCTCAGGCGGCGCGCCGTCTCCGGCGTGAGCTTCAAGACCTCGTTGAGGTACGAGAGCCGGATCGGCTCGAGGTCGTAAAGCCCGCTGATCCCGCACCCGGCCTTGATGACATCGGCGGGCAAGCCCGCGAAGGCGCTCCAGTCGGTCGACATCAGCATGGCGGTCAGATGCCCGCCGGCCGAGTGGCCCGACACGAAAATGCGATTGGGATCGCCGCCGAACGACGCGGCGTTGCGATGAACCCAGACGATCGACGCGCGACACTGGCGCACGAGCTCGTCCATGTCGACCGTGGGGATCAGGGCGTAGTTGACCACGACGACCGCCGCGCCCGCGGGCTGGAACGCGCGCGCGACGAAGCTCGAGTCGGACTTGTCGAGCCGGTGCCAGGAGCCGCCGTGGATGAACACGTGCACGGGCGCCGGGCCACCGCGGGCGGGGAAGACGTCGAGGCGCTCGCCGGGGTGCGCGCCGTAGGCGAGATCGAGCCGGCAGTCGAGCGCGGTGCGCGCCTCGGCGCTGGCGACCGCGTACCGCGACAGCCAGTCGGCGCTCTCCTTGACCTTCTCACGGTTGTTGTACTCGGCGTCGAGGGCGTGCTGGTCGTAGTCGCGATAGACGCTCTTCGCCATCTGGCGGCGACTATGCCCAAGGCGCCGGGGGCCTGTCAACGAAGCCGTCTCAGGGCGCCGACCGCGATGCTCGGGAGGAGCCGGCATCAGGAGCGCGTCCAGATCCATGCTACGATGACGCGAATGTTGCGTCGCTTCACTCTGGCATCGCTGCTGGTGCTGGCTGTCGCCATCTTCTGGGGCACGCCGGCGTGGGCGCACCCTGCGCTCGAGGCCGCGGCCGAGCTGCCGGCGGCTCCGCCGTCGACGATGGCCTGGTCTCCCGCACCGACGCCGCCGGGAGTCCCATGGCCTGCGCTGCTCGGCGCGGCGGCGGCGCTGATCATCTCGTGGCGCCGCCCGCGCCGCGCGCTCGCGCTGGCGGTCGTCCTGATCCTGGGACTGTTCGCGTTCGAGAACGGCGTTCATTCGGTTCACCACCTCAACGATCTCCGTCATCTCGACGATCTCCGTTCAGGGCCGACGTGTTCCGTGGCGGCCGCGACCGCCCATCTCGCCGGAACCCAGGTCGACGGCACGACACAAGAACACCTCGTCCTGACTTCCCAGGAGCGGGTCGTCCTTCCGCAGCAGCTCAGCTTCGACGCGTCGAGCCTCGCGGCCCATCAGGGTCGCGCCCCTCCGATCTCCGCTTAGCTCGCATTCGTTCCGTGCGCAGACCCGGCGTGTCCGGGTCCTGATTCGCTCCACATTCAACCAAGCGAGAGGCGGATTTCGCGGGCTCATGGCGAAGGTAGTATCGCTGCACCGCTGCACGACCCTCGGCGTGTCGTGCCTGATTCACGTGGCGCTCGTCGGTGCCGCGATCGCCATCGGTCGCGACCTCGTCATGCCCAAAGTGCCCGCGGTTCTCATCGCCGACCTGACCCTGATCGAATCGCCTCGCCTCGTCGACGCTCCGGCGCCCGGCGCTCCCGCGCCGGCCCGGCCCAAGCCCGCGAAGCTCACGTTGCCGAAGCCCATAGTGATGCCGATGCCAGTGCCCATTGCGGAGAAGGAAGCCGTCGAGACTCCGCCGCCGGTCCCTCCGCCTCCGGCCTCTGAGGCCGCGAGGGAGCCCGCCACAGTGCCGGCTCCCGCGACGTCGCTCGAGGTCGCGGGGGGCTCGTCCGCCGTCCAGCTACCGATCGACACGGGCCGAGGCGGATCGAATATGGGTACTGAGCCTCCGCCGAAGAGCGTCGCGACGATTCCCTCCGACGGCATCACCAAGACGGCGATTCCCCGCGGCGGCTACCAGGTGCGTCCGTCATACCCGAGTAGCGCGCGGCGCATGGGGATCCAGGGAATGACGACCTTGCGTGTCTACGTCGCCGCCGACGGACGCGTTACGGAGGTGCTGATTCACGACTCCGCCGGCCATCCCGACCTCGACAACGCAGCAGCCGAAGCCGTCAAGCGCTGGCACTTCGAGCCGGCCAGACGCGGAGCTGAAGCGGTCGGTATATGGGTGCTACTCCCCGTGGAATTTCGCCTTCGATAGGAGCCTCTATGCGAATCGTCGTGTCGATGCTCGTCGTGCTCCTCGCCGTACCAGCCATGGCTCAGCAACCGACCGCGCCCCCGACGCAACAGGCGCCCCCCAGGCTCGAGCCGGTCGTGGTCGAGGGCGTCCGCGTGCCGGCGGACCGCATGCGCACCGACCAGGAGGCCAGCGAGGAGCTCTCGCGCGTTCCCGGCGGCA
>Ga0209055_1001571_pt1 | contig 14933 bp, 6 predicted proteins | sample GraSoiAngelo_110_FD_185875 | JGI IMG/M metagenome (GOLD analysis project Ga0209055, IMG submission 185875) | Grasslands soil microbial communities from the Angelo Coastal Reserve, California, USA - 14_0903_12_30cm (SPAdes) (version 2) | ecosystem: Environmental > Terrestrial > Soil > Grasslands ... | reverse complement strand
AAGGCGTAGAAGTGGCGGTTGAACTCGAGCTGCGGAGCAGAGCGCAGCGCCTCGCCCAGCGGCACCCACAGCTGGGTTTCCTCGTTGGGGAACGCGAAGCCGCGCGGCATGACGCCCACGACCGTGAAGCTTTGGCCGTCGAGGTCGATCACGCGGCCCGCGACGTTGCGGTCGCTGCCGAATGCCGTGGCCCACATGCCGTAGCTTAGCACGGCGAGCCGATCGTGCAGGTCGGCGCCGGTGAACCCGCGCCCGATAGCCGGACTTACGCCCAGCACGCCGAACAGGTTGGGCGAGACGACCGTGGCCGCCAGCTCGAGCGCCTGGTCGCGGCTCGCGTAGTTGTAGCGCGTGTCCCTATACGCGGCTACACCGGCGAAATCCCTGGTGAGTGCCTGCAACTGTTGAATGTCGGGGTAGGACATCGAGCTCCCGTAGATGTCCTTGCCCGGTCCCGGCACCTTCGTGTCGAGCGACACCAGGCGGTTCGCGTCGGGATAAGGCAGCGGCTTGAGCAGCACCGCATCCACCGCGCTGAAGATCGCCGTGTTGGCCCCAATGCCGAGCGCCAGCGTCACGATGGCAATGGCGCTGAAGCCGGGGTTCTTGCGCAATCTTCTGAGTGCGAAGCGAAGATCCTGGAGCAAATCAACCTCCTGTTGCCTGGCCCGCGGTGTTGGACAGGGTGTCGGTCATTCGGACCTCAGAGCTACCATCGGATCGACCCGCGCCGCCCGCCGCGAGGGCACGAAGCTCGCTAACACCGTTGTGCCGAGCAGCACCACCGCCACGAACCCAAAGACGAGCGGATCGTGCGGCGATTCCTGGAACAGAAGCGGCCCGACCCACTGACCCCCGGCGAGCGCGATCACGACCCCGATCACGATGCCGACGACGCCGACCCGCAAGCCTTCATTGAGGACGAGCCCGACGAGATCCCGCTGCTGGGCTCCCAGCGTGGCACGGACGCCCATCTCCTGCGTCCGCTGCGCGACGTTGTAAGCCATCACGCTGTAGAGCCCGATCGCGGCGAGCGCGAGCGCCAGCGCGCCGAACGCGAGGAACATGGTCGCGCCCAGCTGCCACGAGCGCGTCTGCTCGCCCAGGATCTCGCGTAGCGGCGTGACCGTGACGTACGCCGCGCCAGGCATGACGGGCTGCAGCGAGCGACGGATCGTCTCGGCAGAGCGGGCGGCTTCCCCGTGGGTCCGGACGAAAAGTCCCCCCTGCTCGGGATGCCATTGCGCCGTGGAGAGATAGTAGAACAGGCCGGGGTCGTCGCCCAGCTGCTCCGACTTGATGTTCTGGGCGACGCCGACCACGTAGCTGCATGGCGCGGTATCCGCACCCACCCTGACGCACTGGCCGATCGGGTCCCGGCCCGGCCACAGCGTCTTGGCCATCGCCTGGCTCGCGACCATCACTCGGGGCGCATGCTCTCCATCCTGGGCCTCAATCCCGCGGCCCCGCAGGATGCGGGTTCCGAGCGTGGCGAAGTGCTCGGGGGTCACCGCGTTCAACTCAAAATCACCTAGTCGATGAACCGAGTCGATGCCGGCGACGTGGAGGTCGAGATCCCACGTGATCCAGAACGGCACTGTCAGCTGGCGCGAGGCGTGCTCGACGCCGGGAATCGCCCGCGCCGTCTCGAGCAGCTCACGGCGCAGCGCGACATTGCGGGCGCTGTCCAGCTGCATACCACGCAGGTTCAGGTCTACGAGCAGCACGGGGTCGACGTCGTAGCCCAGCGGAATCACGCGCACGTGGCGCAGGCTGCGCACGAACAGCCCAGCGCCGACGAGCAGCACCACCGAGAGGGCTCCTTGCAGCACGAGCAACGCGATGCGCATGCGGGACCGCTGGAATGTCCCTTCTCGCGCACCCGCCTTGAGATCGCCGGCGACGTCGGCGTGTTGTGTGAGGGCCGGTGCCAGGCCGGTGAGCAGCCCGGCGCAGAGCGCCGCCACGCCGCCGAACAGCAGTGTGCGCGCGTCGCCCATGACGCTCACCTCCGACGACTTCGCCAGGAACTGCGCGCGCAGCACCGCCCCGCCCCACTCGGCGACTACGAGGCCGGCGAGACCGCCCAGCAGGGCCAGGAGCACGCTCTCGGTGAAGAGCTGCGACAGCAGGCGCGCCCGACTCACGCCCAGCGCCAGCCGGATGGCGATCTCCCGCCGGCGCCGCAGCGCCCGGGCGAGCAGCAGATTCGCGACGTTGGCGCAGGCGATGAGCAGCACGATCAGCGCGACGCCGCTGATCCACGTCGCGACCTTCGCGAAGTTCGACTCGTTCGGCCCCCGCTCGCTCAGCACCGACGCCACGAAAGCGTGCGGTCGCGCGATTTCCGCCGGTGTTAGCCCTGGACTGCCCGGCCGCTGGGCGGCGTAGCTGCGGAGGTACGCGTTGGTGAGGTCTGCATTCGCGGCCGCCACACTCACAGCTGGCTTCCGCTGCGCCAGCATCGAGAGCCACTGCCAGGAGTAGGTGGTCCACCAAGTCTCGCGCCGGCCCGCGGCCAGCGCGCTGGCATGGCTCGTGATGGGGATGAACGCCACCGGTCGCTGCACCGGCCATAGGCCGACGAATCCTTCGGGCGCAATGCCGATGATCGTATAGACCGTGGGGCCGATCTGCAGCGTGGATCCAAGCACCTCCGGGCGGCCACCGTAACGCGTTTGCCAGAAGGCGTGGGAGAGCACGGCGACCGCTGTGCCGTTGGGAGGGCTGTCCTCGGCCGCGGTGAAGTAGCGACCCAACGCCGGTGGCGCATCGAAGAAGCCGAAGAAGGCGGCACTCACGATGCCGACGCGCATTTCACGGGCCTCAGTGCCAACCCCGATGGCGAGGTCCTGCTCGGTGAACGCGGCGGTGCGCGCGAACGCGGTCGTCCAGCTCGTCAGATCGACGTAGCGTGCGTACTGCATGTAGCCGCCGGCCTGCTCCTTGCCACTCCAGGTCTGCGCGAGATAGATGCGGTGCGTGGCGCCGGCATCGTGCAGCAAGGGCGGCGGCCGAAACAGCATCCGGTCCACGACCGAGAACATGGCGACGTTCGCCCCGATGCCGAGGGCCAGCGTGAGGACGACGCCGAGCGTGAAGCCGGGGCTCTTGGCGAGCGTGCGCAGGGCGTAGCGAAAATCCTGAAGCGTGTCCATCACTCGTGCCTCAAGGCCACCATCGGATCCACCCGGGCGGCGCGGCGCGCCGGAGCGGCCATCGCGAGCAGCGCGACGCCCACCAGTACCAGGGTCACGAGGACGAACGTCACCGGGTCCAGCGGGTGGACGCCGTAGAGGAGCTTGCCCAGTGCCCCCGCGGCGAGCCCCGCGGCCAGACCGCCCAGCGCGACGCCGCTAAGCGTCAGCCGCAGACCGCCGCCGAGCACCGTGCGGAGCACGTCGGCGGGCCGGGCACCAAGCGCCAGGCGCACGCCGATCTCGCGCGTGCGCTGGCCCACGGTGTACGACAGCACGCCGTAGATCCCCACCGCGGCCAGCGTGAGCGCCAGCGCCGCGAACAGCCCGAGCACGAACGCCGGGTAGCGACGGTCCGCCATCGTCTCGGCGATGTGGTGGTACATCGTCACCGCGTCGGCGACCGGGACGCTCTTGTCCATCTCGGAGACGGCCGCACGGACCATGCGGGTCAGTGTCGCAGGAGGGAGCGCGCTGCGCAGCACGAGGCTCATGCTGCTCTGCTGCGACTCCTGCGCGAACGGGTAGAACAGCGTCGGCTCGAACGCAGCGTCGAGGCCGTCATGGCGCGAATCACCCACGACGCCGACGATCTCGACCGAAGCGGTGGGGTGCCACCACTCGACCTTGACGTGCTGGCCGATCGGGTCTTCGCCTGGCCACAGCCGGTGCGCCATGGCTTCGCTGATGACCGCCACCGGCGCGCTGCCGATCCGGTCGCTCGTCGCGAGCGAGCGGCCCCGCTCGAGCGGGATGCGCATCGCGGCGAAGTAGCCCGGGTCCACGGTGCGGATCGCGACCGAGGGCGCCTCGCCGGGAGCGGGCTCGGGACGGCCGACCACGGTCAGCGACGTCACCGCGTTCCCCGGCGTCATCGGCAGCCAGCTGATGATCCCCGCCGACTGCACGCCCGGCATGTTGCGAACGCGCTCGACCAGGCGCTCGTAGAAGGCGACGGGACGCAGGCTGTCGAGGTAGGTCGCGCGCGGCAGCGTGATGGTCACCGCCGAGATGTTGGCTGGATCGAAGCCGGGATCGACGGCGATCAATCGCTGCAGCGAGCGCACCAAGAGACCGGCGCCGACCAGCAGCACGAGTGCCAGCGACATCTGCGCGATGACGAGCGCGCCACGCAGCTGCGCCGCAGGCACGCCCGCCGTCGTGCGCGTCGTGGCGGCGTGCAGGCCCTGAATCGCGACGGCGGCACCCGCGCGGCTCAACGCCGCGGGCAGTCCAAACAGCACGCCGACGGCCATGGAGACCAGGGCCGTCACGGCCAGCACCGGGATGTCGAGGCGGATGTCGGCGATGCGCGGCACCTCGGGAGCCGCCCCGGCGACGAGTAGGTGCACGCCCCAGCTGGCCAGCAGGGCGCCGGCGGCCCCGCCCGCCAGGGCCAGGATCACGCTCTCGACCAGTGCCTGGCGGATGAGCCGCCAGCGCGGCGCCCCCAGCGCGGCCCGCACCGCCAACTCCCGCTCCCGCGACGCCGCCCGCGCGAGCATCAGGTTGGCAACGTTGGCGCAGGCGATGAGCAGCACGAGCGACACGGCGCCGAAGACAATAAGGATGGTCCGCCGCGAGCCGCCGACCACCTGCTCCCTCAGCGGCACCACGGTCGCGCCCCACCCGGTGTCAAAGGCGGGATCGTCCGACTCGAGTTGGCGCGCGATGCGGGACATTTCGGTCTGGGCGCGCTCGACCGTGACGCCGTCCTTGAGCCGGCCGAGCGCCATCGCGTAGCGACCCGTGCGCGCGCGGTTCGACCAGTCGAGCGCCATCGGCTCCCAGTATTCCTCGTGACCCAGCGGCATGGGGCGGAATGACGCCGGCATCACCCCGACGACGCGAGCTGTCCCGCCGGCGACCGGCACCGCGCGCCCGACGATGGTCCGGTCGGCGCCGAAGCGACGCCGCCACAGCGCTTCACTGAGGACGATGACCCGCAGGTTGTTGGGCCGCGATTCCTCGGCGTTGAAGGTGCGGCCGAGCAGCGGAGTGGCGCCGACGACGCCGAAGAAGTCCGGCGTCACCGCGCGCCCCTGCACCTCCTCGGCCTGGTCGCCGGTGAACGTGAGACCCCTCCATGACGTCAGCGCAAGACCGCTGAAGCTGGTCGCGCGATCGTGCCAGTCCATGTAGTTGGCCGGGTTCACCACGTTGTGGGTCGACGTGCCCTTGCTCTCCCACACGACCACGAGGCGGGATGGGTCCCTGTACGGCAGCGGCGTCAGCAGCACGCCGTTCACGACCGAGAAGATCGCCGTGTTCGCGCCGATGCCGAGCGCCAACGTCAGCACGACCACGGCGGTGAACCCGGGGCTCTTGGCGAGCGTGCGGACGGCGTAGCGGAGATCTTGGAGCAGTATGTCGATCATTTCACCACCCATCCATCCTGCAGTTGCACGATGCGATTCCCGTACGCCGCGTTCGTCTCCGAGTGCGTCACCTGCACGATCGTCGTCCCCGCGCGATTGAGCTCCGTGAACAGCTCCATGATCTCCTTCCCCTGGCTCGAGTGGAGATTCCCGGTCGGCTCGTCGGCGAGGATGAGCGCCGGCTTGTGGATCACCGCTCGCGCCACCGCGACCAGCTGCTGCTGGCCGCCCGAGAGCTGCCGCGGGAACAGGTCCTTCTTCGCGACGATCCCGAACCGGTCGAGCGTGTCGGCGACGAGCGACTGGCGCTCGCCCTTCTTGATGTCCCGATAGGACAGCGGGACATCCAAGTTCTCGGCGACGGTGAGGTCGTCGAGCAGGTGGTACTGCTGGAACACGAACCCGATGTGCTGCTTGTTGAGTGCGATGCGCTGCTTCGGCTTGAGCGCGTGCACGGCTTGGTCGAGGAAGCGGTACTCTCCGGTCCAGTCGCCGTCGAGCATCCCGAGCACCGCGAGCAGCGTGGACTTCCCCGCCCCAGAGGGCCCCATGATGGAGATGAACTCGCCTCGGGCGATGTCGACCGTGACTTGCCGCAGGATGAAGAGGCGGCCGTTGCCCTGGGAGACGGACTTGTCGAGGTTCGTGAGCTGGATCATTCTGCGCGCATCGCCAGCGCTGGATCCACTGACAACCCCTTCCAGGCGGGAGTAAAGCAGGCTGCGGCCGCAACCGACATCAGCGTGGCCGCTGCTGCGACGAACGTCCACGGGTCGGTGGCCGTGATTCCGAACAACAATCCGGACATGGCTCGCCCGAGGAGCAGCGAGAAACCGAGTCCGAGGATCACGCCCACACCGGACAACCACAGCCCTTCTCGCATGACCATTTTCACCAAGTCGCCCCGCGCCGCGCCGACTGCGCTTCGGATTCCGAATTCGCGGGTCCGCTGGCTGAGAGAATAGGCGATCGTCCCATAGACGCCGATCGCGCACAGCATGAGGGCCAGCCCCGCAAACGATCCCATCAACACCAGACTGAGTCGCCTGCGAGCCAAGGTGGCGCCTAGGACCTCATCCATCGTCCGCATGTCTTCGATCGGCTGATCGGGATTCACCGAGTGGATCCGGTCGCGCACGATAGCGGACGCCCGTCGGGGATCGGCGGTGGTTCGGACGAAGAGATTCAGACCGGCATACACGTGATTCGATTCGTCCTGGTGGAACGACAGGTACACGACCGGACTCGAGGGAACGTCCAACGGCTCCTGCTTCACGTTGCCGACAACACCCACCACGTTACGGAACCCGATGGTGCCAAGCATCCTGCGGCCGATGCCCAAGACGGAAACGGCGAGCTGCTTGCCCAGCGGATCCTCTCCGGGCCAATACGCTTGCGCGAATGCTTGATTGACCATGAGCACCGCTGGCGCATGCCGATCGTCGTGCACCGTGAAGAAGCGGCCCCGCTGCAATGGCGTGCGAAGAGTCGTGAAAAAGCCAGGGCTGATGAAACACGCCTCGACGGTCACGGGGTTCGCTGGATCGTTCACGCGATCCCTGTAGGTCACGGTCGCCGTAGAGGACCTCGCTGCGGGCACGCAACCCGAGACCGCGGCTCCCTGCACGCCAGGTGTCTCGGAAAGCCGATCCAACAGAAGGTTGAAGTACGCTCCCGTCCCCGTGTAGGCGTTGGTGCGCACGTATGCTGTGAGGAGATGATCGATTTGGAATCCGGGCTCGACATGCTGCACCAGCCAGAAGCTCCTCACCAGCAATCCCGCTGCCACCAACAGGACGGCCGCGCAGCATACTTCCGAGACCACCAGTACGCGGTAGCTCTGCCGGCGTCCGGCGAGCGACTTGCCGCTCTTCAGCGCCGAATTCAGATCGAGGCGATCGAGAATCGAGGTAGGAGCCCAGGCGAGAGCGACGGTGAGAACGAGGGCTATCACCGCGGTGAATGCCAGCATGGGGCCATTGATCCCGATCGACTGCGCGCGAGGGAGAGCTCCCAAGTCCAATCGCGCCCCCAGCTGAACGAGAGTGCCGGCAAGGATCAGTCCGAGGCCGCTTCCCAAGCAAAGCAACAGCAGGTTCTCGGTGACGAACTGCCGGAGCAGACGCACCCGCCCTGCGCCGAGGTTGACGCGGATCGCCAGCTCCGAGGCACGTGCCGACATGCGCGCGAGTAGGAGACACGTGACGTTCATGCAGCCGGTGATCAAGACCAGGACCACCGCGCCCATGACGATCATCAGCTGCGTCCGTACGGCACCCACCAGCTCGTCCTTGAGGGGTGTGACGGTTGCAGTAAGCTCGCGAGACTCAGGGCCAGCACGGCGCAAGATCGCCGTCAGCTCTTGCGCCGCCTGCGCGGGAGAAGCCGTGGCCTTCAGCCGGCCGATCACGGTGAGAAAATGGTTCTGCCGCCAGCGCATGAACTCGAGCTCGGGAACGATCTTGGCCCAGATGTCCACGTCGGGAAACAGATCCGGCACGTCCGGCATCACGCCGACGATGGTCTGCGCGGTGCCATCGAGGTGAAGGACTCGGCCGATGACGTTCGGATCGCTCGCGAGCTGCGTCTTCCAGAACCGTTGAGAGATCACGACCTGCACCCCGTCGACGTGGTACTCCTCGGGAGTGTAGAGGCGCCCCATGAACGGTCGCAGACCGAGCGCGGGGAAGACGTCCTTCGTGACGCCGGCGCATTTCACCGTTCGCGCTTCCCCGTCGCCGGTCCAGGTAAGGGTGAAGTATGGGACGGTCGCGGCGAGAGCATCGAAGGAGCGCGCTTGAGCGTAGAAATCATCGAAGTCCGGTCCGGAAACGCCCATCCGATCCTGCCGGCGTGACGTTTCACGAATCACGAACAGCCGATCCGCCGCTTCGAAGGGCAGCGGCCGAAGCACCACCCTCTCGAGCACGCTGAACACTGCCGTGTTCACGCCGATGCCGATTGCCAACGTGAGCAGCGCCAGGGTGGTGAAACCGGGGCTGCGGCGCAGCCCGCGGAAGGCGAAGCGGAGGTCGGCGAGCAGGGCGGTCATCATTCGGACCTCAGGGCCACGATCGGATTTACGCGCGCCGCCCGACGTGCGGGCAGATAGCTCGCAACCAGCGAAACGAGCGCGAGCAGGGCCACGACGCCCACGAACGTCATCGGATCGCTCGCGCCGACCCCGTAGAGCAGCGCCGTGAGCAGACGAGTGACGGCCAGGGCGATCATGATGCCGAGCCCGATTCCCGCTCCGGCGAGCCGGATCCCATCGGCCACGACCTGCGTCAAGACATCTCCGCGGCTCGCCCCGAGTGCCAGACGGATGCCGATTTCACGCCGCTGCCGGGTGACGGAGTAGGCCAAGAGGCCGTAGATGCCGATCCCCGCGAGGAGCAATGCCGACGCGGCGAAGCTGCCCAGGAGCCACACGTCGAACCGCCGTGACGCGAGGCCCCCGGCGATGTCGACCGTGCCCACCGCCGGCATGCTTCCGGAGCTGCCCGTCAACGTCATGGGAATATCCGGATCGACCTGACGGACGGCCCGGCTCAGCGTCTGGAGGAACCCGGCCGGAGGAGCAGCCGTCCGGACGACGAGGCTCATGTGCCCCCACACGTTCCGCGTGAACGGAACGTAGACCTGGGCCTCGGGCGGCGTGTCGAGACCGAAGTGGTGCACGTCTCCCACCACACCGACCACTGTGCCAGGGAGCGGCTCACCGAAATCGGGGCGCCCCTGGACTGCCTTGTGCAGCGTCACCGGGCGACCAATCGCATCAAGACCGGGCCAGTACGCTCGCGCGAACGCTTCATTCACTATGACAGCCGCGCCGGGGGCGAGATCGGCCTCCGTGAACTCGCGTCCCGCGCGGACTGGGATGCGCATGGTGCGGAAATAGTCCGGGGACACGGTCATGAACCAGACGCGCGGATCGCGCAGCGGGTCCGGCGCGCGCCCCGGGATCTCGACGGGAGACGGCAGTCCACCGCCTGCGAGCGGCGGGAAATTCGTGAGGGCGACGCTCGTCACGCCCGGGAGCGCCCGCGCCGCGTCCGCGACCTGCGTATACAGGGACGCCAGCCTTGCCGGGTCCTGGGCCCGAAGCGACGGCGGCGAGATCCAGAACGTCACGAGTCCCTGGGGGTCGAATCCCGGATTCACCGCCCGCAGTCGCCACAGGCTCCTGATCAACAGCCCGGCGCCCACCACGAGGACGACGGACAGGGCGATTTCGCTGATCACGAGCGCGGCGCGCAGCCGCTGCCGCCGGTGTCCGGTGCCCGCTCCGGCCGTGCCTTCCTTTAAGGAGTCGGTCAGGTCGGGGCGTGCCGCTCGCAGAGCGGGTAAGAGCCCGGTGGCCACGGTCGCGATGAGGGTGACGCCGAGCCCGAATGCGAGCACCCAGGCGTCGACCTGCACTGTCTCGAGCCGGGGAAGTACCGACGGTGCGGCGCGCCTGAGCAACGCAATAGCCGCGTACGCGCCGGCCACGCCCAGTCCCCCTCCCAGGGACGCGAGCACCACGCTTTCGGTGAAGAGCTGTCTGACCACCCGGCCGCGTCCGGCTCCCAAGGCCGATCGGATCGCGAGCTCTCGCCCGCGCGCGCTGGCGCGCGCCAGGGTCAGGTTCGCCACGTTGACACAGCCGATCATAAGAACGAGGCCGACCGCCACGACGAGCACGAGCAGCTGTGGCGTAGTGCCGAACAGGATCTCGTCGCGCAGCGGAAACAGCGCGACCGAAGTCCAGTCCGCGTTGAACCCGGGGTACGTGGCTGCTTCACGCCGAGCCACGCCGTCGAGATCGGCCTTCGCCTGCTCCCGAGTCATCCCCGGCTTGAGACGGCCGATGATGCGACAGTCGGCATGGAAGCCGCGTTGGGTGAGCGCCCGGTCGGTCGCGGCGGCCGTCGCGATCGGCACGTACAGCTGCTCGCTCGCCCACGGTGGGTACGCCACGTCGTGCGGAAGGACACCCACGACGGTGAACACTCCCGCGGTCAGCGACAGCGTCTTACCGAGGATCGCCGGGTCGCCGCCGAACCGCGCCTGCCAGAGGTCGTACGAGAGAACCGTGACGTGCGCTCCGGCCTGCTCCTCGTCCGGTGTGAAGAGTCGTCCGATGAGTGGAGGCTCGCCCAGGGTCGCAAAGAAGCCGGGCGAAACGAACGAGGCGAGGATGCTCTGTACGCCCTCGGGGCCGGCGAGCCGCTGCCCTCCGCCACGCACGTAGGCGAGGCCAGCGAACGCAGAGGCCTGGGCTTGCCAATCGAGGAAGGTCGGGTACGATGGCGGCCGGAATGCTCCCTGACGACTCTGCTCGGCCAGCATGAAGAGCCGATCCTGCTCGGCGAAGGGCAACGGCCGGACCAGCACGCCGTTCACGACGCTGAAAACCGCGGTGTTAGAGCCGATGGCGAGTGCCAGGGTCAGGATCGCGGCGGTCGCGAACCCGGGACTCTTGCGGAGCGTCCGTACCGCGTAGCGCAGGTCGGCGACCAGGGTGTCCATCATTCGTACCGCAACGCCGCCATAGGATCGATGCGAGCTGCGCGACGCGCGGGCGCCCACGCCGCCGCCAGGCAGGCGATCAACACGATAGCGGCGCCGAACGCGTATCCCGTCGGATCGAACGTGTCGACGATCACCAGGACCGACGCGAACAGCTTCGAGACGCCCAGCGCCAGCACGGTGCCCGGCACGATCCCGACTACGGCATAACGCGCCGATTGGCGCAGCACCTGGCCGACGACACCGCCGACGCTTGCGCCGAGCGCCATGCGGATGCCGATCTCCTTGGTCCGCTGCGCCACCACATAGGACAGGACACCGTAGATGCCGATGAGCGTGAGCAAGAGCGCGATCGCGCCGATAGCGGACGAGATCAAGGAAAAGATCTTGAAGGGCCAGCGCTGCACGGCGAGATAGTCGTCCAGCGTGTGCATCTCGATGACGGCGCTCTGATCGACGGCGCCGATGTCGCGGTCGATGCGCTGCCGCCCCTGGCGCGCGTCGCCGCTGACGCGGGCTAGGATCTTCGTGCCCCCGGAGTCGGCGCGCGTCGCGTAATAAATCACCGGCCGCTCGAGGCCCGTGCCGATCCAACCGCTCACGGCGTTGCGCGAAACGCCGATCACCCGGGCCGACCGCACGCGCGCCAGACGCGACTGGCGCGGCGGCTCGGCGCTCTGCTCCACGAACTGCCCGATGGGATCGGCGGTGGGCCAGAGAGCGCGCGCGGCCGCTTCACTGACGATCGCGACCGGCGTCGCCTGGCGCTCTTCATCGGAGGTGAACGCGCGGCCGCGCACGATCGGAACGTCGAGCACGCGGAAGAAACCGGCGTCCACGAAATCGACGCCGGCGACCGCGATGCGCGGCGCAGCCGACGCGCGCACCCCCACCGACGGGTACATGCCATCCAACGGCGCCTGCGTGGACGCGCCGATGTCGGAGACGATCGGCTCGGACCGCAGGCGCCGCAGTGCCGTGGCGCGGGCATGGTCGTCCAGATCTAGCTCGACGACGTCGCTCGTGCGCATGCCGGTCGGGAGGCGATCCGCCTTGCGAGCGCCGCGCAGCAGGACGCCGGTGACGATCAGCAGCAGGCAGCAGATGCCGATCTGGCCCACGACGAGCGTCGTCCGCACGCGGCCCGGCCGGGAGGTCGGGTCGACCTCGCCGCGCGAAGCCTGCACGATCTGGGGACGCGTCGCCTGCAATGCCGGGACCAACCCGAAGGCGAGCACCGAGCCGAGCGCCACCAGCAGCAGGAAGCCGAAGACGCGGACGTCGGGGGAGAGCGGGATGACGCGCAGATATGGCGTGAACTCGGCGGGCGCGCTCGCAACCATGAGGCGCACACCAGCATCGATGGTCCCACGGGAGATGCCGTACCCGAGCATTGCCGCCGGGATCGCAAGGAGCGCGCTCTCGGTGAGAAGCTGACGCACGAGCCGCTCCCGAGCGGCGCCCAGCGCCAGCCGGATCCCGATTTCACGCTGCCGGGCGATGCCGCGCGCCAGCATCACGTTGGCCACGTTGGCGCAGGCGATGAGCAGGACGAGCCCGAACGCCACCACTGCCGGTGTGAACATGGCGATCGTCTCAGGCGTAAGCGGGAGCGCGCTCGCCACCGAGACGAGATCGACGTGGGTCCAGCGGAGCGAGTCGGGCAGGGCCGCGGTGGCATTCGCGGCCCAGGCCCGGAGCGCGGCGCGCGCCTGCCGCTCGTCCACTCCGGGCTTGAGGCGTAGCACCGCGCGCAGCACCTCGGGCTCTTTCGCGCCGAAGAGATCCTCGCTTCCCTCCAAGCGACTGAGCAACGTGACGGGGGCCCAGAAGTCCGGCGGCAGGGTGCGGCCGATGCCCGTGAAGCCCTTCGCCGCCACGCCCACCACGGTGAGAGGAATGCCGTGCACGACGACTTTGCGGCCGATCACCCCTGAGTCGCCGCCGAACTTCCCCCGCCACGCATCGTAGCTCAGGACGAACACCGGCTCGCCGTACGGGAGCGTCGCGTCCTCCGGGAGGAGCGTGCGGCCCAGCGCGGGAGCGGCGCCGAGCACGCGAAACGCGTCGCCCGTCACGACATTGCCGAGCATGGGACCGCGCTCGGAGCGTGCGAACGCGCTCTTGTACGCGAAGCTCTCCGACGATAGGGACAGTGCCCGCAGATCCCGATACTGCCGCCAGGACAGGCTCTTGCCCCAGCCGCGGCGGTCTTGGAAAAACACCTCAAACAGGGAGCCGGGGTCGCGGATCGCGAGCGGCCGCAGGACGTAGGCGTCGAAAATCGTGAAGACGCTCGTGTTCAGCCCCAGGCCGAGGGCGATGGTGAGCACCACCGTGGCGACGAAGGCCGGGGCACGGCGGAAACCGCGGAGCGCGAAGCGGAGGTCTTGGAGCATACGAGGGATCAGGGGTCGGGGGTCAGGGACGAGGCAGTTTGCGCCCCGGACAGTTCGATTCCGCGAGCGCCCCGACCCCCGATCCCTGACCGCTGATCCCTATTCATATCTCAACGCCACCATCGGATCGACCTTCGTCGCCCGGCGGGCCGGCAGATAGCTCGCGACCGCCGCAACGACGAGCAGAATCGCTGCCGCACCGAACAGCACGAGCGGATCGCGGGGCGACACGCCGTACAACAGCGAGCTCAGCACCCGTCCACCGACGAGCGCCGCCACCGCTCCGATGCCGGCGCCGAGCGCGGCGATGCGAACCCCCTGTCCCACCGTCAAGCGGAGCACGTCGCCGCGCTGCGCGCCCATGGCCACGCGGATCCCGATCTCCTGCGTGCGCTGCGCTACCGTGTAGGACAACACACCGTACAACCCGACCGCTGCGAGCACGATCGCGAGCAGCGCGAACGCGCCGAACATGGTGCTGCCGAGCCGCCACGGTCGGATCGACGGAGCGACGAGGTCGGCGAGCGGGGTCACGTTGGCGTACGGCAGATTCGCAGCCGTCTGCTGGATCGTGGCGTGCACCGACGCTAGCATGTCCTCAGGCCTACCGTGTGTCCGCACGACGAGCGCCGTGAAGACGCTGCCAAACCCGTTCCGTGGATCGCCGAGGAACGGGACGTAGACCAGCATCGAGGCATCTTCGACGACTTGAAAACGCCGCGCGTCCGGGACAACCCCTACCACCTCACGACAGCGCTTGTCGTCGCCTAGTCGTACGCACTTCCCGACGGCGTCCTCACTGGGCCATAGCAATCGCGCGATTGTTTGATTGACGATCGCGACGAGCGCACCGCGATCTGTAGCAGTGAACCCGCGGCCCCGCACCGGCGTACCCATCGCGGCGAAGTAACCGGGCGTCACAGCTTGGTAATAAGGTCCACCAGTCTTGAGTGTCGGCATGGAGTCGCGCCCCGGCACGGAGACCGACATGGCCGTGCTCCACCCGAAGGGACTGCCCGCCGTCGCTGCCGCGTACTCCACGCCGGGGAGCGTCTGCACGCGCTCGAGCATCCGCAAGTAAAGCGCGTTGATCTCCGGGATCGTGTATCCAGGCGAGCGGAGGTCGATCGTGCCGAGGATCACGCGCTCCGGATCGAAGCCGAGATCCAACCCGCGTACATTTCGCAGGCTCCGTGCGAAGAGCCCTGCGCCGACGATCAGTACGACGGTGAGTGCGATCTGACCCGCGAGAAGTGACGAACGGAGCCGGGAGCGCTGATAGCGGCCTTCACCGGCGCCTGCCTTCAGAGCAGACGTCAGTCCAGCGCGACCCGCCTGCACCGCGGGCGCGACACCCACCAGGATTCCTGTCAGCAGTGCCACCACCCCGGTGAAGGCGAGCACGCGACCGTCTATAGGTGCCGCCAGAGTAGGGATGCTCGGCA
>Ga0209055_1001566_pt1 | contig 14965 bp, 14 predicted proteins | sample GraSoiAngelo_110_FD_185875 | JGI IMG/M metagenome (GOLD analysis project Ga0209055, IMG submission 185875) | Grasslands soil microbial communities from the Angelo Coastal Reserve, California, USA - 14_0903_12_30cm (SPAdes) (version 2) | ecosystem: Environmental > Terrestrial > Soil > Grasslands ... | reverse complement strand
CCTGCGCTACAAAGGCGGGATCGTCAGCTATCTCGAGGTCGTATCCACTGAAAACGCCGCGCTGTCGGCACGGCTGACGGCGGTCGACATAGGCATCCGCCGCACCAACGCCGCCGTGCTCCTCGTGAAGGCGCTCGGCGGCGACTGGCACAACCCGCCTCGTTGAGCAGTACGGATGGGACGCGCGGATGGACCGCGCCCCCTGGGGGGCTTTCTGCCCCCCACCCTTTCCGGTGCCCGGTGCGAGCGCCGTGAGCGCGCTCAGACCTTAAGCGTCAACCCGTCGGCGAGCGAGCGTCCGCGCGCGCCTGCTCCTCGGCCTTGCGAACCTCGGACTTGACGTTGGCGCCGGGCTTCAGCTCCTTGATGGCTTCGCCGAGCTTCTGCCCGCCGGTCATTTTCGCCTTCAGGTCCGTGAACGAGATCCCGAGATTCTGCGAGGCGTGCAGCGCGGCCGCACAGTCGTCAGTGCTCCGGAATCCGGCGCACGCTTCCTGCGTCGACATGCCGGCCGGAACGATCGCCGCCAGACGAGTGTTCTCCGAGGCAGACGAGATGCCCGCTTGCGCCGTCGTCGCCGGATCACTCTGCGGGCTGGACGGGTCGCTCTGCCGTCCCATGGTGGACGGCGGTCCGGGCTCGGTCGACGGGATCGTCGAGGATTGTGCGGTGGAAGACTGCGCCGCGGCCTGATCTGCAGGTCCGGCCGCCTGCGCAGACCCCACGAGTCCCAGCGCAGCGATCGCGACGATTAAACTCAAAGAGCGCTTCATGAATCACCTCCATTTGGCTCGAGACCAGTGTTTCGGTCGCGGCACTCGTGCGGCAGGTCCTCTGCCGGCGCCGTGAACGCCCTCCCCTTGCCACGCTCCAGGCGTCGTTTCGGGACACGGTTGGGCGTGCGGGTATCTAAACGTCGCTAGTGCGCTGCGGCAAGCTGTCGGTGATCGGCGTCGCCGACGTCGGCACTGTCGCTTGATAGGAGCACGCGAGGCTCGGAAAGGCGCGGTCGGCGCGCGTGCGCTCAGCGGACGCGCACGAAGTCGATGTGGCCGCGCTCGACGTCGGTGCGCACGAGCTGCACGCGCACCGGATCGCCGACGTCCAGGGCTTCGAAGCCCCTCACCAGGCGTCCCTCGGCGAGGGGGTGCAGGATGCGCACCCAGACTCCCTTGTCCGAGGCACCCGTGACCATGGCGTCGAACTGCGCACCCGTGCGAGATTCGAGCAGCATGGCCGCGGCGGACTTGTGCACCTGCCGCTCCACCTTCGCGGCATTGCCTTCCTGCTCCGTGCAGTGTGCCGCGAGCTCCCGCAGCTCCTCCTCGCCGTACGGCGAGGGGCGGCCCGCGAGCGCGGCCTTCACGAGCCGTTGCGTGACGAGATCCGGGAAGCGGCGGTTGGGCGCGGTCGCGTGCGTGTAGTCATCGACTGCGAGCCCGAAATGCCCCTGGACGGCTTCACCGGGGCGCTTGCGCACATACTCCGCGGAGCCGAGGAGCTTCACGATCGACAGCGACAGGTCCGGGAAACGCTCCGGGGCCGCGCGCTCTCGCCCGGCGAGAAAGTCGCTGAGCGCACGCGCGTCGGGCGTCGCCGGCAGGCTCGCGCCGCACGCGCGCGCAAGCTCCACGATACGGCCCCAGCGCTCCGGCGCGCGCAGCACCCGGCGGAGCGAGGCGTAGCGGTGGCGCTCGAGGAACTGCGCCACCGCGGTGTTGGCCGCGATCATGAAGTATTCGATGAGCTCCTTGGCGCGGTTGTCCTCGTCGGGCCTGAGATCGGTAAGCGCGCTGCCGTGGTAGATCGCCCGGGCTTCGAGGGTCGTGAGCCCGAGCGCCCCCTGCTCGCGCCTCACCCGCTTCAGTGCCTGCGCCACGCCGTCCTGGATGCGCAGCTGCTGATCCATGCCGCTGACGGAAGCCGCGCGGGCGGGCGGCGGCCCCCGGCCCTCGAGCCAGGCGGCGACGGCGTCATAGGCGAGCTTGGCGCGGTTCACGACCACCGCTCGATAGACGACGGAGGCGTCCACGGCGCCGGCGGCGGTGACACTCATGTCGACGACGAGGCTCAGGCGCTCCTGGTCCTCGGCGAGCGAGCTGAGATCGGTGGAGAGCCGCTCGGGAAGCATCGGGAAGACTTCAGCCGCGGTGTAGACGCTCGTCGTGTTGGTGCGCGCGTGCTCATCGAGCGGCGCGCTGACCTGCACCACGGCGTCGACGTCCGCAATCGCGACGAGAATCTTCACCCCCCCGCCGCCCTGCGGCTGCGCCACCGACAGCTGATCGAGATCGCGCGAGTCGTCGTTGTCGATCGAGCACCACGGCAGGTGGCGCAGGTCACGGATCCCGGGGCCGCGCGCGAGGGGCGCGGCCCCGATCGTGCGCAGCTGCTCAAGGGCCGCGGTGGAGAGATCCGGCTCGAGGCCGTGCTCGCGCATCAGGCGGCGCGCGATGTTCTTCAGCTGGCTCGTCCGGTCTTCCATGCCGGCATGATACCCGTGCGGGTGCGGCCGCGAGCCCTCGCGGGCGGCTCGCCAAAGCTCGAGGGCACTGCGGATTTCTCCGCGGCGCGCTCGAGCCTTCAGGCGCTCGGCAAGGTGCCCGTGAAGTACGCGAGCACGTAGGCCTTGAGCGTGCCGTCGGGCTGCGGCACGCCATAGACCTTGACCGGCGTTCCGGCGACCAGCGCCGCGCTCACTGTCGCCAGGCCGCTCGCGGTCGTGATGTCGACCCGGGTAATGCTGATCACACCGTTCGATCGGTCGATCTGGTAGACGAGCGTGGCCGACTGCGCCGTGGCGCTCACGTCGACCGTCACCGGCAGCGGGCTCCCGTTGGTCGCGGAGACGCCACCCGCGGTCATGGCGAAGGTCGTGCCCGCGAAGGGCGCCGTCACCACGCCGAGCGGCACGGGCACCGGCACGAGGACCGCGTTCTTGAGCGACCAGCCGCTGGGATTGGCCGTATCGCCCCAGGTCGCCGCGCTCGCGCCCGACGCCGTCAGCGTGCCCACCGTGCCGCCGAAGTTGACTCCGGCGTTGGTCACGTCGACGAACTGCTGGACCGCGCCGCTCCCCTCGATCGCGAGGGTGGGATAGGTGAAGTCCCACCACAGGAACCCCATGACGGACGTGCCGCTCGGATCGACATTGGCGGAGCTCGCCGAGATGTAAGCGAGCGTCACCGTGTAGTCGTCCGTCGCCCGGGCAAACTGCCGCGTGTAGGTGAAGCCCGACGTGTTCGCCGCCGAGATCCGCCCGGAGTACCCCGCGGTCTCGATGTCGATGGTGTCCGCCACCATCGGCGTGGCGAGCGGGTCGACCGCGCTCACGTGCACCTTGAAGCCGCGAACCAGATCATGACTGGTGAGAAAGCCGGGGCCCGTGCCGATCGGCGTCGTATCCGTGAGCGCGTTGGCGGGCGTCCGGTAAAAGAACTCGGTGTTGGCGCCGATCATCACCGGGACGCCCACGCCGGATTCGTTGGCGACCGTGATGATGTCGGTCGCGGTGTCGACGTGCAGCACGTGTCCTTCGGGGCTCAGCCAGACGTTGGCGAAAATACTGCTCGCCCACACGCGCACTGCAATGAGCGTGCCGTCGTTCTGGTAGCGCGCCGCGACCCGCACGTATTTGCCGGGCAGCGTCGCGGCTTCGGCCGAGAAGTCCTTGACGACCGTGCGGGTCTTGGCGTCCACGTCGTAGAAGATCGTGCCGTTGGTGGCGTCGGCGTAGATCTGCAGCGTCAGGCTGCTCCCTACCGCCGTCTCCGGATTGGTCACCGGCAGCACCGGGAAGTCCTTGGTGAGGGTAAGCGACTTGTCGTCGGAGGCCACCAGCTTCACCGTGCCGTAGGTGTGACGCAGCAGGAGCCCTGCGAGGGCGGGCACCGGGCGGTGGCGCACCGGCCCGTTGAAATTCACCGCCCAGAGCGTCGCGCCGGCCGCGACCGCAAGCGTGTGGGCGACGATGAAGGCGGGGTGAGCGAGATCGAACTCGAGGTCGAGGGCGTTGCTCTGGGTCGCGGTGACCGTGAGCGGGGAGTCGAAGCGCACAGTGACCGGCACCGTGAAGCTGCCCGTGCTCCCGGTCTTGCCCTGGATCTGGATCAGATCAGAAGCGACCGTGGTCCCCGGGGCGAGCGGGAAGCTGCTCGCGGGATTCTCGGATGCCGTCAGCAGCAGATCGCCCGGGTTAGCGCCGATGGTGAGCACCGCTCCCGTGTAGGTGCCGACCGGCACGCTCACGTTACCGAGAAGCTCCCCCAGCTGGTCGAGCTGCTCGAGATTCACGTACGGCGCCGGGGTCGGCGCCGTCCACACGGTCACCGCGCCGCCGCCGCCCTGGGGCAGGAGCGCGATGCCGAGCACCTTCACCCCGATCACCGCCCAGTCGTCGGACGAGGCATCGCTCATCACGAGCGGCATGCTCTGCGACGTCGGTCCGGTTACGAGGTTGCCGTTCGAGCCGGAGCCGCCGCAGGCGGCGAGAACGAGCGTGAGACCTGCAAGCAGCGCACCCAACAGTGCGCCTCTCGACATATTGCGCTGCATGGCCAACTCCCTCTGTCTGGTTTATCGCCGCTTCGGCTTGGGTGACCATAGCGACCGACGGCCGAATCGGTTGACGCGCCGATTACGAATCACCGCCGCGGTCGCCGTCAGGCGACAGTCGATTTCGGTCGCGGAAGCCCCGGGGGAGGCTGCGCCCTCCCACGGGCTTCCCTAAGGATCAGGCTGGCTGCTGAAACAACTCCACCAGGTGTTGCTTCGCTCGGGCACAGGCGTCCTCGAGGCTCGAGCCCGCGGCGAGTCCGGCGGCGATCGCGGAGGCGAGCGCACATCCGGTCCCGCGCAGCGTCCGCGCGCTGCGCGGCGCGCTCAGGCGCCTTAGGGGCTCCCTCTCGAGGAGCAGCAGGTCGACGGCCTCACGGCCGCCTCCGTGGCCGCCCTTGACCAGCACCGAGCGAGGTCCCAGCTCGAGCAGCGCCCGTCCCTGCTCAATGAGCTCCGCTTCGGTGCCCGCAGCCGCGACGCCCAGGAGCGAGGCGAGCTCCGCCACGTTGGGCGTCACGAGCGTCGCACGCGGGAGCAGCTCCTCTCGCAGCGCTGTGCGCCCGGCATCATCGAGCAGCACTCCGCCCGAGGACGAGAGCAGCACCGGATCGAGCACCATCGGCACTTGCTCGCGCGGCGGGAGGCTCGCGGCGACCGCGAGCGCGACGGCTCCCGTGCCGAGCATGCCGATCTTGATCGCGCCCACCCGGCGGGTGGCGAACGCCGCGGCGATCTGGGCGCGGACGAGATCCGGCGGCATGGGGTGCACCGCGCGCACCTCGGAGTCCGACTGCGCGGTCACCGCGGTCACGGCGCACAGCGCGTGGCTCCCGAGGCGAGTGAGCGTGCGCACGTCACGCACGAGGCCCGCTCCGCCGCTCGAGTCCGAGCCGGCGATGACCAGGACCGCGGTCACTCGCCGAGCGCGATCAGCGCGAGGTTCGCGTGTCCCTGGCGCTCGAGCGCGCGCGCCGCGCGCCAGGCGCGCACCCCGGTGCGGCAACAGAGCACGATGCGGGGCTCCGTCGGGAAGCGCATCTCCCCTTTCTCGAGAGCCTCCACGCCGACGCGCAGCGCCGAGCCGAAGGGCGACCGCGGCGCCTCGAGGGGGCTGCGCAGGTCGATCACGATGTCGCTCTCCGACACCTCCTCCGGCGCAATGAAGCGGAGAGTCGCCCCCGCGGGCTCACTCGCGCCGGCAAAGGAGAAGCCGCCGGTACGAAGCGTGCGAAAGTCGATCGAGATCAGCCGGCCGAGGACCGTCGGCTCGCACTTCAAGAGCAGCGCGAGCGCCATGTGCGCCTCGAGCGTACCCATGACGCCCACCGCCGTGCCGAGGACACCGGTCTCGGCGCAGGAGCCGGCGGTGCGCGGCAGCTCGGGGAATACGGCCCGATAGCTCGGCGCGCCCCCGCAGAACGCTCCCACATACCCCGAGAGCCCGAGCACCGAGGCGCTCACGAGCGGCGTGCCGGCGCCCCGGCAGGCATCGCTCAGCACGTAGGTGACGGCGAAGCTGTCGGCGGCGTCGACGGCGATCTCGGCCATGCCGACCAGGCGGGCGGCGTTCGCGGCGGTCAGACGCTCTCTCACCGCCTCGATCCGCATGCCGGGGTTGGTCGCGAGGAGCGCGGCGCGCGCGGCCTCCACCTTCGGCGCTCCGAGATCGCTCATGCGATAGAGCGGCTGGCGGTGGAGGTTCGATTCCTCGACGAGGTCATGATCGACGATCACCAGGCGGCCGACGCCCGCGGCAGCGAGGTACTGCAACACCGCGCAGCCGAGGCCCCCCGCCCCCACGACGAGCGCCGTCGCGGAAGCGAGCCGCGCCTGCCCGGCGGGGCCGACCTCGGGAAGAACCGATTGCCGCGCGTACCGATCGCTCACGCCCGTCTCCTCACCTCAAGCCGCCGCCGCCGCGACGCTGAGCCATTCCCGTGTGCGCGCCTCGGGGTCGAGATGGCGCACGATGTCGGTGACCACCGCGGCGCTGTCCGCACCCGCCGCGAATACACCCGGAAGGCGCTCCACCGTGAGTCCCCCGATGGCGACGAGCGGGACCGCCCCGATCCGGCGCTTCCACTCGCTGATCCGCGCGAGACCCTGCGGAGCCCAGGGCATCGCCTTCAGCAGCGTCGGGTAGATCGGGCCGAGCGCCACATAGTCCGGCTCGAAACCGAGCGCGCGCGCGAGCTCGGTCTCATCGTGGGTGCTGATGCCGAGCCGCACCCCGGCGCGTCGCAGCCCCGGCACGTCCGCGCCCTCGAGATCCCCCTGCCCGAGATGCACGAAATCGCAACCCGCCGCGAGTGCGAGCTCCCAATAGTCGTTGATGACCAGCTGCATGCCGGACGAAGTGCAGCAGGCCTTCGCCTCTCGAATCTCCTCGAGCAGTCCCTCCCTCGGCTGCTCCTTGATGCGCAGCTGCACCAGGTGCACCCCGAGCGGCGCGAGGCGCCGCACCCAGGCGGCGCTGTCGACGATCGGATAGACGCGCGGCAGCCTCATCCGCGGAAGGCCGTACCGATGACGGGCGTCGAGGGCTCCGCGAGGTCGCGCGGCTCGATCGGCCCCGCGAGTCGCGCCGCCCTCCCCGCCTCCACCGCCTGCGCGAACGCCGCCGCCATGCCGACCGGATCGCGTGCCTGCGCGATCGCGGTGTTGATCAGCACCGCATCGAAGCCGAGCTCGAGGGCCCGCGCGGCGTGCGAGGGCACGCCGATACCCGCATCGATGATCAGGGGCACCGCGGGGAAGTGCGCGCGTAGCGCCGTGAGGCCAAAGAGGTTGTTCAAGCCGCGGCCGGAGCCGATGGGCGACCCCCACGGCATCAGCACGCGACAGCCGGCCGAGAGCAGCCGCTCCGCCACCACCAGGTCCTCGGTGGTGTACGGAAACACCTCGAAGCCTTCCGCGCACAGGAGGCGCGCCGCCTCCGCGAGCCCGAACGGATCCGGCTGCAGGGTGTCGTCCTCGCCGATCACCTCGAGCTTGATCCACGTCGTAGCGAACACCTCGCGCGCCATGTGCGCGGTGGTCACCGCTTCCTTCACCGAGTGGCAGCCCGCGGTGTTGGGCAGCACCCGCACGTTGAGACCGCGGATGATCGACCAGAACCCCTCGCCGCGACGCTCGCCGCCCGACTCGCGTCGCAGCGCCACCGTCACCACCTCGGCGCGCGCCGCGCGCACCGCCTCGGTCAGCACCGCGGGCGAGGGATAGCGCGCCGTGCCGAGCAGCAGGCGCGACTCGAGCTTGGTGCCGTAGAGCTCGAGCATCAGCCCCCCTGCATCGGCGCGAGCACTTCCACGCGATCGCCCTCGCTGAGCGCGGCGTGCGCTCTCACCGCCGCCGCCACGAATTCGCCGTTGACCGCGGTCGCTACCACCGCTCCGGCGAGCCCCAGCTCCTCGAGGAGGGCGGAGAGCTCTCCCGCGGCGGTCTCACGCCAGGCGCCGTTGAGGAGGATCTTCATTCATCAGCTCCGGAAAATGTCTGCCCTCGAGGAGCACGGCCGCCGCTCGGCGGGCGAGCGCCGGGGCGATCAGGAAGCCGTGCCGGTACAGGCCGTTCACATAGAGCGCGCCGTCCCGGCGGCGCAGCCGCGGGAGATTATCGGGGAAAGCCGCGCGCACACCGGTGCCGATCTCGGCGATCTCAGCCTCCCCAAAAGCCGGATGCAAGGCGTAGGCCGCCGACAGGAGCTCCAGCATCGAGCGCGCGCTGATGCGCGTGTCCTCATCGCTCTCGATCATGGTCGCGCCCACCATGAAGAGACCCTCGGCGCGCGGCACCACGTACACGGGGATCCGCGGGTGGAGGAGCCTCACCGGGCGCGCGAGCGACAGCTCGCCGAGGCGCAGCAGCAGCATCTCCCCCTTCACCCCGCGCAGATCCGCGAGCTCTCGCCGTGCGCCGAGCCCGGTGCAATCGATGACGTGGCGCCCGCCGAGGAAGGCGCTCGATACCTCGACGCCGAAGCGGACAGGGGTCCCGAGCTCGCCGAGCCGCGCGGCGAGCGCCGCGAGCGCCGCGCGCGGGTCGAGGTGCGCCTCTTCGGCGAAGTAGAGCCCGTGACTGAAGCGCCCGGCGAGGTCGGGCTCGAGGGCCGCGATGGCCTCGGCACCGACGCGCTCGAAGTGGCCGGTGCGGCCGGCAAACTGGGCGACCTCGGGGGCGTCGCGGCCATGCGCCACGACCAGCGTGCCGTTCACCACGGCGCCCGGAAAGCGCTCCTGCCACCAGGGGATGCTTTCCGCGCCGAGCTGCGCAATGAGGGGCCCCGAGCTCTCGAGCTCGCACCAGGGCGCGAGCATCCCCCCGGCATACCACGAGCAGCCGGCGGCCCCGAGCCGCGCCCCGCGCTCGAGCACCTCGACCGAGACGCCCCGCTCGGCGAGCTCCAGCGCGCACGCCAGGCCCGCGACTCCGGCTCCGATGACGGTCACCCGCACGCGTCAGCCCTCCCGCGCTGCAGCCGCCACTCCTTCCTCAGGCACGTAGAGCTCGCCGCCCCCGGCACGGAACTTCTCCGCCATCTCGCGCATTCCCTGGGCGCGGGCCTCCTCGCGCACCTCGTGCGAGATGCGCATGGAGCAGAACTTCGGCCCGCACATCGAACAGAAGTGCGCGAGCTTGTGGCCCTCCTTCGGCAGCGTCGCATCGTGGAAGGCGCAGGCGGTCTCGGGATCGAGCGCCAGATTGAACTGGTCCTGCCAGCGGAAATCGAAGCGCGCGCGGGAGAGCGCGTCGTCGCGCGAGCGCGCCCCGGGGTGTCCCTTGGCGAGATCCGCGGCGTGCGCCGCGATCTTGTAGGTGATGACTCCCGTCTTGACGTCGTTGCGGTCCGGAAGCCCGAGGTGCTCCTTGGGCGTGACGTAGCAGAGCATGGCGGTGCCGTACCAGCCGATCATGGCGGCGCCGATCGCGGAAGTGATGTGGTCGTAGCCGGGCGCGATGTCGGTCGCGAGGGGGCCAAGGGTGTAGAACGGGGCCTCGCCGCAGGTCGCGAGCTGCTTGTCCATGTTCTCCTTGATCTTGTGCATCGGCACGTGGCCCGGCCCCTCGATCATCACCTGACAGTCGTTGCGCCAGGCGATGCGGGTGAGCTCCCCGAGCGTCTCGAGCTCGGCGAACTGCGCGGCATCGTTGGCGTCGGCGATCGAGCCCGGCCTCAGGCCGTCGCCGAGCGAGAAGCTCACGTCGTAGGCGCGGCAGATCGAGCAGATCTCCTCGAAGTGCTCGTAGAGGAAGCTCTCGCGATGATGTGCCAGGCACCACTTCGCCATGATCGAGCCGCCGCGCGACACGATGCCGGTGACGCGGCCGACCGTGAGCGGGATGTAGGGGAGCCGCACCCCCGCGTGGATGGTGAAGTAATCGACCCCCTGCTCGGCCTGCTCGATGAGCGTGTCGCGGAAGATCTCCCAGGTGAGCTCTTCCGCAACTCCGCCGACCTTCTCCAGCGCCTGGTAGATCGGCACGGTGCCGATCGGGACCGGCGAATTACGCACGATCCACTCGCGGATGGTGTGGATGTTGCGCCCGGTGGACAGGTCCATGACCGTGTCCGCTCCCCAACGGATCGCCCACACGAGCTTGTCGACCTCTTCGGCGGTGCCCGAGGTCACCGCCGAGTTGCCGATGTTGGCGTTGATCTTCACGAGGAAGTTGCGCCCGATGATCATCGGCTCGGACTCCGGGTGATTCACGTTCGCCGGGATGATGGCGCGTCCTCGGGCGACCTCGGAGCGCACGAACTCGGGGGTCACGTAATCGGGAATGGAGGCGCCCCAGGCGTTGCCGTCGAGGGCCGCGCCCGCGGCGCGCCGCTCGCGCCCCAGGTTCTCGCGCACCGCAACGAACTCCATCTCCGGAGTGATGAGACCCGCGCGCGCATAGGCGAGCTGCGTCACCGCCGCGCCCCCGCGCCCGCGCAGCGGTATGCGCCGCCCGGGAAACTCCGGCGTGCCCCTCGCCCCGCCGGCGAGGCCGTTGTCGAGCGGCTGCACGCGCCGGCCGGGGTACGGCTCGATGTCGCCGCGGGCGCTGATCCAGGCCGCACGGGTGCGCGGCAGCCCGCGCGTGATGTCGATGGCGACAGCGGGATCGGTGTAGGGGCCGGAAGCGTCGTAGACCGTCAGCGGCGGCTCGCCAGAGGACGGATGCAGGTCGATCTCCCGCATCGGAACGCGCAACCCCGCGTGGAGGCTGCCGGACTCGTAGACCTTGCGCGAGGCCGGCAAGGGCTCGGAAACGACCTGCATCAATTGCGCATTCATCGGAGGCTCCTCGCAGCACGGAAGATCCAGTGAATGCCTGGGCGTAGGAAGGGAGGCTGCGCCCGGTGGCAAGAGCGGCGCGCCTCAAGCTCGAGGGAAACTTTCCTACGCCAGCATTAACTGGATCAGGTTCACAGGGTCGCCACGCCGCGCTTTCCTCTTTGAAGCGCCGTGTGGCCTCTCAGCCCCCTGCCGGGGCTCCCCTAGCTCGCGAGGAAAGTAGTCCTTTGGGCCGGCCGCGGTCAATGGCGGCGGCATTCGCCGGATGGGATGTACGAAACCCGCGGCCGAGCAAATCAGCGGACATCCGGCGCCGCGGGCGCGGTCGCCGGATGTCCGTTCAGTGTCGTACTCCGGTGAGGGATCGGTTTGTCAGGTCAAGCGTCCACTGCCGTGGCTCGCCTGTCCGCCCTTGCGTCCGGCTTCGGCGGCAAGCTCCGGATGCTGCGAGAAGCTGCGCTTCTCGTCGGGCACGCTTTGCCCACCCTTGCGGCCCGCCACCGCCGCCAGTTCGCGGTTCTGTGAAAAACTGCGCTTGGAACCCGGCACGCTCTGCCCGCCCTTGCGCCCGGCCTCCGCCGCAAGGCGTCGGTTCTGCGAAAAACTGCGCTTCTCGTCCGGCACCGCCTTGCCGCCCATGCTCGCGATCTGACGCTGCCGCTCCGCTTTCATGGAGGCGAACCCGCGGTGAGAAATGCGTCCTTCGTGCACTGTTCCTTGAGCCATCACTACTCTCCTTGATATGCGCGGAGCCCGACGTCTCGTGAGACCCGCGACTTGGGTTCTGACCTGCGACAATTTCTCGCGCAGCATACCTCTCACGGCCGGCGGGGAGAATCGGGGGAACCCGGATCCCTTGTTGAGGGACAGCGGTAGCTAAAACATTAGCTTAGGTCGATTTCCTACGGCATCACGTGATCGATGACCAGACTGACAAGCTCGTCGCGCCCTACCCGGTAGCTCACTTCCCCGAGTGGATCGCCGCTCGCGCCGACGGGGTTGCCCGATCGGGCAATTCGCGCCACGACCTCGACGCTCTGACCGCTCGTGAAGGCCCGGCCGGGAATCATCGCATCGCTCGCAGCGAGTGAGACCGTCTGCGGGAAGCGACTCTCGAGGCGCTTCACGGCGAGCGGCGGCCCCGGGTGCCCCGGATCGCGCACGAACACGAAGAGCGGCGACGAGCCTGCTGCGGCCGCCAGCGACGGCGCCAGGGTGACGTTGACCCGCACCAGCGCCTCTGCCCCACTCGGTGCAGCGGCCGGAGCTTCCGCGGGTGGACCCGCGGCCTTCGCAGGTGCGGCCGGCGTCTTCGCGGATGCCACTGAGGCGCCGGCGGCGAGTTGCGCGTCGATCGCGTTGATCTGCTGCTCGATCAGTGGCCGGACGTTCGGCGGCGGATCCATCCCGAGGAGTCTCGCGAAGCGCGCGCGCGCAAGCGGCAGGTCCCCGCGGCGCGCCGCCACCGCTCCCCCGAAGAAGAGCGCCTTGCCGGAGTCCGGCGCGAGGGCGAGCGCCCGCTCGATCAGCCGCCCGGCGCGTCCGTTCAGCTCGCTCTCGTCGGTGAGCGCGAGCACCTCAGCCTCCCCGGTGAGCGCCTCCGCATTCTTGCCGTCGCTCAGGCGATCGGCGCGCTCGTAGGCGCGCAGCGCCAGCGGGTATTCCTGCAGCGCAATGTAGGAGTGCCCGAGCATCAGCCAGCCCTCGAGGTTCTGTGGATCGTGCTCGAGCTCGCGCGCGAGGCGCGCCACCATGCTCTGCGGGGAGTCCGCGGGTGCGCTGTCGCTGCGCCACGGCCAGTTGCTCCAGGTGACATAGAGCACCGCGGAGCCGATCACGAGCAGCGCGGTGGTGGCGAGCGCAGCCCAGGGTGCCGGGGCCGCCGCTTCAGCGGCCGCGCCGCTCTTGAGGAGCGGGAGGGCGACCGCGATGGCACCGGCCACGGTCAAAGCCGCCGCCAGCAGGACGAAGGTGAGCATCAGCGGCGAAAGTCCTCTTCCAGCGGCTCGTTGTCCAGCGGCACGAGCGCGGTGCGCGCGCGCACGATGCGCCACGCCACGAACGCGCCGATCACCAGCAGAATCCCCGGCGTCAGCCACACCCACGCGGTCTTCGGCGCAAAGCGCGGACGGAAGAGGACGAAGTCCCCGTAACGCGCCAGCATGAAGTTGCGCACGTCGTCGTCGGACTTCCCGGCCAGCAGCATGTCCCGGACTTCGCGCCGCAGGTCCGATGCGATGCCGGCGGGCGAGTCGGCGATGGCTTCATTCTGACATTGCACGCAGCGCAGCTCGTGCGTGAGCGCGAGATAGCGCTGCTGCAGCACCGGGTCGGGGAGCTCCGTGGGGTCGATCGCGTAGGCGGCCGCGCCGAGCAGGATTGCCCCCAGCGGGATGAGACACGCGACGAGGCTCTTGCGGCGCGCGCGTCGTCGCACGGTCGCCGCGGGAATGACCCTGCACGTCATGACTTCGCCGTCTGCTGCTTCGGCAATCGCGGCAGAATTTCCCTCTCCCAGATCTCGTGCGTCAGCTCGCCCATGCACTTGTAGACGACGATCCCCTGAGGATTGACCAGGAAGCTCTCCGGAGCGGCGTAAACGCCCCAGTCGATCGCGGTGCGGCCCTCGCGATCGACCGCGACGACCTCGTACGGGTTCCCAAGCTGCTGCAGCCAGGAGAGCGCCTGGGCGTCGTCATCCTTCCAGTCGAGGCCGATGAGCGGGACGATCCCCGACTGGCGCACCTCGAGAAGCATGTTGTGCTCCTCCCGACAGGTGCCGCACCAGCTCCCCCAGACGTTCAGCAGGTACCACCGTCCGCGCAGCGAAGTCGTGCTGACGGTGCGAGCCCCGTCCGTGAGGCTCGGGAGCGAAAACTGCGGCGCGGGCTTGCCGATCAGGGGCGATGCGATGATGCCTTTCTCCGGCGAGTGCTTGATGCCGATGGCGAGCACAACCACCAGCAGCGCGAAGAGCGCGATGGGCAACGCGAAACGGTTCATGTCGTCGCATCCCCGGTCGCGACGCCCGCCGGGACGGTCCCCGCCGCGCGGGCTGTGCGATAGCGGCGGTCGGAGGCGGCCACGGCGCCGCCGATCGCCATGATGAGCGCGGCGAGCCAGATGAAGCTCACCAGCGGGCGGATCTGGATGCGCACGCTCCAGCGTCCGGCCCCGAGATCCTCGCCGAGGGCCACCAGGATGTTAGCCCCGTGGTGCATCTTGATCGAGGTTTCCGTTTTTTCCGTACCTTTCACCCAGTAGTGGCGCTTCTCGGGCTTGAGCACCATGAGCGGCGCACCGTTGCGCGTGACGGTGATCGTGCCGCCGACCGCATCGTAGTTGGGTCCCTGTATCGGACGTACCCCCTCGAAGCGGAATACGTAGCCGCCGGTGCTCACGCTCCCGCCCGGGGCGAGCGCCACGTCCTTCTCGATGGTGAAGGACTGCACGGTCGTCAGCGCCAGCACCGCGAGCGCGAGCCCGAGATGCGCAACGGTCATGCCAATCACCGCGCGCGGCAGCGTGAGGCCGCGGCGCCAGCGATCGATCGGGTCCACGAGCGAGGCGAGCACGATCCAGAAGGCGAGCGTCGCGCCGACCGGAGTCAGCACGCGCCCGTGTGAGTAGATGCCGAACACCACTCCGCACGCGAGCACCGCGCCGGCGATGAGCGTATAGAGAAGCGTGCGCTGCTTGTCCTGGAGCCGCCCGCGCTTCCAGTTCGCATGCACGCCGACCGACAGCAGCGCCAGCAGCGGCAGCATCGACAGCATGAAGGTGGGGTTGAAGTACGGCGGCCCCACCGACACCGTACCGAGCTTCAACGCGTCCGAGATGAGGGGCGCCAGCGTGCCGGCGAACACGGTGGCCGCGGCGATGACCAGCAGCACGTTGTTGAACAGCAGGAACGATTCGCGCGCCCCGAGCTCGAAGCCGGCGGGCGACTTGAGGAGCGGCGCCCGCCAGGTGTAAAGGGCGAGCGCCCCGCCGATCATGAGAACGAGAAACGCGAGAATGAAGATGCCGCGGGTCGGATCGGCCGCGAACGAGTGCACCGACACCAGCACTCCCGAGCGCACCAGGAAGGTGCCGAGCATGCTGAGCGAAAAGGCCAGGATCGCGAG
>Ga0209055_1001565_pt1 | contig 14969 bp, 16 predicted proteins | sample GraSoiAngelo_110_FD_185875 | JGI IMG/M metagenome (GOLD analysis project Ga0209055, IMG submission 185875) | Grasslands soil microbial communities from the Angelo Coastal Reserve, California, USA - 14_0903_12_30cm (SPAdes) (version 2) | ecosystem: Environmental > Terrestrial > Soil > Grasslands ... | reverse complement strand
AAGCCTGGCTGCACAGGCTTGGATTTGCGCTCCTGGCAACCTAGTACCATCGCTCTATAGATGCTAGGCAAGCCAGTCGATAGATTGGGCTCCGAAGGGGAGAACCGCAACTCAAGCGGGCCGGTCTTTCTATGAGCAAAAACAAAGAATCTTCCGCCGCTAAGACATCGCTAGCAGAGCGACCACGCATTGCGGCGCAGGCGAGAAAAAGAAAACTGGGAGAAGTGCTGCAAGAACGTGGGCATATCTCCCAGCACAACCTCACGCGCGCGATGCAGGAGCAAGCGGGAAAGACTATCCTGCTTGGCGAGCTCCTGCTGGGGCGAGGCCTAGTATCTAAAGATGATCTGGTCGCCGCCCTCGAGCAGGTCACCGGTCTCCGGTACGTAGATTGCGGGTCAGCGACGGTCGATGACAACATGCTGAAATTCGTTCCCCGCAGAGTCGCGGACCGGTACTGTGCGCTGCCGTTGTGTCGGGAAGGCAATAAGCTTGTCACGGTGATGGCGGAGCCCCAGAACCTGCACACCTTGGATGAGCTCCGATTCGTCTCCGGAATGGACATCTCGCCCCGCCTCGGTTTTCGCGCCGAGATCAAGGCCGCCATCGAAAAGCATTATGCAAGTGCGGCACTTTCAGCGGCAGAGGAGGAGGGAGCGCTCCCCGCCGAGGAGAAGGAGCTCCCCGAAATCGAATTCTTCACCACCAGTTCCCGCGAAAGCAACCAGGAAGCGATAAGGGAGTTTCAAGCGGACCTGCGCAAGCAGACCACGCCGGCCGTTCGGTTGGTTTCCGCTATCATTTCGGCGGCCGCAACCAAGAACGCCAGCGATGTTCACATTGATCCACAGAGTACGCGAACGGTCGTCCGCATCCGCGTCGATGGCATCTTGCGCGATCTTATGGAAGTCCCTAGCCGGCTGCAAGAGTCCTTGATTTCCAGAATCAAGATTATCTCCGATATGGATATAGCTGAACGCAGGGCGCCTCAGGATGGCAGACTCTTGGCTCGGATCGGACGAGACCAGATCGATCTTCGCGTTTCGACTCTGCCGACACACTACGGCGAGAAGGTCGTCATTCGCCTGCTCGACGCCCGCTCCGCCCTTGTACACTTCATCGATCTCGGCCTCTCACAGGAAGATTCCGATCTACTGGCACAAATGCTCGCCGAGCCCCAGGGAATGCTGTTGGTCACCGGGCCGACCGGGTCGGGCAAGACGACAACACTTTACGCCGCCCTCAACCGCCTCCGCTCACGCACCTTGAATATCATCACGGTTGAAGACCCGATCGAGTACGTCCTCGAAGGGATCAATCAGGTGCAAGTGAAGTACAAGCTGGGACGCGCATTTGCCGATTGCTTGCGGTCTATCCTTCGTCAGGATCCAAACGTGATCATGCTGGGCGAGATCCGCGATTCGGAAACGGCGGAAATCGCCCTAACCGCTGCTCAGACAGGACATTTGGTACTCTCCACGCTGCATACCAACGATTCCGTGTCGGCCATCACACGATTGATCGACTTGAATGTTCCGCCCTTCTTGGTCTCCTCCTCAGTCAGCGGGATTATCGCTCAGCGACTCGTCCGCCGGCTGTGCACCTGCCGTGATGAAGTGGCCATGTCGCCGGAATATCAGGCGCGCCTGCTAGCCGCGGGTGTCGAAGATGTTGAAACCAGGATGTGCATTCCGGTCGGCTGCTCACTCTGCGACGATACCGGGTATCAGGGTCGGATTGGCATTTACGAGGTGCTGGTTGCAGACGAGGGGATCTGTTCCGCGATCCGCGCAGGTGCTGAGCATCATGAAATCCGCAGCCTGGCCCGCAGCAACGGCATGAAATTGATGCAAGAACAGGCGCTCACAAAAGTGAGGATGGGTCTGACCAGCCTCGACGAGGTGCTGCGGGTCGTTCCCTTAAGAAAATTGCCAACATCCCCTGCCAGAATTGCGAACGGAATTTGACGTTATCTCTGCGTGTGAGCGGGATTTTGCGCCGGGAATCAAGCTATGAAGCGGCAGGCCGCGCGCAAGGGCGTCACGACCGGGCCGAAACTTCTACCTCGCAGCGGGGGCGTTCGCAGCGTCTTGGCCAAGAAGCTGCCGTAGCATTGCCGTGCCCTCCGCTTCGGTCAGCATGTCTTTTCGCATAAGCGTGATAATGAGTTCGTTCAAGACATAGAGCTGCTCCTGCTTCAAACTCCCCTCGGCACCTGCCTGCTCCTCTGGCTCAGGCGCGTCGCGGTGACGGGGCAACTGACCGCTAAGCTCGCCTAGCCACTTCTCAAGAACCCACAGTTGCTCCGGCTTTGCGGAGGTGAAGAAAAGGCCCATGCCCATGCCGACTTGCGCATAAACCACTTTCGCCTGCCCTTCGAAGAATTTTTTCTCCTGCGTAAGCCGCACTTTCACAATTGCCCCTGGAGGGAAAGGGTTGATCGTGTCCACATAGCAACCCTCTCGGGCCAAGTCACTCATGCGTCCGATGATGCGTGTTCCCGACTGAAGCTCGATGACCTCTGCTTCAGCGGTGAATGGGTAGCGCGGATTGTCGCGGCTTTCCATATTCAGTAAGATCGCAGGGCAAGCTCGCTCATTCGAGGAAACGCCCCAGCAAAGGGCGAGCTAGTTGATCTAAACGGAGTCTTCGCGATTACATTCTCCGTCCCGGTTCACCAGCCGGGCTTCGCAGATGTTGCCCGGGATTTCCGGCGAAGACGAAGGGAGCGTCACTCCTACGCGCCAGAACGAACTGCAGCGCCCACCTTCGCGGTCCGTTCCTTGACCTTTGGCAATACATAGGGAGTTTGTAGACTGCTCCCTTCTGGAAGGCTCTCACGCCTCTTGCAACCGCAATAAGGACAGAGGCAGAACGAAGGCGCCAGAAGCCGCCTGCAGTTTTTACACACCCCGTCGGAAGAGTTCTTCAAGGGAACAACCCGCAGCACCTCTTCAAGGCTGGTCACACCCATATTCGCTTTGCGAATTGCATCCTCATGTAACAGCCTCATGCCCTTGCTGGTTGCCAAACCTCGAATTTCCTCAGGTCCGGCACCGGCGCGGATTGCATCACCGATACCCTCGTTGAGGACCAGCATCTCGTAAACACCTACCCGGTCATGATAGCCGGTATATTGACAGGCCGCGCAGCCAACCGGAATGTACATCCTGTCTTGAGTATCCTCAACCCCTGCGGCTAGCAGCCGCGCCTGATATTCCGGCGACACGGCCACTTCATCGCGGCAGGTACACAGCCGGCGGACCAGTCGCTGAGCTAAAATGGCGGTCACTGTCGAGGCAACCAAGAAGGGTGGAATGTTCAAATCAATTAAGCGAGTGACCGCGGAGATGCTATCCCGGGTGTGCAACGTAGAAAGAACCAAATGCCCCGTCTGGGCGGCGGTGAGGGCGATTTCCGCCGTTTCGGGATCGCGGATCTCGCCGACCATAATCACGTTTGGGTCCTGGCGCAGAATAGACCGCAAGCAACCGGCGAACGTGAGCCCCACTTTTTCATTCACTTGTACCTGGTTGATTCCTTCGAGCATGTACTCAACCGGATTCTCAACGGTAATGATGTTCAAAGCGCGCGAGCGGAGCATATTAAGAGTGGAGTAGAGCGTCGTCGTCTTGCCCGATCCAGTGGGCCCGGTAACCAACAGCGTCCCTTGCGGCTGAGTGAGCATTTCGGTCAACAGATCGGAATGTTCCTTCCCAAGACCCAGCTCCAGAAACCCTACCTGTGCGGCACGCGTATGCAGCAGACGGATCACGATTTTTTCGCCGTAGGTTGTCGGCAGAGTGGATACGCGAAGGTCGCGTTTTTCCTGCCCCATCCGGACTAAAAATCGGCCGTCCTGAGGCAGCCTGCGCTCTGCGATATCCATATCGGCAAGGATTTTGATTCGCGAAATCAATGAATCTTGCAAGCGGGGCGGCACTTCCATGAAATCGCGAATGATGCCATCGACGCGGATGCGCACGACCGTGCCCATCGCTTGTGGATCCACGTGGATATCACTGGCCCTATTGCGGGTAGCCGCTGAAATGATTGCAGAAACCAGCCGAACCGCAGGTGTGGGCTGATTGCGCAGCTCGGCTTGAAACTCTTTTATCGCCTCTTGGTGCCTTTGCCGCGCGCTCGCAGTGAAAAACTCAATGTCAGAGAGCTCCTCATTGTTCACGATAGGAAGCGTTTCTTCCTCGGCGCGATCTGTCTCTGCATGCCTCGCAAGCGCGTATTGCTGCTCGATAGCGGCGTAAATCTCAGACCGAAAACCAAGACAGGGGATGATGTCGAGTCCGGAGACGAAACGCAGCTCGTTCAAAGTGTGGAGGTTCTGTGGTTCCGCCATGACCGTGACAAGCTTATTGGCTTCTACGAGAACTGGGAGGGCGCAAAATCGCTCCGCGAAACCGTGAGGAATGAGTTTAAGCGCCTCGCTGTCAATCGCTGCCGACCGGGGATCCACGTAACGGACGCGGGTGACCTCTTCCAAGGCAGCGACCAGGTCACTCTTGGAAACCATGTTGCGCTCCAGGAGAAGTTCACCGAGTAAGACAGACTTCCCAGTCTGTTCGTGGACCGCACTCAACAGGTTGTGCCCGGAAATCTGCCCGCGTTCCCGCAGGATTTCTCCCAGCCGCTTCCGTCGCGAGTCTGTTCTATCGTTTTTGCTATCACAAAACTGTCTCAATGGGTAGACCGCCTCCGCGCGGCAATTCCTGCCCTCCGAAACCATACCTTGCTGAATTTCGTTCCTGTCCTGTTGCTGATGGAACCGACGATAGGTTCTCTTGCGTTGCTCGGTAGATGCTGCAACTGTGACTGATCGGCTTCCCGCCTGCGGCCGGAAAAAAGACGAAGTTCTTGGCCCCCGCTCGTCGGACTCGTGTCTCTTGGCTAGTTTATCGGAGGGTCGCTTACCGAACCTGCCTTGCTCAGGTTGAAGCGCACCACAAAAGAATTGTCGGTGAAGAATCCGCGCTGCCCCGTTACGCCACGGTTGACGGTGTCGGCGACTATTTTGTAGGTGTGGATCACACCGCTTGCGTCCGGCGAGCCAGCCGTGTAGGTGAATATGTAGCCACTCTTGATGCCAGACGCGAGCACAGGATCAATCAGATCAGCGGCCTTAAGAGTGGGAGTCAAAGCTGGCCCCAAGTCCGCCAGGGAGGCCGGGTAGCCGATGCCATACGTCGATGCGTACGTGGCGCAGGCGGTATGGAGGGACCGCAGAGAATGCACCGCCGACGCCTCGTTCGCGGTCATCCTGGCGTGAAGCATGCTGGAGATAGCGATCGTCGCAATCACGAGGATAATGGCCATGACAACCAGTAACTCGATGAGTGAAAACCCTTTTTGTCTGTGCATACATTCCACCTCGACTATCAAGTCTTAAACCTGCGGTAGTTTCACCGCTCTCTTGCATCTTGAGAGAGTGGATTATTGCTTGAGGCAGGGGTGGCGTCGATGGGTGGAAGGTCCCTTCCGCCTTAGGTCAGAGAATCTGGGTGGGAGGTACTGCGAGTACTATCAGCCTGCTACCGGACTACTAGGTCGGCTGCCCCGTGCTGTAAAGCTCCTCACCCCATTTCGACGTAGATTCAGGGAGTGTTGGACGACTAGGCGAACAATGAGAGAATCCCAAGCGTAGCCCAGGCGAATATAGCACTGTTTGGGGACGGAGGCTTCCTGCGAGCTGGCGTAGTGGAGAAGCTCCGTGAGGCGATATCTCCTGATCGGCTTAATATAGAGCTTGTTTGCGCCGCTTTCAATCCAATGGCGGACCGGAACCCAATTGACGAATTGCCCACCGGGGCGCGAGCCCGACTTCGCAGAAGCGCGTGCCCAAAATGGGTTGCCCCTATGTTAGCAACGCTCAGGGAAGAACCCTTTACGCGCAAGGGATGGCTATTCGAGGCCAAGCTGGATGGCGAGCGCTGCCTGGCATTGCGGTGCCGCGCCGATGTCCAGCTCCTGTCCCGCAATCAGAAGCGACTCAATGACACCTACCCTGAGCTGGTCAGGGCGTTCCGGAGCCAGAAGGCAGAACGCTTCGCCGTGGATGGCGAAATCGTCACATTCGAAGGTGACGTTACCAGCTTCTCAAAACTCCAACAACGCATGCAGGTCCGGCATCCGCCCGAGGAACTCCGTCGCAAAATTCCGGTTTGGGTTTATGCCTTTGACTTGCTGCACCTCGATGGCTACGACACGCGCCAACTTCCCCTGCGTAACCGGAAAGAGCTGCTGCACAAGGCGCTCGATTTTAAGGACCCACTGCGCTTTACCGAACACCGTGAAACCGACGGCGAGGCCTTTTACCGAGAGGCCTGCAGCAAAGGCTGGGAGGGAATCATCGCCAAAAATGGCGACAGCTTATATGTCTCGGCGCGGTCGCGCGAGTGGCTCAAGTTCAAGTGCACCAAAGAACAGGAATTCGTTATCGGCGGGTACACAGACCCCAAGGGACAGCGTACAGGGTTCGGGGCGTTGCTTGTGGGCTACTACGAGGCTGGGAAGTTAGTGTACGCGGGCAAGGTCGGCACGGGGTTCGACGAGGAGATTTTGCGCCGCTTGGGCAGGCAACTCGCGCAACTGGAAACCAGAACAAGCCCGTTTGCCGCCGGTGCGTCACTACCCCGTGGCGCACATTGGGTCAAACCGAAACTTGTGGCTCAAATCGGCTTTGCCGAGTGGACTCCTGAAGGCAAGCTTCGACATCCACGGTTCCTGGGGCTCCGCTCTGATAAGGGACCGGAGGAGGTCGTGCGGGAGCAGTAGCTTGGCTGTTGGCGGACAGATTATTCGGGTTGGCCGCTACGACGTAGAAATTACGCGCCCAGCGAAAGTGCTATTCCCCGCAGACGGAATAACCAAAGGCGATTTGATCGATTACTACCGTCGCATTGCTCCCTGGATGCTGCCTCACCTGCGAGGCCGGCCATTGGCCATGGAGCGCTACCCGGACGGCATCGACAAACCGAGCTTCTTCCACAAAGCTGTGCCGTCTTACTACCCCGACTGGATCAAGACAGTGACCGTCAAGAAGGTTGGAGGGACCGTCACACACGTCGTCTGTGATAACGAAGCCACTCTCGTCTATCTTGCGAACCAGGCTTGTATCATTCCCCATATCTGGCTCAGCCGCATGGACAAGCTGTACTATCCCGATCAGATGATTTTCGACCTGGACCCTTCCGGCGAAAGCTTTGAATCGGTGAAGGCGACGGCGCAGTCATTCAGTAGACTGCTGGACGAACTGGCACTGCCTGCGTACGTCAAGACGACCGGTTCGCGGGGACTTCACGTTGCCGTGCCGCTCAATCGCGAGGAGGATTTCGACTCCGTCCGGGGGTTCGCCAGACGGCTGGCAGAGATAGTGGTGAACGGGGACCGGGAGCATCGGACGTTGGAGCAACGCAAGGGCAAACGCCTCGGGCGCGTTTTCGTGGACACGAATCGCAATGCATACGCGCAGCTAATAGCCCCCGCATATGCCGTTCGCGCTCGCCCCGGCGCGCCCGTGTCGGTGCCGCTCGAATGGAGCGAATTGAATAGGAAGGACCTCCGGCCTGGTGGCGTCACCATCCGGAGCGTATTCGACCGCCTGGAGAAGGTAGGGGACCCCTGGAAAGACTTTCGCCGACGCGCCACCTCACTAGACAGGGCACGCCAAAAGCTTGAGGAGCTGAATGCCACTCGAAGAATACCGCAGAAAGAGGAAGTTCAGTAAGACACCCGAACCCCCCGGTCGCGTCGGGCGCGGCTCGGGCCGCAACCGCATCTTTGTAGTCCAAAAGCATGATGCGACCCGGTTGCACTACGACTTCCGGCTGGAGATGAACGGAGTCCTGGCATCCTGGGCCGTGCCCAAGGGGCCGTCGCTCAACCCCGCTGTCAAGCGGCTGGCTATACGGACCGAGGATCATCCGATCGAGTACGCGGATTTTGAGGGCCTCATTCCGGAAGGACAGTACGGCGCGGGCACCGTGATGGTGTAGGACAAAGGGACATATGACCCTGAGGACAAACTTTCTCCCGAGCAGCAACTCGCCCGCGGTGAGGTCAAAGTGGTCCTTCACGGCCAGAAATTGCGTGGTGGATTCGTATTGGTCTACCCGGGCAGGCGCCTTGCCGAACCGGGGGAGAAGACGCGTTGGCTGTTGATCAAGCGGCGAGACGAATATGCCGATCCCTCATGGCAGATTGAGGACCCCACACTCGACCGCTCAGTCTTGACCGGCCGCACGTTGAAGGAGATCGAGGAGGGCCGGGCAGCAAAGAAGCACGCCAGCCGTTAGGTTAGACGCAAATATTTGAACAGTCAGCGCATCAACTGGACGGGCCGAATTGTCAAAGACCCTGCTTCCGTTAGGTTTCTCTGCAATTGAAGGCATACTCCGCTGCCGGAGAGAGACAATCTTCGCGAGGAGGGCTGTTATCGCCGGCTATCCGGCAGCGCTGACGCCTGGACTGGGGCGGACCTGCTGCCAGCGGCGCGGCCGGCGTTTCCCATCGAGGACCTTTTTGCGAAGACGAATGGATTTCGGTGTGACCTCAACATATTCGTCATCGGCGATGAACTCGATCGCCGATTCCAGAGTCAGCACTCGGTGCGGTACGAGACGAATGGCTTCGTCAGCACTTGAGGCCCGCATGTTGGTCTGCTTTTTTTCCTTGGTGACGTTGACGTCCATATCGGCCTCGCGGGCGTTTTCCCCTACAATCATGCCCTCATAGACCTCGGTGCCCGGGCCAACAAACAGCACGCCGCGCTCCTGCAGGTTCCACAGAGCGAAAGCGGTCGTTTCCCCAACACGCCCCCGTACTCAATCCAGCCGTCAAACAAAGAATGCAGCAGCGCCGTGCCGCGGGTATCGGTCATGAGCTGGCCGCGCAAGCCGATCAAGCCCCGCGAGGGGATGCGGAACTCCAGGCGCACGCGTCCGGAGCCGTGATTCACGATTTTCCCGACCTCGCCGCGGCGGCTGCCCAGCGTTTCCATCACGATGCCGATAAACATCTCGGGGCAATCCACAATGAGCTGCTCCACCGGCTCGAGCCGACGACTATTTTCGGTGCGCACGACGATTTCCGGCTTGCCGACCATCAGTTCGTAGCCTTCGCGGCGCATCGTTTCAATCAGGATAGCGAGTTGGAGCTCGCCGCGCCCCAGCACGCGAAATGCGTCGGTTGTGTCCAAGTCTTCCACGCGGATCGAAACGTTGGTCAGCAGCTCTTTTTGCAAACGGTCGCGAATGTCGCGCGACGTGACCCGATTCCCCTCGCGGCCGGCAAGCGGGGACGTGTTCACCGTGAAGATCATTGCCAGCGTAGGCTCATCGATGGTCAACGGCTCGCACGGCGCGGGACGGTCGAGGTCTGTGATGGTTTCACCGATTTGAATGCCTTCGACGCCGGCAATCGCCACGATATCCCCGCAGGTCACTTCCTCGGCCTCATCGCGCTGCAGCCCGCGGAACGTAAACAGCTTTGTAATGACCGTGGGGACGAACTGGCCGGAGGGTTTGGCAATCCCTACCTGCGCACCGCGACGAAGCGCGCCGTTGAAGACGCGACCAATCGCGATGCGCCCTAGAAAATCGCTGTAGTCCAGGTTGGTCACCTGAATCTGCAAAGGATTCGCAGCGTCACCGGACGGGGCAGGAATCGCTGTAACGATGGCCTCGAAGAGCGGCTGGAGATTCGTCGAAGCGTCGTTCAATGCGCGATGGGCCACGCCGGTTTTCGCATTCGTATAGAGGACGGGAAAATCGAGCTGGTCTTCCGTGGCGTCGAGATCGATAAAAAGGTCGTAGATTTCATCGAGAACCGCATTCGTGCGCGCATCGGCTCGGTCGATCTTATTGAGCACCACGATGGGCGGCAGATGGGCCTGCAATGCCTTTTGGAGCACGTAGCGGGTCTGCGGAAGCGGGCCTTCGCTAGCGTCAACGAGAAGGAGCACGCCGTCAACCATGCGCAGCGCGCGCTCGACCTCACCGCCGAAGTCGCTGTGGCCCGGCGTATCGACAATATTGATTTTCGTGCCGTGGTACAACAACGCGGTGTTTTTCGCCAGAATCGTGATGCCGCGCTCGCGCTCGAGGTCGTTCGAGTCCATCACCCGTTCGACAAGGGCCTGATTCTCGCGGAAAATCCCGCTCTGGCGCAGCATGGCGTCCACCAGCGTCGTCTTGCCGTGGTCCACGTGGGCGATGATCGCGATGTTGCGGATTGCCTGCGCCATGCTTTGGTCCTTATCCTTCGCGCGCCGGATTCGCTCGTGCGGGCTCGGAGCGGCCGCGAGACGCGGCCGTGGGCTTCCCTGAGTTCATCCTATATATGGCCGAAGGGCCAGCCGCTCCGCCGCAAAGCAAAGTCCTTGCAAACGAAAGGGGCTGCAAGCGCGACCTTGCAGCCCCTCTGCAAAAGTCATAAATCGAACTGCTTTACAAGAGCAATGAACGCACTCCTATTCTATCACCTACCGGGCATCTCGCGTAACAGCGCAAGACAAATTGGGAACGAAAAGTAGCCTTCCCGGCAACTGCACGTGCAGCTCAGACGCGCCGCCCAGCGCTTTCAACGAGGGGTGACTTCGAAGCCACGTCGCCGCGACCTCCGCCCGTAGTTTGTTTCTGACTTGCGCAACCCTGACGTGATTATCCTGCTGCCCGACCTATCAGGTCTGAGAGACTTGAAGTAGAGAACAACGCCGCGCCCCGGCGCGAGAAAGGAAGGAAGCAATGAAACGCAAGATGAACTACGCCGAGAAAGCCGCACAAGCCGCCTTCAAAGCCCTTCTCAAAGCCGCCGCAGCCGCCCGCAAAGCCGTCAAAGCCGTCGAGAAAGCCGCAGAAGCCGCCATAGACCCCGTGCAAGAAGCCGCTGCCAGAAACCGTATACGCAGCCGCCGCAGTCGTCCGCGAAGCCGCCAAAGCCGCCGAGAAAGCCGTAGAAGCCCCCGCGCCGCCCGACCCTAACCCCCAGCCCGCGCCTACCTGTGCGGCAACGCCAACCCAGTAGACCAGCGCAGCCCGGCAGCACCACAATTGTCTGAAGGCAGTACGGAAACGATTTCGTTTTCCGCTGCGGCAAGCTACGGCACCGGTAGGGGCGCAGCAAACCCCGATTGTTTGTGAACGCGTGGGCGGGCAAATCGTTTGCGACCGGCAGCCGCGCCCGACCGCGAAGCGGCTTGCAATCGTCGCCGCTGCCATTGCCGGGGTCCCCGTCGTTTGCTACGCTGTCCATAAGCACTACAAGAAGCACGCGGACGCCCCCGCGCGCGCACAACCCCGGCGACCTGTTCGCCGGGTATCTCAAATAGAAGGTAAACATACTTGAAAGAAGAGAAAGCAAAACTGGAAGCCGCCAAAGCCGCCGCGTCTGCCGCCGTCATAGCTGCCGCAGCCGCCAAAGCCGCAACCCCCGCGCCCCGCGAAGCCGCACAAGCCGCTGCCCGCGCCGCCTATCAAGCCGCCATTGCCAAGTGTAAATCCGACATCCCGTCAAACCGCGAGTACCGCGAAACGCTTCTGCCCGCCATGGAAAATGCTTGGAAAGCCGCCTACCTTTCCGCCTACTTAGCCACGCAAGGCAATGACCCTGCCGCTGCGATACGCGCCGTTGAAGATGCCAGCCCGGATATGGAAGATGATTGCCACGCCGTTGACAAAGCCGCTTCCGCCGCCGAAGCCGACCGCAAGGCAGCGCGCCGGGCGAAGTAGTCAGTTTACGAACACGCGCGGACCCGCCGCAAAGACACTAACCCCTAGCCCGCGCCGATAGGCGCAGAAAGGTAGAACCACTTGAAACAAGCCGATAGAAACGCAGCTTTCCTGCGCGCACCCCGAACCGTAAAAGTCGCATTCCAAGCCGCATTCAAAGCCGCGCACGACGCCATAGACAAGGCCGCCCACTACGACACCGCATTTAACGCCAGCCGCGTCGCCGCCAAAGCCGTTGACGCTTTCTTAGTCACCCTTGCCCCGCCACCGCGCCGCAAGACAAAAAAACCCAAACCCGCGCCGATAGGCGCAGAAGGTGAAACGCTGTGAGACTTACGAAAGAACAAGAGAAGGAAGCGACGCAACAACTGCTTGCGGCCTTGGAGCAAGACCCGAAGGGATTGACCACCGCGCAACTCTCAGATGCCTGCAAACTGCGTGAATCGCAAGTAGTAAGGCGGTTGCTGCGGGCAGCCGGGGCGCAAGAAGAGAAAAGGTTGGTAGGCGGCATCCGGTATCTCCTCATCTGGAAGTCGCCCGCGCCTACCGACGCGGCTAAGTAAACCCCCTGCGGGCGTGTTCGCAGCACGCCCCAACCGCGCCCGACCCGGCGCAGAAACGAAAGTGAAAAGATGCGAAACGAAGTCGCCGCCAGGCGCGTCTGCTTTTTATGGACGTTGACCAGATAAAGACACTGCGCGCGCTGAATGAAAAGACCGGCGCGCCCATGAGCGAACTTGTGCGCCGGATACTCGCGGAGTTTTTTCAAGGCGCAAGCGGCAACGGTCGGCGCGAAGGGGAAAAATGAAAATCTGGCGTCTTCCCTTCAGTCACGGCAAGATTCAAGCCAAAGCCGCCGCCCGCTACGCCGCCCGCGCCGCCAAGCGCGCCGCCGTCCGCGCCGAAGCCAAGGCCGCCGAAGCCGCCGAAGTTGCCAACCGCCTCGCCGCCGAAGCCGACCGCCTCGCACGCGAAGGACGCGCCAACGGGGCAGCGTGAAAATCCGCGCACCCTTTTCCGTTGTGCCGGTCGCAAACGGCTACTGGCTAATCCGCGACGCAGCCGGGCGCAAGGTGCAGACGATACGCCCGCGCGACCGCTGGGGAGAGATTTCCTTAATTTGCCCTGAGTGGCGCGACATAACGAAAATGTTTGTCCACGCCGAAACGACTAAGGTTAATCGAAGTGAAAACTGGCAAACTTAGGGAGAAGGAAAAGACGCGGCGCGTCCGCAGCGTGCCCGTACAACCCCGCGCCTACCGGCGTTCGGAAAATGAACGGGTGTCACACCCGGCTGGGAGTAATATGCAACCCCCGCAAACCAAGTGCGTCGAGTGCGGCAAGCCGTCCCTGACGGGTATCTACTGCTCGAAGAGTTGCCGCAAACGAGCGAACCGCCAAGAGCCCCTGCCGTCCCCCGCGCGGGTCAAGACGTAGACCCTACCGCCAGCCAAGCCAGCATCGCCGCCAGCGAACGCTAGACGCCGACCCCTACCAGCGAACACTACCGCAGACCCCGACCCCCGCAAATCGCCCCGTATTGCGAAAAGTTATTCGTAAAATGAATTAACGCCCCGTTTATCTTCCCCCTACCCTGTCACACCCCTTACCCGTGTGGGAGGTAAACCCCACATGAGAATCCTACTGGCACGTAAGTACCGCAGCTCAGATTTAGTCACAGTATTTATTGACGCCGACTTACACCGGGAGTTGTCGCGCTTCTCGTGGCAGCTTTCCAAGTCCGGCTATGTTTTCCGGCGCGTGTACGCCGGGAAGCGACCTAACGGCACAAGCCGCCAGCGTGATCTATGCCTACATCGGCACATACTCGGCTTGACCAAGGGCGACGGAAAGACTGGCGAGCACATCAACCGCGACCGGCTGGACAACCGCCGCGAGAATCTGCGCGTGCTGTGCCGTCGCACCCTTACCGCCTGTGCATTCTATGCTTGACTTCGCAGCGTAAGTTATTGATAACACGCCAGATGGGGTATGGGTCTATGATAAAATCCTGAGCACGTTTCGCACACCGCGCGGGGGCAATCACACGCGATTATTTTTTATCCGGGCGCGCGATTTTCTTCTATTTGATTTTCTGGATTCTTGGTTTCTGGCGTGTTTCCCGTTCATTTACTTACATTTACAGTATCATACGCGCCCTTCCCTGTCAAGCGAGAAGCGCGAAGCCGTAACACTTTGACGGGGGTATATCGGGCATTCTCGCCCGATAGGGTGCAGGAAACGCCGGGGCTATCCCCCGACAAGAGAGTTTGCTTCTCCCCGGCTTCGCGCCGGACGGCTATCGCCCGATGGCTGCCCGGCGCGGGCACCCTACCCGCGCGTTTTACGAAAGGAATCTGACATGGGGCGTCGTCCGCATTCTCCGCAGGAGCTTTGGCTTCACGGGGCTGCCAAGTCACAGGCTACCGCCGCTAGTGAGTCCGCCGTCGGCGCTGGTCGTCCGAAGTATCCCGCCGGGCTGACCCCGGCTGCCCGCCGCGTGTTCAAGGAACTCTGCGCGATGCTCGAAGAAAGACGCGCGCTGACCCGCGCGGACGGCGAGTTGCTGAGTCTGTACGCTTCCTTGTCCGACCGTCGCACCCGCGAGTTAGCCCTTGCCGAAGCCGAGGGGCTTATCGTCAAAGAACAAAGATTTGGGCACAACGGAGAAGTGAGCGAGCGCCGACTCAAAAATCCGCACCTTACCGTTGCGCAAGAATCCGAAAAAACCATGATTGTTATTTTAGACCGACTGGGATTCTCACCTACCGGCAAGGACAAGGTTCGCCCGTGCGCGAAGCCCGCACCGCAACCGCAGAAGCCCGGCGAGTTGATAGACGTCGAACTACTAGAACAAGGGGGATACAGCAATGCAGTTCCAGCCAACTAATACAGAACTGCGCGACCGACTCCTACACGGCGGCGGCGCGGAGCAAATCGCCGCGTTGGGCTTCCGCGTACCAGTTGATGCGATGAACGCCTTCCGGTTGTGGGGCAGCATCATCGAAGTAACCGCGCCCTACCGCCGTGAGACCGGCGACCGATTGTTTTCCGAGTTGAGCGAGTCGGAGAAAGCCGCCTACCGCGATGCCGTGATAGAGCACTACAACGCGCATCGCTGACGCGCCGAACGTCACACCGCAAACGAAGCATTGCCGGGCATAACCGGAGGCAAACGGGCGCACCTTCCAAGGGGTGGCGCGTCCGCCCCGCTGCCCGGCAACAAAT